>Ga0316205_10000581_pt1 | contig 63672 bp, 67 predicted proteins | sample 3monthpyrite_MG_FD_204941 | JGI IMG/M metagenome (GOLD analysis project Ga0316205, IMG submission 204941) | Microbial mat bacterial communities from mineral coupon in-situ incubated in ocean water Damariscotta River, Maine, United States -... | ecosystem: Environmental > Aquatic > Marine >...
AGCTGCACAATTCGAAGAAAGCTGGATAAACTCTCTACCATCGACAAGAGATCTTTTCGATCGTCCATATCTTTTTCTGATATGACATTTAAAAAGTTCTCTACTCGAATCAACTCCTCTAATACCTCGTTACTTAATGACTGCAAATCTTTAGGCGTCGGTCCACTGAGTACAGACAACTCATGTTTAAAGTTAGCATCGTCAACGCGCCTATTTAATAATTCATATTTCTTCTTCAAATTTAAGGTATATTTATCCTGAGATCCGGATAAGCTCACTAAATAGAGCATTTCACCTAATAAATTTCTGTTACTTTCTGCATGTGATTTTTCACCTTCAAATATTTCAATCGACCGGTATTGACGATCGACCAGTGTTAGAATTTTTATGCGTTGATTATTAATCGTCAGCCCACCAGTTAAATAAGCTTCTACCATACATTGAGCAATGAGCCACATATCCGGTAAACTATGACCGCTAAAATCAGAATGAACTCTTTGCAACGACCTTCTCATCATTCTAAATGCGCCAAGCCGATTAGAGCGACGAATCACTTCGATAAGTCCCACTTGAAACATTTTACGCAGATGGCGGATTTTACGAAGGTTAAGATCCAGAACTGAACCACCGAAATCAGAAGTTTCAGTAGTAACCAGGTTCATTTGTAACTCTTGGATACTCTCAGGAAGTACAAAATATTTTGATTCTTTATAAGCGCTCTTGTTGTTGATGAGACGTAGTCGATTGATGGTCGGCAACAACAAATTGGGTAAGGGAGCACTTCGTTGTGATACATATTCAATATAACGAGCCAGAATAGCCAGAGCGTCGCTAATTTCAGTATAAATAACGGCCTGCTTTTTATTGCTTTTTAAAGATTTCAACCGTGCTGCGATAACATCAGTCTCGCTTATCAAATCCAGAGCTCCCGGCATACCCAACATGGTAAATATGCCATTTAACTGACTAAGGTGATTTCTGGCATCTGCGAGATGATTGGCGTTGCTTTGTTGCTTATACACTTGGTCTAGTGAATTCATTACGCTATTGATAATACCGTTAATGTCATCAATTATTGATTCTAGTTCAATCAGGGAATTTGTTGCGAGCATCCGTTTGCCAACTATCAGTTATATAATGAAAAATTTTAACTTGTTATTCGGTAGAATACTAACGACCAGGTCGCAGTACCCTATAAGTTTTGTGCTATCTTTTAGCCTTTGCCAAAAACCTATTCTTCAGCTAATAGATCTTCGATTAACATTACCGGTTCAATCTCTACCCCTTCCAATTCACCATTCCAATTGATGCCAACGTACATTTCATCCTCATCCATGCCATGAAGCCAAGCATCAATAAAATCATCAATACGCACAGGATTGGGCTTGTATTGTTTCCAGTCGTCAACACAAGCGGCCAAAGCATCCTCTTCAATAGACCAGAAAGGCATCACCTGAGTATCGTCGAACTCGCTGGATTCACATATTGCAAATCCATCTGCTGACTGTAAATTCCACACAATCTCGAGTTCATTGGCCTGGTCGATAAAACGTTCATAGTTAATTCTGAATTCGTCGGACATAAATATATCTATAAGTATTTTCCATGTACCTATTCTAACAGATAATAATCTGGAAAAAATGGGTATAATCAACCACCGCAAACACATAACAAAGATCCCAAAAGAATGCGACGGCAGCAAACCTCCGAGACCAACCAGGTCGAAAACTGGCATGTTCTGAAAAACCTTGTTCCCTATCTTTCCGAATTCAAAGGCCGTGTCTTCGCGGCACTGTTGTTTTTGATTGCTGCTAAACTTGCAAATATAGGAATGCCTTTTGTTATAAAAGCCATTATTGACCAGCTATCAACCGATAACACTGTCACTATCGAATCCATAAATAGCAGCTTTAACCAAAACTGGCTACTCACGCCGATTGCACTGGTTTTTCTGTATGGCGCTCTAAGATTTTCAAATGTGCTTTTTGGCGAGATCCGGGATACCTTATTTGGCAGAGTGACTGAGCGAGCGATGCGCAGAATAGGACATCGAGTATTCAAGCACCTTCATCGATTAGACCTGGACTTTCACCTTAACCGCAAAACGGGTGGGCTTTCCAGAGATATTGAGCGTGGTACCAGCGGTATTAATTTTTTAATGCGTTTTATGGTATTTAATATTGTACCCACCTTGATCGAAATTCTTATGGTCATAGGAATACTACTCACAAATTACGGAATAAGTTTTGCCGCAGTAACCGTTATTTCAATCGCTGCTTATATTTATTTTTCTGTTGCAGTCACCGAATGGCGTAACGGATTTTTGCGCGCAGCAAACAAGGCCGATTCCGACAGTAGTAGCCGGGCCATCGACAGCCTGCTCAACTATGAAACGGTGAAATATTATACTAATGAAGACTTCGAGGCGAAGCGTTACGACACGGAGCTGGCCATCTGGGAGAAAGCCAAAAGGAAAAATCGATTATCTTTATTTGCACTGAATGGTGGACAAGCATTAATAATTAGTCTGTCTATGACCGCCATGATGTATCTGGCAACCCAAGGCGTTCTAGATAACAGCATGGGCATTGGCGATTTTGTCTTGATTAACGCTTTTATGATGCAACTGTTTATTCCATTGAATTTTTTGGGATTTGTTTATCGTGAGATAAAAATGTCTTTAATCAATATCGAACAAATGTTTAATCTTTTAGCAATCAAGCCCAAGGTGAATGATGTTAATAATTCGGCTGAACTTAAAATCACCCAAGGTGAGATCCGCTTTGAACATGTCAGTTTTAGCTACCAAAGCGAAAGAGAAATTTTGAAGGATATCAATTTTAACGTCAGGTCCGGGGAAACGATCGCCGTTGTTGGAGCCAGCGGCTCTGGTAAATCGACCTTGGTTAAAATGTTGTTTCGGTTTTATGACCCAACCGATGGAAATATTTCAATCGACCAACAAGACATCAAATTGGTGAGTCAAAATTCACTCAGAAAAGCAATTGGTATAGTCCCTCAAGATACTGTGCTGTTTAATGATACCATTTTCGAGAACATTCGTTACGGTCGTCCTAAAGCAAGTGAACAGGAAGTTAAACAAGCAATTTCAATGGCCCATTTGGATGAATTTATTTCACAATTACCCGACGGAGCAAATACCATTGTTGGTGAGCGTGGTTTAAAACTATCTGGCGGTGAAAAACAGCGAGTCGCTATCGCCAGAACCATTTTAAAGAAACCACCAATATTGGTTTTTGATGAGGCAACCTCCTCGTTGGATAGCAAGTCAGAACAGATGATTCTAAAGGCCATAAACGAAATTGCAAAGGAAACTACCAGTTTGATCATTGCTCATCGTTTATCTACGATTGTTAACGCTGATAAAATTATTGTACTCGATAAAGGAAAAGTAGTTGAGCAAGGCAGTCATGAGGAATTATTAAATAAGAAAACGTATTATTTTGATCTTTGGATGGCACAGCAAAAGGATCACAAATGATTAATAAGCAGCAACGCTTGATATTAGCCTCGTCGTCTAAGTATCGCCAAGCCCTGTTAGCAAGGTTAGGTTTATCTTTTGAGTCAATTGCACCAGAAATTGACGAAAAAGGCCTGCCCAATGAATCGCCTAAAGAACTCGTGCAACGATTAGCCCTGAGTAAAGCCGAAATAATTTCGGACCAATATGGTGATGCAATAGTGATAGGTTCTGATCAGGTAGCGGTATATGATAATCAAATCATCGGCAAGCCAGGAACCTACAATAAGGCACTTCAACAACTAAAAAAATTTTCTGGAAATCAGGTCATATTTTTAACGGCAGTGGCGTTAGTTTGCCATTCATCACAATTTAAAGAGATTGCTATCTCGAAGGTCATCGTTAACTTCAAGGTTTTAGAGGATAAACAGATCAAAAATTATTTGCTGCATGATAAGCCGTACGATTGTGCGGGTAGCTTTAAAATAGAATCTATGGGGGTGTCACTTTTCGAATCGGTATGTAGCGATGATCCCACAAGCCTGGAAGGATTACCGCTGATCATTGTTTGCAATCTATTGCATCGAGCCGGTATAGAAATCATTTAAAAAGAAGATCCCGAGTTACTCTAATTTCTCAGTGCAACGCCAACAAATGCTTTCTAACTTTGGCCACTAATGCCTCATTAGCTTCGGTAATGCGTTGATTAGCTGTTTCACTTTCGCCTAAAGATGACAAATTGTCAATCCAGGATATTTTCAAATTTTCAGCGCTAACCAATATTTCCGGCATCATCAATTTAGACAAAGAAACGATTAAATTGACCTTTACCCAGCCACTAATTGGATCTTCTTTTTTCTTGTCCGATGCGTAGGTTGTTAATTCGATAAGGTACTGCAAATGGGCTGCTTCACGCATAATCTCGAAACCTGCAGCGCGATAATTACGGTTCTCCTCAGAGAGTTCATTTCGCCAGGAATTATAAGCCAATGCACTGATAGCAATCGCAATACTTAAAATGGCTAACAGATTCTGTTTAAGTTGTTTTTTGAAGTCAATCGCCATGCTAATGCTCCTTTTTTTCGGGTTAATTCAGATTATAAATGCCAGATTCTAAGCGCTAAGCTCTAAGCTCTAAGCTCTAAGCTCTACGCTCTAAGCTCCAAGCTCCAAGCTCTAAGCTCGTCGCCCAGATTATTACTAGAATTTCTATATCATGCATTAATTTATCCGTTAATCAAAAGATGAGTCCAAATACTTAAGCCGTAGCCAAGAGCAATAACGGGGGTCCACTTGAGGTGACCGAAAAAAGTGTAAAGACCTCTCGCCTGTCCCATCAAAGCAACACCGGCCGCCGAACCAATCGACAGAAGACTACCACCGACACCGGCCGTAAGGGTCACTAATAGCCATTGATTGGCTGGCATTTCCGGGTTCATTTGCAATACAGATACCATAATCGGGATATTGTCTAATATCGCTGAAAATATACCCACCAATATATTGGCAGTGGTTGGTCCTAATTCAATATATAAATATGACGACAGATATCCTAAATATCCAATAAAACCAAGCCCTCCGACGCACATAATGACGCCGAAAAAAAACAACAATGTATCCCACTCAGCGCGAGCGACTTCCCGATAGCTATCAAAGGCTCTGACGTCACCAACTTGCCCATAGCCAGGTTTATCCAGTACTGTGGCCTGGTGAGTGATTTTTAAGTAAAAACCAAAAAACTTAAGATAGCCCAACCCGGTAATCATCCCCAAAAAAGGCGGTAAATGAAGAAAACTATGGAATGATACTGCGGTAGCAATAGTCAAAATAAACAAAAAGATGATCCGTTTAGCCCCCCTTTTCATTTCAACCACTTCACCATTTATATGCGGTTTTTCATTTTTAATCGACAAAGACATGATAGCGGCTGGTACTATAAAATTAACCACCGATGGAATAAAAAGATTGAAAAAGGCTTGAAATGGCAATATTCCTTTTTGCCATACCATTAAGGTCGTAATATCGCCAAAGGGGCTGAAGGCGCCCCCCGCATTAGCCGCGACCACAATATTAACGCAAGCGATACTCACGAAACGAGGGTTGTCCCGTCCAACCGCAAGTACAACCGCACACATCACCAGCGCGGTGGTTAAATTGTCAATCAAAGGAGACAGAAAGAAACTGAGTAATCCGGTGATCCAAAATAGTTGCCGGTAGCTAAAACCATTGGAAACCAATCGGCTGCGCAAACGCTCAAAGATACGCCGCTCGCTCATTGCATTGACGTAGGTCATCGCCGTTAATAAAAACAAAAACAGCTCAGAAAATTCGATTAAAAAATGTTGTACTGCTTTTTTTACGTCTTCTGAATATTCTGTAGATGAATACTCGTAGGCTATTATCGCCCAAATAAGTCCTGCGGCCAAAATCACCGGTTTCGACTTTCTTAATTGAGTAAATTCTTCCGCCATGACTAACAAATAGGCCAAGGCAAAAATAGCAATTGCAGTATATCCTACCCAGTGAACAGTTAAATCCATATCATCTTCTCAAACGGCACAGTTGGCCAATCCTAGCATAATTTAACATCAATTAAGAAAAATCAGTTTAAGCAAACAGCAAAAAATTTGACTATAATCAATTAGTACTCAAATAGGGCATAGAAAATATTATGAGCTTTTTTCTGATCGAAACAAAGAATCTTAAACTAACCAGATTTGAACAACTGGCAGACATCAATCAGTTGAAAAAGACCCACCTACCCTTCTCTGGCTCTCTTGGACAACATCCCTACGATGCCAGCAAAATCATCTTATTATCAGATCCCTATACCAATAGTCCGCTTTATTATGAGTTTTTACGAGAAGACGTAGGGCTAGTTGAAAAACTGCCTAATATTATCAATAGCGAAGGTGAAGATGTTGACATGGTGCTTTTATGGATCAAAAGGGGTCGAGTCGGGATAAGGTGTGCACCGTTTTTAGTGGAATCTGCGGCCCGTTAGAAATCGAATGTCGGCAAGGAGTCGATAACCAGTGTTCTGGTCAAGCCAACCGTTTTGTCTTCTGATTTTATGAATTACACACACAACAGCGACCGCCGTAAGGCAGTCCTGTTGATTGTGCTGGTATTATATTTATTGCTTAAAGCGGCACAACTTTATTAGCACATGGACCTTTTTGACCTTGTCCGACTTCATACTCTACGGCTTGGCCATCATTAAGGCTAGCATAGCCTCCGCCACTTTGAATTTCAGAATGATGTACAAAAAGATCTTTACTTCCGTCCTCTGGAGTAATAAAACCAAACCCTTTGTCTGCGTTGAACCACTTAACTGTACCTTTGCTCATGTTGTTTTCTCTTTTGTTACGGTGAAAGTCTATAGATATCACGATTCCAATTCACCATTTGAAAATCGAGATAATGATATTCTAATCATTAGCCATTATTATCAATAGAAGTATCTGTATTATCAGCTAATGAGTCTTGCTCCTCTTTAACACCTTTAGTCATTTTACTAAGTCGCTTTTCTTCCTTTTTTTTCTTTTTGGCAATTTCTTTCTGCCTTTTTTCAAATGAGTAATTTGGTTTTGCCATTAGAATTCTCTTACGTTAGTTTGGACATAATACTGGTTATGTTCAGTAAATACACATATGCAGACTTGCAATTTAACCACATTATTATTTTCTCTTTAGAATCAACATACTACACGACCACTTTTCAATTGCAACCGCAAATACGATAGTAAGATAACACCTGCCGATTATCTCAATATTAGATAGTCTTGAATTTTCAATTAGTTAGCCAAAAAATCTTGAATTTATCGGCATCTACACCGTTATTGTTTAATATTGACTATTAAAAAAAACTGTATTATTACCGTTTTCAAATATTATGGTCAGTTTAAACTACTAAATAAGATTTTCCTGATGACAAAACTGAGTAAAAGATTTAGATAATTTAACAACATCGGAATCAGGAGAAAGCGCTACACGGACAATATAATCTTTATCGTTTTCTTTGGTTGTTCCTTGGGTCGATGTGGCGGGAATTGTCCAGTAGCAACCTCTTAGTTGTCCATAGCTAACGCAGTATTTACTATCGCCAGGAAAAGCTGTGATCATATGATCGATTAACTTTTTATTCAGGATTCTTTTGTTTGCCTCGCGGTCCTCTTTTGTTTGACCTGTTGATGGTAAATCCAGAGAAAACACAGAAGGAGTAAAACCTTGCTCAGCCAATTCAGTTGATACAAAATTGATATTAGATTCGGGCAATAGGTTTTGGATATGCGTGACAAAACGCCGCGCATTGTTGTATGCCTTACTTATACGCTCTGGCATTGAAGGCATATTCTCTGCCAAAGTACTTAATTGATGAGCAATCGCTTCGTTATCAGAAAGTATCAGGTGTTTTGAAATTAAGACCATTGTCTCCTTCGCGGCATTATTTGCAGCGCAATAACCTGCAATGCAACGCCCGCCACTCGGGAATTTTGAACCACTGGAAAATGAAATGGTTTTAACCTCCGCTAATTCACTTTCTTGATGTAATAACCTTACGTTAGGACAAAAAGTTTGGTCGACCATAAAGACTGGCGCTACAGCCAAATCACCAGCTCGATTTTTTCTTTCAGCTTTTAATGTATCAGCCAGTTTATCCATGTCTGGAACTTCTACTCTTGGATTGGTCGGGATCTCCGCCAACACGATTGGTGCGCTATCGCTAAGGGCGACTTCTTTTAGCGCCACGTCGAGACTAGAAACTAAATTCTGTTCACCATCCACCAAGAGATCGACAATCCCCACATTAGGAATTAAATCTGCGATACGCCGAGCCTGATCGTTTGTTCCACCATAACAGTTAGGTGGCAAAATGATTTCGATGGATTTGCCAGGAGATTGTTTCATTGCATCTTCAACAAGCCCCATCAGTATGGCATATTGAATAGAAAGACCGCTCGATGCTATTAAAGGAGTCAGCGTACTGCCTGTATTTTCTTGAATACAATCATAAACTTTATTCCTATTTTCAGTTTTGCCCTGTTCGGTTTTACGATTATCAGACAGGTCTTGAGTGTTTCCGACAATTTCATGTAAAACGTTTAGAGCATTGACTGGTGTCATTGCAATTGTCTCACGACGTCTAACGTGCTGAACATCTTTGACTAGTTCATCGCTAACCAGTGGTGTTAATTTGGAGTTATGGATCACCATAGCACTGCCATAATGAGGATGAATATTAACCGTCACATCAAGATTCGATTTAACCATTAACGGCGATTTATAGTCAGATTGAGTGACAAATATAACCGTTCCATCACTATGCTCAGGTATTTCTGAGGCATCTGTTATTTTGTGAGATTCAAATTTATAGCCATAGATTTCTTCTAATCTAGGCACATCTATTAGTGGCTGGGTATCAATGTTGTAATACAGGTAGGTTGCTGTCCCAGTTAAGCAATTGTTACGCAAAATCGCTAAAATTGGCATTGTTCTTGAGGTAAACGTGATGACATTGTCTGACATAACCCCATTTATCTCAGCTAGTATCCACTCAAGAATACTGGATAATTGATGCCCTAAACGAATATAATCATAAGCGGTAGGAAGTTCTTCTAGCGATTTAGTAGAGTAGTCACCGGATAACAGCAGGGCCAATAATTGCTCCAAAAACTGAGACTTAGCCTGCTCTTCATCATATATGTCCAGTCGGTGAGTCGTTAGATCGACCCAGCTTTTAGGTAGGTTTTCGAGTATTTTCTTAACCATTTCAAATTTTTCGTCTATCGAATTCAATTTAAACCTCTATGTACGTTTTCTAAGGAAAAACTCTAACTACAGCAATGCCACTCTCTGCTATCAAGCGGGCGACACCTTAATCACTTATTCGGTTCGAATCAAGAAAATGAAGCATTTTATGCAAAACATAGAGTGCTCTTATGTTTGACCGTACTTATGTTTGGCCTGATTTAATCAAAAACAAGCTCTGACCTGGCGATCGCAACATAATTACTAATCCGCACCTCGCCACTCAACCCCAACAAACAGGTTCAATGGCGTGCCAGGAAAATATCGCTCCTCAGTGAAAAAAGTATAATCCGCCCGCTCGGCATATTTTTTATCCAGTAAATTATTGACACGAGCAAAGATATTCCATCGATCATTCACTTCCCAATTCGCCCTTAGGTTAAGCAGATTGTAGCCACCGTACTTGTGTAGATTTTCGGCATCCATGTAATATGCCCCCTGATTTAACCATTCCAATTCGAGTCTTAAATTTTCCGTAGGATTCCATCGAAGTTGCATACTGCCAAATTGATTCGGTGCAGTATCAATTTCGTTACCGTTAATATTAATACCGCCTAAAAACTGGTCGCTAGCATATCGATGCTCTGCAAGTGACGCGTTAACAGCAATACTCCAGAACTCTCCCAAAATGTAATCAAATCGACCTTCCAAGCCTTTATGTTTAGTTTTGCCATTACTAATATTGAAAAAATTTGAATCTCTGATGATAACGTTATCCTTGTCCATCTGATAATAAACTAACTCATAAGATATTTGGCTAGACTCTTTTCGAATGCCAATTTCAAAACTATTTAATTTAACTGAATCTAAATCAGCCACAGCTTGTTCTCGTTGCAAACGATAAAGTTCCGTCGCCTGTGGTGCGCGAAAACCCCGAGATAAATTAGTAAATAACAGAGCCTTATTTGGCAACAAATAACTTATGCCAACTTTTGGTGCCCAATTGTCAAAGGAATCGTTACGATCTTCCGGGCGACTATATCGGCAACCGCCAAAACCGCACTCAGTTCCATCCTCTGTTGTGCGCCCTGCTAACATCTGATTATCATAATCATAGTTCATAGACTCATAACGAATGCCGGCAGTTAATTGCCATCGAGGCAAAAATTGCCAATCCGAATGGATAAATGAAGCAAACATCGAAGCATTTACATCATAATCGTATTGTTTACCAGTGGGGATTGTCGCTTGAAGAAAAGCAGAACCTTCTGTTGGACTTTCTTGAGTTTGTTTTAAGAAACCGTTACTTGTTTCACCATCTATTCCTAACGACAATTTAAACGTTTCTCCCAGTGCAAAATAATAAACCGATTGTAAACCAATACTTTGTTGACCATTTTCTTCTAACGGTTTTCCGGGCAGAAAGTGTTGCCTGAAAGACATGTCTGTCAATCGGATATACGGCGTAACGATCAGCTGATTAACTTCTGTTGACTGGTACTCAAAGCGAGACCAAAGTCTCAATGATTCAGCTTTTCGAAATGCTTCGGGATTAAGATTGGCACGGGCAAGTTGGCTATCTTTAAAACTATCTCGACCTAATATAAATCCGGCGGTTCGCTGGTCTAAATTTGTGATAGTCAAACCGGATTTAATATTTAATTTATTGTTTGAATATAAATGCCGTCCAGAGAATTTTTGTTGGTTATATCCCGAATCATCACGATAGCCGCCATCGCGAGAAACAGTTAATGCCAAATTATAACCTGTGAGATCACCATCCGAATCAATTGTACTATTTCCCATTCTTGTTTTTATACGTGTAAACTCGTAACTGCCCGCTTCGAAGGCCAAACGGGTTTGTTTGGTATTGGGGATATCTGGTGTGTTAATGTTAACGATTCCGTGTAGCGCATTGGAACCAAAATAAGCGTTTCCTGGACCACGGACCACCTCGATACTTTCGGCCTGTTCAGTATGCGCTTCAAATAACTCGTTGACGTTACAAAAACCTGCTGCGCGAAGCGGGATATAATCTTCCGATATTAAGAAGCCGCCGCAAGCACCTGCTCCGGTTAGAACCGGAGAGCGAATAGCCGGTAAATATTCTTGCCCATTACCGCGTTGCAAATTGACGCCGGGTACTCGCTGTAATAATTCTTGAATATGAACATGAGCAACCTGCTTAATTTCTTCAGCGGATATTTTATCGACATTACCAATATGCGAATCAGCATCGGAAGCTATTCGAGAAGATATAACCACAATGGTTTTATCATCTTTTTTCTTTTCATCTGGTTGTTCAGCAATACTTGCTGAACTATAGAAAATAAATAGTAGACATAGATTTTTAAATGCCATTAATTTTATTTTTCCGGCAATAGTTTTAACACCGAACCCTGATCGCTATCGGTCAAAACATAAAGATAGCCATCAGGTCCGGTTCGAATATCGCGGATCCTTTCATTTAATTCAGCTAACATGACTTGTTGTCCACTTACTTTTCCGTCTTTCAAGGTTAGTCGTCTGACACTGCGTTCAGCCAATGCTGAGACAAAAAGATTACCTCTCCATTCGGGAAATATATCGCCTTGATACTCAGTCATTCCAGAAGGCGCAATCGAAGGCACCCAATAGGTCACCGGTTGCTCCATGCCTTCAGCTTCTGAATAAGGTGAAATGATGGCACCTGAATAATCAACTCCATAAGTAATTGCTGGCCAGCCGTAATTAAGTCCGGGTTTGATTAGATTGAGTTCATCACCGCCTTTTGGGCCGTGTTCATGCGACCAGATTTTTCCATCCTTGCTCAGCAAAATGGCTTGTGGATTGCGGTGACCATAACTGTAGATCTCTGGCAGAGTATTCTTTTGCCCTACAAACGGGTTATCTTTCGGGATACTTCCATCAGTATTGATCCGTAATATTTTTCCAAACATATTGTCTAATTGTTGCGCTTGTTCTCGAAAGTTAAAACCGTCTCCTGAAGTAATTAGCAAAGTACCATCTTTCAAGAAAACCATTCGTGCGCCATAATGATGAGGTGTATCTCTGTCGGGCGATACTGTGAGTATGACCTTAACTTGTTTCAGAGACATATCCACTAATTTAGCACTGATTACCTTGAGCGTGTTATTGCCTCTTGTTCCAGACGAAAAAGACAAATAAAGCTTTTGATTATTAATAAAATCAGGGTCGAGGATCACTTCCATCAATCCCCCCTGCCCTCGTACCAATATTTTTGGTAGTCCTGCTATTTTCTGCTCAAGTAATTTTCCATTTCTAATCATTCGAAGGCTACCTGCCCTCTCGGTTACTAGAAAATCTTTGTTAGGTAAAAAAACAATTGACCAAGGGTAATTCAAGCCCTCTACTATTTTTTCGACCTTATAGTCCTTCGCTTGGACGCAACTACTCAATAATAGAAAAAAGAGACCAGCTATAAATCGCGCGTATAAATGTGTTTTACTGTTCATTTTGAAATTCCTCAGAATTTGATATCCCTGTAAAAGTGGCAAATAACCACCCAGCTAGCATGCAACATAATCCGACCATGAGCATGCCCCAGGACGTTCTAGCAGATGCCAGTAAAGTGACTCCCATAAAATATTTTATCAGGTAAAGTGTTACTGGAAATGATAAAAAACCAGCGGTCGTGTACCAAATTTTACGATTGCCACCGACAAATTTATGGGCATATTTTGCAATCGTAAAACCAATTAGAAAGCTCGGTGCAATTAAAACAACAAGCGTGATGCCGAGACCCAGCAGATCTTTAGCGGTAGTTTCAAGTCTGTCTAGCAAAGATACTGCGATCCCAAAACTCTGTAGCTCAGCGAGCACCAATTGAGTGGAAACCAGGCTAATGATTGCCGCCGCAATAAATACCGAAGCAATAAACCCCAGAATTGTTTTAATCATAGACAAGCCTTCAGTCATCCAAGCGATAGAGTTAACCGCATCATACTGCATAGATGATTCGGTTTAAAGCCGCAAAGTATTGTAGTGCTGTCATACATCCATGAGACGTAAATAGATAAATTTTAAATATCTAACGCTCTATCCACAGCAAAATCAATCAAACAGTTTGACGTTTGTCGGGGTATTATGCGTTTCCAACCAATTAACCTATTGTTTTATAACCATTAATTTCGATTCGTTCTCAGTTACGCAAACTCATGGGTATCAGAAAACTATGACAGCGTTTGATAGTTTTTTGAATCGTCGGCTAATAGCAAATGTTAATTCATTGATTATTAAGGCTGATCTAGGTATATTTTTGATTCGAACAAAAAAACTATCAAACGGGGAACTATCAAACTGTTTGATAGAATCAACTGTTGAACTAAGCCGCTACGCGGAGCTTTTTCCCTACCAATTTCCCCATCATCAACCACACTCTTAATCGCCAATATCGGCACATTAAGAGGAGACAGATGATGTCTAGTTTACGTCAACAAATGACCGAGTTAATGATCCTTTGTGGTTTTGCAAAATCCACTCAAGATACCTACCTCCACCAAATCAGCCAACTGGCTAAATACTTTAATCGAAGCCCTGAGCTAATCTCTGAGGAGGATATTCGGCAATATATGCTTCATTGCCATTTAGAAAAGCATTGGGCGCACAGCAGTTGTCGACAATTTATCCATGCCGCCCGATTTTTATTTGATCGTGTTTTAGAAAGACCCCTATCTAAAAAGAAACTCCCCCTCCCAAAAAAGGAGATAAAAATTCCCGAGCTCTTAAGTCGAAAGGAAGTACGGCAGATCATTGAGCATTGTCAAAATGAAAAGCATAAAACGGCGTTGATGGTGACTTATGCGACGGGGATACGAGTCAGCGAATTAACGGCATTAAAAGTAGATGATTTGGATGGGGAAAGAGGCGTTATAAAAATCCGCGCAGGAAAAGGAAAGAAAGATCGCTTTGTTGATTTCACTGACGGATTAAAGCAGTGTCTTAGGGCTTATTGGTATGAATATAGACCTATTCACTATCTTTTTTATTCATATACCAGAAATCGCCCGTATACCACTTCGACCTTTCAAAGGGCTTACTTGAGAGCAAAGTTAAGTGCAAAGATTCATAAACAAGGTGGGATCCATGCACTGAGGCATGCTTATGCCACTCACCAACTGGAAGATGGCATGCCACTTTCTCAGCTTCAACAAATGCTTGGGCATAAACAAATCAGCTGTACGCTTCGTTATACTCATTGGGTTCGATGTACTAAGGTGAAACCATCGAAACCGTTTGACTTATTGACGCCAAAAACGCCCAAAAAAACGAAACAATGAGTCAGGGATTGTGGAAGCAAGTGCTTGAGCGAGGACTCCAACAAACCACACAGCGATTTAATAGCCAGCAACTCAAAGTATTCTCACATTTAACCCGATGCCGAACGGAGGCGGCAGGGGTTGAGATTTACGCTTGTGATGATTGTGGCTATCAAATGCAGAGCCTGCGTTCTTGCCGAGACAGACATTGCCCGAGTTGCCAATATCGCTCGACGGTGAAATGGTGTGAAGCGAGACGGCAGGACATTTTACCAGTGACTTATTATCATTTAGTGTTCACTTTGCCAAGTGAGTTAAACGGTTGGGTGAGTTGTCATCCGGCGATTATTTATCGGTTGTTATTTGAGAGTGCTTGGCAAACACTCTCCCAGTTTGGTCAGGCAAAAAATCGGCTTGATGGTCAGTTAGGGATGTTATCGGTGCTCCATACCTGGGGTCAAACCTTAGTGCGTCACGTTCACTTGCATTGCTTAGTGCCAGGCGGCGCTTTGGCTGACAATGGTGATTGGCATCCGGCTAAAAGCCATTACCTGTTTCCGGTGAAGGCGCTCTCTCGTCATTACCGTGGCGGCTTTGTGAGTCGATTACGGGAAGCTAAAAACCAAGGGTTGCTCGATAAAATCCCGATGGGAGACTTTAACCAAACCTTGAATCAATTAATGAAAAAGGCGTGGGTGGTTTACAGCAAAGCGGCGACTTACGGTCATGACAAACTGATTGATTATCTGGGCCGTTACACTCGGCGGATAGCGTTAACACCGAGCCGTTTAGTGGGGCTGAGTGAGAATGAAGTCCGTTTAAAATATAAGGACTATCGCGATGGCCAACAGAAATTGCTGAGGTTGACGCCGGAAGAATTGCTGAGGCGTTACGCATTGCATGTGTTACCGAAAGGGTTTATGCGAGTGCGTTATCATGGTTTTTTAGCCAATGCGGTGAGAGCTCAAAAACTCACTCAAATAAGGGCGGCTATCAACGTTGTGGTTAAACTCGTCGAAGTACCTAAAAGGGAAAAAGGGGTTCCTTGCTGCCCTGATTGCGGAAAAAGTCATTGGCATTATGTGGGTGTGATTATCCGTCAACACTGGCAACCTGGATGACGATTTAGGGTGTTGTGATTGGTATTAAATTCAAACACGGGCATGGCCTGTGGTCGACTGCTTGCGCCGAAAGCGAAAATCAGGCAATCTAGGCGTCATAATGATAAAAAGATGATGGAATAAAAAACGCTAGGAATGGACAAATTGAATAGAAAACGCTTAAACAAACGTTAAGCAAACAAAATCCCTTTATCACTTAGCAAACAAAAACCATTAATAGTATTAATCGCTGTGCCCACGCGGCACAGCTCAACAGAGATTTATATTGATTAAAAATCAACATAAATACTTTAAAGTTATGGCACATCAGTAACTAGATTGGGTATTTAAAATTGTTAATTCATGACTGCTCTAGAATTTCAAAAGAAAAGGCTAATATTTATCAAGAAGAAGATTGTCACTGGATATTACAATTATATACTGAGGCAACTGAAAATGATTTAGAAGAAAATCACCATTTAGAAGAGGTTGGAGAAATGATCAATGAAGTTATTTTAGAGATTGATTATTGTCCATATTGTGGTGAAAAGTTATTAGATAATAACGAGGCTGCTAAAGTTGGTTTCAAATTTAGCGACTATTCAAAATGGTAAAATTTAGCCATAACAAGACGTTGCTTCAGATTCGGAGAAAAAGACTCCTCTCTGAAGAACTTGGCGTTATGAGAGTGTAAATGGATAATGTTCTATTTTTAAATCTACTTATTGGTGGTTTGATATTTATTATCATTCCTAAGAAAGTAGAGTTTTGTGTTGAGTACTTGTGGAGTAAATTAGTTCACTCAACACCAATTGAACATGAGCAGAAAAAATTTGGATTCGACCCATTTAAAATCAGAATTATCGGATTTTTTAGCTTAATAATAGCAATATTGTATTGGTTTGATTTAATTGGTTAGTCATGCTGTTTAAGATTCATAACCAACAGTTGTTGCGCGACAGCTCACTCGTAAACTCGCTCGCTGCCGCAAAACAAAAACGTTAGGGTTAATACATTTAGGCAAATAAGGTTACTACTTAAATATGAGAGTTATTCAGAAAAAATCTCTGCCTCAAAATTGGCTCCAGCAAGTAAGTGCTTTTGATGTGGATTCATCAAATTTTAGTATAAATACTAAAATAATAGCTAGAAGACTGATTGAGTTTATTAAAGAAGAACGAAATGACTCATTATTAAACCCTTTAGCTAGATCATTAATTTTATATACCGTATTCAATAAAAAATTCTTTACTGAGCATTATGATTGTGTGCCAATAGAACTCATTAATGATGGAATGAATGAAACAAAAGGTGAAAAAGGTTTTAATTTTACAAGAAAACTACACTCGGTATTTATAGAACTTCTTATATACATACAATTAAACGATAATGGCTTTAGGTTTAACAATATTTCTCGTTCTAGTGGATCATGCGATTTATTAATGAAAAAAAACAACAAAGATTACAACTTTGAAGTTAAATTTAAAGAGAGTGAGGATGTCTTTAAATCTAGGTTATTTGATTACATTGAAGGGATGAGCTTGCTTGATGAATATTCATTCTTAAGAGGTGATACCTATGAAATTCAAGTGAAATCAAAAAACATTAACTATAAAATAGAAAAAGAAATATTAACAGATGTAAAAAATTTTATAGAGGAAAAAAAAGATATATATAATGGCAAACATATAAACATCTTTAACGTCAAAAATAGAAAGAAGGCTACAAGAGACATAAACGAAGTTAGTAATTATTGTAACTCTTTACTTATATCGCAGGAACTAACAGATAAAAATGCTGTTTCAGAATTGATACAAAAAATGCTAATAGATAACAATGGTCATATAACCAAATTAGAAAATAAGTCTAAAAATATAGAAAATTTTAATGGCTGTCTTGTCTGGGATATTCCATTTCATAATGATATAGACTGCGAATGTATTAAAAGGGCTTTTAAAAAACTTAAACTAAAATTTAACTTGTATGTGTTTATTGGAGGCATTGCAAAAGTAGATTGTAATTTTTGTTTGGAAAACAATAGAATTAAAGATTTAGCATGAGTGTAAATAAAAGAAAAACCCTAATCGGGTAGCCGGAGGTATCTAACCTCCAGCCCCCACACCACCCTGCATGCGGATCCGCACAGGGCGGTTCACTTAACTTATCCGTTAGGATAGTGAACTTTGACCCATCCGTTCCTCAGTGAGAACAGACCTTCCTTAACTAAATAGTCGTTGCTAATCGCTTGATTAATTCCCGGTGTTTTGGAACTACGCCAAGGACCTTTACTTGTGATACCACAACCAACGGCCGCTTGGATCCTTACACCTCGTTTCAATAAATTAGCCACCTTGGTTCTTGGTTTACGCCACTGCCTCCAATAGCACATGCGAACTCTGCGTCTGATCCAGTGATCAAGGTCTACACAATCTTGATACGCGTTAGCAATACCAAAATAGTTAACCCAACCGCGTAAATACAAACTCAATTTATGTAGCTGGTACCGCATGCTTACGCCCCAATTGCGGTTTGTTAAAACACGGACCTGCTGCTTAAATTTGAGCAGTGTTTTCGGATGCCACTTGATGCTGCCATGTGAAAATTTGAACCCCAGAAATTTACTTTGGGGAACTTTCACCACTTGGCTTTTCTGTGTGTTGACCACTAGCTTTAAGCGCGCTTCTAAGTAACGGGAGATACTTGCAAGCACTCGTTCACCAGCCCGCTTTGACTTCATTAAAATAATAAAATCATCAGCGTATCTCGCAAACTTGTGACCACGACGTTCCAATTCTTTATCGAGACTGTCGAGTAAAATATTTGACAGTAACGGAGAGAGAGGACCGCCTTGAGGCACACCTTCGACGCTCGGTTGTAAACATCCTTTATCTATATAGCCCGCTCGCAGATAATGACCAATCAATGAAAGAAGTTGCTTATCCTTAATTCGAATAGACAACTTCGTCATCATTAAGTCATGGTTCACGCGGTCAAAGAACTTCGATAAATCAACATCCACCGCAATACGCCGCTTTTGTTTAATTAATCGATGGACTTGTTTGACTGCCTGATGACCACTTCGGTTTGGTCTAAAAACCAAAACTATTGTCTGAAAAGGTCGGTTCAAATATTGGAGAAAGTACTTGGGTAATGGCTTGCTGGATCACCCGATCAAGCACGGTAGGAATTCCCAATAAGCGTTTACCGCCATCGGGTTTATCAATTTCCACACGCCTGACGGGCTTTGGTCGATAACTTCCTTCACGTAGTTTAATCTCACATTGTTTCCAATGCGATTTAGACCAAGCTAGAAAATCATCAATCCGTAAACCATCGACCCCCGGCGCACCTTTATTTGCCCGAACCTGTTTCCAGGCTCGTTTAAGATTGGGTGCTGCCAGCACTTTATCGAATAGAGTGTTGTTTAAGGCCGGTTGCATATCAGCACGCTGCGCAAAATAATCACCGGACGGTGTAGTTGAATTGCTCAAGTGAGTCATGACTCCTCCTTTGGTTAAATGTTCAGGCCTTTGCCTAGTGGCACCTACTTTTGGCACCATGTCCCAACCATTACGATGGGCATTTGGCTACTATGCCGTCTGCTGACTTCTGCTTAATCACGGTCTGAATTTCTCCATACCGCGCTATCGGTTCCCATCTAGTTCGCTCTCTTTGGTTGATGGACGCCAAAGAGCCAAGACACGTTTAAACCGGAGCCTCATTGGTTGTTTACCGATCGCTTGTTAAGCAGATCTCCCCAGATAAGCGTATTAACTTTCCTTGCGCAAAGCTTCCGCTCCTGCTTACGCCCCTTACCTACATCCATGTAGGCAACTACATCATTTACGGTGGCCGTTAAATCACATGGCTTCGTCGTCTTGTGCCAACTCGCCTCCAGCCTACGCCTCATATGATGTTCTTGTTCATTAGCTCGCAAGTTTGCTAGCGGCTTCCTTCGGACCGTTCCTCGCGGATTAGCCCTTGCCATTCGCTAGTAGTTATCGTCTAATTACATCAAAGTGTTCGACGGTGATTTTCCTACAGAGGTCTTGCACCTCATTAGTTAATACCCATGTCGGGCGTACACAAGTTGCTGCACGCGGATTTGGTAAAGCCGTCACCTTTTTCGCTAACGCAAAAAAAGTCGCCAACTTCACCAAACCGGTGAGCAAGGCGTTAAAATGCTAGAGATAGGAGTTGTGAGGTCGCAGTCTGTCATCCTGAGGTACGAAGGATCTTACAAACTATCAGCACCGTAAGATCCCTCCTGCGTCGGGATGACATTTAAGCAAGCAATGAACTAGTTTTTTAATTTGCAGTAAGGTTGCATCGTGTAAATTAACTAGCCCGAGTAAAGTGAGCACAAGTAAATCAATAAATTGCTGCCATCAATTGGCCGCTTTTTTAACCAGCACCGGCAGCCAAAAGTAATTTTCGTCTGCGGTGAAACGTTGTAAATAAAAAATGGAGAATGTACGATGATTCGAAGAGTTGTTTTAGGGAGTTTGTTCACGCTTGCTTTTCAGATTCAAGCTGCCCCTGAATTAAAGGGACGTCCTGATGAGTTAAAATCTTTCCTTTATCCTACCAAACAAATCGTCACTATCCGTAGTAGCGCAAAAGAGAAAGCTTATTCAGATAAGGCGATAATCAGTGTCTTAATTACAACGGAAGAAGACAAATTGGCAGACTCCGTCAAGAAAAACGGAGAACTTAGAGCGAACATTTTTCAATCGCTGCTCGAATCAGGCATTAAAAAGGAAGATATTAATACTTCGAAATTTTCTACATCGCCTCAATATGGTTGGTTTGGCAAGGAGCCTGATAGTTATGAGGTGGTAAATAGAATGGCTATTAATATATTCAACGAAAAGCAGTTAAGCGCCATAGCAACGATTTCAGATAATAACAAAGAAGTTACGCTCTCTGACACAGAGTTTGAACATACTTCAAAAGCTAAGTTAGAAGAGAAGGTAAAGAAGAATGCTTTGGCGAAGGTGATGAGCCAGAAAATATTTTATGAAAAGACGTTAGACCTAAAACTAAAGCCTGTCGCTTTTCGAGATTTTGATGTAGTGCAATCAGGGTCTAGAGGAGCACAGGCTCTTGAACAGCGTATAACAATAACTGGTTCACGGATAAAACTATCAGATGTTAAATCAAAGTCTCCGCCAGTCATGACAGTTCAATCCTTCGATGAAGTCGAGTATTCAGCCACAATCTCGGTAGACTTTGAGATTGTGAATGATAAATAACTCGCATAACCATTCATTGTTGCAGATTTCAACAGTCGCTTCACTCCTGTTGAAATCTGCAAAACTCGGCGTTATGTGCAGTAATGATAGAGGAGTTGTGTAATTAGGATTGAATCATATTACAGTTTAAAAGTAGCAATGCTCGGAACATTATCACACAAAGATAGAATTTAAATATCAAACTAGGCAAATAATCAAAAACGAAAGGAATATTAATGAAATCTAGAAAAATTAAAATAGCAAGCTTGGCTGCAATCGTAATCTCTTTAACGGCTTGCGGAAATGGCCCCATCGATGTTGTTAAAGATTCATATTTACCTATTGATGAGACTCTATCATTAGGTAAAGCATTCTCGAATCGAAATATATGTGATGACATTGAATGGAAAGAAATCGAAGACGATAGAGGACGAATTATTGTTGAATATAGCTGTGAAATTGACGTAGATGACTATTTTGAAAATTTAAAAGAAAAAAACATTGAATCTGCAAATAAGAATTTAAGTACTACGGTAGGCGCAGATAAAAAGCAACGCGATTTTATCAAGAGCACAATTAATAACTATAATAAATTATTGTCTAATTTAAATTCAATGAGTGAAGAAGAAAAAAACATATGGAATTTATCTAAAAATTTAAGTAGTAGTTGGGGGGTAGAGGAATTACCTAAGGGCGAAACCAAAAGAACTATTAATACCAAATTTGAACAACTAAAAGAAAAATATACGCTTGGAATGTGCACTAATTATACTTATTTACCAGCGGGTGAAGTTGTTCAAGCATGCAGGAAATACATTCAAAGTGGTATAGAAAACAAACAGAAAAGTTTGGGCTATACCAATAGTGATATAACAAGAAGAGAAGAAGAAACGGCAAAGAAAATAGAGGGATATGAAAACGAAAGTACTGTCCAACTTTTCGAATATGCACAATGGTCATTTAAGGAAGTTGAAGGTGACTTATATCCGAAGCTGATTTTTTTGGGATATAATAGAGTGATGAAAAATGGTGAAATAAAAACAATTAAACACTATTACGCGAAAAAAGCACTTAAAAATATCTACGAAAATAAAATAGAAAGCGTTGAGGAGTTTGCTGTTTCTAGTCATATAAATTTATAATTATCAACAACTGAATTAGTTCCAACTGATCTGGCAGTTACCAATATTGATAAGGTGACTGCTAGAGCAAGGTATAGCTAGTACATATAGGCAATTTAGTATTAATGACATAACTATTAAGGCTCTAGTCTCACACTTTTAAGGCGCGGTAATGCACATAACAAGTTGCTCAAACGGAAAAATAACAGTTGGCCATCGCTTCGCGATTATAGCCAACCACTATTTTCCGCTTAGCAAGGCGTTAAAAGCTTTTGACAAAAATTATGGATATCGAAATGATAGAAGATGAATTTGAAATAAAAATTGATTTCAAGCCCGGTAACGGCGATCCTGCGCGTATTTTTAAGGCAATGTCGGGCCTGATTGATTCATTTCAGTCTATCGATGCGCATTTAGCCTCCTCATTTGATGTATCGCTGAGTACATCTTTAGTATTAGATGAAATTGAAGCGGGTTCAATAAAAGCAAAATTTAGAAATCTAATCGAAGGGATTCCAGATGAAGCTCTTAAAAATGGCGAATGGAAAAAAATTATGGGACATTTTTTGCTCCATGCAAAATATGCTATTTTAGATTGGCTTAAGGATAGGGATGATATATCTCATCGTGATGATATTCGAGTTTTAGAAGGTGAGCTTATCCGTATTGCTGAAGAAACTGATCTTAAATATTTGCCTGCTTATGCAGCTCCTTCTGCAGAAGTTCTTCTCTCAGATATTCACTCAATTCAAGAGAGCCTTGTGTATCTTGTCGAAGATGATGCCGCCACATATAGTTACGATAAAAAAGAAGTTTCATTTAACCCAGACCTAAATATATCTAATGAAGTTGTTCGCGAAGTGTTGACTAAAGAAATAGTTAAATCTTCTGCGAAACGAATTATCAAGGTAAAAAAGCCTGACTATTTAGGGCAATCTATGTGGTCCTTTCAATACGATGGTAGAGCCATAGAAGCAAAAATAACCCACGAAGATTGGCTAGCAGAGTTTCAAAGCCGTACAAAGGACGTCAAGCCTGGAGATTCCTTACGGGTAATGCTTTACGAAGAAATATCATATGGTTACGAAGGTGAAATTGTTCATCGCCACTATGAGATAGAAACTGTTTATGAGATTATTAAACCTCCACAGCAGAGCAAGATCAGGTTTTAACAAGAAGTTGTTGCGCGACAGCTCACTCGTAAACTCGCTCGCTGCCGCAAAACAAAAACGTTAATATTTCACCACCACTTTGTTTTAAAATTACAAGACCTTTATTGCAGACAGGGTCAAATCATCATTCAATTCAGAGTTACCATTAAAATCGAGCAAGGCCTGCTCAACATATGAAATTAATTCGTGTGGACAGTTAGGTGCAGTTTTAAGAGTCTCTGACAACCGGCCTTCTCCAAATTCTTCTCCACTACCATTACGTGTCTCCAAAACAACGTCAGTATAGATAAACAAAATATCGTCTGCGTTCATTTTGAATTCCTGATACTCCCATTGGTAATCAGGCAGTACCCCCACTGGTATCCCCTTTGATTGATCCAGTACAATAATTTCGGAACCGCGCTTAATATAGCCATTTGGATGACCTGCGGATACATAACGTAATATTTGATTATCGCTGTGATATAAAAAGAGCATTGCCGTCACAAATTTTCCACGATCTCGTCGGGTGAAAAAATGTTTGTTTAAGTAATTGGTGGCATCAGCCGGTGTGGTATCTTTGTTTCCTGGAAAAGTTCTCATTATTGCATCAACCATCGCAGCTTCTACCGCAGCGCTTGGTCCATGACCTGTGACATCGGCAATTATGCCACCCCAATTAAAAATATCTGGTTCACCCGTGGGAGATGGCAGCTTAAACAAATCCAGATAGTCGCCCCCAGCATCTTTGTATGCCTTAAAAGTAAAGGCTAGTTCAGTACCGGGAATTTTTAAATCTCGATGAGGAAGTAACAACGATTGAAGTCGGGAAATTTCATGCAATTCCTCATCGATCCAAAGTCTCGCTTTATCTAGTTGTCGCTTTTGTTCAGTTCGCAAAATATTGGTTAGCGCGTAGTTCAATAATAACGATAATTTACTAAGATCGGGCGTCGACTTTCTTCTTTCATCTTGATTATTGAAACTCGATTGGTAATCAACTAAAACAATCCATCGCTCTACTCTTCCGTTGATCCATATAGGAATAACCAACGCTTCGCCAAAATATTTGAGATCATCCTGAAATAGATCTGGACAAGTTTCACAGGAAATCTTAAGTGCGTTACTGTTTGTTTTCCATCCTTCTACAAATTCACCATCTAATATTGGAAAATTGGGACTACCATTTAACATCTCTTCTGCGGTGTAGACTGGACAATGATGTTCATTGCAAAAACCGGTCACTTGAAAAGTGCCCGGTAAAAGATTATGAGCGCTAATCATGGCTAATTTAAAATGAGAGATTTCTGTTTTGACAACATCCAGCAAAACCGCCAAAGGGTTTTTGTAGGTTTTATCGCTGCTAAGTTTAACTAGCAAGTCCATTGATATTTAGTCCTGTTTATCTTTGTTTTTGCTTTTTGACATCTCAACAAGTAATCCTTGCATTCCACTTTTGCTTAAAATCGATGCATAATTTTTTTTGTAGGTGCTTATCAGTGAAATTCCTTCTGGAATAAAATCATAAATTTTCCAGGTATTACCCACTTTTATCATTCTATATCTTACTGGTATTTTTTTATTACCAGATATAATCTGAGTGTCTACAATGGCGTATTCACTCCTTTTTGTTTTCTTTAACTGCTCTTTCAAAAACAATACTTTTTCATTAGAATAACTTTTGAGCAATACGAAATAAGTATCTGTCATTATGCCGAGAAAACGTTGCTTAAATTCCTTTTTTTGCTCATCGTTGGCTTTCTTCCAGGTTTTAGAAACCACTCTTTTTGATACCGCTTCAAAATCAACTTCGTTTGAAAGTACCTGAGTCAGTTTGATTTTTTTTACTTGGTCATCAGCGTCTTTGTCCGCCGCAATAGTAATAAGATTGTTAACCGCCAGTTCCAATGTTTCAGTTGGTGTTCCCGCAAGCCCAATTTGGCTGAATGAGAGTAATAACACAAAACTGCATAAAAATTTTGATCTCACTTTAAAGTCCTCGAAAAATAAATTTGTTGTTCATAACCCTAACTATCAGTATCAAACATATATTTACTGACTAATTCTTCGATACTGATGGAAGGTTCGGTTTCAATAATCTCATCGCCATCACTTAGCGGATCACCTCCGCCAACGGATATTTTTACGAACTTGTCACCAATAATGCCGGCGGTTCTTATTGAAGCAATAGCATCATCTTGTATTTCAATTCCTTGATCAATATTCAACCAAATTAAGGATTCTTGATTCTCTGACTCTAGCTCAATACTTTCCACCTGGCCAACTTTGACGCCAGCAATTTCAATCACGGCACCTTTTTTTAACCCAGAAGAATTTTCAAATATAGCCATCAGCCGATAGCCATCAGATCCAAATCCAGAGACCCCACTGACCACTACAGACAAATATAATGTTGCGCCAATACCGGCCAACAAAAACAAGCCAACAATAAATTCTAAAGATAGCTTTCTCATGAGTCTTAGAACTCCTTAAATCAAAAATGAACTGATTATATAGTCTGCAAATAACATAACAATTGCACTCACCACAACCGCTTTGGTTGTGACGCGTCCCACCGCTTCGGCACCTGATACGCCTTTTTCCAAATGTACAAAAAAACCCTTACCCATCGCTATCCAAATAATAATAACAGCGAATATAACTGACTTAATAAAACTCATTTTTAAATCAGCCCATGTAATGGTCTCTAAAATGGTCTGCATATAAACAGCGCCACTCAAATCTTTAAGGTAGACGCCAACGACGTATCCACCAAAAATTCCAATAAGATTGTAAAATGCGGTCAAAAGCGGGATTGAAACAATCGCCGCTAAGAGTCTTGGCGCCATAATATATCGATAAGGACTAATTGCCATGCAGGTTAATGCATCGAATTGTTGCTCATTACGCATAATCGCTATTTCGGCGCAAGTCGCTGATCCCACTCTTGCGATAACCATTAGCGCCGTCATTACCGGACCGAGTTCCTGGATCAAACTTTTTGATACCGCTGCCCCCATAAGTTCAACTGCGCCAAAATCTACCATAACGGCATAAAACTGTAATGCCAGAACCATACCGGTAAATAAACCGGAAAGCAAAATGATTGGCATTGAGCCTGCCCCTATAAAGGCAATTTGTTTAAGCAGATCATTAAATCCAAACGGACGACTAAAAATACTCCAAACGACGCTATTTAGAAAAAGTCCAAAACGGCCAAGCTCGTCAAATGAAGCAATAACTGACGCGCCTAATTTTTCAATTTGAGCAAACATTTTAATTTGCTCCTTTTGTGAGTCTTGAAAGATATTTATCTGCGTCTAGCTGGTTTTTCCTGGGTTTTCGGTTGATTAAATTAACCACTCTTTCATCCGTACAGGCTTTAATTTCATCGACTGTTCCGGTAATCACCAGCTCGCCATCAAATAGTACCGCGATTCGATCAGCAATAGTGAAAGCACTTTCAAGCTCATGGGTAACGACGATAATCGTCATATTCATAGCGGAACGAAGATTCAAAATAAGTTGATCAAGTTCGACTGAAGTCACCGGATCGAGGCCAGCGGACGGTTCATCAAAAAATAGTATTTTCGGGTCCATGATTACGGCGCGAGCTAATCCTGCCCGCTTTAACATACCACCTGAAAGCTCTGATGGCATTAAATCTTCATGGTCTGCTAAATTCATTAATTCCAATTTCAATCGAGTCATAATACTGATGGTATTTTCATCTAAATCGGTATGTTGTCGTAATGGTAATTTAATATTATCGCCAACACTTAACGAGCTTAATAATGCACCGCCTTGAAAGGCAACCCCCATGGAGCGTCTGAGTTTTGATATTTCAGCTTTAGTGGCATGGCAAATATTTATGTCGCCAAATTCAATGCTGCCAGTCCTAGGTTTCATCAGTCCGAGCATGTTTCTTAACAAAGTACTTTTGCCGGAACCGCTGCCTCCCATAATGACCAAAATTTCGCCCTGCTCTACTTGCAGGTTAATATCATGCAAAACCTGGCGATCGCCGTATGCACTGTCTAGATTATTAACATCAATTAATATTTGAGATTGTTCAGTCACCAATTTTTACTCTTTAATGTCTGCGACGGAATCAACGATGGTAAAAACCTGATTTAAACGGGTCAGTTCCAATACCTGTAAAGGCGCACCATTTGCTCCGGCAATTATCAGTGATAGATTATTCTTGTTGGCAATGTTGAGCCCTTCAACTAATGTCGCCATTCCCGACGAATCAATGTATTTTAGATCAGAAAAATCAACGATAACGGATTTACCTTGTTTTAGAATATCCAGTAGGCAGCGTCTTACTTCTGACGAATTATGTAAATCCACTTCACCTGTTAAATGAAGTAATTTGTAATGCAAATGTTCAGAACAGTCGAAACTCATTTTAATTAGTCCCCCTCGGGTAAATCCTTTTTCATTTCCAGTATGTTGCCGCCACAGTCTTTTGTGTGAATAAATTCTACTGAATCCATGACTTGCTGCATCAGCATCACTCCCAACCCGCCAGGCTTTAAAGGCGATGAGCTTTTTACTTTAATACAATCTTTGGAGACTTGTTTGGCGAAATCGTATAACTTAAAAATCACTTGTTGTTGGTTTGTTGAAACATCGATTTGAATCACGCCATCTCGACAGTCTTTGTAGGCGTAGCGGATTATATTGGTACAAGCTTCATCAATTGCAAGGACGATTGTGTTAGTTTGTTGTTCTGAATAAGCAAGCTGCTGGCAAACATCGGTTATATTCTTGCGAATATCCGATAAATCACTAGGACAGGATGTCCATTTTTTAGATAGTAGCTTACTTTTGTTCACTATTAATGCCTACTCAATTTGTCCACTTAGACTAACATAATTTGCAAATTTAGTATTCTTGAACGCCCGCTCTAAATTCCGACATGGATAATCAATCAATTTCTAGCGGAAAAATCAGATGAAGCCAAAAAGCACCTTTTCTAAAAATGAACTACTGAACGAATGCTTTTACCCTGATGCATTAAATCAAAAGCATCATTGATCTTCTCCAGGCTCATGGTATGAGTGATAAAATCATCCAGTTTAAACTCACCTTGCATGTAACGCTCGACAATCCCCGGTAATTCTGAACGTCCCTTAACCCCACCAAAGGCTGTACCACGCCACACGCGGCCAGTAACCAATTGAAATGGACGAGTTGAAATCTCTTGACCAGCACCAGCTACTCCAATAATGATCGACTCACCCCAACCTTTGTGACAACACTCTAACGCCGAGCGCATCAGGTTAACGTTTCCAATACATTCAAAGGAATAATCAACACCACCATCAGTCATTTCAATAATTAAATCCTGAATAGGACCGTTATGGTCCTTGGGATTAATACAATCAGTGGCTCCCAATTTTTTAGCAAGAGCAAATTTACTTTCATTAATATCAATTGCAATAATACGACTCGCTTTTGCCATAGCCGCGCCAATTACCGCTGACAAACCGATGCCGCCTAAACCAAATATTGCGACTGTTGCACCTTCTTCTACTTTCGCGGTATTTATTACCGCCCCCATGCCGGTCGTCACTCCGCAACCTAATAAGCAGACTTCTTCTAAAGGAGCCTCGGGATTAACTTTGGCCAGTGAAATTTCTGGCAATACCGTATATTCCGAAAATGTCGAGCACCCCATATAATGATAGATCGGTTGACCATCTTTAAAAAAACGAGTGGTGCCATCGGGCATCAATCCTTTACCTTGCGTCTCACGTATTTTCTGGCAGAGATTGGTCTTGCCGGACAAACAAAATTTACATTCACCACATTCTGGCGTATACAATGGAATGACGTGATCGCCAACAGCAACACTTGTTACTCCCTCACCGACTTGCTCTACAATACCGCCGCCTTCGTGTCCCAAAATAGCAGGAAAAACACCTTCAGGATCATCACCAGATAACGTAAATGCATCGGTATGGCAAACACCTGAAGCGATGATTTTGATCAAAACCTCCCCTTTTTTAGGCAACATAACATCAACTTCTTCGATGTTGAGCGGTTGCTTCGGTGCCCAGGCTACCGCCGCCTTAGATTTTATAAATTGGTCATTCATCTCTGTTCCCTATTTGACTAATCATTCAGCTTTATGGATCTAACTGGAACTTATTGGCCTGATTGAAGTTAATCTACATTTTTGATGGCAATTGAATTTTTCAATATTACTGTTGTTTATTAAACGGTGCAATAAATAGCGTGCTTCCATGAATAATTTGTTAAGCGCGATATCTGTCTTATTTTGTTGTATAGTTAATCATTAAAAATCTAATTACTACTATTTTTCGTTACATCTCAACCATCAAGAGGAATATCTATGAAACTAATTAATAAATACATTGTGGTTATATTATTGTTTATTCCAACCACTGCGTTTGCCTGTTATCCCGCTAAAGTGTCTTTACAACAACGAGTTGCTGCTGCCCAACAAATAGTAGTTGGCGTTGTTACCCAAGTCGTCCCAGAAGTGGCGAAAGATAAAAATTCAAATTCAATAAATGCTGTCTCTCAACCAGACGAAACCTATTCCCTTAAGGTCTCTGTCAGCGAAGTACTCAAAGGTGAAAAAAATCAATCGATTATTCAACCACAAATTATCAATTGTGGTTCTGGAAAAGCAGGCCTTGACGATAAAGTGGTTGTTTTTTTGAGTGACGGTTTCTGGTACACCCGTATATTTAAACAACAGGAATATTCAGATTTAGTAAAATTGACTGGATTGGACTAACTTTAAATCCGGCTGAAAAATGCCGGCAACAACCTCAAACTATCTCATAAATCAATAATTATTTATTATAACAATCTATAAATATTCGAAATTGTAAATATGTAAATAATTACTTTTCTTGCTATTCAAATTGTGATGTATTTGTCTTCGACCATTCAGGAGGAGGTCTAGTCGTGTAAGCAGAAAGTTAACAATGATTGTTAACCAAATTGCTGTACTGCGAAACACTCATTCATTATTTATTACAATAGGAATACAAAAATGAATAAACTTAAAAAGCAATTATTAATTGCAGCAGCAACGTCTGCGATTGTGGTAGCAATTCCATCAATCGCTAGTCATACGTGGGGCAATGCCAATGGACCCTATCATTGGGATGGTGCTTCTTTGCCAGTTCAGCTGTCAGTTATTGATAGTGTTGATAGTAGTTGGCAAGGCGAACTGGATGAGAACAATGTTCAGTGGAATGTTTCCAGTTCCTTAAATCTAACCATAGACAGTGTTGACGACGGCAGTAGTGCTAGAAACAACGTAAGCGTCTGGCAATAAACACCTAGCTTTCTAGATGACTGCTTCCAATTGAACATTCCAAGGCATTAAATAATCAAGGTCACCCAGTTTTTTTGGTAGTTCTTCCAGCAAGAACATTAGATAATTGAATGGGGTGAGCCCATTGGCTTTAGCCGTTTCAATCACACTATAAAGTATTGCGCTCGCGTTAGCGCCATTGGCAGTGTTGCTAAAGAGCCAGTTTTTTCGGCCAATAACAAAGGGTTTGACCGCGCGCTCCGCTCGATTATTATCAATATTGGTCTCACCACTTTCGATATAGCCGATCAGTTTGTGCCATTGGTTAAGGGTGTAATTAATGGCGACGCCGATGGCTGATTTGGGGAGGACTTGCTTCGCTGATTTGTCCAACCAAGCTTTGAATTCCCGTAATAACGGCTCGGATTTTTCTTGTCTGATGGTTTTCTTTTCATCCGCCGATAAATCTTTGATGTCTTTTTCAATTCGATAAAGTTTTTTGATGTGGTTGGTCGCCCAATTAGCACGACCGGTTTTGTTTTTTGGTTGGGCTTGTTGTGCCTCGATAAATTTCCGTCTGGCATGGGCCATACAACCAATCAGCGGGTTTTCTAATTTATCGTAACCTTTATGACCATCCGCTTGCACGATGCCGCTGAAACCCTGAAGATAATCCACCGCGCACTGTCCCGCTCGACTGGGTTGATAATCATAGAGTACGATATTTTTGTTACCATGTTCTTTGGGCGAGTCAGTGCCTGAGCAATACACCCACATATAACATTTGGCTTTATCTTCATTGATCACTTTGAGCGGCGTCTCATCCGCTTGAATAACCGGTTGTGTCAATAATTGTTGATGAAGATACTCAACAAGGGGTTTAAATAAGGTGCTGCATTTAATCACCCACTCACTGGCTGTTTTGCGGTTAATTTCAATTCCGTGTTGTTTAAACATCGTTTCTTGTCGATACAGCGGCAAGCTGTATTGATATTTGTTGGTGATGATTTGTGCGAGTAATGATGGTGTGGCGATACTCTTAGGAATAGGGCTTAATGGCACCGGTGCTATTTTGATTTGAACCTGGGTCGCTGTTTTTTCACAATGGCGACAGCTGTACTGTGGTCTGAGAGTTTCAATCACTTTCACTTGAGCGGGAATAAACTTAAGTTGCTCGCTTTTCTTTTCACCCATTTGATGTAAATCATGGCCGCAGCCATCGCAGACTTTGTCCTCTTTCGGAATATCCACCACGCGGATCTCGCGGGGTAAGTCTTTAGGGAGTGGTTTTCGTTTCGGCTTATTGTTATTGCTTTGAGTTGTGTCGGTTCCTGACACTTGCTCAACCACTTCATCTAGAAGGTGCTCCGCTTCGTTAAATAATTCTCCTTGCCCGGGGTGAGCCTCCGAGCTTTTGCCAAACTGTTTGTGCTGCGCGAGTCGAAATTGCTCTAGGAGGTATTGGTTTTTTTCTTGAAGCGTTTTAATTTCAACATCTTTTTGAGCGGAAGAATGACGTTCAGACAGCAGCAATGCTTTCAGTTTTTCAACATCATTGGGAAGTGATTTAATTGCCGTTTTCATGGCTGCTATTATACCAAACGCTAGCCAACGATAACGCCGAATGAGCCACTTTGCGATCAATGGTTGAATAAAAGTGATCAACGGATCGCCTCATAAACCAGTGGTCGATGCCCTTGCATTTTGGTTAAATCAAACCCCGACAATAACCATTGCCATTGCTGCTCGGTTAAGCGGATGAGTGCCTCATTCGACTTTCTCGGCCATTTGAATTTATCTTTTTCGAGGCGTTTGTACCATAGACAAAATCCGGTTTCATCCCAGTACAAGGCTTTGATTTTATCACGAGCTCGATTACAGAAGATAAATAGACCGCCGCTAAATGGTGACAACGCCATCTCGTTTTCAACAATCATAGTCAGGCCATTAATTGACTTTCTGAAATCGACCACATCTCTGTGCAGGTAGATTTCAATCATATTCGCCAGCTGGGTCATGCTAAAGCCTTGATAAATTCGGCTAGCCAAGTAGGCGAAATACTCGTGGGCAGACTGAATTTCGTTTGCCGGTAATGTATTTTGATGGTCGGTGATTGAGCAGTGTGAGTGGTCGGCTTGCTGATCTTGATAAAGCTAGACGGCTGTGGCTTGTCGATGCGCTTTTTAAGATCGCTTTTACGTTTGTAGAAATAGGTTTGGCCGAGGTTGTGTTGTTTACAAAATTGAGCAACCGATAAGTCGCCTTTAGATTGCTGTTCGATTAACTTTCGCCAATCGTCTTTGGTTCTTCTTGTCATGCTGTTCTCCAACGATGAATGTTGGAGTCAGCTTAATGGAAATGATTTGATCTGCTAGGTGTCTTTGGGCAGACTCTTACGAAACAACTGTAACATTGCCAACGGTCAAATAAGAGTTTGTAACTTTGCATACGGTACAAACGGCTGGTTAGGTCTGGCATCATTGAATATTGACAGTAACAATCATATTCTTTGGGGAACAGCGAAAGTCAATGACAGTTATTCTATGACTCAGGCTGATAGAAACAAAGTAATGTGTCAGGAAATTGGTCACTTATTTGGTTTAGGCCATACTAGTGAAAATGGTTCCAGTCAGCAAACTTGTATGGACTATGCTAATGATCCGACTAATAGCCAATGGCCCAATGCTCACGACTATGAATTATTAGACCAAATCTACGCCCACATTGGCGATGGTGGTGGTGGCGGAACCGGCGGTGAACTGACCAATGGTGTGACTCAGTCGAACATTAGCGGAGCCAGTGGTGAAGAAATTCAGTATTATGTTGATGTTCCAGCAGGTGCAAGTAACTTAAATATTGCAATGAGTGGTGGTTCCGGTGATGCCGATTTATATGTTAATTTTGGTAGTCAGCCGACCACAAGCACTTGGGATTGTCGACCCTATAGCGGAGGCAATAATGAGAGTTGTGATTTTGGTACTCCTGATGAGGGTCGTTATTATGTGATGATCAGAGGCTATAGTGCATTTTCCGGCACCAGCTTGACAGCAACTTATGATGAAGGCGGCGCGCCTCCTCCTGGATGCGTGAGCGGTGGAGGTGTGCTGTGCAACGGCGAATCTGAAACGAACCTAAGCGCATCAAGACGTCAGGAAATCGACTTCACTCTTGAAGTACCCGCAGGTGCAAGCAATTTGTCTTTTGTTATTACTGGCGGAAGTGGTGATGCTGATATGTACGTAAACTTTGGCAGTCAAGCTCAGACTAATAACTGGGATTGTCGACCCTATCGCTGGGGTAATGAAGAAACCTGTAATTTCTCTTCGCCCGATGTAGGCACCTACCATGTTATGTTAAGAGCCTACAGCACATTCTCTGGAGTCACTTTAACGGCGACCTATGATGGTGGAAGTGCTAGAGCTAGTGCTAATTTAGATGAACATCCTACTCGTGGACGTCGAATAGAGGCTAAAGGTCGACATGAATTGTGGATAAAGCATAACGCAAATCATACGACAACTTTGACTCATATTTACCTTGCTCGAGAAGAGAATCAACCCCAATAAGATATTATTGGTTTGAGCACGGGCCTGTTGACTTATTTTAGTCAACAGGCCCTCAACATTAAGTGCTAAATTTAGTGAGTATTCTAGTTGCATCTTAAGAAGATTTTATTCGCTTACATTTGCGCAACTAAGAACAATAAAATCAGCCACGACAATAGCCTTTTATGGTATAACGCAACCAGGTATATTCGTTAATTTCATATTCAACTTCACTTTCACAAAACTGCTTTTCCACCAATATTTTCTCTAACCGATCAAATGCTGCTTCTTCCATGCGAAAGGAAATCGACATAAAGTCATCTCCTTTAGCGCTTGAAGAACGTTTTTTTGGTTGTTCCTTTCCGTTTTGCGATTGTTTACGTCTGTGTGGGACACCTGATGATGAGTTTTGATCCGCGGGCAACACATGATTACCCTCCTCTCCCAAGTAAAGAATATAGGTAAATTTGTCGACCTGTTCTGCGCTCTTGTAAGTGTAAAAATAGTCAACATACTTTTCAGCAGGGTTAGAGCGACAGGCGATTAGTAACAGGCTCATGATCGATGCTGTTATCAAAAATAAACTTTTATTCATTCATTACTCATTAAAACAGGATAATTAAGATATTTACTATCATAAAATTTAGACTGACAATAAATCCATTGCATTACGCTTTTTGACCATTGGAAAATTGTTCATTACTTCCTTCAAACGAATCACTTTTACTCTACCATTTAATCAACTGCGGTAATAGACTGACTAACTGGGAAACCTCTTCAAGTGACTGATACAGGTTTGCGAAACTGCTCGTTAATGAAAATAACGATATCCAAATATGACATTTAGTAGCGAATTATATTTGGGTTGTTTTTGTCAAGAATTACAGACGACCTAGATAATAACACACTAGAATAAACTGATAAAACTGGTTACACTCATTCACAACCTGGACCTACTCTTATTATTTATGCCCAATCAAGCTAAAGACAATCGCTATCAATTTCTTGATTTTACCCGCGGGATCGCGATAGGTTTAATGTTTATTTATCATTTAAGCTTTGGTCTGGCTCAAATGGGTTATTTGAAGATTAATTTTTCGACTGATTTATTGTGGATTAGTTTCAGGGCGCTAATTGTATTTTTATTTCTTGCTCTTGTCGGGATTGGTCTCCATTTGGCCACCAGAAACAAACTAAATCTCCGCTCCTACTTAAAGCGATTGTTGTTACTGCTCGTTTACTCGTCATTGATTACACTCCTAAGTGAGGCGGTTCGACCTAACTTTTATGTTTTTTTTGGCATTTTACATTTGATCTTTATCAGTAGTGTATTAGGTCTAATATTCGTCAGGTTTTACTGGAGCAATTTAATAATCGGCCTGATGACTATTGGATTTGGGTATATTATTCAGTTAGCCAGCTTAGATCACCCAATGATGCAATGGATTGGTATGAACACCGCCAATCCTGTCACCGATGATTACGCGCCATTACTGCCCTGGTTTGGCTTAGTCTTGATTGGAATATTTATTGGTAAAACGCTGTTCGACAAACACCAATTCAAATCGCTCAATAATTGGCAGGCTAAACACTGGATCACCCGGCTCATAAATTGGGCCGGTCGTTACAGTATCCATATTTATTTTATTCATTTTCAGTTCTTTTATGTACTAGTTTATTTCTTCGGTTGACCGTTATTTTTGCCATCGATATATTGATCGTAAAAAAGGGCATACAAGATGCCCTTTTTTAATTCTTTATTTCCACCAACAACACCCTATGAATTAGGTTTAACCTCAGTAATCTGAGCAATGGAAGTTTGTTTTTTCAATCGTATAAGATCTGACAATATATTAGCCGTTTCATTTAGTTTGACATCATCAATTTCAACTAACTCAGTATCTTCATCTATCTCAGCAATCGTTTTCTTACCAGCATGTTTTCTTCGCACATTTTCCCGTTCAAGTTTCTTTTCCTTATCCTCCAACCGCTCTTTTTTTCGTGAGTCAATATTCAAACTCACTGAAGTTTCTAAACGGCGCTTATTCAGCTTCTGAATATCGCTTACAATATATTGAAATTCGCGATCACCAGCTACACGATTCTGATGTATTTCCGAAAGTACTTTGACGTAAGAATTAACTCTGTTTTCTTTATCAAATTTAACAGAACGGATAGTATCCCATGGTAAAGCGGAATCATAACTGGCTTCTCCGAAATGTTCTCTAGCAATAGGATCTGGAAAACTGATGTCAGGCATAACACCTTTCAGTTGCGTACTTTCTCCAGTAATTCTGTAAAATTTATCGATGGTTAACTTCAACACTCCCGCCGATTTATCTTCATATCTCAAAGCATAATTTAAATCAATAATATTTTGCACCGTCCCCTTTCCAAAGGTTTGTTCGCCGACTATAAGACCTCGATCATAATCTTGGATCGCGCCAGCAAAAATTTCTGATGCCGATGCACTAGACCCACTAACCAATACTGCTAAAGGACCATCCCAGGCAACTCCAGCATCTTGATCCCTAAGAACTTGAACTTTACCCTGTAGTTGTTTTTCTTGTACAACAGGTCCTCTATCAATAAATAATCCGGTAAGTCCTATCGCTTCACCCAATGAGCCACCGCCATTGTTTCGTAAATCAATAATTAGTCCTTCAATACCATTTTCCCTTTGCATCGTTTCGATCAATTCACGAACATCGCGAGTGGTACTTTTGTAATCTTTATCACCCGAATTTTTGGCATCAAAATCAATATAGAATTTAGGTAGATCAATAACACCAACATTCAAATTTTTGCCATCCTGAATTATTTCAATGACTTCAGATTTTGCGCCCTGCTCTTCAAGTTTGACCTTTTCTCTAATGATAGAAATGACTTTGGTTTTTCCTTGAACACTACTATTAGCCGCTTCTATTTCCAACCGAACTTGGCTACCAGCATTACCTCTAATTAAATCAACCACGTCATCTAATCGCCAGCCGACAACATCAACCAGCGGATCATTGCCTTGACCAACAGCGATAATTCGATCATCCACCTTAATTTGATCCGATTTATCAGCAGGCCCTTCGCTGACAATCGTAGTGACTTTTGTATACACGTCATCAGATTGCAATACCGCTCCAATTCCTTCTAGGGACAACTTCATATCTATATCAAAATTTTCTGCCGTTCTCGGGGAAAAATAAGATGTATGTGGATCAACCGTTGTCGCGTAAGCGTTCATAAAATAACTAAAAACATCTTCACTGTTAATCTGTGAAACGCGGCGCATAGCAGCGTTGTATCTTTTTTCTAATAGCTCTTTGGCCTTATCCCACTCTTTATCTGCCAGTATTAAATTAAGTGCATCGCTTTTTACCCGAGTTACCCAGTATTGATCAAGCTCTTCAGAAGTAATCGCCCAGGCAGCCTCTTCTCGATCATAGTGATATTCATCATTAGAGGAAAAATCCATTTCTTTTTCGAGTAACGACAAAGCAAAACTATTTCTTTCATGCCATCTTTGTTGGAAAACAGAATAAATATGATATGCAGGCTGAACAAGGCCTGTCCAAATAGCATCATCTAACTTAAATCGGTATTGTTCAAAACTCTTTATATCCGATGCCAAAAAATAGGCCTTATTGGCGTCCAGCAATTTAATAAAATTATCTAAAACCAGGGCTGATTGATCATCATCAAGCACTTGTTTTTTGAAGTGACTGGTTTTCATGTAATAGGCAATATATCGACTGGAACGGAAATGCTTAGTTTCTGGCGCTAAGTCAATTGCTTTTTCGTGTTTAACGACAACATCAGAATCATGAGCCGACTTTTCATTATTGATAGCAGCGGATGCTTGCAGTATTACAGAAACACTGATTGTGCAGGCTAAGGCTGTTTTTACGAGATTGGACTGATACAACTTCATTAATCTATCCTTAATGGGGTTAGGATCCTTTCAGGGATCTTGAAACAAGTAACTTCTCTTTCACTTTGTGACCGATCAGTTATTTTATACTCAATAATTACTATTACTTGAATTATGACCTATTGAGGGCTGAAAATGTTCAAGTTTTATTGGAAAAAATCTATCTACACAGTAATAAATACGCTGAATTCGATAAAAATTCAAGAAAATTGTGAAATTCTATCATTTGCCTTTGTAAATACTTATGTCGACTGCAATCGAAATTTCATTAATGAATACAAAAATACCGAGACAAGCTCGGCATTTTAGTTGTCTTAAAACAGTTATCTTAAAACAGTCTTTGTAAAGGGTACTTTTAACGCTATTTAAAAGCTTGAATACCGGTTTGTGCTCGACCAAGTATTAAAGCGTGTATATCGTGAGTCCCCTCATAGGTATTTACAGCTTCCAAGTTCATCATATGACGGATCACATGGAACTCATCGCTGATACCGTTTCCACCATGCATATCACGTGAAGTTCTAGCGATCTCAAGCGCCTTGCCGCAAGCATTACGCTTAACCAAAGATATCATCTCCGGCTTAAACTGTTTGTCGTCAATTAACCGCCCAACTCGCAGAGAAGCTTGCAAACTCAGAGTAATTTCAGTTTGCATGTCGGCCAGTTTTTTCTGGAATAATTGATAGGAGGCAAGAGGCTTCCCAAACTGTTTTCGGTCGAGGCCATAATTTCTTGCAGCATGCCAGCAAAACTCAGCGGCACCGATAGCGCCCCACGAAATTCCATAACGAGCCATATTCAAACAACCGAAAGGACCAGCCAGGCCGCGAATTTCCGGGAACATATTTTCATCGGGAACAAAAACTTCATCCATAACGATTTCACCGGTAATTGAAGCTCTCAAAGAGAATTTTCCTTCAATTTTGGGAGCCGATAAGCCCTTCATACCTTTTTCCAGTACAAAACCGCAGATTTCGCCGTCATCATTTTTAGCCCAAACGACAAAAACATCCGCTACTGGCGAATTGGTGATCCACATTTTCGCTCCGCTTAAACTGTAACCGCCATCTACCTTTTTAGCGCGAGTTTTCATGCTGGATGGATCCGAACCGCTATCAGGCTCGGTTAAACCGAAACAGCCAATATATTCGCCAGTGGCTAACTTAGGGAGATATTTCTCTCGCTGAGCTTCAGTACCGTATTTGTGGATCGGATACATTACCAAACTTGATTGCACGCTCAATGCAGATCGATAGCCACTATCAACCCTTTCTACCTCACGAGAAACCAGACCATAGGCCACATAACTGATCCCTGCACATCCATATCCGTCAATGGTAGAACCGAGTAATCCTAACGCTCCCATTTCGCGCATAATTTCCGGGTCAAAATTTTCGTTTCGATTAGCTTCCAATACGCGCGGCATCAACTTTTCCTGTGCGTAATTTCCAGCCATTTCTTTAATCATTCGCTCTTCTTCTGTAAGCTGTTGATCTAAAAGAAAAATATCATCCCAAATTTCACTAGACATTGTCATTAACCATTTTGTTTAAATTTAAAAATAAAGTGGGCATAGTCTAGCCAAGATGTTGTGAATACGCCAGCAGAAACAGGCATTTATTTAGGCTATAATTAGTTAATATACGCGTACAACAAAGCATAAAAATAAAAGGAAGTCTGATGTCCCTGAGAGCCAAACTAGAAAGTTGGTTAAATTTTGAAAAAGCCCCTTCTACCTTTCCAATTTGCGACTATGATAAGCTTAGTCATGGTATACGCCCTGGAGATGTCGTGTTGGTAGAGGGTCGAAGTCGTGTATCTGATGTCATCAGACTGATTACTCAAAGTCGATGGTCCCACTCAGCAATATATATTGGCCGAATACACGATATTCAAGATCTCTCCCATCGAGAAAAATTGCTCACTCACTACAAAGCATCGCCTGACACTCAATTACTGATAGAGGGAATTCTCGGAAAGGGAATGATTGTCACCCCCTTGTCCGATTACATAACTGACAACCTGAGAATATGTCGAGCTTCAACGCTATCCGCCAAAGATGCTCAAAACGTCGTTAATCATTGCATTGATCAGTTAGGGATTGAATATAACGTCCGTCAAATGCTGGACTTAGCCCGTTTTCTGTTTCCCTGGAGAATTTTACCCAGACGATGGCGCTCGTCGCTCTTTACCAGACGTCCCAATGAAACCACTAAGACCGTTTGCTCATCAATGATCGCCGAGGCTTTTTACTCAGTGCATTATCCTATCCTCCCACTCTTCAGACGGATAGGACAAAAAGGGCTCGAATTGATCCCAAGAAACACGCGACTTTATACACCAGCAGATTTTGACTATTCGCCCTACTTCGATATCAAAAAATACCCCTTTATGGGGACAACGGATTCAACGCCCTATCGAAATTTACCTTGGAATAAAGATGGCGTAGTGGGACATGGTGATAAAGATTTTGATATTTACGAATCAACATGAAAAAAACCGGCACAGTTGAGGCGATTTGATGGACGGCTTTAGTCAAAAAGAAGAACAAAAGTTACTTAAAACATTACACCAGGAAGGTAATAAGTTAGATCTGATTGAACGCCGACAATTTCTTAAAAACTCATTGGTAATGTTAGGCGGAGGCGCATTGGCGGTAAAGACAGGTAGCGTTATCGCAAACTCCAACCTGCCCCCATCAATACCTGGCTGGACTCGCCAATTAGGTGAAGGTGTTTTAACCAATCCTTATGGTCTACCCTCTGAATATGAAAAAAACACCATTAGACGAACCGTTGACTGGTTAACGCCCGATAGGATCTCGTCAGTTAGCATGACGCCTCTGCATAAGCTGAAAGGTATTATAACGCCAAACGGACTGGCATTTGAGCGCTATCATGGGGGGGTTCCGAATATTAATCCCGATGAGCACCGACTGATTATTCATGGTCTGGTGAAACGTCCCCTCATATTTACCATGGAAGAATTAAAACGTTTCCCTAGCATTTCTGAAATCAAATTTTTGGAATGTCCGGCTAATGGAGGTATGGAATGGAAAGTCCCTCAAATGGAAGGGCTGCAATTTACTCACGGTATGCTGTCTTGTTGTGAGTGGACGGGAGTAAGATTATCAACACTATTGGACGCTGTTGGCGTCAAACCTGAAGGAAAATGGATCCTTGCTGAAGGCGCCGACGGTTCCGCAATGACTCGTAGTATTCCCATAGAAAAAGCACTGGATGATGCAATCATTGTTTATGCACAAAACGGCGAAGCGCTTAGAAAAGAACAGGGCTATCCTATTCGTCTTATGAATCCCGGCTGGGAAGGTAATACCTGTATAAAATGGCTAAGGCGTCTGGAAATCGGTGACAAACCTTGGTATCAAAGAGAAGAAACATCAAAATATACTGATTTAATGCCCGATGGTCGAGCCAGAAAATTCTCCTTTGTACAAGAATGTAATTCAGTGATTACCTCCCCAAGCCCTGAAGTACCGTTAAAAGATAAAGGTTGGTATGAAATTGAGGGCATCGCATGGTCTGGCAAAGGAAAAATCAAAGGCGTTGATATTTCCTTAGATGGCGGCGTTAGCTGGCGACCAGCTCCTCTAAAAGGTTTGATCCTTTCAAAATGTCTCACTCGATTCAGTTATATGGCTAACTGGCAAGGTGAGCCACTATTGCTACAGAGCAGGGCTTGGGATGAAACCGGCTATGTGCAACCAACCTTTAAGCAATTACGAGCAGAGCGAGGCGGAAACTCTGTTTACCACAGGAATGCTATCCATACATGGAAAGTACACAACAACGGGAGTGTCCAAAATGCACAACTCTCTGATTAGCAGACCGCCAATAAATGAAAACACAAAAACCAATTCCATAAAAATTGTTTTGCTGTGCCTCGCGGCAATTTTGTCGGGCTGCAGTCAATCAAAAACTACGCTGCCACTAGACAAGGAACAAAGCCAAATAAATAATGTAAAGTCTGGCGCAACGGTTCAAACTGATTTGCCACCTCACTTTCCTATCGGTAATCCAGTGAGTAAAGAAGTCATCGCTGGCTGGGATATTGACGTTCGACCCGACGGTTTAGGTTTACCGGAAGGATCTGGATCTGTTGAAGATGGCGAAGAATTATATGAAGAGAAATGCTCGATGTGTCACGGCTCCTTTGGCGAAGGCGAAGATCAGTGGCCTAAACTTGCCGGTGGTATGGGCTCTCTCACAGCAGAGCGACCCGAGAAAACCGTTGCTAGTTTTTGGCCCTATGCCAGTACGCTTTGGGATTACATCAACCGAACAATGCCCTTCCCTGCACCTCAATCTTTAACGCCAAATGAAGTATATGCGGTCACCGCCTATGTATTAAATCTAAACGAAATCGTTGACGATGAATTTGTATTATCGAAAGAGAATTTTGCAACGATACAAATGCCTAATAAAAACGGTTTTTATGTCGATGACCGCCCAGACACAAATAACCAGCGTTGTATGCAAAACTGCAAAGATCCAAACCGCATTAAAGTGATCCTTGGCCCAAAATATGCCATAGCACAAATGACTACCAAAAATACCCAAGGTTCGGCTGAAACAGCACAAGATAGTGAGAATAAACTAGCTATTGACACTTATGAAAGTAGTTGTAAAGTCTGTCATGCGACCGGGATTGGTAATGCACCCAAATTAGCCAATCAGGAAGATTGGGCAAAGCGACTTAAACAAGGTAAGGATGCTATTTATGCCAACACACTCAATGGTCTTAATGAAATGCCTGCTAAGGGCGGTCGTAGTGATCTTTCTGAGGACAGGCTTAAAGCGGTTGTCGACTACATGCTAAGTACTCTGTAATAGAAGAACCAACGGATGGCCAAACTACCGTTTAGAAATCACAACTTAGATACATTTGTAATTTTATCAAATACAAATGACCTACGGGGAGCATAATGAAATACATAAACCAGTTGATGGCGGCAGTTTTTGGATTTATTGGTTTAATAAATCACAGTGTTTTGGCTGAACAAACCATTCCACCTCAACAAGCAGCTTCCATTGACCTAATGGAAAAAGGAAAAAACTTAGCGTTTAATCGACGTAAAGGGAATTGCCTGGCGTGTCATTATATACAAGGTGGAACCTTGATGGGTAATACGGGGCCGGCGTTGCTAGCAATGAAACAGCGGTTTCCCGAGCGAGATAAACTAATTGCCCAGATTACCGATGCACGAACTAATAACAGTAATACATTAATGCCGCCCTTTGGTGCGCACGGAATTTTAACTGAACAGGAAATTCAACTCGTGGTTGACTGGCTTTACACATTGTAAAAATAGTTTTAGCTTTCTATAGTTTTGAGAAAAATATACTTAATCCTTGATTGGGCTCTTAAACTTAATCTACTTTGGCATTGAAGGTACGAATATGACTGTTTCCAGAAGAAAATTTTTTATTAATCTAGGCAAATCAGCCGGATACCTGGCGTTAATTGCTAGCCTTCCACAAATAGCCTGGGCAAAGTGGAACAAAAAAGCCTTTGCCGCCACCAACCTAGATGTTGCCATCAAAGAAAAATTTGGCACTCTCGCGATTGTCGACAGCAATGAAGTAAAGTTAAAAGCGCCTGCTATCGCCGAAAACGGCGCAGTTGTGCCAATCAAGGTCAAAACCGATCTAGCAAACGTCAAGAGCATCAGTCTATTGGTAAAAGACAATCCATATCCACTAGTGACTACGCTGCATATTGGACCCGGTAGTCTGGCGGATATACAAATTAGAATTAGAATGGGTAAAACTTCAGAAGTTATTGCGCTTGTTGAAGCGGATGGAAAACTACATCGCGCCAAGCAACTGGTCAAAGTAACAATTGGTGGTTGCGGCGGTTAATCACTCCCAAAATCCGATTCACTTATAATTAATTTTTGAAGGGTTTTCCCTTTAGATTTGGAGTTTAAAATCATGTCAATTAAAGTCAAAGTAAAAGCGAAAGAAAAGGATGGCATTGTCAAAGCAAAAATGCTGATCAAACATCCGATGGAATCGGGATTAAGAAAAAATAAAGAAGGAATACTAATTCCTGTTCATCACCTTAAGGAAGTCAAAGCCGAATATCAAGGAGTCGTTATTTTTCAAGCTGAAATTGGAGTCGGCGTTGCTAAAGACCCTTTTATGGCTTTTTCTTTTAAGGGCACTAAAGGCGAATTATTCTCTGTGTCCGCATTGGACAGCAAAGGTGAAACAGGCATAACTGAAACGGTCATCAAGTAGCTTTTAAGTGGTCATCGAGTAGTTATCCGATTCGAGAGAAACTCTAAGGAGAAATATTGTATGAAAAACACAATTAACTTAATTGCATTGATCATCAGTTTGATAATTTTAGCTGCTTGCTCAGATAACAGTGCGCCAGTTTCCTCAGCAAAATCGAAGTTCGCCGAAAAAGCAAAACCTGTGGTTGCTAAAGAACAAATCAATTATCAGCAAAAGGTCGATCAAGATATTCGGCGCTTTCGTTCGTTTTTCTCCAACAAATTTCCAAATAGTGATCTCGGAGAATTCAAGGATGGCGTTTATGCAATTGATCCCGCAACGCGAGAACAATGGTTAGAAATTGAAGAGTTCCCGCCATACGAATTAGCAATTGATGAAGGTATAGAGTTTTTCGAAACACCATTTACCAATGGAAAGAGTTACGCCGACTGTTTTGAAAATAAGGGTGAGTCTGTTCGCCAAAATTATCCCTATTTTGATATCAAAAGCAGTCAAGTCATAACTCTTGAGTTGGCCATTAACCAATGCCGCGAAAGCAATGGTGAAAAGCCGCTAGAGTATGGACAAGGCGAATTAGTGGCAATTTCTTCTTACATGGCAAACTCATCTCGAGGTCTGGTTTTTGACATCAAAGTACCAAACGAAATGGCTTATAAGGCGTATATGAATGGCAAACAATTTTTTTATTCTAAACGCGGTCAACTTAATTTTTCTTGTGCAGACTGTCACTTAAAAATAGCGGGCTCGAGCCTTAGGGCCGATCGATTAAGTCCAGCCATTGGACATCCTACTGGAATGCCTGTTTATCGCTCTGCCTGGGGCGAATTGGGAAGCATTGGCCATCGTTATCGCGAATGCAATAAAAATATACGCGCCAAGCCTTTAGCTTACCAAAGCGAAGCCTATAGAAATCTGGAATATTATCAGACACTAATGAGCAATGGCCTTGTAGTCAATGGTCCAAGTTCACGCAAATAGGAGAATAAAACGATGAATAAAATAAAAATCGGTCTGTTAGTGATTGGTTTAGTCGGTTCGGTCGTTTGGGAGGCAACCCCATACGAGCTAATAAAAAAGGCCGAGATGATTCGTTTAAAAGCGGCCGAAGTTGGTTTTGAGTGGTCAACAACTTCGACATTAATAGCAGAAGCCAAACAAGCTGCAAAAGATGGCAATTATGAGCTTGCTGAAAAACTCGCTGCTGAGGCGATAAAACAAGCAGAAAATAGTTTAAAGCAGGCTGAATTTGCGGCGGTTAACTGGCAGGATTCTGAGCCTAAATAGGTTCTAGGTTCTAGGTTCTAGGTTCTAGGTTCTAGGTTCTAGGTTCTAGGTTCTAAAGAATGATTGACCAAATTTTTTCCTGGTCAATTCTTATGATTAACCCAACGTCTAGATTCAGTTATCTCAAAATAGTTATCCCACCGATTTTCACTACTGACATTGCAGGTCTTTTAAATATGAATATGAGTCGTCGCGAATTTAGCCGGTTATTAGCAATGGCTGGCGCTGCCGGATTGTTGCCGGGCTGCTCGACATCGAGTCGTTCTCTTGACAAAATGTATGATTTGCCCGTTTGGGGTGACATAAGATTGCTGCACATGACTGATTGCCACGCTCAACTCAATCCCATTTATTTTCGTGAGCCAAATGTTAATTTAGGATTCTTTAACGCCAACGGAAAAGCGCCTCACCTGGTTGGCAAACACCTTTTAAATAAATTTGAAATTAGTGAGTCCAGTGCAACCGCTCATGCGCTCACTTATCTCGATTTTGAGAATGCGGCGCATAAATACGGCAAGGTTGGCGGTTTTGCACATCTAAAAACATTAGTTGATAAATTGCGTGGCGAATTTGGCGACGAAAAAACCTTATTACTCGATGGTGGAGATACCTGGCAAGGTTCCGGAACTTCCTACTGGACTCGAGGCAAGGACATGGTTGAAGCTTGTAATATACTCGGTGTGGATGTGATGACCGGTCACTGGGAATTTACCTATCAGGACAGTGAAGTTCTAGAAAATATAAAACGCTTTAACGGCGAATTTTTAGCGCAAAATATTAGAGTATCCGAAGAGGCATTATTTGATGATGCGCCCGCCTATGATGTGGATACCGGTCATGCGTTTAAACCCTATACCATCAAAGTGCTCAATGGACATCGAATTGCCGTCATCGGCCAGGCCTTTCCATATACGCCTATCGCCAATCCAAAACGGTTTATTCCCGATTGGTCTTTTGGTATCCGCGATAACGAAATGCAAGAATTAGTCAACGAAATAAGAGAGAACGAAAACCCAGCTGCCGTTGTCGTTTTGTCTCACAATGGTATGGATGTCGACCTGAAAATGGCATCAGTGGTTACAGGTATCGATGCGATTTTGGGCGGCCATACCCATGATGGTGTACCAAAGGCAATCGAAGTGAAGAACGACAAAGGGATGACATTAGTCACAAACGCTGGTTCTAATGGTAAATTCCTAGGGGTAATGGACTTTAAATTTAGCAACGGAAAAATGGCAGGTTACCAATACAAACTCTTGCCGATATTTTCAAATATGCTCGCAGCTGATCCAGTTATGCAAAAATATATCGACACTATGCGGTCGCCCTATTTGCAGAAATTACAGCAACCTTTGGGGATCGCAGGTAGTTTACTTTATCGCCGCGGCAATTTTAACGGCACCTTCGATCAGGTAATTTGTGATGCCTTACGCGCTGTAAAAGATGCACAAATATCGCTATCTCCAGGGTTCCGCTGGGGCACCAGTGTACTAGCGGGAGATACGATCACCATGGAGCATGTCTTGGATCAAACATGCATCACTTACCCGGAAACCTATGCTCGTGAAATGTCCGGCAAAGATCTAAAAATAATTTTGGAAGATGTTGCTGATAACCTTTTTAACAGCGACCCCTATTATCAACAAGGCGGCGATATGGTTCGAGTGGGAGGATTAGATTACGTACTCGATCCTAAAGCTGGCGCTGGCAAACGAGTCACCGCAATGCAATTAGATGACGGTACGAAAATTATGGCGAACAAACATTATAAAGTTGCAGGCTGGGCTACGGTCGGAAGTAAAGCGCCGGGACCTCCAATCTGGGAGGTGGTTGCTGAATATATGCGCAGCCAAAAAACGGTTAATATCAAAAAGCTTAACTCACCTAAATTAGTCAACGTAAAGGAAAATCCCGGTATTGCCTAGTCGATATCAGTTTATGTCAGTTTATATATTCAACATAAATTTGTTAGTGAATGATAATTAGGATATTGCGAACGCCTATATCAATAAATTCCAGATGAATATTTCCTCCTGTGAGTGATAAATACGATTCTTTTTACAAAATTTATTTTACTTTAACTAGAAGCTGTAATTCATTGAATTCATATGAAATATTTGTCACTTTTTTAACGCTATAAATATTTCGCAAATATTATTTTGAAAATAACTGGCATTTTAAAAAATATGGTCTAGATTTAAAGTATTGAATATATTTTGTTTTCCCCAACACTTTACTCAATACATTTATAGGTCCAGATACAGACTTCCCCTACCCCAGGTACTCGAAAGAGCCTGGGATTTTTTTGTTCTTTGTATTTACCATTTTAGTATTCTATTCACGATGGGTCCGAATAGGTAGAGAGTCAGGTTTCAAAACCACTGAATCAGACAAGAGTATTTAAGACTACCCTACCTTGAATTAGAGGGTCTAAATATTGCCCTTAAAGATTCTCGGTCAGCTCGTTGAGCACCAGCTCTTTGTAACCAACTAAGCCTAACACTTGCTCGTTCTCAATCACCGGTACGCTCGACAGGCCAAAGCTTTCAAACAGTCGAGCGCAGTACCTTACGTCCATTTCCTGAGGAACTGAAACTACCGGCTTGGACATGATTTCATAGATATTAACCCGCTCAGGCGAGCGATCTTTAGCTAGTACCCGCTTAGCGATGTCAGATAACAAAACGATGCCGTATGCATCGTGTGGGTCGCGTTTATCGACCAAAACAACATCAACCTTACGCTGCTTCATCAAAGTGATGGCTTCTTGCACCGTTTGCATACCATCCATGCGGATATAATGCTGAGTCATCACATCTTTGGCTTTTACAATATTTTTTTTAGTCACAATTCTTTCTCCACAGTTAAGCTAAGCTGGCTGATCTGGTGGCTGACGCCGATGGCGTCTTCCACGTCAATTTGAATGGCGATGCCCGAGCCAGGTTTTTCATCAAACTCTCCGACTTTAGCAATTTCCTCCAATATACCTCGGCTTAAATGTTCTTCGACCAGAAATAACAAAACATCTCGCTGGGTTTCCAGATTCAACCCGAAGAAGGTTTTGGATTTGTTTAAGCCTTCTCCGCGCGCATTATTGATCACGGTCGCGCCCGTCGCTCCCGCTTCTCGCGCCGCGTCCATGACGCAGTCGGTACAATTGTCGTCTACAAAGACAACGATCATTTTAAAGTGCATACCTTATTCTCCGGTTAAATGCCGCCATCTCAGGCCGCCTCATTCTGATCCTTGCGGCGAGTGTACCACTGCGTCAACTGCGCATAGGCCATTACCGACATAATTGGAAATAAACTGGCAAAGGCTATCAAGCCAAAGCCATCGATCAAAGGGTTTCTGCCCGGTACTGTTTCCGCCAGGCCGAGCCCTAAAGCCGCGACCAGTGGAACAGTAACAGTTGAAGTTGTCACGCCACCAGAATCGTACGCCAATGGAATAATCAATTTTGGCGCATATAATGTTTGCACCACTACAATGACGTAACCGGCCATAATGTACCAATGAATGGGGTCTCCGGCAACGATACGATAGCAGCCAAGGGAGATCCCTACCGCTACGCCGAGCGCCACCGACATTCTCAGCCCCCAAATACCGATAGAGCCACCCGAGACATCTCTGGCCTTAATCGCGACAGCGATTAAGGAGGGTTCGGCGATGGTGGTACTAAAACCGATCAAAAACGCAAACAGGTAGACCCAACCATAGTCGAACCAGTCGACTGATTGTACGCCATCTAATGCCGCTTTTACGCCATCGGTTCCGGCGATAAATGCAGGATCAGTTAACTGCTGCGCCATCAACCGGCCGAGAGGAAATAACGCCCACTCAAGCCCAATTAGAAACAAGGATAGGCCAATTAAAACCCAGATAAAACCCGTTATAACACGCGCCATATTAGGAATAGGTTTGCGGATAATTGCAAATTGGAATCCGAATAAAATCACCGCAATCGGCAACACGTCGCGTATCGTGGCGACCAGTGTCGTCCCTATTTGCTCGACCATTTCAATCAAAGTCATATTAGCGCCGCTCGCTTGCGTTCACTCATAACATAACCATGCCGTAGGCCATCACAAATATCATCGGTGTCAATGATGCCAACGCAATCAGCCCGAATCCATCTATCATCGGGTTTCGACCCTTGATTGACGAGGCAAGTCCGACTCCCAGAGCCGTCACCAGCGGTACGGTAATAGTCGAGGTAGTTACGCCGCCGGAGTCGTACGCGATTCCGATTATTTCGGTCGGTGCAAAGGCCGTCATAATAACAACCAGAAGATAGCCGCCGATAATAAACCATTGCAATGGCCATCCTTTAAGGATACGGAAAACCCCTAAGGTTATCGCCAAACCAACCGAAAAAGCGACGGTCATACGAAGGCCACTGGCGTATTCTGATTGAGCTTCGCTTGTTGCCACGATCATTCCGCCGTCGGCAGCAACCTTTGCGGCTTCAGCGGCGACGGCGATAAGTGCCGGTTCAGCGACGGTAGTTCCAAAACCCAGGGCAAAAGCAAACACCAGCAGCCAGAAAACGCTGCCTTTACGCGCAAAAGCTTGCGCCATGGATTCGCCAATCGGGAAAAGGCCTTGCTCCAGGCCGTGAATAAAAAAGGTCAGCCCGAACAACACGAAAACCAATCCAGTAATTAACTGGCCAACGTTTGGCAACGGTTGCTTGATGACAACAATCTGGAAAAACAGGATCACAATAATGATCGGCGCCATATCTCTAATGCTGCCGAGCATAAAATAGAGCAATTTTTTTAAGGTCGCGACCAAATAAATTTCCGCCAAAAAGGAATTTTTCTAATGTTACTGCAATGTTAGTTCAAGAATTTGATCTAGGCCAAGATTCGGGTTAAATATTGCATTTTTATAACTCGATAAGTCGGTTATCAATTCAAGCTCAATGACTAATATTAAATAAGCGTAAATAGTTGTCGGTGGTTGTACGGCAAAAATCTTCGTATTTAGTACCTCGTAGCTCGGCAAGCAATTTGGCTACCTCACTGACATACATCGGCGAATTGGGTTTTCCTCGAAATGGCTTTGGGGTTAAATAGGGACTGTCAGTTTCCACCAATATTCGATCCGACGGAATTTTGCTAGCGACTTCCCGTAATTCAGTGGCGTTGTTGAAGGTTACTATGCCAGAAAAAGAAACGTAAAATCCCATCTGCATGGCGCTTTCTGCCATTTCCAAAGACTCGGTAAAGCAGTGTAAAACGCCTCCAACCTTTTCTGCGCCCTCTTCTCGTAGAATATCCAGAGTATCCTGACGAGCGTCTCTGGTATGAATAATCAAAGGCAAACCGACCTCTACGGCCGCTTGCACATGAGTCCGGAATAACGAAAGCTGTTGCTTTTTGCTTTCGACATCATAAAAATAATCTAATCCCGTTTCGCCAATTGCCACTACTTTTGGATGAGTGGCCACTTTGGCTAATGACTGAATGCTGGCTGATTCACCTTTGGTATAAAGCGGGTGAATACCCACCGATGCATGGATGTTAGGATAACTTTCCGCAATCTTAATCACTTCTTGCTGATTTTCGGCGTTGATTGCAACGCAAAGAAAGTGTTCTACTCCGTTTTGATGTGCGGCCTCAATGGCTTTGTCGAATTGATTATCAAAAGGTGTCAGATCGAGGCGATCCAGATGACAGTGGGAATCTGCTAGCATATTGAAATTTCTTTACTGAATCGGGCGGGAGGTTATTTTATTAAAAGTGACATATTTACTAAAAATGACACATCTGCTAAAAGTTACATATCTACAAAAGCTACATAGTATGAGTAATTCGATCAGACTCTAACACGCCTACCAGGTGAGTCTCTATTTTGCCTCTGGTAACACCTTTGTCCTGATCACTAAACTGCACACCAACACCACTTGCCTTGTTACCTTGAGCGCCTTTGGGCGTTATCCAGATGATTTTACCGGCTACGGGCAAACGTTCGCTGTCGTCCATCAGAGTCAGTAGCATAAAAACTTCATCGCCTAACGAATATTGTTTGTTGGTTGGAATAAACAGACCGCCATTTTGAATAAATGGCATATACGCGGCATACAACGCACCTTTGTCTTTAATGGTGAGCTGTAATATGCCATGTTTTGGGGCAGCTGCTGGACTTGCCATAAAATAATTTATCTTGTTACTGAGTTATCTAATTGAACAATTTCTGATTCAGTTAGATAAATTGCTGATGAAAAGTTACGATGAATAATGGACTATTTTTCGACCTAATTCAAACCATTGTATTAAAACTGCTTCTAATTGTAGATTGCTCTGCAAATTACTACCGGCACATTGAGCACGATTATACTCGACCAATTCAAAATACAATCGAGTCGCTAATGATTTAGGGACTTTTGCGTAAGTTCCTTGATTAGAGTTTAGTATAGATAACTGAACATTTTGAAAATATTTAGCCAGTTGCATCCAAAGTCGATCATCCAGCTGTTCATAGTCAGCTAAAAATTCACTTGGAGTGAGCTGAGTTGTCAAAATATCGTCAAGGCTCTGATTTAGCTTTTCATACAACTTTGCACTGTCATCTTTGACATAATTAAGTGCCGCGAAAGGCGCAAAATGACATTGATTAAGCGCTTTGAACGCTTCAGTCTCGCCACAGTCTGTTTGTTTAATCAACCACGAAGAGAGCTCCTTATCAATCAGACTTAATCTCAACAACTGACAGCGGCTTTTAATCGTCGCAGGTACTTGTTGCAGGCTATTGGCGAGCATTAGTACCAAGGTTTTATCACCGGGTTCTTCCAGAGTTTTTAATATCGCATTAAATGCACCTCGGGTCATTTTTTCGACCGAGGCGATAATGGCTATTCGCCAACCATTCAATTGAGAGGTTTCCGCCAGTTTACTGGTTAACTGTCTGATTTGATCAATGCCGATGGATTTTTTTTGTTTGCCTTTGTTGTCTGTTAAACAATCAACGTCTGACAAATCAGGATGGCTGCCCGCTTCAACCAACAAACAGCTTTTACATTGACCGCAAGCATATTCTAATTGCTCCGTGGATTGATGACAGAGGATTGATTTAGCTAATTGAATCGCAAAAATACTTTTACCAGATTGATTTGGAGCGACCAACAAAAGTCCATGTGGTAGTTTTCCGGCATCAAACGATTTCTTAGTGCGCTTAAACGCTTCATCTAACCAGAAATACTGTTGTTCTTGCTGACTCATATTAGTGATTGCAGGCCTTCTTCAATACCGCTTTCAATGAAGCTTGTACGATCGGAATCTCCGGGGCCGCATCAATCACAAACATTCGCTTTGGATCTTGCTCAGCACGTTGCAAATAGGCTTGTCTTATTCTCTTGTAAAATGCCATTTTCTCCGTTTCAAATCGATCCGCTTTGCCGCGCTTTTTAGTTCGAGCAATACCTTCTTCCACCGACATGTCTAATAGCAAGGTCAAATCTGGCTTAAATCCTTTCAAACACCAATCCTCTAACTGCTCAATGCGCTTGAACCCAAGCTCTCTTCCACCTCCCTGATAGGCATAGCTGGCATCAACAAAACGGTCACAAATAACCCAGGTCCCCCGCTCTAGTGCTGGCTTAATTACCTGATTCACGTGCTGGCAACGGGCTGCGAACATTAGCAACAGCTCGGTATCTGATTGGACTTCTTCCTCTCGATCGGACAAAAGAATATTTCGCAATTCTTCTGCAAGGGGTGTTCCCCCCGGCTCACGAGTCAACAACACCTTATGTCCTAAAGACTCGATAAATTCATTGATGAATTTAAGGCTGGTAGTTTTTCCGACCCCTTCGCTTCCTTCGAGCGAAATAAACATGCCTTTTGAATTACTCATAAAGTCTTCATTTTTTTAATTGAGGTTAATTATATTTATGACCGAGATTTTACGTTATTGGGAGATAAAATGTCGAGAGGATTGGAAATGTCTAAGGTTTTTTATTTCTTGCCAGCATTCTTTTGACCGCCTGCTTGTGCTCTGCATAAGTTTCACTAAAATAATGACCACCACTGCCATCAGCCACAAAATATAACGCATTTCCAGAGGCAGGATGAAGGGCCGCATAGATCGACGCCTGGCTTGGCATTGCAATAGGAGTAGGTGGAAGCCCTTTTATTATATAGGTATTGTAAGGGGTTGCGGTTCTTTTATCACGCCAGGTAATGTCACCATTAAAGTTCGGACCAATACCATAGATAATGGTTGGATCGGTCTGCAAACGCATTTTCTTCTGCAACCGTCTTACGAAAACGCCAGCAATTTGCTCTCTCTCAGACGCTATTCCTGTTTCTTTTTCAATAATAGATGCCATAATTAAAGCTTGGTAAGCAGAATCATAAGGCAAATCAAGCGCTCTTTGTTGCCATTCCTGTTGCAATATCTGTTGCATGTTTCTTGTTGCGCGTTTAAGTACCGATAAAGCCGAATCGCCCTTTGAAAAATAATAAGTCTCAGGATATAACCAACCTTCTAAATTCGATGAATCGACTTTCAATAGTGACAACAATTCCTGAGGATCGGAAATCTTAAGTGGGCTCAGGCGGTTTTCTGACTGAAGATTGTTAAGTATTTCGTAAGCTGTTTGCCCTTCGATGATTGTGAAAGCATACTGGATCACCTGCCCCAGGCTAAGCTGAGTGAGCAATTGCTCGGGCGTCATGCTGGGCTTAAGGCGATATTCACCGGTTTTTAAGTTTTTAAACCTTGGATTGATTTTGGCCAATATTTTTAGGTATATCTGATGTTTAATTAATCCCTTGGTCTGCAATTGTTTTGCCAGTCGATTGATGCCACTACCGGGCATCAGGACTAATGAACGCTCTGACTCGGCAAAAATGATCGGTTGTTTAACAAAATTTCGATAATCTAGCCAAAGCCAATAGCTTGATAAAAATATTAATAGCGCCAAGGTTCCAAAAAATAAGCGTTTGGTCCTTAACAGTTTAGAAATTGGCTTTAAAATAATAACAAAATCGGATAGTTTCATATTCTAGTTACTAACGTCCTTATACGGTTGCTGTCTTCTATATTAATCTCTCTGGCGTTTATTGAGGCTACCGGCCAGATACCTACCAGGCTATTAGTCAAAAACGCGGCATCAACCTTTGCTATATCTAATCGACTAATATCGGTCATAGCCCATTTAATACCTTGTTGTTTAAAGACTTCAATGGTTCTGTCGCGAGTAATTCCAGTGATCCCGCAATGGGAAAGGCTTGGCGTCATCCATACGCCGTTCAACTTAACAAATAAATTGCTCCGACTGCCACTGATCGCCAAATCGCCATAATACATCAGCGCTTCTTGATTGACAGTTGATATTTCGCTGGCCGCCATCACCGAGTCCAACCGATTGAGATGTTTAAGCCCCGCTAAAGTTGGATTGCAGGATATTGCCGTTTTTGCATCCACTAATTCACAATTCTTTTCAGGAAGACCAGGTAAAGCGGTAAGCAAAATAGTGCAACGATAAGTTGCATCGTGCGCAATAGCATAACCTCTTTGTGATTGTTGTCGCGAAATACTGATGCGGATCGCAGAATTATCAATTTCGTTTACCAGTTGGTTTAAACGCTCCTTAAGGTCGCTAAGGTTCAAGTCACCAAACAAAAGCCGATTGGCAGAGGTCACTAATCGTTCAAAATGTCGCTGTTGATGGCAAAATTGATTTTGATATATTATTCCAGTAGTAAAAAAGCCATCGCCAAACATATTCCCTCTGTCCAAATTGGGATATGTGCTACTACTGTTATTTAAATGATTGATAACTTCTATACGCATCAAGACTGTTTTCCAAACGTTAAACACATAAAGTGATATTATCACCACAGAGAACACTGAGAATCAAAAAACACACAGTGATTTACTGGTTGTTTCTTTCTAAATCAACATTATGTTCCAGGCTATTAAAAGAATGTTTTTAAATTCCGCCTTTATTCCTCTGTATCTCTGTATCTCTGTGTCTCTGTGTCTCTGTGTCTCTGTGGTGAATTATTTTGTCTTTTAGTTTTTAAACGTTGAAAACAACAAGCTTCCATTGGTCCCACCGAAACCAAACGAATTACACAAAGCATGTTGCATACTGGTTTGTTGTGCCTGATGGGCGACATAGTTAAGATCGCAGCCCTCACTTGGATTATCAAGATTGATGGTGGGTGGGGCAACCTGATCTCTTAGCGCCAATACCGTAAAAATTGCCTCGACACTTCCTGCAGCCCCTAATAAATGACCGGTCATTGATTTGGTAGAACTCATTTTAAGTTTTGCGGCATGGCCTCCAAAAATAGTTTTAGCGGCACAGGTTTCTGCCAGATCTCCAACCATGGTCGATGTTCCGTGAGCATTCACATAGGCCACTTCGTCAGGATTAACTTTGGCATCGTTCAAGGCATTTTTCATCGCCGATGCGCCGCCCTCACCCTTTGCTGGTGGTGAAGTCATATGATAAGCGTCACCAGACATTCCAAATCCAGTCAATTCGGCGTAGATTTGTGCGCCTCGAGCCTTTGCATTTTCTAATGACTCTAAAACCATTACGCCAGCCCCTTCACCCAATACAAAACCATCCCGATCTTTATCCCATGGTCGACTGGCTGTTTGAGGAGAATTATTTTGAGTTGAAAGCGCTTTTGCGGAAGAAAAACCCGCAATCGTTAGCGGAGTGGTGGTCATTTCAGAGCCCCCTGCTACCATCACATCAGCGTCGCCATAGGCAATCATACGCGCAGCATGTCCCAAATTATGCAGGCCGGTCGTACAAGCGGTTACAATGGAAATGTTAGGCCCCTTTAGGCCATACATAATGGAAACCTGACCCGCAACCATATTCACAATTGAACCTGGAATATAAAACGGAGACACTCTTCTCGGTCCGCGCTCGAGCAATTTTTTATGATTTTCTTCGATCATTGGCATACCACCAATACCTGCGGCTAAACAGACCCCAACTCTTTCTGCATTGGACTCGTCGATAATTATCCCGGAATCCTTAATAGCCTGAGATGCAGCAGCGACGCCATATTGAATAAATTTATCAAATTTGCGAGCGTCCTTTTTTACCATATAAAGCTCAACGTCAAAGTCTTTTATTGGCGCTGCAAAATGAGTAGAAAGGCCTGCTTCCTTAAAGGAATCCATAGACGTTACGCCACTCTTTCCGGCCAAAATTGCTTTCCAGGATGAATCGGTGTCATTGCCTACAGGGCTAAGCATTCCTAAACCAGTCACTACCACTCTATTTTTCATTTGCGTTTCCAATATTTTGATTGACAAATTAGGTAATAAAAAACCAATAAAAAAGCTGCACCAGAAATATCTGCTGCAGCTTTTTGTAAACTCTAATGAGTTTGTCGGCGATTGTCCCTTAGGACACTCACTCTTGACTAAGCGCCTTCGACGTTTGCCTTTACATAATCAACCGCTGCTTGAACAGTGTTGATTTTTTCAGCTTCGTCATCAGGGATCTCAGTATCGAATTCTTCTTCAAGAAGCATTACCAATTCAACGGTATCTAAAGAATCGGCTCCGAGATCGTCAACAAAAGATGCTTCTAAAGTTACTTCGTCTTCTTTAACGCCCAATTGCTCAATTACGATCTTTTTTACACGTTCTTCTATAGTACTCATGATTTAAATATTCCTCTTAAATTAACTCAGCATATGCTGAGGCGTGTAGTTTATTGAATTTATGTAAAGTTGCAAGTGACAATTTTAACTAATTTTATGGTCTGACCACAAAACAAGGCCTAATTACTGTAAAACAACTCGGTAAAACAACCCAATTACACTCAAAATGTAAAAACTAGACGCTATTAAACACAAATTCGGCCGCAAAATAAAGGAATAATTCTTTATATTGCCAAGCTTTAGCATATTAAATATGGACTTTCTAGCCCATGTGCATGCCACCATTAACGTGAATGGTTTCGCCGGTGATGTAATCGGCACCGGAAGAGGCTAAAAACCCAACAGCAGAGGCGATTTCTGATGGTTGACCTAAACGGTTTAAAGGAATGTTTGAAGATATTGCCGCCCGCTGCACATCATCTAATGCCTTGGTCATATCGGTATCGATAAATCCAGGCGAGACTATATTAACCGTAATACCTCTGGCGCCTATTTCCTTAGCTAAGGACTTGCTAAAACCTATCAATCCCGCTTTAGCGGCGCAGTAATTAGTTTGACCCGGATTGCCCGTTGAACCAACCACAGAACCGATATTAATAATTTTTCCCCATTTGGCCTTCATCATGCCTCTCAAACAGGCTTTAGAAAGACGAAATACTGAAGTCAGATTGGTTTGAATAATAGAATCCCATTCATCGTCCTTCATTCGCATTAACAAGCTATCTCGAGTAATACCCGCGTTATTGACTAAAATTTCAGGAGTCTTACCAAATTCCTGTTTGATATCCTTAATCAGAGAATCCATCGATTCCGCATCAGATACGTTCACCACCAATCCTCTACCTTCTATATTCTGCTCAGTAAAATAATCGCTGATTTTATCTGCACCAGCTTGAGAAGTAGCGGTACCAACAATTGTATGTCCACTAGCGCCAAGATTTTCAGCAATGGCCCGGCCTATTCCTCGGGAGGCTCCTGTAACTAGCGCTAATCGATTAATACTCATGAATATCTCCTATGAATTATTTTGTTAACTCGCAACGATTCATTTTAACAACTGGATGAATAGTAACGTTTTATATGATATATATTGAATGAAACTATTCGCTAAGTGCTTCAATTGCTTGATTTAGAGCATCTAACTGGCAGGTATGATATGAGGTCAAACTCCGATCGATACGACGATTTAAGCCGCTTAGTACTTTTCCCGGCCCACATTCGACAAAGCTATTGACGCCCTGTTTCGCCATAAAAGTTATGATCTCTGACCATCTTACGGGGCAATATAACTGACGAACTAAAGCCTGTTTAATTTTGTCTGGATGTGTTTCGATGGCCACGCCTTCATTATTGACAACCGAAATATCGGATTCATTCAGTGTGATTGAATTTAAAACCTGCTCTAATTGTTCCGACGCTGGTTTCATCAAAAAACTGTGAGAAGGCACACTGACAGTAAGTGGCAGTGCCCTTTTGGCGCCATTTTCTTTGCAGGCAACCATTGCACGATCGACCGCGCCTGCATTGCCTGCAATCACTATTTGGCCTGGGGAGTTATAATTAACCGGAGAAACGATTTCATCTTGCGCGGAAGCTTCGCATGCTTGCTTAACTTTGTCATCATCGAGGCCGATGATCGCGGCCATTTTACCTACGCCCGCAGGAACCGCCTGCTGCATAAATATTCCGCGTTGTTCGACTAATTTTACCCCTTGCTCAAAATCTAATATCCCAGCGCAAACCATGGCCGAATATTCGCCTAAACTATGACCCGCTACGATAGAGGGCAACTGATTGAGCTTAGATTGCCATACTCGCCACAGAGCAACACTGGCGGCTAATAATGCCGGTTGAGTTTTATCGGTCTGATTGAGATTTTCTTCTGGTCCTGCTTGGCAGAGTTGCCAGAGATCATAACCGAGTACATCGGAGGCCTGCTGAAATGTTTGCTTAACTTCTGCTATTTCCGAAAAATCACTCAACATACCGAGAGATTGCGAACCTTGCCCCGGAAAAATGAAGGCGAATTGATTTTGATTATTTTCTGTAGCGTCTGACATTATTTAATTCCCGATATTTCAACAAGTTATAGTTACTAACTAATCTAAATTATGAACGATGCAGTCACCAGACTTCAACAGCAGAAAGTTAATTTGGCCGTGATATATTGCCTAACTGGTACAACAATTGGGCGCAATAATATATCGTGTAGAGAGAGAAAACTAGTCAGACCATTTAAGCGTGTAGCCCGACACAGGAATTTTAATAATAATTCGATGGAACACTCCTCCCCTTTTTGGGAGGAGCTCAAGCCTTGTTATTTCCGCTTATCGATAGAAACCCAATCTCTAGGCTCCGGACCAACATAATTAGCACTGGGACGAATGATTTTGCCATCCACTCTTTGCTCCATGATATGTGCGGCCCAACCGGTGATCCGTGACATTACAAATATGGGAGTGAACATCGCTGTTGGGATCCCCATCATGTTATATGCGACAGCCGAGAACCAATCCAAATTAGGGAACATTTTCTTTTCTTCCCACATGACTGATTCTAATCGCTCTGCAACGTTAAACAGATTCAAATCGCCTTGTGTCTCTGACAATTCTTTGGCAATTTTTTTAATAACAACATTGCGGGGATCTGATACGGTGTAAACCGGATGACCAAAGCCAATCACGATTTCTTTTCTTGCCATACGCTCTTTGATATCCGCCTCCGCTTCATCAGGTGATGCGTAACGTTTTTGAATTTCGAGTGCAACTTCGTTTGCGCCGCCATGCTTTGGTCCACGCAATGCGCCAATTGCTCCACTAACTGCCGAATACATATCGGAGCCAGTACCCGCGATTACTCGACTGGCAAAAGTCGATGCGTTAAATTCATGCTCAGCGTATAAAATTAGTGAGGTATGCATCGCCTTTTCCCACTGCCGACTCGGTTTTTCACCGTGTAACAGATGCAAAAAGTGAGCGCCGATTGATTCATCATCTGTTTCGACATTAATACATTTGCCGTTATGGCTGTAATGGTACCAATAGAGCAACATTGAACCAAAGGATGCGAGCAAGCGATCGGAAATATCTCGAGCGTCTGCTGGCGCTTGTTCGTCCTTTTCTGGCAAAACAGTCCCTAAAACCGAACAACCTGTTCTAAGAACATCCATAGGATGGGCTGCTGCAGGGATGGCTTCTAAAACTTCCTGAACAACTGTCGGTAGCCCTCGCATCGAACGTAGTTTGCGCTTGTAATTAACTAACTCGGCCTTTGTTGGCAATCGACCGTGGATCAATAAATGGGCGATTTCTTCAAATTCGGCTGTTTCTGCAAATTGCAGAATATCATATCCACAATAAGCTAAATCGTTGCCGGTCAAACCAACCGAGCAAAGCGCTGTATTTCCGGCCGGTACGCCTGATAGCGCGACCGATTTTTTTGGTTTTCTAATGGTGTTTTCAGTAGTGTCACTCATTGATTACTTCTCCTTTTCTTCGGCAAATAACTCGTCGAGTTTTTGCTCAAATTGATGGTAATTTAAATAATTATAAAGTTCTTCTCGGGTTTGCATTCTTGACACGATATCTCGTTGGTGACCGTCTTTAATTAATGCCTGATAAAAGGCTTCTGCGCCCTGATTCATAGCGCGATATGCGCCGCAGCAGTAGAGCACAATATCAACGCCTGCTTCGGCAAGTTCCGGGGTGGAAAACAACGGTGTTTGGCCAAATTCGGTAATATTGGCTAAGAACGGAACTTTGATTTCCTGGTTCAATCTTCGGTATTGCTCCAGCTCCGTTATGGCTTCTGGAAAAATCATATCGGCTCCTGCTTCAATACAGGCGTGCATTCGGTCAATCGCCGACTGGATTCCCTCAACCGCTAAAGCGTCCGTTCGGGCCATAATAACGAAATTTTCATCGGTTCTGGCATCAACCGCCATTTTGATTCGGTCCACCATTTCATTTAGCGAAACGATTTCTTTGTTGGGTCGATGACCGCATCGTTTTGCCGCAACTTGATCTTCTATATGACATCCGGCAGCACCAAATTTTGTTAACGAGCGGACCGTGCGAGCAATATTAAACGCTCCGCCAAATCCTGTATCTGCATCAACCAACAAAGGTAAATCACAAACATCGGTAATTCGTCTGACATCGGTTAGCACATCATCGATAGTGCTAATACCTAAATCAGGTAGGCCCAATGAATTGGCAGCGACACCACTGCCGGCTAAATAAATCGCTTTATGTCCCGCTTGTTTGGCCATATGCGCAGTAATCGCGTTAATTGTTCCAACGATCTGTAGTGGTTTATTTTCAGCGACCACTTTTCTTAAATTAGCGCCTGCACTTTGAATACTCATATTTCTCCCAAATAAATATCTATATTTAACAATTTTTGTAAAAACAAGCTGATTGCTCCAAATCGGTTGGTGGGTTGTATTAGGCCGCCTTTTTGGCCGTAATCCGACATCAATCCCGTTTTGAAATCCGGTGTATTACGAGCAAAAAACGCTCTAATACACCCTGCGGACCTAGAACCTAGGACCTAGGACCTAGAACCCTATCCTAACCATTCTCCTGAATTTTAATCTTCCATATCGCTGGTCCGGTTTTATGTACTGACTCACCTTTAGTATCTACTGCAACGGTGACCGGCATATCTTCAACCGTAAATTCATAGATCGCTTCCATACCTAATTCTTCGAAAGCAACAACTTTTGATTGTTTGATTGCTTTTGAAACAAGATAAGCGGCACCGCCAACGGCCATCAGATAAATCGCTTTATGCTTGGCGATAGATTTAAGCGCAATTTCGCCTCGTTCAGATTTACCAATCATACCCATCAGACCCATTCCGCCATCTGATTTATCAGCCAACATCATTTCCGAATATTTATCCATTCGGGTGGATGTCGTCGGACCCGCCGGACCAACCACTTCATCACCTACTGGATCGACTGGGCCCACGTAATAGATAAATCGGCCTTCAAAATCCACACCTTCGGGTAAAGATTGTCCGCTATCGATCAGATCTTTTATTTTCTTATGAGCCGCATCGCGACCGGTTAATATTTTGCCACTCAACAATAAAGACTCACCGGGTTGCCAGGATTCTATTTCTTGCTGGCTGATATTATCGATATTGACTCGTTTGAGCTTGCTTTGATCTGCTTGAGGAATTTCTGGCCAGTCGCTAAGACTTGGCGCTTCGATATAGCTCGGACCGGTACCGTCCAAGTTAAAATGTGCGTGTCTGGTGGCTGCACAGTTAGGGATCATCGCAACAGGCAACGACGCAGCATGGGTTGGGCAATCTTTAATCTTAATGTCCAGAACCGTGGTTAATCCACCTAGACCTTGTGCGCCAATTCCTAATTTATTAACTTTGTCCATTAGTTCTAAACGCAGTTTTTCGACAGAAGTTTCTGCACCTTTCTCTTCCAACTCATGAATATCCACCGGATCCATCAAAGATTCTTTGGCCATCACCATGGCTTTTTCGGCAGTGCCACCAATGCCAAGACCTAGCATTCCAGGTGGGCACCAACCGGCCCCCATCGTTGGAACTGTTTTTAAAACCCAATCGACAATTGAATCATTAGGATTTAACATCACAAATTTGGTTTTATTCTCTGAGCCGCCGCCTTTAGCTGCGACCGTAACTTCAACTTTATCGCCCGGCACCATTTCAACATGTACTACCGATGGCGTATTATCTTTAGTGTTGACTCTCGGGCCTACTGGATTTTTGACGATTGACGCTCTGAGTGGGTTGTCGGTATTCTGATAGGCTCTTCTTACGCCTTCATCAACTAATTCTTGTACGGTTAAGTCGCTTTCCCATTGAACATCCATTCCAATTTTAATAAACGAGGTAACAATGCCAGTGTCCTGGCAGACTGGACGTTTGCCTTGTGCACACATTTTTGAATTGATTAATATTTGCCCGATGGCATCCTTTGCCGCTGGATTTTGCTCTTTCAAATAAGCTTTATACAAGGCGTCGATAAAATCTTTGGGGTGATAATAGGAAATATATTGAAGTGCACTCTCAACACTATCAATGAAATCTTGTTGCTTAATAATAGTCATTTTTAAATAGATCCGTTTTAAATTTAGAGCATTTAACAAACGTAAAAATCACAAACCACGACAATTAGCATTTCTGGTCTGTCCAGTTAGTAAAGGTAGCATAAGGCTAGACGTTTTAAAACTTTGTTCTTGATATGGACCCCTTATTGAGCAATAGTTTTATTTGCGATTGATGACAATTTCAATGCCGATATTATAGCTTATTTAGTGATGATTAGCAGCAGACTCCCACATAGACTTTAGTCCTATTCAACCCGTGAAGACGCAATAATCTTTTATTTTGTGCAAAGATTCCGCGTCCTCGGCAATTGCTCCTGCATTGCCCTACTACCGTACGTCCTGTACATATGCTCACTCCATTTATCTACTTTCTATAAGGCATAAAAAAACCGGTCATAGACCGGTTTTTTTAATATGGCGTCCCCTAGGGGGTTCGAACCCCTGTTACCGCCGTGAAAGGGCGGTGTCCTAGGCCTCTAGACGAAGGGG
>Ga0316205_10000582_pt1 | contig 63668 bp, 68 predicted proteins | sample 3monthpyrite_MG_FD_204941 | JGI IMG/M metagenome (GOLD analysis project Ga0316205, IMG submission 204941) | Microbial mat bacterial communities from mineral coupon in-situ incubated in ocean water Damariscotta River, Maine, United States -... | ecosystem: Environmental > Aquatic > Marine >...
CTATTTCTCGACGTTGATCGAGGGGCCGGATGACGGCAAGGTCTCGGTAGCCTCGACGCGGGTCGAGGGGATGGCGGATCACATCGAGCTGCCGGTCACGCATACGTTCATGATGAACAACCCGATGGTGATCGCGCAGGTGATCGAGTTTCTGCGCGAAGGGCAGTTCGATCACGACATGGAACTGACCGATCTCTTCTGGAGCGGCGACGAGTGAGCCCGCTGGACTTGCGGCTGGTGGGTGCGCGGGTGCTGATGCAAGGCGCGCTGGCTGAAGCGCCGCTGCGGATCGCGGGCGGCGTGGTGGTCGAGGATATGCCGGGGCGCGAGGTGGACCTGCGTGGCTACCTGGTGATGCCGGGGATCGTGGACATCCATGGCGACGGGTTCGAAAAGCACCTGGCACCGCGCCGGGGCGCCATGAAGGAAGTGGGCGAAGGGTTGATCGCTGCCGAGGCCGAACTGGCCGCCAACGGGATCACCACGGCAGTGCTGGCGCAGTTCTGGAGTTGGGAAGGCGGTATGCGGGGGCCGGATTTCGCGGCCCGGGTCTTTGCGGGCGTGGCCGGGATCGCCGACCGGGTGGTCACCGACCTGATGCTGCAGCTCAGGTTCGAGACGCCGATGCTGGATCATTATGACGACCTGGCCGGGGTGATCGCGCAGCACGGCATCGGCTATGTGGTCTTCAACGATCACCTGCCGCATGACGAACTGGCAAGAGGCAAGCGCCCGCCGCGCCTGACCGGACAGGCGCTGCGGATCGGAAAGAACCCCGAGCGGCACCTGGCGGACATGAGGGCGATGCATCTGCGCATGGGCGAGGTGCCGGGAGCGATTGGGCCGTTGTGCGCGCGGCTGGCGGAAATGGGCGTGCGCTTGGGCAGTCATGACGACCGCAGTGCCGAAGAGCGCGACCGCTGGCGGTCGCTGGGCGCGCGGATCGCCGAGTTTCCCGAAACCGCCGACGCCGTGGAGGCCGCCGCCATGGCCGGGGACGGGGTGATCATGGGCGCGCCGAACCTCGTGCGGGGCGGATCGCACAAGGGAAATGTGAGCGCCGCCGAACAGGTGATGATGGGCCATGTGACGGCGCTGGCCTCGGATTACCACTACCCGTCGCTGGTGCGCGCCATGCGTCTTCTGGCGCGGTCGGGCGTGATGGATCTGGCCACCGCCTGGGTGCTGGTGTCCTCGGGGCCCGCGGGGTTGCTGGGGCTGGACGATCGCGGCGCGTTCGCCTGCGGTCAGCGAGCCGATCTGGTGGTGCTTGAGCCGGAGACCCTGCGGGTGATGGCCACCATCGCAGGCGGCAGGGTCAGCGCCATGAAGGCGGAGGTCGCCGCGTGTTTCATCGGGTGAGGTTTGAGTATTTCCGGAAAGATGAAGCGGGTCCGGTCTTCATTCTGGTAGAAATACCCGAAAACTAACGGGCGGATCAGCTGCGCGGTTTGACGTGGTTCACATGGCCCATCTTGCGGCCGGGCTTGGTCTCGGCCTTGCCGTAAAGATGCAGCGCCGCATCGGGTTGGGCCGCCAGATCGGGCACGCGGCCTATGTCCTCCCCAATCAGGTTCTCCATCACCACATCCGCATGGCGCGCGCCGTCCCCCAAGGGCCAGCCCGCGATGGCGCGGATATGCTGTTCGAACTGGTCCACGGCACAACCATTCTGGGTCCAGTGGCCGGAATTGTGCACGCGAGGCGCGATCTCGTTCACGATGAGCCCCTCGGGTGTCACGAACAGTTCGACACCCATGACGCCCACATAATCGAGCGCATTCAGGACCTTGCCCGCCAGAAGGATGGCGTCGGTGCGCTGGGCCACGCTCAGCCTCGCAGGGATCGTGGTGGTGCGCAGGATACCGCCCCGGTGTACATTCTCGCCCGGATCGAAACAGGCGACGGCCCCGTCCATCCCGCGCGCGGCGATGACCGAGACCTCGTGGGAGAAGTCCACGAAACCCTCCAGCACCGAAGGCGCGCCGGCCATGTCGGCAAGGGCCGCGTCGGCGTCGCCGGGCGAGGCCAGCCGGGCCTGCCCCTTGCCGTCATAGCCGAAGCGGCGGGTCTTGAGGATCGCGGGCGTGCCGACAGTGGCGAGGGCCGCCGCCAGTGTTTCGGCGTCATCGACCTGCGCGTAAGGCGCCGTGATCAGGCCGAGGCAGGTCAGGAAATCCTTTTCGGTGATGCGGTCCTGGCTCACCCGCAGGGCCTCGCGGCCCGGTCGGATCGGCGCGTGGGCCTCGAGGATGTCGAGGGCCGAGGTGGGGATGTTCTCGAATTCGTAAGTGATCACGTCGACGCCTTGGCCAAATGCACAGAGCGCGGCCTCGTCGTCATAGGCGGCCTGGTGGTGGCAGTTTGCCACATGGGAGGCTGGGCAATCGACGCCGGGCTCGAAGATGGCCGTCCTGAAGCCCAGCCGTGCGGCTGCGACCGAGAGCATACGACCCAGCTGGCCGCCGCCCAGGATACCGATGGTGCTGCCGGGCGCGAGCGGCTCAGTCATCAGAAGGGGCCTCGGGGATAGACCGTGACAGTGCCGCGCGCCAGGCATCCAGACGTTCGGCCAGGGCCGGGTCCGAGGTGGCGAGGATACCGGCGGCCATGAGGCCCGCATTGGCGGCCCCCGCCTCGCCGATGGCCATGGTGGCGACCGGGAAGCCCCTGGGCATCTGGACGATGGAATAAAGGCTGTCGACCCCCGACAGCGCGCGGGTCTGCACCGGCACGCCCACAACCGGCACACGGGTTTTCGAGGCCATCATGCCGGGCAGGTGCGCGGCCCCGCCGGCGCCTGCGATGATCACCCTGAGGCCACGCTCGGCGGCGGTCCTGCCATAGTCCCAAAGCCGGTCGGGCGTCCGGTGGGCCGAGACGATGCGGGTTTCGTAAGGCACATCCAGCTCGTCCAGCACTTCGGCGGCGTGGCGCATGGTGGGCCAGTCCGACTGGCTGCCCATGATGATGCCCACGTGAATATCGGCCATGGTTCCTCCCCGGGTATGGAGCGTCGATGGAGCGCGCACTATAGCGATCCGTGCGGCAAGTGCTAGCGGTTTGACGGGCGTGCCGTTGCGGGTGCAGGAAATGTCGAAAGGCGGCGATCAAGACATGTCTTATAGGCCATGTCATGACCGCATAGGTTGCAGGCGCTGCGCGGGGTGGTCAAAGGGGCGCGCCGGACAAGGCTGTGAAAGGTTTAAGCGTGGAAGTTCCGCTATCACACTGAAGAAAAATGTTTTTACCAGATCGGCCTGTCGGTTCGGCATGAGGCTCGATTGCCTAACGGTAATCCAGGAACAAACGGCGTCGTTTAAGACATGTCTTGAGCGCCATGTCATGAACCCGTGACATCGACGGCAGGCGATGCGCGGAACAGCCCTGTCATGCGCGGCGGTTGTCCGGTCACATTGTTTCAAGGCATGGAGGGATCATTTCGGAGGAGGGTTCCGAGCCTGCTCGGCAGATCGTTCTGCCACGCAAGGAGATCGGCGCGATGGGCCGGAGGACGCCGTGGGACGGGCGCGAAATGCGCAGCCTGAAGCGGGGCCGCCTTGGGGTTTACCAGGCGCGCGCGGTCAGGCGATGATGTCGGGGGTCAGACGGTCCTCGATCCAGGATATCCGGTCCTTGAGGCGCAGCTTCTGCTGCTTCAGCCGCTTGATCGTCAGCGGATCGCGCGCGCCCTTCTCCTCGAGTGCGCAAATCGCCTCGTCAAGGTCCCGGTGCTGGTTGCGGAAGGCCTCGAGTTCCACCCGCAGCACGTCGTCGGACTTCATCGAAAGATCGCCGAAAGCCGTCATATTCACCGATTCCTTGCAGTTGGGAGCCACCAATATAGGCGAATCGCCACTTTTTTCAAAGCACTTGCAAGCCGCGCCCACGGCCCCCATATTTCCAACAAGCGGCTGCCGAAACGGGGCCGCGACAGATGGACCGGTCGCTTACTCAAGGACGTGCCAATGACCAAGCTTACCCTGGGGACACATCCCTACATGCTGGGCTTCGAAGAGCTGGAACGCCTGCTGGAACGCAGCGCCAAATCCGGCAACGAAGGCTACCCGCCGTTCAACATCGAACAGACATCCGCCAATTCCTATCGCATCACGCTGGCCGTGGCCGGTTTCGGCGAGGACGAACTGGCCGTGACGGTCGAGGATCGCCAGCTGGTGATCCGGGGCCGGCAGCGGGACGACGCGGGCGATCGCATTTTCCTGCACCGCGGCATCGCGGCGCGGCAGTTCCAGCGGTCTTTCGTGCTGGCCGAAGGCGTCGAAGTGGGCGCGGCGGAGATGGAGAACGGGCTTCTGCATGTGGACCTCACGCGGGCTGCACCCGAGACTGTGGTGCAGACGATCAAGATCAGCACCGGCACCACCGGCAAGGGAAGCAAGGGAGGCAAGGCATGAACACGCAATATGATTTCGGCCGCGTTGACGACCAAAGGATCGCCTATGTGCGCCCGGTCGAGGTGGCCGAGCTTCCGCAGGAGCTGCAAATCCAGATCCCCGACATCAAGACCGTCTATGCGGTGCACAGCGCGGCGGGTGAACGCCTGGCGCTGGTCAGGGATCGCACTCTGGCCTTCGTGCTGGCGCGCCAGAACGACCTGGAGCCTGTGACGGTGCACTGACAGGCGCTGCCGGGCGCCACAACCCTCGACCCTCTAGAGCGGCGGCCAGAGCCCGGTTGCGGTGTGAATATACGCCGCCGCGAGGGCATAGACCCCGGCGCGGTTTCCGTCCTGTAGGGCCGCGGGCGCGGCGCAAGGGGTTACCTGCGCGAGCGCGCTGGGGGCCGGGACGATGCCGAAACCGGCCCGGGCCAGATGCGCGGAAATCCACAGATCATCCGCCGCACGCACCGCCTCGGGCGGTGGTGGAACCGCGACCCCCGGCGGCAACAACACCCCGGCAAAGCCCTGGGCGACGAGCCCGCCGCGACGTGTAAGCCGCGATACAGGGAAGGTCGATGCGGCCACGGCGACACCGGGACTGTACGCGGCGCGCAGGGCGTCGAGCCAGCCTGCACCATAAAGGCAGTCGTCATCGCACAGGTTCAGCCGCGCATCGGGCCACCTGGCCTGTGCCGGCAGGAGCTTGGTGATGGGGCCATGATCGGCGACCGGCCGCAGGAGCGTCACGCCGGAGGGCAGGGGCGGCGGTGTCACCGGCCCCGTAAAGCGCGCATAGCGCCGGGGCAGGGCCAGCGCCACGCGATCCGCACCTTGCTCCAGAAGGCTTTCCAGCACCGGGCCGAGCCCGGCAAAGCGGGGCGGGATCGAAGTGAGCGAGATCACGTCCATGGCGCGCGTTATCCGCGCAGAAGAAGGTTTTGACCAGCCTCGCATCGCCATGGTGATTGCCCCGCCCCCGCTTTGGCCCTAAAGCGTGGCAACCGACCCAGCCGAGCGTCTTCATGTCAAAACCCCCGCGCATTGCCCTTCTGCCGACCACCCTCAAGCTGGGCTGGCGACCCTCGCGCATTCCGCTCGAGGCGCTGGACTGGCCGCTGGGCCGGCCCGAGGGGACCGAAGGCCAGACGCTGGGCGACCTAAATGCGCGCGATCACCTGATCGTGCCGCCGCGCAAGTCACATTACCTGCGCCCGGGGTTCGGCACGCGGGCAAAAGTGTCGATCCTGGTCATGGAACCATCGGTCATCCATGGTCACCACATACAGCGACTGAAGCGCGCCCATGGCAGATTTCACAAGGTTCTGACCAGCAACGAGGACTTGCTGAGCACCATTCCCAACGGGCGGTTCTTTGCCCATGGCGGCACCTGGGTGCCCGAGTGGCGCGACCTGGACCTGACCAAGACGAAAACCTGTTCGCTGATCGCCTCGAAAAAGGCCAGCCAGGACGGGCACAGGCTACGCCACGAGATCGTCGCCGGGGCCCGCGAAGAAGGGCTGGATGTGGACGCGCTGGGTGGCGCCTATGCGCCCTTTGGAGCCAAGGCCGAGGGGCTGGCACCCTATCGGTTCTCGGTGGTGATCGAGAATGTGCGTGAGCGGAACTATTTCACCGAAAAGCTGATTGATGCGGTGCTGTGCAGATGCGTGCCGATCTATTGGGGCTGTCCCAATATCGGTGATTTTCTAGACACCTCGGGCCTGATCCTGTGCGACAGCGCGGATGCTGTTGCGGCGGCGATGCGGGGCATGTCCGAAGAGCTCTATGCCGCGCACCTGCCGGGGGTCGAGGCGATCCGCGAGCGCGCGGCGCATTGGGGCGATTACCCGCGCCGCGCCGCCGAGGCGGTTCTGGCGGCAGAGAGGTAAGAAGGGGGTACACCCACCCTGCGCGGTTTGCACAGGGTCGGGGCAGCCCATCGTCAGCCGGCGATGAGCCCCATCTGTTCAAGCTTCAGGATCACCTGATGCGCGCAGTTGTCGACCTCGACATTCTCGGTTTCCACCCGCAGTTCCGGGGATTCCGGCACGTCGTAAGGATCTGAAATACCAGTGAATTCCTTGATCTTGCCTTCGCGGGCGAGTTTATACAGCCCCTTGCGGTCGCGGCGCTCGCATTCCTCGATCGAGGTTGCCACATGGACCTCGACGAAGGCGCCGAAGGCCTCGACATCCTCGCGCACTGCCCGCCGTGTCGTGGCATAGGGCGCGATGGGCGCGCAGATGGCTATGCCGCCATTCTTGGTGATCTCGGAGGCCACATAGCCGATGCGGCGGATGTTGAGGTCGCGGTGCTCCTTGGAGAAGCCCAGCTCGGAGCTGAGGTTTTTTCGCACGATGTCGCCATCCAGAAGCGTCACGGGGCGGCCGCCCATCTCCATCAGTTTCACCATCAGGGCGTTGGCTATGGTGGATTTTCCCGAACCCGAGAAGCCGGTGAAGAAGACCGTGAAGCCCTGCTGAGACCGCGGCGGGCGGGTCTTGCGCAGCTCTGCCACCACCTCGGGGAAGGAGAACCATTCGGGGATTTCCAGACCCTCCTGCAGACGCCGCCGCAGCTCGGTGCCCGAAATGTTGAGGATCGTCACGTCATCCTTGTCCGTGATCTCGTCCATCGGTTCGTATTGGGCGCGTTCCTGCACATAGACCATGTGCTTGAAATCGAGCATTTCGACGCCGATCTCGTCCTGGTATTTGCGGAACAGGTCCTGGGCGTCATAGGGCCCGTAGAAATCCTCGCCCGCCGAGTTCTTTCCCGGGCCCGCATGGTCGCGGCCCACGATGAAATGCGTGCAGCCGTGATTTGCGCGAATGAGCCCGTGCCAGACCGCCTCGCGGGGGCCGGCCATGCGCATCGCAAGGTTCAGAAGGCTCATGGTCGTGGTCGAGCCGGGATATTTGTCCAGCACCGCCTCGTAACAGCGCACGCGGGTGAAATGATCCACATCGCCCGGCTTGGTCATGCCCACGACCGGGTGGATCAGCAGGTTCGCCTGCGCCTCCTTGGCGGCGCGGAAGGTCAGTTCCTGATGCGCCCGGTGCAGAGGGTTGCGGGTCTGGAAGGCCACGACCTTGCGCCAGCCCAGCTTGCGGAAATAGGCGCGCAGCTCGTTCGGGGTGTCGCGGCGGCCGCGGAAATCATAGTGCATGGGCGGCTGGATGCCGGTGATCGGCCCGCCAAGATAGACCTCGCCTGCGGTGTTGTGCAGGTAGTTGACGGCCGGATGCGCGTCGTCGTCGGCACCGAACACCTTTTCCGCCTCATGCGCCTTGTTCGGCGTCCAGCGGTCGGTGACGGTCATGGTGGCGAGGATCACGCCCTCCTGATCGCGCAGGGCTATGTCCTGGCCCAGTTCGATGCTCTTGGCGAAATTGGCGCTCACGTCGAGCGTGATGGGCATCGGCCAGAGCGTGCCGTCGGCAAGGCGCATGTCGTCCACGACGCCGTTGTAATCGGCCTCGGAGAGGAACCCCTTGAGCGGGTTGAAGCCGCCGTTCATCAGCAGTTCGAGATCGCAGATCTGACGCGGGGAAAGGTCGTGGGAGGTGAGGTCCGCGGCCTCCATCTTCATCTTTTGCGCGCTGTCATAGCTGACATAGAGCTCGGGAATGGGGGTCAGGTTGTTCTGCATCATTTTCGTCCTGCTTTTCAAGGGAGTTATGCCCACGGGCGTGCCCGTCAGTTCGGCATGGAGAGTGGTGTATTCGGTGAATTTCCGGGCCAGGAACGGCTCGGTCAGGCGGGCCTTTTCAGAGGCGCCGCGATGGGTGAGCGCATAGGCAAAGCGCGCGCGCCTGTCGGGGCCGTCGCGGTTGCTGATCTTGATGAAACCCGCCTCTGCGGCCGCCCTGAGCAGCGCGTTGAGCCCGCCCAGAGAGGTGCCCAGCGCCGCCGCCGTATCCCGCTGCGAGGCATCGGGGGCGAGATCGAGCTGCCGCAGCAGGCAGAAGAGCCGGCTTTCCTCGTCGGTTATGGGGGCGGGGCGGGGGTTGGGCATCGGGGATACGGGTCAAGTTTGTTCACTGATGAACGCATTTCATGGAAAATGTGTTCATAACAGAACAAACTTGGTTCCGGGCCGTGAAATTTTCACCTGTGGCCTGCGAGTCACAGGCCGTCAGAGGCCCCGGATCAGGTCCGGGGCGGGGATCAGAGCGTCAGGCGGTGCGCGTAGAGGTGATCGTAATGCGGTTTCATCCGGCGATGCACGCGGCGCACCCGCCCGGGCGTGTTTTCGAGGTCCACGTATTTGCGTTTCTGTGGGGTGAGGCCGGTGGAGTTGGCCAGATTGGCGTGAAAGGACCCGCCGTCCCACCAGCTGTGGGCCGACGGATCGCCGCCGGGCTCCCATGTTAGGGCGTGCGCAAGGAAGGGGATGCCGACGGCCTCGCAAAAGGCCTGCGTCATGTCATGGGGGTTTTCCAGAAGGTCGTCGCTGTCGATCACCGGGGGCGGGGTGCCATTCAGCGCCGTGAGCAGGTCGAAAAGCGCGCGTTGTTCGGGGAAACCGACCTCGAGCTCGTCGAAATCGGGCCATTTGGCATACATCGACGTGATGGTCTTGGCCGGGTCGCGAATGAGGAAGGCGTGGGTGAAATTCGCCAGCCAGCCGGGCGTCCAAATATGGTTCACGTAGTGGGGAAAGTCCTTGAGGAAAATAGGGCCCTGCGCGGCGCGGGCCCGGATGTCCTGCCAGACGCTGTCGAGGGTCAGACCGGGGGTGGTTTTCTCGCCATCGGTAAAGCGCGGCCAGAGCGGGTCCTCGCCCTGGTACCAGGCTTCGCCGAAGGGTTCGTGCAGGCAATCCAGATCGCCGCGCTGGCGCATCATCCATTCAAAGGCGGTGGAGGTGGAGCGGGGGACGGCCCAGAGAGCGACAATCTTGTGCATGATGGATCCTGTTGCTGAAGCACCGGTCCGGCGCTGCCTTCGGCGAGGATATTTTTAGCCAGAAGAAGAGGTTAGAGTGTGTCGAGCAGGATGCCTTGTGGTGATGTCGGGGCGAGGCCGAGGGATTTGAAAAGCCGCCAGTAGAGCGCCGTGTCGTGGCCGATCACCGGTTTTCCAAGCACCTCTTCCAGCATCGGTGTCAGGTGCAGGGGGCGCTGGGGAAGACCGCCGGGGCCGGAACGGAAATTGCACATGCCGTTGATCAGGTAGGCGTCTGCGGTGGGGGCCTTTTCGGCCACGTACTCGAAGCTTTTGAGAGCCAGATCGCCATCGAAGATCCAGCGCAGGGCGTTGACCTCGTCCTGGGAGGCAAACCAGCCCTGGTCGTGGAAGTTGCCCGCCCAGATCACGTCGAACCCGGCCTCGCGCAGGAACCTGACCGTGCCCTGCCACCATTCGGGCCAGTGATAGGCGGCGTTGAGCGCCACCTTCTCCACGTTCATCGCGCGCAGGGCCTCGACCATGGCGTATCCGGCCATGTGGAAGCGGGTTTGGTACTTGTCCGAAAGGTCTTCGCAATGCTGGCGGATGCCTTCGACGCCCAGCCCGCTGGCATGGACCCAGTTCGACCCGACCTGGCCGCAGGCATCGACCCCGTTGCGGGACATGCAATGCACGAAATCCTCGAGCATTCCGAAATTCTGTTTGCGCTGATCCAGCCCGTGCACGTAGTCGGGCACATGCAGCATCCAGCCATGCACGCCCACCGTCTCGGGTGCCATGCGCAGAAAGTCGGAGGGAGCCGCGCAGTAGTCAAAGGGCGGGCAGGTGAAGCCCACCTGATGCGGAAAGAGCTTCTGTTCGGGGGTCCATTGGCTTGGCATCTGCATGGGGGCAGGGTGCGGCGGCGCTGGGAGGCGGTCTTTGCCGTGAGCGACGCGGGCGTGGTCGGTTTTGGGATGTCAGCGCGGGGTGCGCCAGGGACCGAAGGCCTCGGGGCTGGTGATCAGGATCAAGCGATCCGAGACGGGCCATTCCCGCGCGGCGGGCGCGGTGTTGCGCAGCGCCAGAAGCGTTGTTTCGAGCGCCTCCAGTTCCTGCGTGCCAAGCTGGGGCGGGATGGCGCAACCGGGATCGTCGGCATCGCCATGGGCCCCGAAAATGCGTGTGCGGGGCCCCGCGCGGGTCAGAAGCGCCCCGGTGGTGGCCAGGTAGTCGGGCAGCGAGGCGCCTGGAACCTGTGCATAGAGCCCGCCGGGGTAGAGAAAATCGGCCGCCAGGAGGATGTTGGCCTCCGCCCACCAGAGCGACACACTGTCGGGGGAATGGCCGGGCGTGTGAAGCAGGTCCAGATGACGGTCGCCGAGGTCGATCCGTGTTCCGGGCACCAGCCATTCGGCAACGCGGAAGCCGGGGGGGCGACGGTTTTCATATTCACCCAGAAAAAGCGTCTCGGTCGGAGTCACGAGCCCGTCCACAGCGCAGGCGCGCAGGACCGGGAGATCGGGCAGGTGGATCGTCTCGAAGCGGTGGATATTGCCCAGATGGTCGTAATGCATATGCGAGGGCAGGACGGCGAGCGGCAGATCGGTGAGGTGGTAGATCACCGGGGCGATGTTGCCGAAGAAAGACCCGGTATCAAAGAGCAACGCGCGCGCCGCACCCTCGATGAGATAGCTCCAGTTCTGCTGTTCGTATCGCGGCTCGCCGATGGCGTGAAGCCCCGGTGCGATTTTGACAATCTTGTACCAGCCCTGCGCCACGCCCCTCCTCCCAGATGCAAGTTCGAGCTTCTTTCTGGTTCTAAATACCCAAGCTGGCAGAAATTTCGCAGAAATTTCTGCCTCCCGCCCGCCGCAGGCGACCGGGTTCGGGGCGAAGCCCCGGAGACGGCGGGGTTGGCGCGGGTTCGCGCTGTCGAGCGCCGGATGTCGCTGGCGTTGGCCAGGACATGGGCGCGCGGCTGGCATGGGTGCTCTAAAACCCGTCCTTCAAGAGCACGAGATGCGCCAGATCGGGACGTGCGCGCGCCGAATAGAGCAATGTCCACGCGGCCGCATCGCGCTGCCCGAGGCCGAGGATCGGGCTGTACGGCGTTCAGACTGCGCCCGGCAGTAGCAGGAACAGCCGGTTACTCCTGTTCGGCGAGAAACCTTTCGGCCTCCAGAGCGGCCATGCAGCCCATGCCGGCGCTGGTCACCGCCTGGCGGTATTTGTGATCGGTCAGGTCGCCTGCGGCGAAGACACCCGGGATCGACGTCTCGGTGCTGTCGGGTTTGGTCACCACATAGCCGCCCATGTGGGTTTCCAGCGTGTCCTTGACCAGTTCGTTGGCGGGGGCGTGGCCGATGGCGATGAAGACGCCTTTGCAAGGTATGTCGGTGATCTCGCCGGTCTTGGTGTGCTTGACCTTCACGCCTTCGACACCCAGAGGGTTGTCGGTGCCATAGACCTCATGCAGTTCGTGGAACCACAGCGGTTCGATCTTGGGGTTCTTGAAGAGCCGGTTCTGGAGGATCTTCTCGCCGCGCAGTTCGTCGCGGCGGTGAATGAGCGTGACCTTGGAGGCGAAGTTGGTGAGAAACAGCGCCTCTTCAACGGCGGTGTTGCCGCCGCCCACCACGACGATCTCCTGCCCGCGATAGAAGAATCCGTCGCAGGTGGCGCAGGCCGAGACTCCGAAGCCCTTGAATTTCTCCTCACTCGGGAGCCCCAGCCATTTGGCGCGCGCGCCGGTGGCGAGGATGATCGCGTCGGCCACGTATTCGGTGCTGCTGTCGGACTGGCATACGAAGGGCCGCCCGGAGAAGTCGATTGAGGAGATGATGTCGCCGATCACTTCGCAGCCCATAGCGCGTGCGTGCGCCTCCATGCGCACCATCAGGTCCGGCCCCTGGACCTCGGTATCGCCCGGCCAGTTCTCGACCTCGGTGGTGGTGGTCAGCTGGCCGCCCGGCTCGATCCCCTGCACGAGGATGGGTTCCAGCATGGCGCGCGCGGCATAGACGCCTGCGGTATAGCCAGCGGGGCCGGAGCCGATGATGAGGGCGCGGGTCTTGCGGGTGTCGGTCATGAGATGTCAAACCTTGGCAGAGGTGGATCGGGATCGGTGCTGCAAGGGATATAGAGGCCATGGCGGAGGCTTGAAAGCCCCGATCTGGTTGGGCCTCGGCGCGTCCGTTTCGCGAAAGGACGCGAAATGATATTGCCCGATTGCGAAACATTGTTGCGCGCGCCGCCGCTGGTGGTGTAACAACCGCGAAAATCCCCGGGGAAATACGCATGGCTGCGACCAGACTGGACGAGATTGACCGCAAGATTTTGGCCGAATTGCAGGCCGATGGCCGCATGACCAATGTCGAACTGGCCAAGCGGGTGGGCATTTCCGCGCCGCCCTGTCTGCGCCGGGTGCGCACGCTGGAGGAGGCCGGGTTCATCCGCGGCTATCATGCCGATGTGAACCCGCGCGAACTGGGCTTTGAGGTGCAGGTCTTTGCCCATGTGGGTCTGGTAAGCCAGGCCGAGGCCGATCTGAGCGCATTCGAGGCGCGCTGCAAGGGCTGGCCGCTGGTGCGCGAGTGTCACATGCTCAACGGCGAGGTGGATTTCATCCTGAAATGCGTGGCTCCGGACCTGAGCACGTTCCAGCGGTTCCTGACCGAAGAACTCACCGCCGCGGACAATGTGGCCAGCGTCAAGACCGCGCTGGTCATCCGCGGCGCCAAGGACGAGCCGGGCGTGCCCTTTGACGTTCTCGAGGACCGGCTGAGCCGGGACGCCTGACGCGGGATCAGGCGGCGTCCAGACCGCGCCTGTGCAGGGGCTGGCGCGGATGCGCGAGGCCGCCAAACTCGGCGGGGCGGCGCATATGCGGAAAGAGAGCCATGAACTGGGCGCAGATTTCGTGGCTCATCACGTTTTCAAAGCCGGGGCCGGGGTGGAAAGTTTCCGCTGTCAGGCCGGCTGCGGTGATCGTGGCATGGCGGTGCAGCGCGATATGGTAGAGCTGAACGGGGCTGGGCGGGCGCACGGCGATCACGTTCATGCCATCCTGAAAGTCGTGTGCCGGGCGCAGGGTCTGTTCGGTGAAGCCGGCGGTGTTCTGCATCAGCCGCGCGCCGGGACCGGCCAGGAAATCGGGCACCGGGCGACCCATCCCGAAGGCATCGGCCATCACGCGGGTGAGCGGCGGCGTGTCGTCGCCCTCCTCGGGCATCAGCGACATCGAGCCCACCCACAGAAGCGGCGACGGCCCGCGCTCGTGGGTGACGATCTGCATTCCGGGGCGCAGGTCCTCGACCGCAACCACACCCGTAGATGTAGCGATCATGGTGCCGCGTGCAAAGGCCGAGAACGCCGCCTCGAAGGCGGGTTTGGCGGGTGCGGACTGGCGCGCGTTTTCGACCGCGCCATCGCGGCGCAGCCAGGACATCTCGTAGATGCGGCGGCTCAGACCGGGGCGGTGGTGGGTGCGGGCGGATACGGGCGCGGCGTCGGCGCGTCCGGTATCGGCTCGCAAGGTATTTTCGAGGCTGAGCGCCGAGGGGGTGTAGACCATATGTTGTAACCCTTTTTATGGGTGTCACAACCGCGTCGGCCCCCACCGACAACGACAGAAGCAACTGTCCTTTTCGTTAAAATCAATGCGTTCAAAATGGGCGAAAATCTGGCGAACCGTCAAGTTTTTGCCGACATTGGCCGCGGGATCGCGATCAATCGGCGCTATCGTTAAGGATTGGTTAAGGCCGGGTTAACAAACCCGCCATATTTGATTCGGGCCGACGTTCGCGAGGGACCGGTTGATGGAAGTTTGCTGCGTGTATCCGCTGGGCGGAAAGAAGCCGCCCTTCAGCGGCCAGAAACAAAAGTCTGCAAATGCGTTTGACCGACCGAAACACCGATCACCCTTCCCAACTCCGCACACAAGACACTGCAACTGTAAATCGCCAAGCATCATCAAATTTCCGGGCAATATAGTGTCCGTCTATCACTTCGATGGATGATCCGTCGTGCCTCAAGCGAGCCACCGCTTTTGCATCCACAATGGCAATGTGTTCACCACAGGCCTGCGCCGAAATTTTTCCGACTTCCGTGTGGCTGAACCCATCCGCCTCCAGGTTTGCAAAGACCTTTTCAAGAAGAGCTACGAAGCTAGCTCTGTTGGGCACGGGCACGTCCACTCCGGGTAAAACATAAAATGCCGGTTCAGAAAAACAGCGTGCGACGCCTTCGAAATCCCGACTATTCCAAGCACTCAGGAACCTGCGATAAAGCGTTTCAATTTCTTCTTTTGGGTCAATCAATTTCGACATGGTTGAGCACTCCTTTGGCAATCAGCGACACGTCGCGCGGTTCTTATCCAAACCCGGAAGCCCAAAACAGTGCAGGACAATGCTTTGATCAAGTTTCTTAGGAAATTCGTGGGATGGGTACGACTGCCTCGCATTCAATGCAGACAAAAATGCAAAGCGCAGCATTCCTTAGTTTGGACTCTTTGCGGGCATTCGTCTCGAGCGACGCGATGGATCACTTTAGGATAAATCGCCGCTCGCTGTGATGGAGCATAAGCCTGAGCTTCGGGGGGTGAGTTGAGCGAATTGCCTTCAGGTAATGCACGGCACTACATGGGCAGAGTGAAACCTGGTTGCGTTTTGATTTTGCAAACATCGGGAATTTCGGCATTGTTAGAGCTTGTGTGTTGTCAATTATACAGCTTTGACTTCAGGCTGGGCCTGATAATGTAGCGCAAGCAAGTCTCTGGGCGGAGAAACTATGGCAATCAACGCAATACTGAAAGCGTGCCTTGTCGCCGCGTCGGTTTCTGTCGCGGTCCCTGCGTCGGCCGAACTGTTCGATGGCTGCCCATCCGAACCCATCCTGGAAAGATTTGTTGAGTTTGGACAATCAGGTACGATGCCAAGCGACCTGGGAAAGTGGCTAAACTCCCCTTCCGCACAGAAGGTCGAACCGTGGAAACCTTTTGAAAACGTCGACTACGTTGGCATCTGTTGGGTCTCGGCCTGGTTGATACATACGGATGACGGGATTGTTTTGATCGACACGCTGTATGGCCCCTTCACCCAACAACTGATCGACAATATCAAAGCCGTCGGCGTTGATATGGCCGAAATAAAATATGTGCTCATGACGCATGGCCATTTTGACCATGCTGGCGGTGCGGCCGCATTGAAGCCGATGCTGCCGAACGCCAAATTCGTCATGACCCAGGGCGGTTGGGACGAAGCCCGTGCGTCCGCTGAAAAATCACAAGGCCGACGCAAGTGGGACATGATCGCACAGGATGTTGTCGTAGCGGATGGTGACACTATCGAGCTGGGCGGGAATGTCTTTGGGGTCATCGAAACACCCGGCCACACTTGGGGCACGGCGTCTTACACCTTTGATGTCAAAGACGGCGATGACACCTATCGTGCGGTTACCATTGGGGGCCTCGGACTGAACGCCATCGACGGGGCAGAACAGGTCGAAGCCTACATCGAAAGCATTGATCGCTTGAAAGGGATGGTTGAGGCCGCCGACGGTGCCGTCACGGTACATCTGACGACGCATGGCTTTTCCAACAACCTGAACGAAGATCGGATCAAGCTGGCCACTCGCAAGAGCGGTGAGCCAAACGTTTTCGTAAATCCCGAAGGCTTGCTTGGGCAAGTCACAGCCTTGCGCGCCCGAGCAGAGAATCGTCTGGAAATCGAAAAAAACAAATGACCCGTCGAGAATCCTGTCGGAAATCTCCGATACGATTCTCTGATCTCCTCGTTCGGTAACGACAGGTGGCCCGAAACGGATAGCCACGGCATCTTGGCCGTTTCGCCGCGTGTTCCGGGCAGCATGTTCCGGGCAGCGTGGTCTGGTCTGTCCGGTGTGGCGATGTCCGGGAGTATGCTTGCGGTCGGGACCCACGCAAAAGGGGGCTCGCGTGTGTGGCGAGGCCCCCTTGCATTGAACAAAGGCCAGAAAACCGGGTGCGGATACGTGAGGTACAGCCTCAGCCGGCGCGCAGCATCGGCGTGACCATCGCAAGGCCCGCGCGCACCCGGCGCTGTTGGCGTTGGAACGGCAGGGTGGGCAATTCGGTCTTGCTGGCTTCGACGACCGATTTCATCCAGCGGCGTTGCTTTTTCATCTTTTCTACTCCTCAAAGCTGCCCGTCGTGGAGCGGGCGGTTGTATGCATCTGCTGAGGACAAAGATGGTGTCGGTTTGGGGCCTTGATTTGACATTGGAAACAAAAACCAAATTTTTTTGCGGATTGTTTCGAGGGCAAATATGGCATGGAGCAACGGAGCTATAAGCGCCTTGTTTCATTGAGTTTTGCGCCGGGAGGAGGCTCAAGAACGGAGCGAAACCGGTTCGAATTGAGGCAATCCTGTGGGCGAACCTGCCCGGATTGCGCCCAAGTCAGAGGCGGATGACCGAAATCAGTCGGCCGTAATCGGCCTCGCCTGCATGGGTGGTGCGCCGATACGAGAAAAACCGGTCCGGATCGCCATAGGTGCAATGGCGCGTCCACTCGGCATGGCCAATGCCCGCGGCGCGAAGCCGGTGCAGTCCGTAGCCCGGCAGGTCGAACTGGACCCGGTCGCCTGCGCCACCGGCAAAGAAGCGGGCATTGTCGGGGTCCTCGTCGAGAAAGCCGTCCATGAATTCGGGGCCGACCTCGTAGGCGGCCTGGCTGATGCAGGGGCCGATTACGGCGGTGATGTTCGCGCGGCTGGACCCGAGCGCCTCCATCGCCTCGACCGTGGCCTCGAGTACGCCGGATTGCGCCCCCTTCCAGCCGGCATGGGCCGCGCCCACGACGCGGGCCTGCGCGTCGGCAAAGAGAACGGGCTGGCAATCGGCTGTGAGAATACCAAGCGCCACGCCGGGGCTGGCGGTGACCATGGCGTCCACCTTGGGCTTTTGCGGCAGGGGGCCGGTGACATGCGCCACGTCGGACGAGTGCAGCTGGTGGACCGAGACCAGGTGATCGGGGGGCACGTCCATGGCCCCGGCGACGCGGGCGCGGTTGATCGCCACGATTTCGGAGAGGTCCGAGGAGCCGGTGCCGCAATTGAGCCCCGAAAAGATACCCGAGGAGGCACCGCCCCTGCGGGTGAAGAACCCGTGGTGGAACGGGGTCAGGGCGTCTGCGGTCAGGATCTCGAGCGTCATGGGGCACATCCCGGGGGCGGTGTGGTGCCCTCGGGATGGAGCGCCATCACCTTGAATAGCGTCCCCATTTCATCCGGGTGCGTCAAGCGGCGATGTGCGGCCACGTGGTTTTCCAGCGCTTCGCCTGACAGCGTTCTGGCCAGCGCCTGTGCGCGCGGGGTGATGCCGAGCCGTTCGAGAAACACGCCCTGTGCGACCGGCGCGGTGTTACGAGCGGGCAGGGCCGCGCGCGCGAGCGTCGAAAAATCCACATGTGCGGTGAGGTCAGCCTTGCCGGGCGCTGCCAGCGGATCGGTTCTGGTATGGCCCGCGACGGCCTGGAATGTGTCGCCCGTGGGTGTCCAGTCGCCATAGTCGATGATCAGCGCGGCCCCGCCATGGCTGGCAATGCGCGATCCGATGTCCTGCGCCACGGCCTCGGCAGCGGGGCAGAGGGTGACGATGTCGCCTTGCCCGGTGTCTGCGCGCAGGTGATCCAGCCCGGGCAGGGGCAGTAGGGCGGAGAGACCGAAGGCAAGCGCGCCGCCCTCGACGCCGATCAGCCGTTCGCGCCACTGCTCGCCGTCGCGCAGGAATTGCCGGATCGGGAGCGCGTCGAAAAACTCGTTGGCCACCAGGAAGGTGGGCCCCTGTGGCAGCGTGCCGACAGTGTCGTGATGGGTGATACCGGGGATCATGCTGGATTGGGCGGCACGCAGGGCGGGGGAGGCCTCGACCATGTGGATATCGGCGGCATCGGAAAACCCCGGAACCGCGCGCGCCGCCCGCAGCGCGTCGTTCATGAGCGAGCCGCGGCCCGGCCCCAGCTCGACCAGCGCAAAAGGCGTGGGCGTGCCCTGGTCAAGCCAGGATTGCGCCAGGGCAAGGCCGATGAGCTCGCCGAACATCTGGCTGATTTCCGGCGCGGTGATGAAATCCCCCGCAGCGCCCAGAGGATCGCGGGTGGTGTAATAGCCATGCTCGGGATGCAGCAGGCAGAGCGTCATGTAGTCGGCAATGGTGAGCGGGCCGGTGGCAGCAATCTGGCGGTGGAGACGTTCGGTGAGCGCAGTCATGCCCGTCGAGCGCGCAACACCAGATAGGCCCCGAGGGCGATCATCGGCAGCGACAGGATCTGACCCATCGTCAGACCGTAGCCCGAGACCTGCCAGGCCAGGCCCAGCGGATTGCCCGGTGAGACGAATTGCGCGTCGGGCTGGCGCACGAACTCGACGACAAAGCGTGCCAGCCCGTAGCCTGCGATGAAGAGCCCGGTGATCAGGCCGGGACGTCTTAGGGCGCCACGCCGAAAGGCGAGGTAGAGAAGCAGCGCACCGAGGATCAGGCCTTCGAGCGCTGCTTCGTAAAGCTGGGAGGGATGGCGCGCGCACAGGTCCAGCACGCCGGGACAGGTCTGGGCCGCCTGGCCCGGAAAGATCACACCCCATGGCAGGTCGGTGGGGCGGCCCCAAAGCTCGGCATTGACGAAATTCGCGAGACGCCCCAGCAGCAGGCCGATCGGAGTGACCATGGCCAGCGAGTCGGCCGCCGGCAACACCGGAATCCCGTGTTTGCGCCAGAAGATCAGGCAGGCGAACATCACACCAAGAAACCCGCCATGGAAGGACATGCCACCCTCCCATATCTTGAGAATGTCAACCGGATTGGCGAGGTAGTAGCCCGGCTGGTAGAACAGGACAAAACCAAGCCGCCCGCCGAAGATGATCCCGAGGATCACCCAGGTCACCAGGTCATCCACCTGCAGCCGGGTCATGGGAGGGGTGTCGGAGGGCCAGAGCGCGGGTTTGCGCATCGCCCGCACCACCAGCCACCAGCCCAGCACGATTCCCGTGATATAGGCCAGCGCATACCAGCGCAGCGCGAACTCCATGCCAAATAGCGTTACCGAGACGATGTCGGGCGAAAGGTCGGGGAAGGGAATGGCAGCTTGCATGGGGGCGACTTGGGCCAAGTCTTCGGGGAAAGTCAAGACGGGTTGTGCGGATGGCTTGAGGATCGGCGCAAAGGCCCCCATATAGAGAGGTAGAAGACCCCCGGAGGACAATTCATGCAGACCCGCAACAAGGTGCTCGACGACATTTCGCAGCTGATGACCAACGCGATGGGCGTGGCCCAAGGGGCCAAGCAGGAGGCCGAGACAGCGATGAAGTCGATGATCGACCGCTGGCTGGCGGATCGTGATTTCGTCACGCGCGAGGAGTTCGACGCGGTACGAGCCATGGCCCAGAAGGCGCGCGAGGAAAACGAGGCGCTGGCCGCGCGTATCGCCGCGCTGGAATCCGCTGCGCCGGAGCCCGGGGACAGCTGACAGGCCCGGAAATCGCTTCGGCGTTCGCGAGGATCCCTGGCCGTATGCGCCTGATCGTTCGTGACACGATCACCAAGTGTGTAAAATTTTAGGCGAATTCTGCACGTTCTCAGATAACCTGTTACCCAAGGTTTTGCCGACAAATGGCAATGGTTCCGGAGTGTTTCCGGGCCGTCAGGCGTTGTCGGGATGGGCAACGGGTGTGGGTCAGGGCGACAAGTGGCGGTCCTGCACCAGTTTCGGGGTGTGTGATGCCGCAAGAGGGTGATGTGTTTGCTGCCGTACGCAGTCTTGTCTTGAAGGCGCGGCTGCTGCGCAAGATGGTGCGACATGCGCCGTCACAGGTCAGCCGTGATCAGGCGATCGTGGAATACACACGCACGCTGGATGCGCTGCTGGACGAGATGTCCGGCCTTTTGGATCGGGGTGCGCTGCACCATGAGGACACGGGTGTGGATACGGGCAAGGACACGGGCAACGCCCCCGGGTCGTGAGCACAAAACCGCAATTTCATCCACAACTTATTGCCGTTATTCCGAACAAATCGCTTTACAGAATGTCCCGGGTGCACCACCATATCTGGTAGGAGCAGTGGGAAAACCCGCATTTCCTAGAGCAGGCACATAGCGCTTGGGGCGCTGCCATACCCCAGCGCAGATAACAAAACGAGGTGGCACAATGGCATTGTCCGAGCAGTTTTTTGCCGAAGACCTTCACCCTATCGACATCGTCGAACACATCGCGGAGCATCACGAATGGGATTTTGATCGCATCGCCGATGACCAGATCGCGATGGCGGTCGAGGGCCAGTGGCGAACCTATTCCATCACGCTTGCCTGGTCGGGCTATGACGAGACGCTGCGCCTGGTCTGCACTTTCGACATGGAACCTCCGGAAAGCAAACTTCCCGATCTTTATCATACGCTTAACGAGGTCAATGACCAGTGCTGGGCCGGCGCATTCACCTATTGGCGGGATCAGAAGCTGATGGTCTATCGTTATGGTCTTGTCCTGTCTGGCGGGCAGGAAGCGAGCGCCGAACAGATCGACACGATGATCCGCGCTGCGGTGCTGAGCGCGGAGCGGTTCTATCCCGCGCTGCAGCTGGTGGTCTGGGGCAACCGGACGCCGGAAGACGCGCTGCAGGTGGCCATTGCAGAGGCCTACGGTCGCGCGTAACACTCTCCCCCGACACGAGACACTTCGCGGCGGGGTAATCTTCATGACACAAGATGATGTGGCCAGGGATGGCCTGGTTCTGCTGGGCTGTGGCAAGATGGGCTCGGCCATGCTGGAAGGCTGGCTGAAGGACGGACTGCCGGCGAGCTCGGTCTGGGTGATCGATCCGTACCCGTCGGACTGGCTGAAGAGCACGGGCGTGGCGATCAATGGCGATCTGCCCCAGGCCCCGGCCATCGTGTTGATTGCCGTCAAGCCGCAGATGATGGGCGCGGCGCTGCCCGCGATTGCCGCGATGGGTGGCGGCGGGACCTTGTTCGTGTCGGTCGCGGCGGGGACGTCGATTGCGGCCTATGAGGCGGCGCTGGGATCCGCCAGCCCGATTGTCCGGGCGATGCCCAACACGCCCGCCGCCGTGGGGCGCGGGATCACCGCGATCATCGGAAACGCGCAGGCCAGTGCCGCGCATCTGGACATGGCCGAGGGGCTGTTGCGCGCCGTGGGGCAGGTCGTGCGGCTGGACGCCGAGGCGCAGATGGATGCCGTCACCGGCGTCAGCGGATCGGGACCGGCCTATGTCTTTCACATGATCGAATGTCTCGCCGCGGCGGGCGAGGCGCAGGGACTGGCGCCTGTACTGGCCATGAAACTGGCCAAGGCCACGGTGGCGGGCGCGGGCGCGTTGGCCGAGGCGGCGGATGAGACGCCTGCGCAATTGCGCGTGAACGTGACCAGCCCGAACGGGACGACGCAGGCGGGGCTCGAAGTGCTGATGGACGAGGCCGCGGGCCTGCCGCCGCTGATGCGGGCCACAGTGGCGGCGGCGACGGAGCGGTCAAAGGAGCTTTCGCGTGGCTGAGATTGCGTTCGACGATTTTCTGAAGGTGGATATTCGCGTGGGCACGGTGCTGCGGGCCGAACCCTTTCCCGAGGCGCGCAAACCGGCGATCAAGATGTGGATCGACTTCGGCTCGGAGCTGGGCGAGCGCAAGACCAGCGCGCAGATTACTGCGCATTACAGCCCCGAGGACCTGGTGGGGCGGCAGGTGCTGGGGGTCGTGAACTTTCCCCCGCGCCAGATCGGTCCCTTCATGTCCGAGGTTCTGGTGCTGGGGCTCGAGGATGAGGACGGCGCGATCGTGCTGCTCAGCCCCGACAGGCCGGTGCCCGATGGAAGGCAAATGCATTGACGCGCATCCTGATCACCCAGACCATGCCCGAGGCCGTGGTGGCGCGCGCGCAAGAGCATTTCGAGGTCGAACTGCGCGCTTCGGACGCGCGGATGAAACCCGGCGAGATGCGCGCGGCCCTGACGCTGCATGACGGCGTTCTGACCACGTTCGGGGCGCGCTTCAGCCAGGAGATTTTCGGCGCGGGAGAGCATCATCGCTGCCGGATCATCGCCAATTACGGCGTGGGGGTGAACCATATCGACATCGCCGCGGCCAATGCGGCGGGGATTGTGGTGACCAATACCCCGGGGGCCGTGACGGATGCCACGGCGGACATCGCCATGACGCTGATGCTGATGAGTGCGCGGCGCGCGGGCGAAGGCGAGCGCGTGGTGCGGGCCGGCGGGTGGACCGGCTGGACCCCGACGCAGATGATGGGGCTGCATGTGACCGGCAAGACGGTGGCGATCATTGGCATGGGCCGCATCGGCCAGGCGGTGGCGCGGCGTTGTCACCTCGGCTTCGGGATGGATGTGCTGTATGTGAGCCGCTCGGACAAGCGGCTTGATTACCCGGCCCGGCGGGTCGAGATGCATCAGGCGGCGGCGCGCGCGGACGTGATCGTGATCGCGGTGCCGGGGGGGGTGGAGACGCATCACCTGATCGACCGGTCGTTTTTCGCGGCGATGCAGAGACATGCGCATTTTGTCAATGTCAGCCGCGGCGATGTGGTGAACGAGGCCGACCTGATCCGGGCGCTGGAGGATGGAGTGATCGCGGGCGCGGGGCTGGATGTCTACGAACACGAGCCGGAGGTGCCGCAGGCGCTGCGCGCGCTGGAAAACGCTGTGCTGTTGCCGCATCTGGGTACCAACGCGCTGGAAGTGCGCGAGGCGATCGGGTTCCAGGCGGTCGAGAACCTGCGCGCCTTCTTTGCCGGGGAGGCCCCTCCCAACGTGGTGCGCTGACCGCCAGGCCGGGAGTTCGGAATTTGCGCATATTCCGGTTTGTTTTCCTCGCGGAAAACGTCTGCGCCTGTGTCGGGCGACACTGCGTCATGCTTGACGCCGCGCACGCTGTGAGGTCTGTTGCCCGCACCTTTTCGGAGCGCGCTCATGACCATGCCAGCCATCACCGGAACCGGGGTGTTCACGCCCGGGGAAATCATCTCGAACGATGAACTGGTTGCTGCCTTCAACGCCTATACCGAGCGGTTCAATGCCGAGCATTCCGAGGCCATCGCGGCCGGCGAGGTCGAGGCCAAGGAGCCCTCGTCCTCGGATTTCATCGTCAGCGCCTCGGGGATCGAGCAGCGATACGTCATGAACAAATCCGGTGTTCTGGACCCCGGGATCATGCATCCGGTCCTGCCTGCGCGGCCCGATGATGCGCCGTCCATCATGGCCGAGATGGCGCTGGATGCCGCCGGCAAGGCGCTGGCACAGGCCGGGCGCAAGGCGAGCGACGTGGACCTGATCATATGTGCCGCCTCGAACCACGAGCGCGCCTACCCGGCGATTGCCATCGAAATCCAGAAGCTTATGGGTGCGGGGGGGTTTGCCTTCGACATGAATGTCGCGTGCTCCTCGGCCACGTTCGGCCTTCAGGCTGCTGCCGACATGATACGGGCCGGGACGGCGACATGTGCGGTGATCGTGAACCCCGAGATTTGCTCGGCGCATCTGGAGTGGCGCGACAGGGACTGTCATTTCATCTTTGGCGATGTATGCACGGCGCTAGTGGTGGCACCCGCCGAGACCGGGCAAGGCCCGCATTTCCTCATCCGATCGACCCGCTGCGCGACGCAGTTTTCCAACAATATCCGCAATAATAACGGCTATTTGCGCCGCACGCGCCCTGGTCAGATGGAGGACCGGCGCGACATGCAATTCATGCAGGAGGGCCGCAAGGTCTTCAAGGAAGTGCTGCCCCTGGTCTCGAAACACATTGCCGATCACATGGCGGCAGAAGGCTTGGAGGCGGCGGACCTCAAGCGGCTATGGCTGCACCAGGCCAACAAGTCGATGAATGATTTCATCGGCCGCAAGGTGTTGGGCCGGGTGCCGAGCCCCGAGGAACAGCCCAACATCCTCCAGGATTACGCCAACACCTCATCGGCGGGTTCGATCATCGCGTTTTCCAAGTATTCGGAAGACCTGGAGCCGGGAGATACGGGGCTGATCTGTTCGTTCGGCGCGGGCTATTCGGTGGGTTCGGTGCTGGTCGAGTGCGCCGGGTGAGCGGGCCGCTGCTGCTGCGCCCGGTGCCCCGGGGGCGTGGTGACCGGTCTGGCATTTTCGGGCGGGGTTCCGGTCTTCGGCGCAAGATGCGGGCCGCATGAGGCAAGCCTCGGGAATAGCGACACAACCGCTTGCGCCGAGGTCAACCGTGCTAGTGAGAAGGGACACCTCTCGGGCGCTTGCGGAACCCCGCCCAAGCCGCCGACGTTGGGGTCGCCGGCCTGCTGGGCACCCGGATCATTCCGGGCGTGGAATACCAGTGACATTTGGCCCCCGAGGCGGTAATGGGAAAAGACTTTGGCGGTTCCCCGTGGGACGCTTGGATTCGGGGATGAGTGAATGTCGGCGATGCGTGGCTATCTGAAGAAACACACCGAGGCGCTGGTGAAGGATGTGGGCATCGAGCCTGCCTGCGTACTGACAGGCAAGTCCAAGGCCACGCTGGGGCGCTACTATTCGGATCACGATGAGCATTCGGACCGCTTCATGCCCATCGACGCGGTGGCGGCCCTGGAAGAGGCGGCGAGCTATCCGCATGTGACCGCCGCGCTGGCCGAGTTGAAGGGCATCCACCTCACCTTTGATGGCGAGCGGCGCAACGCCGACGACAAGGGCGGGGTCAACTCGGACGTGATCGCCCTGAGTCAGCGCTTTGCGATGCTCATGGCGGAGTATCAACAGTCGATCGAGGACGGTGTGATCACCATCAACGAGAGCAAGCGGCTGTTGCGTGAGACCACGCAGCTTCAGCAGGTGCTGATCGAAATGAAGCTTCATCTCGAAGAAGAAGCGGGCTAACCATCTGAATTAATGCACCCTTTGACGTAGCGCCGTGGGCGTTGCGTCGAACCGTGCGCGAATGGCGCGGGCCAGGGCGGCGGGGGAGTCATAGCCTGAACGGAGCGCGATTTCGGCCACGCCAAGCCGTGTGCCCTCCAGCAGCTTGCGGGCGTGGCTGAGCCTGAGATGGCGGTACACTTTGCCGGGGGGCGCGCCGAGGCTCAGGCGGAAATGCCGGTCGAGCGTGCGCGGCTGGCACGACAGGCGCCGGGCCAGTTGGGGCACGGTCAGCGGGCGCTCCAGGTGGTCGCGCATCGCGGTGATTGCGCGGATCACCAGCGGGTCGGCCGAGCCGGGCGCGTCGGGTGCCGGGTCGGACTTGATAAACTGATCTTCGACATCGAGCCGTGCGGCGCGGCCCAGGTGATGGCTGATCAGGTCGAGCACCATGTCGAGCGCCGAGAGCGCGCCTGCGCAGGTGATCACCGGCCCGTCCCGGACAAAGCGGGCGCGGCTGACGTCGACCTCGAGGAAGCGTTCGGAAAACGCGCCCAGCATATCCCAGTGCAGCGTCGCCCGTCGCCCGTCCAGCAGACCCGCCGAGGCCAGCAGCCATGGCCCGGCATCCAACCCGATCAGGGTCCGCGCGGATTTGGCCGCCTGGCGCAGCGCCTGACGGGCGCGGGCCGTGTCGTGGCGGATGTGGTCATAGCTGGCGTGAACAAACAGATAATCACAGGGTTCCAATGACTTGAGCGGCCCATGGGGCATGATCTGGATGCCGCTCGACGTTTCCACCGGCGCGCCGTCCAGAGTCAGGATGCGCCAGTCGAAGGCATGGCTGTGGGTCACTGCATTGGCCGCCCTCAGCGGCTCGAGGCAGTTGGCCATGCACAGGTTGGAAAACGCATCGAACACGAGGAAGGCGATGCGGGCTGGTTCCGCTGGCTGCTTTGTCCATTTTTGCATCATGTTTGTCACTTACTGCAAAATCGAGATCAGGGCGAGCGGAGTATTGTCGCGTCACAAGCTCCGGGGAGGACCGATATGCCGCTGACCATGAACCGTGACGTTTTCATCACCTGTGCCGTGACCGGATCGGGCGGCACGCAGGACCGCAGCCCGCATGTGCCGCGCTCGCCCAGGCAGATCGCCGAGAGCGCGATTGCCGCGGCCAGGGCGGGGGCGGCGGTGGTGCATTGCCATGTGCGCGATCCCGAGACCGGCGTGGCGAACCGTGACAAGGCGCTGTTTCGCGAAGTCACCGACCGCATCCGGGACGCAGACGTGGATGTGGTGCTGAACCTGACGGCCGGGATGGGCGGGGATATGGTCTTTGGCGACCCGGAAAACCCCTTGCCGCTCAATGAGATGGGCACGGATATGGCCGGGGCCACCGAGCGTATGGCGCATGTGGTCGAGTGCCGCCCCGAAATCTGCACACTAGATTGCGGGACGATGAATTTCGCCGAGGCCGATTACGTGATGACCAACACGCCTGGTATGCTCACCGCCATGGGCGGCATGATGACCGAGCTGGGCGTGAAGCCCGAGATCGAGGCGTTTGACACCGGGCATCTTTGGTATGCCAAGCAGCTGGTCAAGGACGGTGTTCTGGACAGCCCCGCCTTGGTGCAGCTCTGCATGGGGGTGCCCTGGGGGGCGCCGAATGACCTCAACACCTTCATGGCGATGGTCAACAATATTCCCGAAGACTGGAACTGGTCGGCCTTCAGCCTGGGGCGCGACCAGATGGCCTATGTCGCCGCCTCCGTTCTGGCGGGCGGCAATGTGCGCGTGGGGCTTGAGGACAACCTGATGCTGGACCGCGGTGTGCTGGCCACGAACGAGCAATTGGTGGCGCGGGCGCGCGAGATCATCGAGCGGCTGGGCGCGCGGGTCATCGGCCCCGATGAGGTGCGCGAGAGGCTGGGGCTGACCAAGCGGGCACCGGTATGAGACGCCCGCTCGCGTCCGCCCTGATGGCGGGCCTTGTGGTGGTCCGGGCCGGGGGCGCGACGGCCGAGCCGTGGCAGGGCGTCTGGACGGCGGACCCGGACTGGTGCGTGAATGCCGGGCGGATCGGCAGCGTGACGCCTGCGCCCATAGCCCTGACCGCGGCGGAATTCCTGGGCTACGAGAACAGCTGTGACCTGAGCCGGGTCGAGGATACCGGGCTGAACGCCTGGGTGATCGACATGGCGTGCCAGTCCGAGGGAGACATCTATGACGAGCGCCGGGTGGTGATGGTCGCGGGCGACGACATGTACATGTGGTTCGGCACCCAGGCGCCTGTGCATTTCACCCGGTGTGCATCATGAGCCGCCGGGTTCTGATCACCGCCGGATGCTCGGGCATCGGTCTGGGGCTGGCCAGGCGTTTTGCGGCCCAAGGCGACCGGATCGCGGTCTGTGACGCGGATGCAGAGGCCGTGGCGCGGGTGCAGGTCGACCACCCCGACTTCATCGCGCATCACGCGGATGTCACGGATGAGGCGCAGATGGCGGCCTTTCTGGGCGCGGTCGAGGCGGGTTGGGGCGGCGCTGACGTGGTCTGTGCCAATGCCGGCACGGGCGGACCTACGGGGCGGATCGAGGACCTCGGCTATGACGACTGGAAGGCCTGTGTGGGGGTGAACCTCTTTGGCGCCTTCCTGACCTGCCGCTGGGCAGCGAAGGTGATGCGGGCGCAGGGGGCGGGGCTGATCCTTTTGACCTCGTCCACGGCCGGGCTCTTCGGCTATCCGTTGCGCTCGCCCTATGCGGCGGCGAAGTGGGGCATCGTGGGCCTGACCAAGACCCTGGCGATGGAACTGGGCGAGTCCGGTGTGCGGGTAAACGCGATTGCACCGGGCGCGGTCGAGGGCGCCCGGATGGAGCGGGTTCTGGCCAATGAAAGTGCCGCGACGGGGGTACCGGTCGAGGACTTGCGCAAGGCTTACGTGGCCTGCACTTCGATGAAGACCTGGGTGAGCGTGGATGACCTGGCGGACATGGCGCTGTTCCTGGCCTCGCCCGCGGCCAGCAAGATCAGTGGGCAGGTGATGGCCGTGGATGGCCACACGGAGAGCGTGAATTGACCCCGCGGCGCGCGTGGCGACGGTGGGGTTTTGAGTATTTTGAGAAAGATGAAGCCGGAATGGGTTTCGCACGGATCGAGGAGACGTGGAGATGAGGCAGACGGCAGCCATCATTGGTGGCGGAGTGATCGGCGGCGGCTGGGCCGCGCGGTTTGCATTGAACGGCTGGGACGTGAAGGTCTATGACCCCGACCCGGAAGCCGAGCGCAAGATCGGCGAAGTGATGACCAACGCGCGCCGCGCCATGCCGATGGTGCTGGACCAGGCGCTGCCTGCCGAAGGGGCCTTGACGCTGTGTTCGTCGCTCGAAGAGGCCGCGACGGGGGCGTCGCTGATCGTCGAGGCGGTGCCGGAGCGGGTGGAGATCAAGCGCAAGGTCTATGCCCAGATCGAGGCGGTGAACACGGATGGCATCATTGCCTCGTCCACCTCGGGCATCATGCCCACAGACCTGCAGGCCGAGATGGCCACACCCGGTCGGCTGATCGTGGCGCACCCCTTCAACCCGGTCTACCTGCTGCCGCTGGTCGAGCTGGTGGCGGGGCGGAAGACCGAGCCCGCGCATATCGAGACGGCGAAGGAGATTTACGCCGGGCTGGGGATGTATCCGCTGCATTGCCGGGTGGAAATCGAAGGGTTCCTGTCGGATCGCCTTCAGGAGGCGCTGTGGCGTGAGGCGCTATGGCTGCTCCACGATGATGTGGCCACGGCGGATGAGATTGATGCTGCCATTGCCTATGGGCCTGGTCTGCGTTGGGCGCAGATGGGGACGATGCAGACCTTCCATCTGGCGGGCGGTGAGGGTGGTATGCGTGCCATGCTGGCGATGTTCGGGCCTTGCCTCAAGTGGCCGTGGACCAAGCTGATGGATGTGCCCGAGCTGACGGAGGATTTTATCGAAAAGGTGGGAGACCAGTGCGAGATGCAGGCCGGTGGGCTGGATCCGCGAGCGTTGGAAACCATTCGGGACGACAATCTGATTGGCATCATCCGGTCTCTGAAGCGCGGCAACTGGGGGGCCGGGGCCGTGGCGCGCGCGCATGATGTGGCGCTGCGCCCGGATATGGCCGAAGCCACTCCCCTGGTGACCCAGGACCGTGTTGTGCCGATCGACTGGACGGATGTGAACGGGCATATGAATGAGGGTCGGTATGGTCAGGTTTTCTCGGACGCCGCCGAGGAGGTGATGCGCGTCGTTGGCGCCGATGATGACTATGTTGCCGGCGGTCTGAGTTACTTCACCGTTGACACAGCCGTGAAGTACCTGGCCGAGACCCATGCCGGTGAGCGCGTGATTGTCGAAAGTATGGTGACGGTGGGTGAGGGTAAAAAGCTGCGGTGTTTCCACCAGATGAAACGTAAGAGCGATGGCGAAGTCATGGCGACATGCGATCAGTTCATGCTGCATGTGAGTCTGGAGACGCGCCGCACCTGCGATCCCTTGCCTCATGTGGCGGAGAGTGTCGCGCGCCTGGCGGCGCTGCACAAGGAGAACTGACATGCAGTTTGCCATGACCGAAGAACAGCAGATGATCGTCGACACCACGCGGGCCTTTGTGGAGAAGGAGCTTTACCCGCATGAGCTGGCGGTCGAGCGCACGGGGCATCTGCCGATGGAAATCATCCGCGAGGTGCAGGCCAAGGCGATGGACGCGGGGCTTTATGCCGCCAACATGCCCGAAGAGGTGGGCGGCGCCGGGCTCGATACGCTGACCTGGCTGATGTATGAGCGCGAGCTGGGCCGGGCCAATTATGCGCTGCACTGGACCTGTGTGGCGCGGCCTTCGAACATTCTTCTGGCCGGGACACAGGAGCAGAAGGAGAAGTACCTGTACCCGTGCATTCGCGGCGAGAAATGGGATTGCCTGGCGATGACAGAGCCCGGGGCGGGGTCGGACCTGCGCGGCATGAAGGCCAGCGCGCGCGAGGAGGGCGGGGATTTCGTCCTGAACGGGACCAAGCATTTCATTTCTCATGCCGACATCGCGGATTTCTCGATCGTCTTCATGGCGACGGGCGAGGAGGACACGCCACGGGGCAAAAAGAAGCTGATCACCGCGTTTTTCGTGGACAAGGACACGCCAGGCTTTTCGGTGCGCGAGGGGTACCGGAACGTGAGTCATCGCGGCTACACCAACGCGGTGCTGGAGTTCGACGATTGCCGGCTGCCGAAATCGGCGATCCTGGGCGAGGTGCACAAGGGGTTTCAGGTGGCCAATGACTGGCTGGGGGCGACACGGTTGCAGGTGGCGGCCACCTGCCTCGGCCGGGCCGAGCGCGCCTTGCAGCACGCCACGGAATATGCCGCCGAGCGCCGCCAGTTCGGCCAGCAGATCAGCAAGTTCCAGGGGGTGTCCTTCAAGCTGGCGGATATGGCGACCGAGCTGAAGGCGGCGGAGCTGCTGACCTGGCACGGGGGCTGGAAATTCGACCAGGGCACCGTGACCGAGAGCGACATGTCCATGGCCAAGCTGAAGGCAACGGAAATGCTGGCGATGGTGGCTGATGAGGCGATCCAGATCCACGGCGGCATGGGTCTGATGGATGAACTTCCGCTAGAGCGCATCTGGCGGGATGCAAGGGTTGAACGCATCTGGGAAGGCACGTCCGAAATCCAGCGTCATATCATCAGCCGCGAAATGCTGCGGCCTCTGGGCGGCTGACGATGGTACCCCGATTTGGCCCCAGCGCGCAGGCGCGCGCCTTTCTGGCCGATCCGGCGAACCGGGATGAACGGGACTACGACCCCGAGGTGCTGCTGACATGGCGCGCCGAGGCCCGTGCCGAGGCCGATGCGCAGGCGGGGATGCGGGCGGCGCGGCATGGGGTCGACCTGGCCTGGCGGGACGTGGCCGGCGTGCGCGCGCTTGTCATCACTCCGCGCGGCGGGGGCACAGGGCAGTTGCTCTATCTCTTTGGCGGTGCCTTCATCATGGGCGGGCCGCTGGAGGACCTGATGATCAGCGCGGCCCTGGCGGCGGGAACGGGAATGCAGGTGATCTCGCCCGCTTACCGGCTCGCCCCTGAAGCCCCGTTCCCGGCGGGGCTCGAGGATGCGGTGGCGGTGGCGCGCGCCGTCAGGCCCCGCGCGGTGGCAGGCGAGTCCGCCGGTGGCAACTTGGCACTCGGGGTGACGGGCGATCTGGTGGATGCAGACCACGCGCCGCACGCGCTGGCGCTGCTGTCACCAGCCGCGGATATGTCGCCCGGTTTCGATCCGCGCGAGGCCCCGGACGATCCGACGCTTCGGATCCGGATGATCGAGGTGATGCCCGGGATATATGCGCCGGGCACCGATCCCTGCGACCCGCGCCTGTCGCCGCTTTTCGGGAGTTTCGGCCCCGACTGGCCGGCCACATTGATCACCACAGGCACGCGCGACAGGTTTCTAGGACCCTGTTCGCAGTTGGCACGCGCCATGCGTGAGGGCGGCGCGACAGCGGACCTGAGGGTCTGGGACGGGATGTGGCATGTGTTCGAGTACTACGAGGGCATTCCCGAGGGCGCGGCCTCGCTGTCCGAGATCGCGCATTTTGTTCGAAACGCTGTTTGCGGCGAACGGTAGGAGGTTGGTCTCATGCCTTCGGCGAGGATATTTTCGGGCCAGAAGAAACAGGGAAGGGCGCGAACCTTCCCCTGCGTGAAACACGAACCCGTGCTTCTCCCGGCGCGGTCATCGGCGTCCCCGCCTGTACCGCACATTCACAATGTGCCGGTCATGGTTAACAATTCCTTGCTTCTTCTGGCGGAAGAATATCCCCGCCGGAAGCACGAAATCCCTTTTGGTGAGAGGGCGACCGCATGCGTGACCTGAGCCGATTGTTCCAACCCAAATCCATTGCCGTCATCGGCGGTGGCTTCTGGGGCAACAATGTCATCGAGCAGTGCCTCAAGATGGGCTTTGCCGGGCCTGTCTGGCCGGTACACCCGACGCGCGCCGAGCTGGGTGGGGTGGCGGCGTTTGCCTCGCTGGGTGATCTTCCCGGCGTGCCGGATGCCGTCTTTGTCGGGGTGAACCGGGCGCTGACCATCGAGGCGGTGGCCGCGCTCTGCGCCATGGGCGCGGGCGGCGCGGTCTGCTTTGCCAGCGGATTTCGCGAAGCGCAGGCGGAAACGGGCGACGGCGAGACCCTGCAGGCCGCTCTGCTGGAGGCCGCTGGCGACATGCCTGTCGTGGGGCCCAATTGCTACGGATTCATCAACTATCTTGACGGTGCGTTGCTCTGGCCGGATCAGCATGGCGGGGTCCGGGTCGAGAGCGGCGTGGCGCTGCTGACGCAAAGCTCGAATATCGCGATTAACCTGACAATGCAGGCACGTGGTTTGCCGCTGGCCTATGTGGCGACGGCGGGCAATCAGGCACAGGTGGGCCTGGCCGAGATCGGCACCGCGCTGCTGGAGGATGCCCGCGTCACCGCCCTTGGGATACATATCGAGGGGATCGGTGATCTGCGTGCCTTCGAAGGGCTGGCGGCGCGCGCGCGCGCGCTGGGCAAACCCATTGTGGCGCTCAAGGCGGGCAAGTCCGAGCAGGCGCAGGCGGCAGCGATTTCGCACACCGCTTCTCTGGCGGGCTCGGACGCAGGGTCGCGGGCGTTGTTGAAACGGCTGGGCATCGCGCAGGTCGAGAGCCTGACGGCGATGCTGGAGACGTTGAAGCTGTTGCATCTGGCCGGGCCGTTGCCGTCGAACCGCATCTGTTCGATGTCGTGCTCGGGCGGCGAAGCGAGCCTGATGGCCGACACCGGCCTGGGGAGGGACATTGTGTTCCCCTCGCTGGACGCGACACAGCGAGAGGGGCTGCGCGCCGCGCTCGGGCCAATGGTCGCGCTGGCCAACCCATTGGATTACCACACGTTCATCTGGGATGACACCGAGAGGATGGGGGCCTGTTTCGCGGCCATTCTGGGGGGCGATCTGGCCATGGGGTGCATTGTCGTGGATTTCCCGCGCGAGGACCGGTGCAGTGCCGCCGCCTGGGATTGCGTAATCGCGGCGGCGGCTTATGCGCATAAGCAGACGGGGCGGCCCCTGGCCCTGGTGGCCAGCCTGCCCGAGGCCCTGTCCGAGGCGGTGGCAGAACGGATCATGGCCGAGGGGCTGGTCCCTCTTCTGGGTCTGGACGATGCGCTGAGCGCCATTGAGGCGGCGGCACGGCTGGGAAGGTTAACGGTGCAGTCTGCACCGGTGCTGTTGCCCGGATCACCGGGCGCGCCCCGGGTGATCAGCGAGGCAGAGGCCAAGGCGGACCTGGCCGCGTACGGGCTGAGCGTGCCGCAGGCGCGGCGGGTCGCCGGGGCGGGGGCACTGGACGCGGCGCTCGAGGGGCTGGGCTTTCCGGTGGTGCTCAAGGGCGAAGGCTTTGCCCACAAGACCGAGGCCGGGGCGGTGGCCCTCGGGTTGCGACATTCAGGTGAGGTCGTGGCCGCGGCAGAGGCGATGCAGGCACCGGGATACCTAGTCGAGGAGATGGTGACCGGCGCGGTCACCGAGCTGCTGATCGGCGTGGTGCGGGACCCGGCGCATGGGTTTGTCCTCACATTGGGTGCGGGCGGGACGTTGACGGAAATCCTGCGCGATTCGGTGTCGCTTTTGCTGCCGGTGACGCGGAGTGACGTGCTGGATGCGATTGACGGGTTGCGTATTGCGCCGGTGCTGCGCGGGTATCGCGGCAAGCCGGGTGCGGATATGGACGCGATTGCGCAGGCCGTGATGGCGGTGCAGGATTACGTGGTGGCGCAGGCGGCGCGGCTGGATGAAGTGGAGATCAATCCGTTGATCGCGACGCCGAAGCGCGCGGTGGCGGTGGATGCCTTGATCAGGATAGGAGAGCAGACATGACGGACAACCCGATCAGGACCGAGCGGCGGGGCCATGTGCTGGAGGTCACACTTGACCGGCCCAAGGCCAATGCAATCGACCTGCGGACCAGCCGGATCATGGGGGAGGCGTTTCGCGCGTTTCGCGATGATCCCGAACTGCGCGTGGCGATCATCACCGGCGCGGGCGAGAAGTTCTTCTGCCCCGGTTGGGATCTCAAGGCCGCGGCGGATGGCGACGAGGTGGATGGCGACTACGGCGTCGGTGGTTTTGGCGGCATCCAGGAGATCCGCGCGATGAACAAGCCGATCATCGCCGCGGTGAACGGGATCTGCTGCGGGGGCGGGCTGGAATGGGCGCTGAGCGCCGACATCATCCTGGCCGCTGATCACGCCAGTTTCGCGCTGCCGGAAATCCGGTCGGGGACGGTAGCGGATGCAGCATCCGTCAAGCTGCCCAAACGCATTCCATATCATATCGCGATGGAGATGCTGTTGACCGGGCGCTGGATCGACGCCGAGGAGGCGGCGCGCTGGGGGATGATCAATCGCATCGTGCCGGGCGCGGACCTTATGACCGAGGCGCGCAGCCTGGCCGATCATCTGGCGAGCGGGCCGCCGCTGGTTTACGCGGCAATCAAGGAAGTGGTGCGCGAGGCCGAGGGCATGACCTTTCAGGATGCCATGAACCGGATCACCAAGCGGCAGTTCGGCACTGTGGACGTGCTCTATTCCTCCGAGGATCAGATGGAGGGCGCGCGGGCCTTTGCCGAGAAACGTGACCCGGTTTGGAAGGGAAGGTAGCGCAGGCGGTGCCGCTCGGCCGGCGACCTTCTTGGGGGCCCGGTTGACGCGGTTGTGACCTCCGCTGGGTCCCTGGTCTCTGTTCATCTCTCGGTTAAGCTCTATCTGACCTTTCAGAGGTGCGAGCGCGGAGGGCCAGATGTCGAGACTACCGAAAATAATTGCACTGCTTCTTGCGACATTGCCCTGTGTCGCCAGCGCTCAAGCCATTGCCTTTGACGATCGCTGGTTGGAGCAGCGACTGACCATTTTCGGCAGCAATCAATACTCCCTCAACGGTGACAGTCTCGGCGTGATCTCGGACGGGACGGTATCACTCTTGTGGACGCGTCTGCCCGAGATCATGTGGCGGACCAGCGAGGCGAGCTGGGAGTGGATGGTGGATCGCTCGGTGCCTGCCACCGATCTCACGCTGAAGGGCGGGGATGATCGCAACCTGTCGCTCTATTTCATCTTTCTCCCCGACGAGGCGGCCCGTGCTGCTACGCACGTAGGGCCGCGGGCGTTGCTGGACAATCCGGACGCGCGCGTGCTGGTCTATGTCTGGGGCGGTGCGTATGAGCGCGGGCAGATATTGCCGAGCCCCTATCTGGGTGCGCGCGGTCGCAGCGTGGTCAAACGCGCGGCGGGCGAGGGCACAGCCGCCGAACGCGTGAACCTCGCGCGCGATTATCGGCGGGCCTTTGGCGAAGCGCCGCAGAGGCTGGTGGCGTTGGCGGTTTCGGCCGACAGCGATGACACGGGCACGGCCGTTTCGGCCAGCATCACGCGGCTGCGCCTGCGGTGATGGGGCGTGGCGTGGGCGGCTGATCGTCGGTGAGCGCGCGGTTTGCGGGCAAAAGACGTCTGCCAAACGGATCAGGCGTGATCAGGGCATTGGCAAATCCGCTGGGCACGTTATCCTCTCGTCCAGAGATACAAACGTCCATCTGGGAGAGAGATCATGAAACAATTTCTGAAATATACAGCCGTAGCGGCCATTTCGATGGCTTTTGCAGGCGAGGCCCTTGCGGTCGAGTGGAACGTGTCGCTCTGGGGCAAGCGCCGGGCCTTTACCGAACACGTGGAGAAGCTGGCCGAGCTAGTGAGCGAGAAAACGAATGGCGAGTTCACGCTGAACCTCTCCTATGGGGGCCTCAGCAAGAACAAGGAGAACCTGGACGGCATCTCCATCGGGGCCTTCGAGATGGCGCAGTTCTGCGCGGGCTATCACCGTGACAAAAATCCGACAATCACGGTGCTAGAGCTGCCATTCCTGGGCGTGGAGACGCTGGAGCAGGAGCGTGAGCTGTCCATGGCGCTCTACCAGCACCCGGCGGTGGTCGAGGATCTTGCCCGCTGGAACGCGACGCTGCTGATGCCGTCGCCGATGCCGCAATACAACCTCGTGGGCCTTGGTGACGCGCCCAAGAGCCTGGAGGACTTCAAGGGTCTGAGCGTGCGCGCCACCGGTGGGATCGGCAAGGCGATGGAGGCGGTGGGCGCGGTGCCCACCTCGATGAGTGCCACCGAAGTGCGCCAATCGATGGATAGTGGCGTGGTCAAGGCCGTGGCCTTTGCGCCGCACGCGCATATGGCTTTCGGTACCATCGAGAAAGGCACGTGGTGGACCACGAACCTGAACCCCGGCACGGTGAATTGCCCGGTGGTGGCCAATACGGATGCGCTGAACGATCTGAGCGATGAGCACCGCGAGGCGCTGATGAGCTCGATCGACGAGGCGCTGGACTACTACGTGGACAATTACACCAACAACACGATGGAGGCCTGGGGCCCGGCGCTGGACGAGCGCGGAATCGAAAAGGTGAGTTTCGACGACGCCTCGCTCGCGGCCTTCAAGGAGGCCGTGGCCGGACCTGCCGCGGCGGCCTGGATCGAGGACATGAGTGCCCGCGGCCTGCCCGCCCAGGAGCTCTATGACATGGTCACGACCAAGCTAAATGAGTTGAAGGGCATGTAGGCTCCATCGCGCCCCGGGCTTGACCCGGGGTCTCTTTTCCAGGGCTGCCAGAGGTCCCGGGTCAGGCCCGGGACGGGTAGCGCTTCAACCAGACGGGGGATGGTGATGGCAGGTGGGGCCTCGGTTCTAACCGATGACGGCAAGCTCAGCCGGATCGACCGGGGGCTTTACCGGATCGAGAGGGTTCTGGCGCTGCTGAGCGGGTTGGCGGTGTTCTCGCTGATGGTGCTGGCCGTTGTGTCGGTGGGCGGGCGAAACCTCGCCGGTCAGCCACTGCCCGGATATGTCGACTGGATCGAGCAGGCGATGCCGCTGATCGCCTTCATGGGCATCTCTTATGTGCAACGTGATGGCGGGCATATCCGGATGGACATCGTTGTGGGCGCGCTTCGGGGTCGCGCGCTCTGGGCAGTGGAGATGATCACCACGCTGGTGGTGCTGGCGCTGATGATCCTGCTGGTCTGGGGCAGTTGGGCACATTTCGATCGCAGTTTCGATTTCGGATCGCCCATGTGGAGCCGTGACAGTTCGATGGACATAAACCTGCCGATCTGGCCGGCAAAGCTGTTGGCTCCAGTTGCCTTCTCGGTGCTTTGCCTGCGGCTTTTTCTGCAGGCGGTCGGCTATGGGATCGCGCTGTTGCGCAATCACGAGACGCCGGTGGCGGTGCCGCTGGTGGTGGATGCGGCGACGCAGGCCGCCGAAGAGGCGCGGCATGTGTCCCGTCAGGGGGAACCCTGATGGAGCCGATCGACATCGGTCTGGTCGTCACGGGCGGCATGTTGGTTCTTGTGGTCCTGGGAATGCGCGTGGCCTTTGCCGCCGCGATGGCCGGAATGGTGGGGCTGATCTGGATTTTCTGGGCCAAGTTCGGATACGAGCCTGCGCGGTTCGGCAAGGCCGTGACCGTGGCGGTCAAGACCGCGGGGCAGGTGCCACATTCCAAGGTCAGTGCGCAGGCGCTGAGCCTGATCCCAACCTTCATCCTGATCGGTTATCTGGCCTACTACGCGGGGCTGACCAAGGCGCTGTTCGAGGCGGCAAAGCGGTGGATCGCCTGGGTGCCGGGGGGGCTGGCCGTTTCGACGGTTTTTGCCACGGCAGGGTTTGCCGCCGTGTCCGGCGCATCGGTGGCGACGAGCGCCGTGTTCGCGCGGATTGCCATCCCCGAGATGCTTGCCATCGGCTATGACAAGCGGTTCGCGGCGGGGGTCGTGGCGGCAGGCGGCACGCTGGCCAGCCTGATCCCGCCCTCTGCGATCCTGGTGATCTATGCCATTATCGTCGAACAGGACGTGGGCAAGCTGTTGCTCGCGGGGTTCATCCCCGGCGCGTTCTCGGCGCTTGTCTACGGCGCCCTGATCATCGGGATGGCTCTGACCATCAAGGGGTTTGGTCCGCCTGTCGGGGGCTTTTCCTGGAAAGAACGGCTGGTGTCGCTGCCGCCCGCGCTGCCCATCGTTCTGGTGGTGCTGACGATCATCTTCTTCGTCTACAATCCCTTTGGCGGCGATGCCTGGGGCACACCCACCGAGGGCGGGGCGATCGGGGCGTTCATCGTGTTCCTGATGGCTGTGTTTCGCGGGATGCGCTGGGCCGAGTTGAAGGACGCGTTGCTGGAGACCGCCAAGCTGTCGGTCATGATCTTCACGATCATCTGGGGCGTTCTGATCTACGTGCGGTTCCTGGGCTTTGCCGAGTTGCCGGCGGCGTTCAGCGACTGGATCACGTCGCTGACCCTGTCGCCGATGCTGATCCTGATCTGCATCCTGCTGGCCTATGCGGTGCTGGGCATGTTCATGGATGCAATCGGGATGCTTCTGCTTACGCTGCCGGTGGTCTATCCGGCAGTGATGGCGCTGAACGGGGGCGAGTTTGTCAGTGCCGAGGACAGCGCATTCGGCATGAGCGGGCCGATGTGTGCGATCTGGTTCGGGATACTGGTGGTGAAGATGGCCGAGTTCTGCCTGATCACGCCGCCCATCGGGCTGAACTGCTTTGTCGTCGCGGGGGTCAGGGACGATCTGAGCGTGCAGGACGTGTTCAAGGGCGTAACCCCGTTCTTTATCGCGGACGCGATCACCATCGGCCTGCTGGTGGCGTTTCCGATCATCGTACTCTGGTTGCCGGGGCAGGTGTAGCCGCGCGGCCGGGTGCGTATTTCTGCAGGTCTTGTGTGCATTCGGGGCAGGTTGACGATGTTATAGTGTAACATCATCTGCCGCTCATGACACAGACACATATCACCAAGCGGATCGCGCTGCCCGAAGACATGCGCTTCCTGCTGCGGGACTATCCACGCGAAGCGTGGCCGACGAACCCGCATTTCGCGCGCTCCATCGCAAACTGGATGGGCGCTCATGCCATGTTTCGCCAACTGGGCGAGATCGTAACGGGTGAGACCGAGCTCTATCTAACCAAGGGCCGCGCGCCACAGGACTATGCAGCGCGGCTGTCGGAGTTCGGCAACATGCTGGTGCGCAACCTGCATGGGCATCACACCTGGGAGGACCGCAGTTTCTTTCCCGAGATCGAAGGTGCCGATCCGCGTTTTGCGGAAGGTCTCGACATGCTGGAAGGGGATCACATGGAGATGGACGCGCTGTTGGAGCGGTTCACGCATCAGGCCAACCGTGTGGTCAAACTGATCCATCTTGACGAAGCGCAGGCACGGGAAGAGTCCAAGCCCCTGCAGGACACAAGCCGCAGGATCGAGGCGTTTCTGGCGCGTCATCTTGCCGATGAGGAAGACCTCGTGGTGCCGATCCTGCTGCATCACAAGATGCGGGGATAGCGCAGTGATCATCCGGCCGGTAACATGGCCGGGTGATCGCCGGGTGCCGGTCTAGATCAGGTCCACAGTGACGGTGAAGCTGTCCCACGCGCTCCATGCCTGGCCATCATGAGAGCGGACCCAGAAGGTTTCGGTTCCGAATGATGATTTGAGCAGGGAAACATCGTCAGGATTGGTGGCCACATAGCCATTGCCGGCGTCTACGCTGACGCCATCCACGAACCAGTTGTTCTCTCCGGTGTCGTCCCATAGCTGGACACTGACCACGGTGTCGTTGTCCGGATCGCTCACGGTCATTATGGTGTCGAGCGCGCCGGAGAAGCTGCCATTCGCGGTTCTGTCCGGGATGCTGACGGTGGGGGGGGTGTTCGGTCTGGTGGTGGTCAGTATGAAACTCTCCCAGGCCCCCCATGCCAGACCGTCATTCGCCCGCACCCAGAGGGTTTGGGAACTCGCCGCGGGATCGCCCTGGAACCAGATGTCCGATGCACCGCTGGACGTGATGTATCCGGTCGCGGCATCCACATAGCCGCTGCCCACGTACCAGTTGTCAGTGCTACCCTGATCATCCCAAAGCTGGAACATGGTGACGGCGTCGCCATTGCCGTCGGCGACATCGATCACGTCGCTGAGCCATGTCCATTCGCCGGTGTTCACCGATTGGTCGGCGATTGTCACGACTGGCGTAACGTTGGCCTCTCGCGTGTTGAGAGTGAATCTTTCCCATGCCCCCCAGGCCTGACCGTCATTGGCGCGCACCCAGAGCGTCTGGGTGGTTGCGGTTGGATTGCCCGAAAAGGTCGGATCGCCCCGAAACGAGATATTGGCCGCATCCTCCGAGGTCACATACCCCAAAGAGGACCGGACACGCACGTCATCGACGTACCAGTTGTCGAAGCTTCCGCCGTCGTCCCAGAGCTCATACATCGCGATGCTGTCGCCATCGCCATCCACGACGCCGATCACGTCGCTCAGCACGGTTGTTTCCTCGTATTCCACAATCTGATCCGCGATTGTCACGACGGGCGCGATATTGGGTCCGTTGGTCACCAGGGAAAAGCTCTTCCATGGCCCCCATGCGAATCCGTCATTGGCTCGTACCCATAGTGTCTGAGTGCTCGGCGCCGCATCGCCCTGAAACCAGATGTCCGACAGGCCCGCAGCGGAGGTGACGTAGCCCACCGAGGCATCCACGCGCCGCCCGTCGGCATACCAGTTGTTGCGGTCGCCATCTTCGTCCCACAGCCACAACTGGCTGACCGGGTCGCCATCCGCGTCGCTGAACGCGATCACGTCCGATAGCCGGATCCATTGGTTGTCATTGACGGTCTGGGTCCCGATTGTGACGGCGGGAGCCTCGTTCTGGAATATCGTGGATGCGGCGACGCCGTCGAGCAGCACCGTTGTGCCGTTGCCGAAATCCACAAGGGCGCCGGCGGCGGTTTCGCTGGCTGCGCTGAGGGCCTGCCGGATCCCATAGGCGCTCATGCCATCGACGATGATCGCCTCGCCCAGCTCGAAACCGAAGATCGTGTCGTTGCCGTCCCCGGCCGCGAATTGAAATTCGTCGCTGTCCGCGCCTCCAGTCAGTGCGTCGTCGCCACCGTCGCCGCGCAGCGTGTCCATGCCGTTGCCACCAAAGAGGCTGTCATTTCCGGCCCCGCCAAAAAGCTGATCGTTGTCCTGCGCGCCCTGAAGATTGTCTTCGCCATCCCCGCCATAGAGCGTGTCGTTCTGCGCCTCCCCGGTCAGCGTGTCGTCGCCGCCATTGCCGGTCAGCACGTTGGCCGCAACGTTGCCGGACAGGATATCATCGCCCGACCCGCCAATCGCGTTTTCGATCAGCGAACGCGTGTCCCCTTGATACTGCAAGGCATTGTAGACATGACCGGCGGCCCATTCGTATTCGGCCGCCCCGACAAGCGTGCCGCTGGCGTCATAGCCCCTATTGAGTAATGCGCGCTGCGCGTTACCGACGCGGTCAAAGTCCGAATACATGCCCGGACGCAGATCGATCCGCAGATCGGTCGTGTAGTCGAACAGGTAATAGGTGTCGGTCCCGCCGCCGTCCCAGATGGTGCGGAAGATCACGTTTTGAACCGGTGGGTCCTGGGGCACCGCGTTGATGGACACGCGTCCGCTCGTGGGTCTGAAGACATATGTGGTGTCGGTGTCGTTGCTCGTGAAATCCGCACCGTAAGCCCGTTGCAGCGCCGCGATGTCGTACATCATCAGCGTCTGGGCATAACCGGCAAAGTCATTGGTGTGGAACCCGGGCGTCTGGTTCTGACCGATAAAGGAATTGGCGGACATGACCGAATATTCCATGCCGTCGCGGTCGGCGGTCATGGCGCCGGGGCCGTTGGTAGCACTTGCGTCCTTGAGCCCCATGGCCGTGCCGATGGTTTGCAGGAACTCGAAATAAGTGCGTGCACCCAGAAGCGGGTTTTCGAAATTGACGTCGCCAAAGGCGATGTCACCGCCCATTTCGTCCGCACTGGGCGCGAAGACACTCGGCTGGGGTGTGGCGAACTGTTCGGCAAAGCGCAAGGTGCCGAAGGGCGAGCCGAAGTCCCACTCGGAAAAGGTCACCAGCGTCACATCGGAAATCTCGTCCAGCACCTTGCGCACCGTGGCTTGCTGTGCCGCGTTGAACGCGTCAAAAAAGGACCGTGGTGTGGTGTAGGAGTAGTCGGCCTGGCTGTCGATGAAGCTGAACGTGAGCACCGTGTTCGACGTGTCGGCCCAGAACAAAGGCCCCATCAGGGCGTCAATGTTCTGATCGTCATCCGTCAGATCGGTGTCCGTGGAGATCGAAAAAACGGCGCGTTCGCCTGCCATGATCCTGTCCTAAATATTGCGGCGCAGGCCGTGGCCCTGTGAGGTTCAAATGCGCGGTACACAAATGGAGCAAATACCTGCAAACCCGTTCAATTGCAGCCGATGGTGCCTAAACCCGTCAAAACTTGCCAAACACTAGCATATCAAGGGCTTTTTCCAATGGCGTTAGGGCCGGGAGCGTTCACGGGTGCTTCATGGCCCGCCTGTGCATCGCGCAAATTGCCGATAATTTGAGCGGTGCAGCGGCGTACCGGACGCCGTAAGGTCGGGCGGGGCCTGTGGAGTTGCTCCGAATCGATTTGCTGTTTACCAATTGGTCAAATATGCAAGAAATACCAACTGGGATGGGACCAAAATCATGACACTCAAGACACCGATTAGTCGCCGTGGCGCGCTCAAGGGCGGCGCTGCTTTTGCCGCTGCTGCCGGGCTGGGAAGCCTGCCGGGCCGCCTGGCTGCGATGGAGAAGATCAGCGTGGCTGCGATCTATACCGTCCCCGTGGAACAGCAATGGGTCAGCCGCATCCACGTGGCAGCCGAGGCCGCGGTCGAGGCCGGCCAGATCGAGTATCAATACTCGGAGAACACGTCGAACACCGACTATACCCGAGTGATGCGTGAATATGCCGAAGGTGGCGCGGACATGATCATCGGCGAGATGTTTGCCGTCGAAAGCGAAGCGCGCGAGGTGATCGCCGAGTACCCGAACGTGTCGTTCCTGATGGGCTCCAGCTTCCTTCCGCAGGACGATTTGCCGAATCTGGGGGTGTTTGACAACTACATTCAGGATGCCTCGTATCTCACCGGGATCATCGCCGGCGCGATGACCGAAACGGGCAATATCGGCATGGTGGGCGGGTTCCCCATTCCCGAGGTGAACCGCCTGATGCACGCCTTCATTGCGGGTGTGCGCGAGATGCGTGCCGATGCCACGTTCCAGGTGAGCTTCATCGGGTCGTGGTTCGATCCGCCCAAGGCCAAGGAGACCGCCTTCGCGATGATCGAGAACGGGGCCGACATGCTCTATGCCGAGCGTTTCGGCGTGTCGGATGCGGCGCAGGAGAAGGGTATTCTGGCCATCGGCAACGTGATCGACACGCAGGCCGAGTATCCTGAGACCGTCGTAGCCTCGGCGATCTGGCATTTCGAGCCGACGCTGCAGGCGGCCCTTGCCAGTCACAAAACGGGAACCTACGAGGGCAAGAACTACGGCGTCTATTCCTTCATGAAGGAAGGTGGCAGTTCGCTCGCGCCTCTGGGCACGTTCGAAGGCAAGGTGCCCGAGGCGGCGATGAAGCTGGTGATGGAGCGCGAGGCGGCCATCAGGGCGGGTGATTTTGTCGTGGAGATCAACGACGAAGAGCCGACTTCGTCGTCCTGATGAAGGGAACCCGAGAGGCGCAGGAGACCGTTCTGCGCCTCACCGGCATTACCAAGCGGTTCGGGGCGCTGGTGGCAAATGACGCCATCAGTTTCGACCTGAAGCGTGGGGAAGTGATCGCGCTGCTGGGCGAGAACGGGGCCGGGAAGACCACATTGATGAACATTCTCTTTGGCCACTACATGGCCGACGAGGGCAGTGTCGAGGTGTTCGGCGCGGGGCTGCCACCCGGAGCGCCGGGGGCGGCGCTGGCCGCGGGCGTGGGCATGGTTCACCAGCATTTCACGCTGGCCGACAACATGAGCGTGCTCGACAATATACTTTTGGGGACCGAACCGCTCTGGCGGCTGGGGTCTGGGCGCGGGGCGGCACGGCGCAAGGTCGAGGGGCTGGCGCGGGATTTTGGCCTGGTCGTCGATCCGGATGCTCGCATCGGCGCGCTCAGCGTGGGTGAACGGCAGCGGGTCGAGATTTTGAAAGCGCTGTATCGCGACGCGCGCATACTGATCCTCGACGAACCCACGGCGGTGTTGACGCCACAGGAGACGGATGCCCTTTTTGAGACGCTGCACAAGGCAGTGGCGCTGGGGCTGAGCGTGATTTTCATCTCGCACAAGCTGCATGAGGTTATGGCCATTTCGTCCCGCGTTCTGGTGCTGCGCCATGGCAGGCTGGTGGGCGAGGTGGCGACCGCAGACACGGATCGCCACAAGTTGGCCGAGATGATGGTGGGGGCCGAGATCACCATGCCGGAACCGCGCGAGGCGCGGCCGGGCGAGATCCTTCTAGGGCTGCACGGGGTCAGCACCGCGCCGCAGGGGAACCGGCCCGGTTTGCACCATGTGGACCTGGCGTTGCGCGCCGGGCAGATCACCGGGCTCGCCGGGGTCAGCGGCAACGGGCAGGGCGCGCTGGCCGATCTGCTGTCCGGGCTCGAGAGTCCGACGGGCGGCGAGATGCGCTTTGGCGGCGAGAAGGTCGTGGACTGGTCGCCGCGCGGGGCGCTGCACCGGGGCGTCGGTCGGATCCCCGAGGACCGGCACAGGACCGGAACGATCGCCGATTTCACCCTGACCGAGAACGCGGTGTTGGAAGGCTATGCCGAGCCACCCTTTTCGCGCCGGGGGTGGATGGATTGGGCGCGCGCCGAGGCGCATACCTCTGGCATCATCGAGAAATACGATGTGCGCTGTCCCGGGCCCGAGACGCGCATCCGCCTGCTTTCGGGGGGCAACATGCAAAAGCTGATCCTGGGGCGCGTGCTGGAGACGCAACCGAAGATCATCCTGGCCAATCAGCCGGTGCGCGGGCTGGACATTGGCGCGGTGACGTATGTGCAGGAGCAGCTGATTGCGGCGCGGGATGCGGGGACGGCGGTGCTGCTGATCTCCGAGGACCTCGACGAAGTTCTGGCGTTGAGCGATGTCATTCAGGTGATGTCCGAGGGCCGGCTTTCGCCCGAGTTCCCGCGCGGCACCAAGACGCCCGCAGAGCTGGGGCAGTGGATGGCCGGACAGGGGTTTGACCATGCGGCTTGAACCCGTTGCCAATCCCGGCCTTGGCCGGTCGCTGGGCTATCCCGCCGCTGCGCTGGCACTGACCGTGGTGCTGGCGTCCCTGCTGGCGCTTAGGGCCGGGGCCAATCCATTTGCCACTCTGGGGCTCATACTCAAGGGCGCGGCGGGGTCGAAGTTTGCGCTGCTCGAAACGCTGAACCGGGCGACGCCCCTGATTTTTACCGGTCTCGCCGTGGCGGTCGCGTTCCGCGCCAAGCTGTGGAACATCGGGGCGGAGGCGCAGTTCTACGCGGGCGCGTTGGCGGCGGTGCTGCTGGGCACCGGGGCGCTGTCGTTTCTGCCATGGTTCGTACTGATCCCGACCATGGCAATCGCGGCGATGCTGGCGGGCGCACTGGTGCTGCTTGGGCCGGTGATCCTGAAGGTGCGGCTGGGGGTCGACGAGGTGGTCACGACGCTTTTGTTCAATTTCATCATGATCCTTTTCATTTCGATGCTTCTGGAAGGTGTCCTGAAGGACCCGATGGGCATGGGCTGGCCCAAATCCGAGGCGCTGGACAAGGCGGCCCGGCTGCCGCGGATCGTGGATGGACTGCGGCTGCACTGGGGGTTCGGTGTCGCGCTGATCGCCGCTCTGGTGGTCTGGGTGATCCAGACGCGCACGACTTTGGGGTATGAAATCCGGGCCGTGGGGCAGAACCCGCAGGCCGCGAGGTTCGCGGGCATTCCGGTGGGGATCGTGCTGGTCAAGACGGCGCTTCTCTCGGGCGGGCTGGCGGCGCTGGCCGGGTGGTCGGAAGTGGCCGGTCTGAAAGGCAACCTGACCTTGGATATTTCCCCCGGGTTTGGCTACACGGGCATCATCGTGGCGATGCTGGCGCTGTTGCATCCCGGCGGCGTGGTCGTGTCGGCGATCTTTGTGGCTGGCATTTTCGTCGGCGCGGACAGCATGAGCCGCGCAGCCGACGTGCCCACCTACATCGCGGACATCCTGCTGGCCACTGCGCTTCTCTTGATGGTGCTGGCCATTCTTCTGACGCGGTTCCGCGTGGTGAAGGGATAGGCGCATGGGCGAGATCATCGACATCCTTTTTACCGCCAGCTTCTGGGCCGCCGCCGTGCGTATCGCCTCCCCGCTGATCTTTGCCACGCTGGGCGAGCTGATCTGCGAGCGGGCCGGCGTGCTGAATCTCGGGATCGAGGGGATCATGGTTCTGGGGGCCTTCGCGGGTTGGATGGCGGTCTATTCAGGAGCGGGATTGTGGACCGGCGTGGCGGTGGCGATGGGGGCGGGGATGCTCTTTGGACTGCTGCACGCCACGCTCACCGTGCCCTTTGGGCTAAGCCAGCATGTAGTTGGGCTGGGCATCACGCTATTGGCGACATCCGTCACCTATTTCGCCTACCGGCTGGCCTTGCCGCAAGTGACCAGCCCGCCGCGGATCGAGCCGTTTCAGCCGTGGGAGGTGCCGCTCCTGTCGGATATTCCGATCCTGGGCGAGGCGCTGTTCAGTCAGACGCCGCTGACCTACCTGGCCTTCGTGCTGGTGGCTGTCGTCTGGTTCATTTTGTACCGCACGCCGCTGGGCCTGGCCCTGCGGGCCGTCGGCGAAAACCCCGGCGCGGTCGAGGCGCAGGGGCTGTCGGTCACGGGACTGCGCATGGGGGCGGTGATGGTGGGCAGCGGGCTGATGGCCGTGGGGGGCGCATTCCTGACCATGTCGGCCTTTTCCAGTTTCTTTTTCGAGATGGTGAACGGGCGCGGCTGGATATGCATCGCACTGGTGGTGTTTGGTGCGTGGCGGCCGGGCAAGGCGATGCTGGGCGCGCTCCTCTTTGCGGCCTTTGACGCGTTGCAGATCCGCCTGCAACAGACCGGGCTGGGCGCGGATATTCCCTATCAGGTCTTCCTGATGATCCCCTATGTCCTGTCCATCCTGGCGCTGATCCTGATGTCGCGGCGCGCCGAGGTGCCGGGCGCGCTGATGGTGCCGTACAACCGGGGAGAGAGGTGAGATGGCGTTCGATCTGATCGTGATGGGCGGGACGCTGCCGGACGGGCACGTGGCCGACATCGGCGTGCGCGGCGACCGGATCGCCGGGGTCGGTGATCTGGGCAACGCCGAGGCAGGGCGGGTGATCGACGCGACCGGCGATCTGGTCAGCCCGCCCTTCGTGGACCCGCATTTCCATCTCGACGCGGTGCTCAGCTACGGCACGCCCAGGATAAACGCCAGCGGCACGCTGCTGGAGGGGATCGACCTCTGGGGCGAACTCAAGCAGATCATGACCATCGACGAAATGGTGGCGCGGGCGCTGGAGTATTGCGACTGGGCGGTGAGCCTCGGCCTGCTGGCGATCCGGTCTCACGTGGACACCTGCGATGACAGCCTCAAGGGCGTGCAGGCGTTGTGCCATGTGCGCGAGGTGGTGAAGCCCTATCTGGACCTGCAGCTGGTGGCCTTTCCGCAGGACGGGTTCTATCGCGACCCCACGGCGCGGACAAACACGATCCGGGCGCTGGATATGGGTGTCGACGTGGTGGGCGGTATCCCGCATTTCGAGCGGACCATGGCGGATGGCGCGGCGTCTGTTCGCGAGCTGTGCCAGATCGCCGCCGAGCGCGGCCTGCTGGTCGACATGCATTGCGACGAGACGGATGACCCGATGAGCCGCCATATCGAGACGCTGATCCATGAAACCCAGCGGCTCGGCCTGCAGGGGCGCGTGACGGGCTCACACCTGACCTCGATGCATTCGATGGACAACTACTATGTCTCGAAGCTCTTGCCGTTGATGGCCGAGGCCGAGGTTTCAGCCATCCCCAACCCGCTGATCAACATCATGATCCAGGGGCGGCATGATACCTTTCCCAAGCGGCGCGGGCTGACGCGGGTGAAGGAGATGCACGCTCATGGCATCACCGTCGGCTGGGGCCAGGATTGCGTGCGCGATCCGTGGTATTCGCTCGGCACCGGCGACATGCTGGACGTGGCCTTCATGGGGCTGCATGTGGCGCAGATGTCCTCACCCGAGGAAATGCAGCGCTGTTTCGACATGGTAACGCATCAGAACGCGGCGATCCTGCATCTGGAGGATTATGGCCTGCGTGAAGGGGCCATGGCGTCGCTTGTCGTGCTGGATGCGGGCGATGCGACAGAGGCGGTACGGCTGCGCCCCGATCGGCTGGCGGTGATATCCAAGGGCAAGGTCGTGGCCGAGAAGGCGCGCAACGAAAGTCGTCTGGATGTGCCGGGACGACCGGGGCATGTCCGGCGGCGGCATCCGGTGTGAGCCTGCGGGACGATGTGCACTTGGCCCCGATTTCACTATGAGTATTTTTGCAGGATGAAGTGTAAGCGGTGCCCTGATCCCACGTTGATCAGTGGATCGCTTTTTTCGGCTTCCAGCGTTTTGCGAGCTTGAGCACTTCGAAGCGCAGTTCGTCTGCTGGTGGCGTGCTTGGGTCGAACGAACCGCCATACCATTCCTTGAGACTTGCGTGTTCGGGATGTTTGGCATCTGCCATTGCCTCGAGGAACTCTTCGTATCCGGGGAAGCCGCCGGCGTCTTCTGGCGGGCATCGGCCTGAGATGTCTGTCAGGCGCGGATAGAGATCGCCTGGTTTGGGATCGGTGAACTCCCGGATTTGCAGCCTGTGTTCCCAGCTATCGCCGAAGTCGTAGATGTAGCGGATGCTGCGCGCACCGGTGTCTGTCAGTACTTCGGCCAGGGTGGTTTTGTTGGCAGGCAGGTCATCACCGCCAAAGTCCGGATCGGGCAGCCCCCAAGTCGCGCCCTCTGCCTCGAACATATACAGATGCGAGTTTGTCCAACCCATAGCGGCCTGCAGCGTCAGGTGCAGGCGGTCGAGGCGGATGTCGACGGGTACCTGCAGGGTGCGGGTGACGGCGGGTTCGATGTACTCAAGGATGGCCTTGATTTCGATGATGCTCATGACCGTCCCCTTTTTGCCTTAGCCGATTGTAATTCCAAGGCAGCAAGGCGTCGATATCTGATTGTTTATGGCCGTTCACAATGGCTGAGAGCGTGCCCGTCAGATAAGTATGTGGATCGACGTCGTTGAGCTTGCAAGTCTCGATCAGGGAGGCGATGACGCCCCAGTTTACTGCTCCGGCGTTATGGCCAGCGAAGAGTGCGTTTTTGCGGTTTAAGGCAATGGGCCGGATCGTCCGTTCCACGGCGTTGCTATCCATTTCGACACGCCCATCATCAAGGAACAGCACCAAGCCGCTCCAGTATTTTGCAATGTATTTGAGTGCCTCGCCCAAAGGTGCTTTGGAGGAGACGCGGGCGCGGTGGGCTGTCACCCAAGCCTCAAATGCGGCGATCAATGGGGCTGATCGTTCTTGCCGTGCCGCCAGCCGGGCCTCGGCGGCCAAGCCCCGGATATCCTTTTCGATGCGGTAGAGGGCGGCGATCTGCTTCAGCCCCTCTTCGGCGATGGGAGCGGTGCCGGATTGTGCAACCTCATGCAGTTTGCGCCGTGCGTGGGCCCAGCAGTAGGCCAATGCGACACTGTCATCCGCGCGTTTGAGCAAGCGGTTATAGCCTGCATATCCGTCTACTTGGAGGATGCCCGAGAAGCCTTTCAGAATGTCATCTGCATATTGCCCGGACCGCCCCGGTGCATAAGTAAAGGCAACACCGGGCGGGGCCGCGCCACTCCATGGTCGATCATTGCGGGCCAGCGCCCAAAAATATCCAGTCTTCGTTTTGCGTTTGCCAGGCTCCAGCACCGGGGCGCGGGTCTCGTCCATGAACAGCTTCGATGATCCTTTGAGATCGGCGATCAGCGCATCGAACACGGGCCGCAACTCGTAGGCCGCCTTCCCGATCCATCCCGCAAGGGTAGACCGGTCCAGATCAATGCCTTGGCGGCTATAGATCTGGGCCTGACGATACAGGGGCAGATGATCTGCATATTTGCTGACCAACACATGCGCTACCGTGGCCTCTGTCGGCATACCGCCGGGAATGAGGTAAGCCGGTGCCGGTGCTTGGACGACGCCGTTCGTGCAGGACCGGCAGGCATACTTTGGGCGGCGAGTAACAATGACCCGGAACTGCGCAGGAACGATGTCCAACCTTTCGGAGGTATCTTCGCCAATCACATGACGCTCAGTACCGCAGCCGCAAAGCGTCTGCTCGCGCGTAATCACTTCTTCGATGCGGGGCAGATGCTTGGGCAGTGATCCGCGATTAGTTTTGCAAGGCTTGGACGGGCGCGATGCAGGCAGATCAAGGGCTTCATCTTCGGAATGCACCACTGCCATTGCCGTTTCGATGTCTTCCAGCGCTAGCTCAAACTGCTCTGGATCGGTCTTCTCGGAGCGCGCGCCAAACAAGGCGCGTTTGAAGTCCGCAACCAGCTTTTCCAATCGCTGGATGCAATCTTCCTTGCGCTCAATGACGGCATCGCGATCCGCCACCGGCATATCTCGCTGTGCAATCTCTGCCTGAGAGGCCAGGATCATGGCCTTCAGCGCATCAATATCATCAGGAAGATTTGAACCCGTCATCACGGTGGATATTTACCAAAGGACGACACCAAGCGCCCCTGCAAAAGCCTGCCTGATTCATTCTGCCGCAGTCGGCGGGCGTGCCGCCAAAGCCTTCACTTTGCGCCAGTCCAACCCCGAGAACAGTGCTTCAAACTGGGCGTGGTTCAACGCCATCAGGCCGTCTTTGATGGCAGGCCAGGTGAAGGTCGTTTCCTCCAACCGCTTGTAAGCCATCACCAGCCCGGTGCCATCCCAGTACAGCAGCTTCAACCGGTCCGCCCGCTTTGCGCGGAACACAAATACCGTCCCGGTGAACGGCTCTTTGCGCAACTCGTTCTTGACCAAAGCCGCCAGCCCATCATGCCCTTTGCGGAAGTCCACAGGTTTGGTCGCCACCACAATCCTCACCCGGTTCGAAGGGAACATCATCCGCGTGCAGACAGCGCGTAGGCAATCTCGGCAATTCGGTCAGCTGTGACACCTGCATCCAAACGAATGGTGACCTGCCCATGCACGATCTCAACCGCGCTTTCCGGCGCAGCCGCCGGCGGTGCCGTCACAGGTTCCAGAACCACAGGGGCGAACTCAGCACCCGTCAGATCCGGTACAACCAACTTGCCGTCCTTCGCCAACTGCCGCCACGACGAGAGATGATTTGGCCGCAAATCGTGCCGCCGCGCAACTTCATTGACCGTCACACCCGGCACCAACGTTTCCGCAACAACCCGGCCCTTGAACGCATCAGACCAATTCCGCTTGCCGGAAGGGCCAACCATGACCTCCATTCGGCCAGTGCCCTCCATATGGTGCTCTATATGTCCTACCAACGCCGTCTCCATTCCAAATCTACACATGGAAACGGACTCGCAGATCAAACAGCTGTCAGGAAGGTGGGGGCGGCGCACCGCTTACGATGAAGTTACGGGACAGGCTTCATTTTGCCGGCTTCATTTTTCCAGAAATACTCCGGAGGAGACGCCGCAGGCGGCGGGGGCAGCGCCCCCTTATTTCGCCCGCCAGGTATCGAGCCAGCGTTTGATCCGTCCGCGACGGTCGGCCACGGCATCGCCAGCCGCATCCCAGTTCTCCTGTACATCCTCGATGATCGGGTCGATGCGGCGGGCCCGAAAGCGGCGCCAACGGACCCAGATCGCCCATACGATGGCGAAGAACATCGTGAGAATGATGATGTTGAGCCAGGGGATGGGGCTGTAATCCGGCCCCGGCGCGGGCTTGATCGAGATCGCGTTGGGAAAGATGGACATGAACTCGTTGCGCCAGCCATAATGTTTGACCACGACCCATTCCGGGTTCGCCTTGGTGGAGATCGCGTCATTGGCGTCCGTGTAGAGATTCGCCGTGTCGAACTTGAAATAGGGCGGCCAGTTCCAGCCGGTATCCTCGTTGCGATAGACCATCGGCTTGCCATTGGGGCGTACGGCCTGAATGAACTGAACATCGCGGTTTGACAGGGATGCGGACTGATCCTCGGGCTCGGACCAGAAGATGCGCGTCCAGTCGGTGAGGTCCTGACGCTCCTCGTAGGTGTTCACGATCCGCACCGTGTCGTTCTGGGGAAGGGTATAGTGGAAGAATGCCGCCACCACGATCCAGAAGAGGATCCAGAAGGTCCATTTGATATAGGCCATGATGCGTCCCCTAGTAGAAATTCGTGAGATAGATGATCAGAGCGACAACGCCGACAGGCACCACGTAGACTCCGAGGATGAGCTTGCGCCGCAGCGAGTTGTCATACTCCTTCAGCCCCGCCTCGACAAAGGTCTCGCGGTCGCCGTCTTGCCCTTTCTCGGCCCATTCTGCCTCGAGCTTGCCGCGGCGCACCGACCGGGAATAGAGCGAAAGGCACACATAGACGATCGTGAGCGCCACGAAGCCGATGATGATGAGCCGGGCCAATGCCAACATGTCTCTACCTCCTCACCGGGCCCCATGGGCCGACACGGGAGACGTGCTCGTCGCGCCCGGGTCGCTGTGGCCTGGTCTCCTCCATCGGCGCTTCGCGGCCGAAAAGTGCTGCGCGGGTGCCCAGTTTGTCCACCTGATACTCGTTTAGCAGAAACTCCACCACATATTCCTTTTTCGTGTCGGACCAGCCGGAATAGGTCCGATAGAAGAGCGGCTTGTGGCAGATGAACAGCTGGCGGATGTCCTTGGAACTGAGCGCGCTCAAAGCCATGTTGATCAGGTCCGCATCCGGGTGGTCGGCGGCGCGCAGGGTGTAGAAATAGGCCGGGTGATCCGAGGTGATCGACGGCCACGGCCCGCCGTTTTCGGCCCAGTTGACCAGCGCGGCGAGGGCGTGAAATTCCTCGGGCAGCTTGTCGGCATTCTGCCGTGCGAGGCGGCGCATGTCCGCCCGGGTGCGGCCCTTGAGCGTGGTGCCACTGTCGGCCAGGGCATCGACGAGGATGAAGTCCATCTTCTGTCGCAGGATCGCGCCCGCGTCGATGCCGCGCGCCTTGACGACGGGCTCCACCAGGTCGTTGTAGTCAAAGAATTTGGCGATGCGGTTGCGGTCCTCAAGATCGAAGACATACTTGACCGGCAGGTTTTCAAAGGCGTCCTTGTCCCCGCCGGTGATCAGCGCCGGGTGGTCCATCCCCTGAAAGAGATAGACGCCACCGAAATGATCCGCCCAGAAGTTGCGCTGCTCGAAGGACATTTCCTTGAGCGTCACCGGGTTGCGCACGATGTCGCCCGTTTCGCCCGCGAGGCCGATCATCTCGGCGATGAGCACGTCGTCGAACCAGGCATCCTCCCTGTTGAGAAACTCGTTCACCTTCGCGTCGAGCTTTGCCGCCTGCTTGATGGCGCCGCCGGTTGTGTCGGCCTCGATGGTGATGCGGCGGATGTCGAAGAGCCGGGCGGGGGTGGACATGTCATAGACGGAATTCACCAGCTCGCCCGCCACCGCATCGCGGGCAGTGAGGGCAAAGAGCGCAGATTCGTTATCCTCGATGAACTGCCGCAGGATGGAGCGGGAGGTCGAGAATTTCGCATCGAGCAGCGGCGCGGTCTTCTGCTGCGTGGTGAGCAGGATGAACTGCCGGTTCACGCCTGCGTGGTTGAGGTAGAGGGGGTCGCCCAACTCATGGCCCACTTCGGGGGAATAGCCCGAAATGTCGACATAGAAATCGGTGAGTTTGGTGGTCTTGCCGGTGAGGTGCTTGAGCGCACGGTTGTAGCGCTCCACCAGCGCCGGGGAGCCGACATGGATCAGGTTGCCGAACATGAGGCCGGATTTGATGAGGCGGTTCATGGGGCGTCGTGATGATTAACAAAATCTTCAATACTGCCGTAGTGCTCTGCGACAAGTCGCTGTTGCGCAATCATCATGTTCGATCCTCGTTCTGTCCAACCATGCGCCACAAACATTTCCGCCGTACCGCCGTAGTGTTCCTTGGCGATACGGGAAATTGCTTTTGCATCCCAACCGGATCTCTTGCTGTGCTCTGTCATTGGACACTCCCGATCATCATGCTTGGCCCCCGGTCGAGGGCCTGATGTCCCGCGCGCCCCGGACTTGATCCGGGGCCTCTGCGAATTTAGCCAAGAGGTCCCGGGTCAGGCCCGGGACGGGTATCTCTGTCTTCATCCCTTGCTCTCCAGATACCGCCGCTTGGCCTCTTCGGTGCGGCCGAAATCGCGGATCATGTTTTCGATCGCCACCTCATCCGACTTGTCGGCATAGCGGAATTCGCTGTCCGCGTAGCGGTTGATTTCCTGGATCACCATGTCAATCGTGATCGGCTGGCGCAAATCTTCGATCATGGCTTTCTTTTCATCATACCCCTTGAAGAGGAACAAATCCGGCTCTTCCATCCACTCATCGGGCAGCTCGAAATCCATCGCGCGGACCTTCACGGCGTCGGTGATGTTCTTGATCGCGCGGCCGGTGAAGCGGTCGTCGGCCATCTGGATGCCCTTGAGATAGGTGCCCAGCTTGGCAATCGTGTCGAGTTTGCCGATTTCCTTGGACACCCGCTCATAGACGCGCAGCAACCCGTCCTCATGCGGCCTGGAATGGCTCTCGAAGCTGGCCGCCACGGCCTTCTTGATCTCCTGGGCCGCGAAAACCTCGTGATCGCCCAGCGGGATGTCGTGGTTCCGGCCCATGAGCAGCGCCAGGATGTCGATATAGTCCTCGCGCGTTTGCGGCCCGTCCACGAGGAACCGCGCGCCCGCGCGTTGGCGGAGCGCGTCGTCCACATTCTCGGGGTAGTTGGAGAACATCCCGAAAGTGCAATTGCCGCGCACGACCGTATTGGCACCCGAAAAGCTCTCCATCAGGACGGCGGTGATCTCGAGCTGACCCGCGCTGGACTGCCGGTCGCCGCGCTTGCCCGCCAACTGGTCGATGTCGTCCACAGTGCCGAAACCTATCACGGTGGGGTCGATGACCGTATTGATGAACTCCTTGGCGTTCTGCGCGGATTTGCCCTGGTAGCTGTCGATGCTCTCGGTCGAGAGATTGGAATAGCGGAACGGGTAGCCGGCGGTCTGGCAGTAGTCGTTCAAGAGCCCCGCCATCATCTGAATGAGCGTGGTCTTGCCGGTGCCGGGCATCCCGTCGCCCATGAAGGTGAAGATGAAGCCGCCGAGTTCCTGAAACGGGTTCAGACGGCGGTCGAAATCATAGGCCATGAGCATCTTGGCCAGTTTCAGCGCCTGGTATTTGGCGATGTGGTTGCCCACGACCTCATGCGGTTTCTTGAAGGTCATGGTGAGGGTCTGGCGGCGCGCCGATGCCGCGGGGGTGAAGCCGCGGATGGTGAAATCATCGGCCTCCACGCGCCATGTGGCTCCGGTGAAGGCCCCCAGATGAGTGGCGTTCCGGGCGCGCAAGCTGAGCTTTTCCATCAGCTGTTCAGCAAAGGCCGAGACCGTCGCGATGAGTTGCGCGTCGTCCTTCGCATGGGTGGCGATGCGCTGATCCAGCTCCCAGAGCGCGCCGTGCAGGGCAAGCTGGGCATTGTCGGTCAACACCTCCTCGACCTCGCCCACCTCGACGGTCACTTCCGAACCGTGCGGGGCCAGCAGAAAGGCGGTGGCATTGGCGAAGGTGTAGGTGACGGCGAGGGCCTCGGCGGCGAGACGTTCGGTGAACTCGGTCTTTTGCGCGGCGGGCAGCGATCCGGCGAGGTTGGTGCGGCGCAGATCGGCCAGACCGGTGGCCTCGGCATAGGTTTCCCCCACGGCCAACGCGATCGAGAGCGCGCGGCGCAGGGTGTGCATCAGCGTGGCCTGCAGCGGCGAGACCAGAGGATCATCGCCGTCGGCGCTGGCGATGCGGTCGATCAGATGCACGCCGTCGGGCCGCGCCGTTGAGCGCGTCACCAGCCCCGGCGTGGTGGTGCGAAACCGGCGGCGGGTGCCGATGCCCGACGAGCGTTCCTGACCGGCGGCCTCCACGGGCTTTGCGATGCGCGGCGTGTGGTCGAACCCGTCCAGCATGGCAACAGCGGCGTCCGAGTGTTTGGCGATATCGTCCTCGCGCAATTCCATCATGTCGGCGGTCAGGGTCATGTACAGTCTCCAGATTGGCGGGGTGAACCCCGCCCTACGTAGGCCGGGGTTCACCCCGGCACATGGTCAATATCTCAGCACCCGGCCCGCGTTGCTCACCACGTATTTCGTTACCGAGCCGAAGCCCGGGGGGTTCTTTTCGGCCAGCACCTGATAGGGGCGTTCGGGCAGGATGATGGCGCGTTCCATCCGGGTGGCCCCGGTGTCCACACCACGCCCCGAGAACGGATCGAGCGCGAAGACCTGCCGTTCCACGGTCCCGAACCAGCCCGAGCGCTCTTCCTCGACGCGCTCGCTTTCGAGTATCTCGTCGGTCCAGGCCAGCGCCCAGTCCTGTCCCTGCGGCGCGTCGGCCTCGGCCAGAACGTCGCGGATCGGGCCGGACTGGCGCGTGTAGGCGTGGGAATACATCGGGCCCACATGCAGGCGGCGCAGGCGCTTGGGGTGCAGGTCGTCAAAGACCTGATCGAAACCGCGCGCGATGGTCAGAAGTTTCAACCCGCCAAGGCTTTGCCCCATCAGATGCGCCTGTACCTCGGGCCAGCGGCGTTGATCCTTGCTGAGCGGCGTGCGGCCACTGTCTTCAAGCTCCATGAGGTAGATCGTGGGCAGGTTCATCTGGCTGTCATAGACCGCCCAGTGCATAAGGAAGCTCTGCCGGTCGGCCATGTACCTGAGCGGCAAAAGCGCCGGGTCGTTGCGGGCCCAGAAGAGATGGCCGCGCGTGAGTTCCTCATAGTAGAGCCGCTGGGACAGGGAGAATTGCAGGCGCGTGGGGATCTCGCGCTCGGAGATGATCTGTTCGACCATCTGGCGTTTGTAATCCGTGGTGCCGGGCATGTTGGCCAGATGCCGGTCGGCCTGTTGCGCGTCATTGGCCATGACCAGAAGCTCGCTCGCGACCGGAAAGCCGCTTTCCGAGCTGTCCATGGCGAGGCTGCCGAAGAACTGGCCGGTATCGCGACCCACGAGGAGATATTTCATCGAGAGCGCGCGGAACGTGTAGGCGAGGTTCTGGATATAGACGGCAATCACCTCGACCTCTTCGCGGGAGAGGTCACCGGAGGCCTGCATGACGGCGGCCACGCGGCTCAGATGGCCGGTGATCCGCTCGAACTTGGCAAAGTAACGACGCGAGGCGAAGACGTCGGTGAGGCCGACATGGTCCTTGGCCGGGGTTGTTTGCGATTGCTTAACCATCGTCACCCCCAGGAGTTACTACCAAAAAAGTACACATCGACTTCATTCTTGAACACGATATCAGCGCGGACTGGATCGATCTTCTTGTAAAAGTGAAATGCGAGGTAGCGCAGTCCGAAGAATGCACCCACCGTGCCAAGGATCCAAATCCAAACGATTGGTATCTCGCCGATGGAAATCGCTATTCCGTCAGAATACGGCTGAAGCAAGATAGCGATGACCGGGAGTCCCCATCGTGCGAACATGACTGCGTCTATCCAGAATGGATAGGATAAGGTCGCTCGTGTGGACCCGATCTGGTCTGGCTGTTCTTGATCACCCATCGCCGCCACCCCCGTCACCGTCATTCCCGCCGCCCCCACCCATGGCGATCATCCCCGCACCGGGGTTTTGCGGCGACCGCCAAAGCCCGGTATGGCGGAACCCGGTGATGATGCTTTCACCGCCCACGCTCTTGGTGGCGGGCGTGGCAAAGAGCAGCCAAAGCAAAGCGCCCAGAAGGAAGGCCAAACTGACCCAGCACAGCCACAGCACCTCGTGGGAGGCCGCTGCAAAACTGACCGGCACGAAGACCGCGATCAAAAGGATCGGAGCTATGAATTGCCGCCGCCGTTTCATGCCGTAGACGGCTTCACGGCCACGCCGAACGCAGGGGCCACGAACACGACCGCGTTATGCCCCATAAAGATTGCTGTCATGCTTCTTAACGATCTCTTCGAACCGCCGGGCGAAGCGTTCGTCCGCCTTGGCCTTGGCTTCCAGCACGTCGCGGGCAAAGACCATATGATCCTCATGCGCCTCCAGCATGTCGGCCATTTTCTGGTTCGTTGCGGCACCGATGCCGGCCATGGCCGATTGTGCCTCCTGGTCGGTCTGCACGCCGATTTCGTTGATGCGGTGGGCGACGTCCTGCTGCTGGGCGGTCTTGAGCGACTTGGTGAGCGCGTCATAGAGCACAACGCGTTGCTTGGTGTCGGTCTGCAGCTTGTTGATGAGCACCATCTGGGTCGCGGCCTGGTTTTGCAGGCTGTCCACCCAGGTCTTGCCCTTTTCGATGTAGCGCTCGAGCGTCTGGGACTTGGCGAGCTTGACCTGTTCGTCCTGCACCATGGCGTTGTAGCGAGTGTTGAGGTCGGCCAGTTCGGTCTCGAGCTTGGTACGCGCCGCCGCGTCGGTTTCGTTGGCGATGGCGTTCTCGAGCTTGATGATCCCGGGGTCCAAGGCCTGAATGTCGGTGCGCAGGCTCTCAAGCTCGCCCACGGTAAATTCACGCTCGTCCAGCGTTTCGGTCAGGTTGGTCTCGACCTTCACTTTTTGCTCTTCGAGAATGGCAAGCTGGCCTTCGAGCAGTTGGGTGATCACGTCGGATTTGGAAATCAGATCCTGCAGCTTGTCGTCGATATTGGCGGTGCGCACGCGTTCCTGACGCATACTGTCTGCCTTGGCCGAGGAAAAGACGCCCACAAAGCTTTCCCAGCCCGTCTTGCCGCGCATCTCGTCGAAATCCTTGGAAAACGCAGCCGTGACATCATCCAGCCCCATGATCAGCTCGGCGATGTTTTCGTTCATCACCTGCGTGTGCGCATGTACGTCCTCGAGCGTGGCGTTCTCGATGTCGAGCATCGCGTCCTCGCCCTTGGCGATCTTGGAGCGCGCGGTTTCGATGCGGCTGGTCAGTTCCTGTATTTTGGCCTGTGCCTCGGCCACCTGGGCCTGCGATTCTTTGACCTGTGTATCCAGATTGGCCATGTATCCCCCTTCAATGACGTGATTGCCGGGCATCGCGACCGCGCGAACAAGGACGAAAGGGCCATAAAATCATGCGACTGTTTTCATGGCCCGCGCCTTTCATCCGGTTCCGGCAAAGGATGCGAGCAAAACACTTTTGGTAATGCGCCTTGACCCCAATATAAGGGTTTCGCAGGGAAATTTAAGAGGTTTCCGCGCGGGTTGGCGCAGAAATACCTCGGGTAAAAGGGAAACACAAAGGATGAAAAAGCTGAAGGTGACGGCGGCACAGATGGTGGAAGCCGCGCGGGGGCGTATTGCCGAGATCGACACCGGGACGCTGATCGGAATGGTCGATGATCCGGAGGTGGTGATCGTGGATATTCGTGACATTCGCGAACGTCAGCGCAGCGGGTTCATTCCCGGCTCGATCCACGCGCCGCGGGGCATGATCGAGTTCTGGGTAGATCCCGATAGCCCCTATCACAAGGAGGTTTTTGCGCAGGACAAGACTTACGTGTTTCACTGCGCATCCGGCTGGCGCTCGGCGCTGACGGTGGCGACGCTGAGCGACATGGGGTTCGAGGCGGCGCATCTGCGCGACGGGTTTGGCGATTGGGTCAGGCAGGGTGGCCCGGTCGAGATGTCGCAGAGGTGAGATGGTTGAACGGGGCCGCTCGCATGTTACCTTCTGGTGGCAACATGTTACGTTCTAATGGCAAGGAGCAGAACGATGCCTGATGTGAACATGTCCCTTCATCCCGAGGTCACGCCGTTTTTCGACGCGGATTCGAACACGTTTTCCTATGTCGTGAAGGACCCCGACAGCGCCGCCTGCGCGGTGATCGATTCTGTGCTGGACCTCGACTATGCCGCCGGGCGCATCACATTCGACAGTGCGGACCGGATCATCGCGCATATCCGCGCGCACGGGCTGAGCCTGAAATGGCTGATCGAGACCCATGTCCATGCTGATCACCTGTCGGCGGCACCCTACATCCAGGTCGCGCTGGGTGGCCGAATGATGATCAGCGAGAAGATCGTCGAGGTGCAGGAGACTTTTGGCAAGGTGTTCAACGAGGGCACGGGATTCGAGCGGGACGGGTCGCAGTTCGACCGGCTTTTGAAGGATGGCGACACGTACCGGATCGGCGGCATGGAAGGTTTGGCGATGCTGACGCCTGGGCACACGCCGGCCTGCATGACCCATGTGATCGGGGATGCGGCCTTTGTGGGTGATACGCTCTTCATGCCGGATGGCGGCTCGGCGCGGGCGGACTTTCCGGGCGGGGACGCGGGCGCACTTTATGATTCGATCCAGAAGGTGCTGAGCCTGCCGGACGAGATGCGGCTATTCATGTGCCACGACTATGGCCCCAACGGGCGCGATATTGCCTGCGAGACAACGGTCCGCGATGAGCGCGAACACAACATCCATGTGGGCGGGGGCCGCACACGGGACGAGTTTGTGGCCATGCGCGAGGCGCGCGATGCGACGCTGGACATGCCGCGTCTGATCATCCCGTCCCTGCAGGTGAACATGCGCGCCGGCGAGGTGCCAACGGACGAGGCGGGCAACATGGTGCTCAAGGTGCCGGTGAACAAGCTGTGACACCCGGCTGAGGGCGCGCGGGGCACGCGCATCACAAACTGCCCGATCTGGCCTTTCGCGCCTTGCAAACCTGCGCTCGCGCCCATAGGTTCCCGGCAAATTCCCGGGGTGCACGCCCCCCTTACGCACAAGGAGCATCCCATGGAAGGTGGCGGCGCATTGACCCAGTTTCTCCCCCTCGTTCTGATCTTCGCGATCATGTATTTTCTCCTGATCCGACCGCAGCAGAAGAAGATGAAGGACCATCGCGCCATGGTCGAGGCCGTGCGGCGCGGTGATCTGATCGTCACCCAGGGCGGCATGATCGGCAAAATCGCCAAGGTCAGCGATCAGGAGGTCGAGGTCGAGGTGGCCTCGGGCGTCAAGGTGCGGATCGTCAAGCACACGATCGCCGAGGTGCGTTCCAAGACGGAACCGGCTGACGCCTGATTTCGCTTTTCTTTTTCCTGTCCTAGACGTCGAAGGCCCGACCCATGCTGAAGATCGACCTGTGGAAACGCATTCTTATCTGGGGCGTGGTGCTCATCGGGCTGCTGCTGGCCTCGCCCAACGGGTTCTATACCCGGGTCGAGACGCATAACGACGCGCGGGAGGCTATCGAACGGGGCGAGGACGCGGCACAATACGCCGATGACGTCGCACTCTGGCCCAGCTGGGCACCGTCCGGGCTGGTGAACCTTGGGCTCGATTTGCGCGGAGGCGCGCATCTGCTGGTCGAGGTGCAAGTCGCGGACGTCTATCAGGCGCGGCTTGAGGGCATGTGGCCCGAAGTGCGCGACCTCCTGCGCGAGAACCGGACCGAGATTGGTGCAATCCGCCTGCAGGACGGCGCGCCGGATGAGATGATCGTGCGGCTGGTGGAGCGGCCCGAGGCAGTGGGCGCGGCAGCGACGCTTGTGCGCGGGCTGGCGCGGCCTGTGACATCGCTCACAGGCATAGGCGCGAACGACATTGAGGTATCAACGCGCGGCGAAAGCATCGTTGTGCGCCTCAGCGAGGCCGAGCAGCGTGCAACGGACGAGCGCACCGTGCGCCAGTCGCTGGAGATCGTGCGGCGCCGGATCGACGAGGTGGGCACGCGCGAGCCGAACATTCAGCGCCAGGGGGCCAACCGCATCCTGATCCAGGTGCCGGGCATCGGCAGTGCATCGGAACTGGAACGGTTGATCGGCAAGACCGCGGCGCTGACCTTTCAGCCGGTGGTCGGCCGTGCCGGGAGCGCCGATCAACCGGCAGGCCCCGGTAACGAGGTGCTGCCGTCGCTGGACGAAGAGGGCGTATTCTACATCCTCGAACGCGCGCCGGTGGTGACGGGTGAGGAACTGGTCGACGCGCAGCCCGATTTCGATCAGAACGGGCGGCCTGCCGTGTCGTTCCGTTTCAACCCGACGGGCGCGCGCAAGTTCGGCGACTACACCGCCGAAAATGTTGGCAATCCCTTCGCCATCGTACTGGATGACGAGGTGGTCAGCGCCCCGGTCATCCAAAGCCGTATTCCGGGTGGGTCCGGCATCATCACCGGGCGTTTTTCGGTCGAGGAAAGCACCAATCTGGCGGTGCTGTTGCGCGCCGGTGCCCTGCCGGCCGAGTTGAAGGTGGTCGAGCAGCGCACCATCGGCCCCGAGCTGGGTGCCGACAGTATCGAGGCCGGGAAGATCGCCTCTGTCGTGGCCTTTGCTCTGGTGCTGGCCTTCATGTGGGCGAGCTATGGCACTTTCGGGATTTTCGCCAATATCGCGCTGATCATAAATGTGGGGCTGATCTTTGGCCTTCTGAGCCTGATCGGAGCGACCCTGACGCTGCCCGGGATCGCGGGAATCGTGCTGACCATCGGGATGGCGGTGGACGCCAATGTGCTGGTATTCGAGCGAATCCGCGAAGAGATGAAATCCGCGCGAGGCCCCGCGCGGGCCATCGAGCTGGGCTATGAAAAGGCGCTGAGCGCCATCACGGACGCAAATATCACCACCTTCATTACCGCGCTCATTCTCTTTGCCATGGGTTCGGGTCCGGTGCGGGGGTTCGCGATCACGCTGGGCCTGGGGATCCTCACCTCGGTCTTTACGGCGATTTTCGTCACCCGCCTGCTGGTCGTCATGTGGTTCGAGCGCAAGCGGCCCAAGACAGTGCTGCAGGGCCGGGCGCTCCGGCTGGTGCCCAAGGAAACCAGCTATGACTTCTTTCGGCGCTGGAAGATGTGGCTGGGCATTTCCGGCGTGCTGATCCTTGTCGGCTTTGGGTCCTTCGCTGTGCAGGGGCTGAATTTCGGCATCGACTTCAAGGGCGGCACCACGGTGCGGACCCAAAGCGCCGAGCCGGTGGATATTGGTCAGTACCGCGATGCGATCACGCCGCTGGAGCTGGGTGATGTGTCGATCACCGAGGTGTTCGATCCGACTTTCGGGGCCGACCAGAACGTGGCGATGGTCCGCATCCAGGCTCAGGAAGGCCAAGAGAGCGTCAGTGCGGATGTAATCGAAAGCGTACGCGGGGCCTTGACCGAGGTGGTGCCGGACCTGACATTCACTTCCGTCGAGAGCGTCGGGCCCAAGGTTTCGGGCGAGCTGATCACAGCCGCCGTGATCGCGGTGCTTTTGGCCATCGGGGCGGTGCTTGTCTATATCTGGCTGCGTTTCGAGTGGCAGTTCGCGCTGGGGGCGGTGGCCGCGTTGGTGCATGATGTAGTGCTGACCAT
>Ga0316205_10000583_pt1 | contig 63661 bp, 59 predicted proteins | sample 3monthpyrite_MG_FD_204941 | JGI IMG/M metagenome (GOLD analysis project Ga0316205, IMG submission 204941) | Microbial mat bacterial communities from mineral coupon in-situ incubated in ocean water Damariscotta River, Maine, United States -... | ecosystem: Environmental > Aquatic > Marine >...
GTACACAGGGTCTGGGATTGTTACCAGGAAAGGTAGTGCGATTCCCCAAACCACATATAGATCCTGTGAGTCACGAGCGTTTAAAAGTGCCACATATGGGCTGGAATCAATGTCATCAGAGCCAACCGCATCCCTTATGGTCGGGTATAGAGCAGGATAGCCGTTTTTACTTTGTACATAGTTACTACGTAACGACCGATGACCCGAATGAGATTGCCGGTACTTGCCAATATGGCCTGAATTTTGTTGCGGCCGCCTGTCGCGATAATATGTTCGCCGTACAGTTCCACCCGGAAAAAAGTGCGCAGGCCGGTCTGAAGTTACTGGAAAATTTTTTACAATGGGATGGCCAGAGCGCTTGATCATGAAGGCTGTTTTTTTTAACTAATGAAACTCACGTATTGAGGGAAAAGTCATGTTGCTTATACCTGCCATCGATTTGAAAGATGGGAAATGTGTCAGACTGCGTCAGGGAAAAATGGATGATGAAACCATTTTCTCCGATGATCCGGTTGAAGTCGCTGCTCGCTGGGTAGACGCAGGCGCTCGTCGCTTGCATCTCGTGGATCTGAATGGTGCATTTGCAGGTAAGCCGGTGAATGCCGACGTCATACATAAAATTGCCAAACGTTTTCCTGATTTACCTATCCAGGTGGGTGGCGGTATACGCGATGAAGAGACCGTGCAGGCTTATCTGGATGCCGGTGTTCAATATGTCATTATTGGTACCAAGGCCGTCAATGAACCTCATTTTATCGGCGATCTGTGTGTCGAATTTCCCGGGCACGTGATCGTCGGACTGGATGCCAAAGACGGTAAAGTGGCCGTCGATGGCTGGTCCAAACTCTCTCATCATGATGTTATTGATATGGCGCAACGCTTCGAAGCTGATGGTGTTGAAGCTATTATCTTTACCGATATAGGTCGCGACGGCATGATGACGGGCGTCAATGTTGATTCCACCGTCGCACTGGCACAAGCGATTACCATACCGGTTATTGCCTCAGGAGGCATTACCAACCTTGAGGATGTGAAGGCGCTGTGTGCAGTTGAGCATGAAGGCATCATGGGTGCGATCACCGGCCGCGCTATCTATGAAGGCACACTCGATTTTGTCGAAGGCCAGAAAATCGCCGATGAGCTCGCCAGTCAATGATTAGATATTTTCGCCTTTTAAGTATCTCCTCGCACCTCGTACCTCGTTCCTCGCTACTGGGCTTATACAATGGGACTCGCTAAACGCATCATACCCTGCCTGGATGTCGATAACGGCCGTGTGGTCAAGGGCGTACAGTTTGTCGATATACGGGATGCCGGTGATCCGGTTGAAGTCGCCCGGCGTTACGATAAAGAAGGAGCTGATGAAATCACCTTCCTGGATATCACGGCGAGTTCCGATAATCGCGAAACTATTGTGCATGTGGTCGAAGCCGTGGCCAGTGAAGTCTTTATACCCCTGACTGTCGGTGGTGGTATTCGCAAGGTTGAAGATATTCGCCGTATGCTCAATGCAGGAGCTGATAAGGTAGGCATTAATACTGCTGCAGTTTTTAATCCTGAGTTCGTCAAAGAAGCCGCCGAGAAAGTGGGTTCGCAATGTATCGTTGTTGCCATCGATGCCAAACAAGTCAGTGCCGATGGTGAAGATAAACACTGGGAAATCTTTACGCATGGTGGACGCAAACCCACCGGTATTGATGCTGTCGAATGGGCTGTGCGTATGCAGGACTATGGTGCCGGTGAAATCCTGTTAACCAGCATGGATCGCGACGGCACAAAAATAGGTTTTGATCTGGATTTGACCCATGCCATCTGTGAAGCCGTGAATATACCGGTTATCGCTTCGGGTGGTGTCGGCAACCTGCAACATCTGGCGGATGGCATTACCATTGGTGGAGCCGATGCCGTATTAGCCGCAAGTATTTTCCATTTTGCCGAGTACAGTGTTGGCGAAGCCAAAGCCTTTATGGCCGAGCAGGGTATAGAAGTTAGATTGTAGAAAATGAACCAGGAACTAGGTAAACAAGTGCTATTTACTAAATGTTTTCACTAGTACCTCGTCCCTAGTACCGAGTACCTGGGGATGTCAGGGAAAATTTATGTCAGAAAAATGGTTAGATGATATCAAGTGGACCGCAGAGGGTCTGGTGCCTGTTATCGCGCAGGAAGCGGATAGCGGTAAAATTCTGATGTTTGCCTGGATGAACAGGGAGTCACTACGATTAACGGTAGAGACCGGGCATGCTGTTTATTGGTCGCGCTCACGCAAGAAACTCTGGCACAAGGGCGAGGAGTCCGGCAACCAGCAGGTGATCAAGGATATTCGTCTTGATTGCGATAATGATGTGGTGCTGATATCAGTTGATCAAATTGGCGGTATAGCCTGTCACACCGGACGGCATAATTGTTTTTTCAAACAATTGCAGGATGGTCAGTGGCGTGAAGTTGAAACGGTCATCAAGGATCCAAAAGAAATTTATAAATAAGCCACCATGGATAATCAGCTGGCAGGCAATCGAGCGAGCGCAAACATCGGCTAACCCTCCGGTTTTTCTCAATATTCAGACTTTACTGCTATATTGGCCAGTGACAAGGTGGTAAGCTAGCTCTCTTGAATTCAGCTGCTTGATGCTGACAGGCTTTCATCAATCAGGGTATTCTATTAACATGCTGATTAATATATATTTTAATGGCCTGTGAGGCTGCTGGATGAGTGATATACTAAACAAATTGGCTGAGATACTGGAGTCGCGCAAACAGGCCGATCCTGAATCATCCTATGTGGCCGGCTTGTATGGCAAAGGCCTGGATAGCATTCTGAAAAAAATCGGTGAAGAAGCCACTGAAACCGTCATGGCGGCGAAAGACGGCGATGCTGATAAAATTGTGTATGAAATAGCTGATCTCTGGTTTCATACCCTGGTGCTGCTAGCCAGCCAGAACCTGGGACCGGATGATGTGCTAAAGGAACTTGATAGAAGATTTGGCGTGTCCGGCATTGAAGAAAAGGCCGGTCGCGACCGATAATATAAATGCACCAACATTTATATTGATAGAGATGAACCAAGCTTAAAATATGTGGGAGCATTGAATTATGGGAATTGGCATTTGGCAATTATTGATTATCCTGGCAATTGTGCTGTTATTGTTTGGATCGAAGAAACTCAAGAATCTCGGTTCAGATCTGGGTGGTGCTATTCGTGGCTTCAAAAAATCAGTCAAGGAAGGTGAGTCCACTGACGCTGAAAAGCTCGATGAAAAAACCCAGTCCAATGTTATCGAAGGCGAAGTGACGTCTGCCGAAAAAGAAAAAGAAAAAGACAAGGTTTGATTTTTTTCTCATGGTGAATAGCTATCGTTTGAAGTGCATTACTATCAGGTTGCGATACGATGTTTGATATAGGTTTCTGGGAGCTGGCCATCATCATGGTCGTGGCCTTGCTGGTAATAGGCCCCGAGCGTTTGCCCGGACTCGCACGGCAAGCGGGCCTGTATTTCGGCAAGGCACGGCGCTTTGTCCGTTCCGTCAAGGCTGATGTCAGTCGCGAGCTGGCGGCAGAGGAGCTCAAGCGCGTCATGCAGGAGCAGAAAGATTCTATCGGCCTGCATGACATCATCGAAGATACCAAAGGTGCCATCCATCAAGCTAAACAGGAGTACCTCGTCAAGAGTAAAGATGATATCAACAGCGAAGCCAAATCTATCGAAAATGCCGTAACCAAACCTGATAACGATGACGGATCCACAAGACCATAATGTCGTAGAAGAAGAAATGGGTTTCATTACCCATTTACTTGAATTACGCGACCGACTAATGCGCATGGTGCTGGCCATCATCGTTGTATTTCTGGCTATCTTTTATTTTTCCAATGATCTCTATTCTTACGTTGCCGGACCATTAATGAAGCACATGCCGGAAGGCAGTCAAATGATTGCAATAGATGTGGCTTCACCATTCCTGACGCCATTTAAATTGTCGATGATGGCCTCGATCTTTATCAGCATGCCCTACATTCTCTACCAGTTATGGGGGTTTATTGCCCCGGGGCTATATCGGCATGAAAGGCGTATGGCGGCACCACTGGTATTTGCCAGTTCGGTGCTATTTTATACTGGCATGCTGTTTGCCTATTATGTGGTCTTTCCATTGGTGTTCGGCTTTCTTACCGGCACTGCACCCAAAGGTGTGTCGGTGATGACCGATATCAGCCGTTACCTGGATTTTGTCACCACCATTTTCTTTGCCTTTGGTGCGGCCTTTCAAGTGCCGGTCGCGACCATATTACTGGTATGGAGCGGTGCCACCACTCCGGATAAGCTGGTGAAGAAGCGCCCTTACATCATTGTCGGTGCTTTTGTGATTGGCATGATACTGACGCCGCCCGATATTATTTCTCAAACCCTGTTAGCGATACCGATGTGGATATTGTTTGAAGTGGGTATCTTTTTCGCGCGCATCTATGTCCCCGCTCGCGAGACTGAAGAAGACGAAGAAGACAATACCATTGCATCTACACCTGCAGCCGCTGCAGGCGCCTCTGGCGTTGCAGCGACGCAGGCGGCAACAGCAGATGCTGATACCGACATCGAGAGTAGCAATGATTCCGGTCATCAGGAATATGATCCGGCGGATGATGACGAATTCAGGCAACTGACCGATAAAGAAATGGATGATGAAATCGACAGGATTGAAGCCGAGATGGATGAGTTGGAGGCTGAAGATGAAGAAGAGACTGAAACCGGGGACAAGACAGTTAAAAAGCCGGACGACGATAAAAAATAAAAACCTGGTCGGATGCGGGCAAGGCTAAGCGCATCAGGCCCTGAAAAAATCACCAAAAGCATTAGAACTGCCTATTAATGCCGCTTATCACTCAGCCAGATAGGTGATCCCAGGTAAAAACATTCATAATTTTATTAAATAAATGAAATTATTTGCCCATTCTGCGGTTCTATATAGTTTGTACAATAATAACCGGGGCGCTCATGAAAACCAATATTTCCACGTTAGTCCTCTTCAGTATTGCCTTGTTGGGCATCAATATTGCCCATGCAGAAGAAAATAAATTAAAAGACCACCCGTCACCTTATCTCGCCATGCACGGCCATGACCCGGTGCACTGGCAAAGTTGGGATAATGCCGTGTTTGAGCGCGCACGCAAGGAAAACAAACTGGTATTCGTCTCGATAGGTTATTTCGCCTGCCACTGGTGCCACGTGATGCAACGTGAGTCTTATCAGAATGCGGAGATTGCAGCAATTATTAATCAGCACTTTATACCGGTAAAGGTCGATAGAGAGCTGCAACCGGCACTGGATGCCCGGTTGATTGAATTTGTTGAACGTACGCGCGGCTATGCGGGCTGGCCGTTGAACGTTTTTATTACACCGGAAGGTTATCCGCTACTGGGTATTGTTTATTTGCCACCGAAAGATTTTACTGAATTACTGGTCAATATTAATCAAGCCTGGGCAGAAGACGCGCCCGGCCTGAAAGTCACCGCCGAGGCGGCTGCTGCCCAGACAAAAAAGTCAGACCGGAGTTCCGGGCCGGACCTGGATAAAAGACAAATAGAGGCTTATCTGTCTTCTTATGTGAAGCTGGCTATGCAGCAGGGTGATCACTTGTCTGGCGGTTTTGGAGAGCAGAGTAAATTTCCACTGGTTCCACAAATGGCTTTATTGCTTGAATTATATCAGCGCGACAAGGACAAGGTAGTGGGTGATTTTCTCAAGCTGACTTTGGATAGAATGGCAACACTTGGGATGTATGATCAGTTGCGTGGTGGTTTTTACCGCTATGTCGTCGATCCCGGCTGGATGATCCCTCATTTTGAAAAAATGCTTTATGATAATGCACAACTGGCTTCGTTATACCTGGATGCTGCTACAGCATTCAATAACAATGATTATGAGCGCGTGGCATTTGCAACCCTTGATTTCATGCTGGCTGAGTTACAGACGAATAAAGCAGCCATGATTAGTAGCCTGTCAGCTATTGATAACCATAATATTGAAGGCGGTTATTATCTCTGGTCTGATGAAGTATTAAAGCAAATACTCAACCCTGAGGAATACCGTATCATGAGATTGCATTGGGGTATGCAACACGCGCCCGCACTGGAGGCGGGTCATCATCCCCATATTGCCATGACCGTGGATGCATTATCCAAACAACTCAAGCTGCCGGACGACGAGGTTAGGCGGATAATCAGACAGGCAAAAAATAAGTTACTCGAGAAACAAAAAAGCAGGCAGTTACCCCGTGATGACAAGTGGCTGGCATCCTGGAACGGGCTGGCATTGACTGCGTTGGTAAAAGCAGGATCAAGAAAAAAGCATTACCTGGAACAGGCTGAAGCATTGCATGATTTTCTTGTTACGCGAATGTGGGATGGTACATCCCTGAAAAGAGCTATTGCTGACGGCCGCTACCTGGGTGACGCGACATTGGAGGATTACGCCTATGTGTCGGAAGGATTGCTGGCATGGGCTAAATACACAGGCAAACAAAAAGATCTGGATTTAGTGCGTGATGTGGTCCAGCAGGGCTGGAAACGATTTTATGATGAGCAGGGCTGGTTGTTATCCGAAGCGATGATCGCAGGCATCTCTTCGCGCGAAGCGATTGTCGCTGATGGTCCCATGCCCTCGGCATCAGCCAGTCTTATTCGTGTGAGTGTCGAACTGGCCAGACGCATGAAAGACCAGCGCCTGCTATTGCAAGCGAAGTCAGCACTAAACCGCGGCCATAACATTCTGAAAACAGATAATTTCTGGTATGCAACTCATATCGGGGCTATGCTTGAAGCAGTAAAATAAAATCCAGTTTCGACCAGGGGTCTGTTAGTAATCAGTTTTGCACGCTTTAGGAGCAAGCAATTTTATCCTGCAAAGCCACAAGAATATGCCGGTTTGGAGTTATCGTATTCAATGGAAGCATGACATATTGCACCAGTTTATGATGGTATGACTGTTACGAGATGAGCATGATGAATGCTCTGTCCATTAAAAGTGAATAGGGGTAAATTTAATAAAATTGCTATGTTTTAAAGTGGTAATACGCCTGTGAAATGAGTCTTTTAATAGCCCTGGGTCGCGCGATCTGCTATTCACACCCATAAAAGGTGCGGATATGATGTGTTTATATCTTTCAGCAACTCGTAGTAGAATGATTAACTAACAATAATCACAATAGAGTGGAGAGTAACAATCATGGGACTATTCGATTTTGTAACCAACGCGGGTGAAAAAATATTCGGCTCCGATGAAAAGCAGGAGGATGTCACCACCGTTTCTCCGGAGCGTATCAATGAATTGCGCCAGGAACGTATCACGAAAATGATCAAGGACGCCGGACTTGAGGTGGATAATCTGAAAGTAACCGCAGATGGCGAACTGGTTATCCTGGAAGGCAATGTAAAGAATCAGCCGGATAGTGAAAAAGCCACTTTAACCGCCGGCAATCAATTTGGCATCAGTAAGGTGGATAATCGTCTTGTTGTTGAATCAGTTGAACCGGAAGCTACTTTCTACACGGTCAAATCCGGCGACACACTTTCAGGCATTGCGAAAGCGCAGTACGGCAGTGCCAACAAATACATGACCATTTTCAAGGCCAATGAGCCCATGCTGACCGATCCTAATAAAATATACCCTGGTCAGGTGCTGCGCATTCCGCCTTTATAGTTTATTCCTCCCGGTGCTCCTGGCAACACGTGTTGTTGTCAGGAAACACTTATGTTTCGAACAACTCTGTATAGTTCTATTATCTTGAAGGCATATCTGCTGCGCAAAATCGTACGGCGGGTGCTTTAAAAGTGATAACGATTAAGAAATAAACGGGTTGAAATATCACGTCTGCTGATAAATTTGTTAATGATAACCTCGGCAGTCAGCATTCAAGATTAGCTACGCTTATCTTTGTTAGTTTTGTTTACGAGTATCGGGTGCTGCCGCTTTTGATCATTAGAAAATAATGATCAATTTAAGATGGAAGTCACACTCTGAATAAAAAAATCCAATAGAATACACGGCCAGGAAACATCTTGTTTTCAAGCAGTGAGATACCTGTATATGTTTGCCTTGATCATATCGAGGGCAAGCGATATATAGTCCATGCAATAGAGTAGAAACATGAAGAAGGAATGTAGTAATGAAGCAAAATAAATTAATTAATATGTGCGCAATTAACCTGATGCTGATGGCTGGATTATCTGTGTCAAGCGTGCAGGCAAGTGATGTGAGTTATAACTATCTGGAAGGCAGGTATATTGTTGATGCCGAAGCCAATAATGTCGATGGTGATGGTTTACGAATTGGCGGTTCCGTCAGGATTAGAAGTGATCTCTATCTCTTCAGTAATTATGAAACGCTGGATCTGGACTTTAATAATGATATCGATACATTCAATCTGGGCGGAGGTTATATTTTACCGTTGAATGCAAAATGGGATGCCAATTTTTCCATGGCCCTGGTCAACAGGGATGTTAACAATAATGATGATACCGGGTTTTCCTTAGCGGCGGGTGTGCGCGGTATGATGGCGTCAAATATCGAAGGTCGCGCATCTTTGACCTATATTGACGTGAATGATAACGATACTTACATCACTCTGGGAGGAGATTATTTCTTTTCAAAGAATCTGTCCGTTGGTATTGAAGCCGATTTATCAGGAGATTTAGACACCTTGTCTATCGGTGCCAGGTATCATTTTTGATACTGGAAAATACGTTAACTATTAAAGGGGCTGAATACAGCCCCTTTTTAAAAATTTATCATTACGCTAATCAGAAATGCAAGTCAGGGATGTGGTACATATCGAAAAAAATAATCAAAAGAAAGGTTCAAGTATTGTCTCTTGCCTTGTCTGAAAACAATAGTAAGAATGACGCAATTATAAACGTATGCTTTTATCAATTATGAAACAGAGCAGCCAAGAGGTTGCGCCTGGGTAAATGCGGAATACTGCAATATAAAAACAGTTGACTGATGTTGATTTCATATAATCACAATCAGACAAAACGGTCGCGCTGAAATTTTATGCGCAATATTTTCATAAAGCCATAAAAAGACGATTTTTTAAGCATAATCTGGACAAAAGTATAAACTTGTCTCTCAAATCAAATCATGATATGTGCTTGAATCCAGATGTGTAATCATCACCCGGATCAATGGAGCCAGACTCGACTCTGACGCTGTTGGGCTTTGTATTTTTCAAGTAAATTCCTCACAGATATTCCAGCATTATTCACGCCTGCAAACACGATATTAAGAGTATGTTGTAAACAAGCGTCAATTCTAGCAGCCCAATGGGGTCAAGCTTGATTGAGGCCCTTTCATTCTTCACGTATTCAATATAAGGATATAGACTATGGAAAAGCCAGCAAAATTTCTCAAAGACATCACCATTCATCCGGAGTTCCAGTCTCGTATTGTCGACTCACTGTTTCATTGGCGACTGAAAACCTACGTTGATATATTGATTGTTGTTGATACGGAGATTTCCACCACTCCAGCAAATACCTTTGGTATATCCGGCGTAATTGACCTGCTTCGTTCAACCCAGGTCGGTTGCATGAAATTCAGGGTAGATATAGCACTGCGCAGTAATGAAACCTTCAGTATCACCGCAAACCCATCAGTCACTGAGCCCAAATACCGTGGCTTCCGTTTCGATTCGGTAGACAATGGCAATGACATCATTGACAAGTATGAACAGGTCTGGTGTTTTGGCTTCAAGCCCAATAACAGCGGCAACGCAGATGATTCGATCATCGACCAGGCATTTGCCATGCCAGCTACAGACGACGAGCTCGACAAGCTGGATGAGTGGATGACAGAAAAGAAGGGCGGTGTGTTCGGTACAGGCGACCATCATTTTCTGGGGGCATCGATGTGCCGACGTATACCCAGGCTCGGTACCATGCGCCGCTGGACCAATGCAGACGGGGTACCGCCGATAGGAGGTCTGGATCGTATCGATACCTTGCGTCCGCCACCACCGGAAAGTGACTTTGTTGCCGGTGGTCCGCAATCACTGGGCAACAGCAGTCATCAAGGGGACTTGACGGTACAGCCCATCAAGTGGGTTGCCTGGAAGTCGATCTACTGGCCCTTGTTGTTCAGGAGAAAAAGGCCTCACCCGGTGCTTTGTCATCCCGAGCTGGGCCCGATTGACGTGATGGCGGATCATGCCCACGAAGGCCTGTGCGTGCCCTCACCTGATCTGAATGCATCCAAGCAATTTAACGCTGATCCGGAATATCCGGACTCGATCACGGGTGGTCCCAAACCGGCACCACAGATAATCGCCTATGGCAGCAACCTGGATAGCGACAACTGGAATTTCGTAAAGGGGGAGCAGCCCGGGCGCTCCAATAATCCGATGATCGCTGTGTATGATGGTCATGATGCCGGCGTGGGACGTGTGGCGACCGATTCAACCTGGCATCACTGGATGGATGTAAATATCAATGCCATGAAAGCTGCTGATAATAACGACTGGAAAAAAATCAGTCGCTACTTCATCAACCTGGCTGTATGGCTGAACCCGCCGGGATACTCCACGCGCTGCCTGTATCTGTCGATTATTGCCAGTCATTTCCAGGCCCCGGGGTTCCAGGAATTTCATCCAAACGCCACGGTACCGGAGCTGGGCGAGGCGCTCAGAAAGCACCTGATTCTCGGATATGGACCTTGCTGGGTGACGGAGCGCATCTTTGAGATGTTCAGGGAATACAAGTTCATGCTGCCGGAAGACCTGGTATTGATCACCCGAAAATTCCCGAATAACGATTTGCGTTCGGAACACCTTGAAGAACTGGTGCTCGGTCACATGGTCAAGGCGACCATAAAGTACGCTGATAACATTAAGGAGTCACTGGACAAGAAGGTCAAGAAAATACCGGACCCGGAAAAACTCTTCGAGCGACCGATTGCAGCATCACTGAAGGCATTTGCATCCGACATCAAGAAACAATCGAAAATCAACAACGAGGTATTGAGTAAGCTGCACCGTCGCTAGCAGTAAATCCAGTGGGGTCAGAGTCGACTCTGACCCCACTGGTCCTTCCTGGAATGTATGGCGAGACAGAAAATCACTATGGAAAATACAGGGTCAGAGCACAGTTTCCACTAATATATTAAACGGCAAGAATTTCGAATGACCGGTAATGGCCATTTTATGCTTATAAAATAGCCTGGTTTTGTTTGCATGCGCATATTGCACATTAATGGTGATAGCTTTGCATAAGACAGATTTCTCTGAAGCAGGATTAGAAGCCAGGCCTGTTGATTGAGTAACTACGGCCAAACTGCGCTTTCATGCACAACAGGTATTAAAAGCTCTTGATAATGGTGGGCCCGGAAGGACTTGAACCTTCGACCAATGGATTCACTTGTTCCGGATATTTCTATCTGGAGCGGACTATCTCATCATCCTCAACGCGGTTTGCTTGTTAGGATGCGGGACGCTCTTGCCTGTTATTAAGGACATTCGGTTTGAAAACCAGTCCCCAGGTAGTCTCTGCACCTTCCGAAGGTTTACCTTCGGCTTGGCTCAGGATTGCCATCAGCACACTATTGTGTCTGCTAAGGTTTCCCTGAATTCATCCCGTTCATTTCATATCTTTCGATATGAACGCACCATTTTGATGAGTCCACTGCTCTAACCAACTGAGCTACAGGCCCGTGTTTTCTCGGGGCTGTAGCTCAGACATCACGCTAACCAACTTATGGCCAGGGATGGCCTGATGTCGCGTAGACCACGGATGGTCGAGAGCGACGAGCTACAGGCCCTAAAGGACTGGTATTTTACACAAGATTTAGATTTTTCGATAGCTTAGATTGATACTTATATGAGATTGAATGTAGTGTCCGTCCAGTGGCTAGGGACGAGTTACCAGGTGCCAGGGTGGCAGGAAGCTGTCTCATTTTTATCCAAAAGGAGATTAATTAAAAAAGGGTGCTAAAAAGCACCCTTTAATATGCAGCTGAACCAGGATTAATCTAAATCCAGGAAACTCCGCAAGGCTTCTGAACGTGAAGGATGGCGCAGTTTTCGCAGTGCCTTGGCTTCGATCTGGCGGATACGCTCACGGGTAACGTCAAACTGTTTGCCAACTTCTTCCAGTGTGTGATCAGTATTCATGTCAATACCAAAGCGCATACGTAATACCTTGGCTTCACGTGGTGTGAGACCGGTGAGTACGTAGTGCGTGGCTTCACGCAAGCCTTCTGAATTGGCAGAATCCGATGGTGACATGACGTTGGCATCTTCGATGAAATCGCCCAGGTGTGAATCTTCATCATCACCAATCGGGGTTTCCATGGAGATTGGCTCCTTGGCAATTTTCATGACCTTGCGAATTTTATCTTCTGGCATTTCCATGCGTTCGGCGAGCTCTTCGGGCGTGGGTTCACGACCCATTTCCTGCAGCATTTGCCGGGCGATGCGATTGAGCTTGTTGATTGTTTCGATCATGTGCACCGGTATACGAATAGTACGGGCCTGGTCAGCAATCGAACGTGTGATGGCCTGGCGAATCCACCAGGTGGCATAGGTTGAAAACTTGTAACCACGACGGTATTCAAATTTATCCACGGCCTTCATCAGGCCGATATTGCCTTCCTGGATCAGGTCGAGGAATTGTAAGCCACGATTGGTGTATTTCTTGGCGATGGAAATAACCAGACGCAGGTTAGCTTCCACCATTTCTTTTTTCGCACGGCGTGATTTTGCTTCACCGATCGACATGCGACGGTTGATGTCCTTGATTTCCTTGATGCTGAGACCGGTTTCATCCTGAATTTTAAGTAATTTCTTTTGCGCGGTACGAATTTCATGCGCATATTCCTCCAGTACGGCTGAATATTTCTGCCCTGACTGAATTTGATTGTCGAGCCAGTTTACATCGGTTTCATTATCGGGGAATGAGGTGATGAAATCCTTGCGAGGCATATAGGCCTTCTGCACGCAGATATCCATGATGACGCGTTCATGGGTGCGAATACGGGTCACCATGCTGCGCAAGTCATTGAGTAATTTTTCGATGACTTTTGGCGCCAGTTTTAACTGCATAAACTTTTCTATAGCTTTTGCATACAGTTTCAGTGAGCGCTCGTCATCAGAACCATACTTTTTCGCGGCAACCTGGTATTTCCCATAGAGTTTGGTGATTTCCGCCATACGCTCTGCGACTTCTTCAGGATCGGGGCCGGTATCAATGACTTCTTCTTCATCATCATCATCGTCATCATCGTCGCTATCAGTATCACTGGTGCTAGCCGCGTTATCGACAGGTGTCACTGCCGGGGGCGGGATGGTGTCATCTTCATCAGGGTCAATAAAGGCGGTGACCAGGTCGGTTATCCTGCCTTCTTCTTCTATGATCTTGCCATAGACATCAAGAATGTGTGTGATCGTCGAAGGGTAGCTGGCCAGCGCTTCGAGGACCTGGGTTTGGCCTGCTTCAATACGCTTGGCTATTTTTATCTCGCCTTCGCGAGTTAATAGTTCGACGGTTCCCATTTCACGCATGTACATGCGTACCGGGTCAGTAGTACGGCCAAAATCGCCTTCAACGGATGCGAGTGCGGCCGCGGCTTCTTCTGCATCGTCGTCGTCGGTTTCCTTGCTTTGTTGATGTAATAGCAAGGTGTCAGCATCCGGGGCAGTTTCGTGCACAGAGATGCCCATTTCAGTGATGACACTGATGATTTCTTCAATCTGGTCTGGATCTACAATTTCATTGGGAAGGTGATCGTTGACTTCCCTGTAGGTCAGGAAACCTTTTTCCTTGCCTTTGGCAATGAGAATCCGAAGCCTGGATTGTTTATCCTGGCCAGTATCGTCGATTTTATTCTGGTTCATATCACTCACGAATTAACTTCACACAAAACTTGGGGGCAAAAAAGCACCATTAACAAAGGTAATCTAACAGTTTAATATAAGTACCCTTTAATATCCAGAGCAATGTTATTTGGGCTTATTTATACTTTTTTCATTAAGTATATGATTCCATTCATCTAGTTCGGCTTCATCGAGTCCTGATGTCGCCAGTTTTTCCTGTAAAATATGCCAACGCTGCACTTTAATTTGTCCCTCAAGGTACTGCATGATGTCTTTGAGCTCATTTTCCAGGCTTTGTTCATCTCCGGGGAGTTGTTGTTCAGCCAATTTATACAGGTGTTTGCCTTCCGGCTTGTCCCGCCAGCGCTCCAGAATGGCCGCAGTATTAAGTTGGGGGTCAAGATGGAGCATTTCAAGTAAGTCTAGCAGCAACTGGGCGCCAGGAAGGTCCAATCCCTGTAAAAACTGGTATTGGGGGATATGGCTGGCCAGCAAAGGTTTTTGCAAAATGAGGTTAATGGCCTGGCGCAGTGGCGAGTTTTTCCCCGGCCGGGCGGGTTTGTTGGTTCTGGCATTGAAGGTGGACAGTGTCGCAGTCGTGTCAGCGAGGCGTTCAAGCTGCGCGGTTTTCATTTTCACCATTTGCGCCAGATGTTCAAACAGCATGTGCCTAAATATTTTGTCCGGTACTTTGTTCAAGTGGGGTTTAGCCAGGGCAACCAGTCTGGCGCGGCCATCCTCGCTGGAGAGGTCAACCTGTTCTGCCAGATGCTCCAGCAGGAATCGTGACAGCGGCATTGCCTGTTCGATACGGGCTTCAAATGCGGATTGCCCTTCTTTTCTGATCAGGCTATCGGGGTCTTCTCCATCCGGCAGGAACAGGAAGGCTGCTTCGCGGCCCTCATGCATCACCGGCAATGCGTTTTCCATGGCACGCCACGCGGCATCGCGACCGGCGCGGTCACCATCGAAGCAAAAAATAAGCTTGGGTACGACCCGGAACAAGGTCTCAAGGTGTTCGTGTGTGGTTGCAGTGCCGAGTGTAGCAACGGCATAGCGGACACCGAACTGTGCCAGTGCGAGCACATCCATATAACCTTCGACCACCATCAGTTTGTCCGGATTTTTGATGGCCTTGCGTGCTTCATATAAGCCATAGAGCTCACGGCCTTTATGGAAAATGGGGGTCTCGGGTGAATTCAGGTATTTAGCGCCCTGGCCATCCTCTGCGGACAGGATGCGTCCACCAAAGGCGATAATGCGACCGCGACGATCCGTAATCGGGATCATGATGCGATCACGAAAGCGGTCATAGGGGTCTTTACCTTCATGCTCAATGATCAGTCCGGCGCGTGCGAGCTTTTTTAAAGCGGCCTCATCCTTACCCATTTCCCTGATCAGGTTATCCCAGCCCGGCGGGGCAAAGCCGACACCGAATTCGGCCGCAATCTCGCCGCTCATGCCACGCTGTTTCAGGTATTCGATGGCTTTGTCGGCCTGAGGGTGTGAGCGTAATTGCTGACGGTAAAAAGCATTGGCCTGTTGCATAACTTCATACAGATTATCTTCACGTTGAGGACGTGGCGCACTGCCTTGTTCGCGCTCGACTTCGAGTCCGGCCTGTTGCGCCAGGTCTTCAATGGCATCGACAAAATCCAGGTGTTCATACTCCATCAGGAAGCTGATGGCCGTGCCATGGGCGCCACAGCCGAAGCAGTGGTAAAACTGCTTCGGCTGGCTGACCGTAAATGACGGGCTTTTTTCGGTATGAAATGGGCAGCAAGCCTTGTAGTTGCTACCGGCCTTTTTCAGCGGTACGCGGGCATCGATCACATCGACAATATCGATACGATTCAGGAGTTCATCAATGAAAGATTGCGGGATTCGGCCGGCCATAAGATCAGATTAAAGGTACAAGATGAAAGGTACAAGCCCCTGTACTTTTATATTATATCTTGTATCTTGTGCCTGCAGTTAATTCAGGCGGAAAGCCGGGACTTGATCAGGCCACTGACTTTACTCATGTCGGCACGGCCCTGCATTTTTGGCTTGAGAATGCCCATGACCTTGCCCATGTCCTTGATGCTACTGGCGCCGGTATCATTGATGGCTGCCGCGATCATGTCGGCGATTTCATCATCGGCAAGTGCAGCGGGCAGGTATTCCTGGATGACGATGAGTTCGGATTTTTCCTGTTCAGCCAGGTCGTGACGTTCTGCTTTTTCGAATTGTGAGATCGATTCGCGGCGTTGTTTGACCATTTTGTCAAGCACGGCCAGTACACGATCGTCGGCCAGGGCTTCTAATCGTTCATCGACTTCAATTTGTTTGATCGCAGAAAGAATGAGACGGATAGTGGCCAGGCGCGGCTTGTCGCCTGCACGCATGGCATTCTTCATATCATCGGTGATTTGCTGTTTAAGTGGCATGGTATTTTAGTCTAAGAAACTGCCGGACTGTGCAGGCAGTTGCAGTACCAGGGGTGGCTTAATACATGCGTACCTTGCGAGCGTTGGAGCGAAACACTTTTTTCGCATGACGCTTGACTGCGGCAGCCTGTTTGCGCTTGCGCTCTGCAGTAGGCTTCTCATAAAATTCACGACGACGCACTTCAGAAAGAACACCGGCTTTTTCGCAGGCACGTTTGAAGCGACGTAGTGCGATATCAAAGGGTTCGTTGTCACGGACTCGTACATTTGGCATAGACTTTTTTACCTTGACTAAGTGTAATACTGTTAATATTCAGACCCATCCCGATGGGAGCTGGCAATCATACAGGCCTGCTGGCAAAAAATCAAAGCGGTTTTCAGGAAAATAAGTGAAAAATAGAGCAAATTATGCGCGTTTTAGGTATTGAATCATCATGCGACGAGACCGGGGTTGCCCTCTATGATAGTGAGGATGGCTTGCTGGGGCATGCCCTTTACAGTCAGGTCAAGCTACATGCCGATTACGGTGGTGTGGTGCCTGAGTTGGCTTCACGTGATCATATACGAAAAACTATCCCATTGATAAATAAGGTTTTAGAGCAAACCAGCCTGAGCCTCAGTGATATCGATGGTATCGCCTATACTGCCGGGCCGGGGCTGGTAGGTGCACTGTTAGTGGGGTCTTCTATTGGTCGATCGCTGGCCTGGACGCTGGGGAAACCGGCGGTTTCCGTGCACCATATGGAAGGGCACTTACTCGCGCCGATGCTGGAGCCGGATCCGCCGAAATTTCCTTTTATTGCTTTATTAGTGTCGGGCGGCCATAGCATGTTGATCCAGGTGGATGGTCTTGGTCAGTATCAACTGCTGGGCGACAGTGTCGATGATGCTGTTGGCGAGGCGTTTGACAAGACGGCAAAAATGCTTGGCCTGCCCTATCCGGGCGGTCCTGAGCTGGCCAGTCTGGCCGAGTCGGGCAGGCCGGGGCAGTACACGTTCCCACGGCCGATGACGGACAGGCCGGGCCTGGATTTCAGTTTTAGCGGGCTGAAAACCTTTGCCTTGAATACTTATCATCAATCAGACAAGACACAACAGGATCGAGCCGATATAGCGCATGCCTTCCAGGAGGCGGTGGTCGAGACACTGGCTATCAAGTGTCGCAGGGCCATGAAAGAAACCGGCTTGCATCGATTAGTCGTTTCCGGTGGTGTCAGTGCCAATACCCGGCTCAGGCAACGACTGGACAAGCTGGCGTCAGACTTGCAGGCCCAGGTGTATTATCCTCGGCTGGAGTTTTGTACGGATAATGGTGCGATGATTGCGTATGCTGGTTGTTTGCGACTGCTGGCGGGTGAACAGGCATCGACGCAAATTCAAGCCAGGCCGCGCTGGAAACTGCAAGAGCTGGACACCTTATAAAGGCATCAAGTTTCAGTGCCCTTGATCAGATTACGGATATTACTCCGATGACGCCAGATCAGTAATGCCGACATGAACGTTGTGGTCAGCACAAAGGTGTGTTGCCCGGGCTGCCACCACCAGGCATATACAGGTGTTAGCAGAAAAGCGATGAGTGCGGAAAGCGAGGATATACGCATCACCTTGGCCACAAATAGCCAGGTGACCGCCGTACTCAGACCGACCGACCAGGATGCTGCCAGCAACACACCGATGGCAGTTGCCACGCCCTTGCCTCCCTTGAAGCCAAAAAATACCGGATACAAGTGACCCAGAAAGGCAGCCAGGCCAATGAGCATTTGCAGTTCCAGGCTGGCACCATTTAATTTTGCCAGTAACACGGGTATGACACCCTTGATCATATCGCCTGCGAGGGTCAACGCTGCTATTTTCTTGCCGCCGACCCTGAGTACATTCGTAGCACCTGGATTGCCCGAGCCTTGTGTGCGCGGGTCGGGCAGGCCTGCCAGTCGACAAATAATAATTGCAGTCGAGACCGAGCCGAGTAGATACCCGAATAGTAACCACAGGTAGTGTTGTGTGAATAATGTCTGCATGATTTTGATATTGGAACTGTAAGCCCGGTCCAGGTCAAGTGTTTAAAGGCCGACAATAGCTGTTTGCTGGCATCTGCCGGAGTAAATCGTTATATTGACTTGAACAGGCTGCTTGTTAATAGTGAGTGGTAGAGTTTTTTTGGCTTAAGTAATCAATATACCGGATGCAAGATGGATATAATTTTTCTTCAGGCGCTCGAGATAGAAACCGTTATCGGTATCTATGACTGGGAGCGAAAAATCAAACAAAAGGTGATCTTTGATATCGAGATGGCAACGGATATTCGCAAGGCAGCCAGTAGTGATCATATTGATGACACCCTGAATTATAAGGCCGTTGCCAAGCGTATTATCAGTTTTGTCGAAGACAGTAATTTCGAGCTGGTTGAAACGCTGGCTGAACGCGTGGCAGAAATCATTATCAATGAATTTCATGTTCCCTGGTTAAAGTTAACATTGAACAAGCTGGGAGCCATTCGCGGTGCTCGTGGTGTAGGTATTGTCATCGAACGTGGCAACATGCCGTAGCGGGGTGGTTTTTTGTCCAGGGTTTATGTCAGTATTGGCAGTAATGTAAATCGACGTAGAAATATTCTTTCCTGCATCGAATCATTGCGCCAGCAGTTTGGTGAGCTCAGTATTTCAGCGGTCTATGAAAACCAGGCGGTTGGCTTTGATGGCGATAATTTTTACAACCTGGTCGTGGGTTTCGATACGGATTATCCGGTCACGGCCATGACAGCGTTGTTCCGCAACATTGAATCCAGTCATGACCGCGTACGCGGAGGTGAACGTTTCAGTTCGCGTACACTGGATGTAGATTTGCTAATGTATGACGATCTGATATTGAAGCAAAACGGACTGGATGTACCACGAGATGAAATTACCCACTATGCTTTTGTATTAAGACCGCTGGCCGAGCTGGCGCCGGAGTTGATACATCCTGAGTTGAATAAAAGCATGCGTGAGTTATGGCATGAATTTGAGCCCAAGAGTGAAATGACAGTGGTTGATCTGGGATTATAAGACAGGCTGATGACTGAGTTTGTTATGCGTGCGAATAAATGTTTCCTGAATAATGCGCGCATCAGAGCTGGCGCGATGACGCTTTATGCCCAGGTCGTTGATCACTTCAATGCGCGTTTTTTCCCACAGCAGCAACTGATCATCATGCAGCAAGGTGTACAGGGTTTCAATGTGAAAATTCATAGGCATGTTGGCAGCTTCATACAACAGTGACACCCAGCTCAGATCATAACCCCAGCCATCACTATAGACGGTTTTATTGCCGAGAAAATAATTTAGTTGCTCAGCGACTTCATTCACGGGGTGGCCGCACTGTATCAGCAGGTTGCGACTGATGCCATGCACTTCCTCTGCGCCCAGACTCCAGTGCGTCCATGACTCCAGTGGTTTGATCAGTGCGCAGTAAGTGCTTTTGTCAGGAAGGGCAAAGCCAACCTCAATAGGGTAACTGCCCTGTCCGAAACCGGATGCTTCAATATCGAGTATGATGGGATTATCACTGGTATTCATTATTATTTACGAATTGAGTGATCGTCCTCCATCGACGGTAAGCACCTGGCCGCTCATATAAGTGGCATCGCGTATCAGAAACAATGCCGTCTTGGCGATATCATGTGGATCACCTTTTCTTTTCAGGAAGGTACGCGAAATAATTTTTTCTCTGGTAGCTTCATCCATATCTGTATCGGGCCACAGAATGGCGCCGGGTGCTATCGCATTGACGCGAACTTCCGGCCCGAGCTCACAGGCGAGCGCACGTGTCATCATCACCAGCCCGGCTTTGGCCATGCTGTACACAGGATGCTGCCTGAGTGGGCGTTCAGCATGGATGTCAACAATATTGACGATGCATCCGTGTTGTTTTTTCAGTGCTGGTGCGGCAGCCTGCGATAAAAAAAAGGGCGCCTTCATGTTAGTGCCAACCAGATCATCCCAGTGTTGCTCCGTGACGCTGCCTATGCTTGTCGGGTAGAATGATGAAGCATTATTGATCAATACATCCAGTTGCCCGGCTTGCTGGATAGTTTGTTCGACCACATGATCAATGGTGCCGACATCCAGCAGGTCACCCTGTACCAGGAACACGGAATCCGGGCGCTCGGCATGCAGTTCAGTTTGCAAGATTTCGGCGGTGGTTTTGCTGTTGCGGTAATGAAGGACTATATTGGCACCCTGCTGGTGCAGGGTTTTAGCCATGTGCGCACCGATTCGATGGGCGGCGCCAGTGATTAATATGGTTTTATTGGCAAGCGCTTGGGTCAAGATTCGGCTCCGGTGCAGTTTTCAACACTTTACCTTAAAAAGCTAGCGACGCATAGTCGATGGAAAAGCACAAAATGAGCAATAATCATAATGATTTTCGGGAAAAAATGCAGCAGGCCAGACATGTGGTCACGCATTTGCCAACCATTGATGAGCCTCTGCAGCAGCATAGCGAACAGTTGCAGGAAAAAATCAGAAACGAGATGGAGCAACAGGGCGGGGTGATTTCATTTGAGCGCTATATGCAAATGGCGCTGTATGAACCTGGCCTGGGTTATTACACGTCAACGCTGACCAAGCTGGGTGAGCAGGGTGATTTTATTACCGCACCCGAAATTTCACCATTGTTCGGCCGCTGCCTGGCTAATTTCTGTCAGCAGGCACTGGCAGAGCTGGATGATGGAAAGATTCTCGAGTTTGGTGCCGGTAGTGGACGCATGGCGGCCGACATACTACAGGAGCTGGATGCGCGTGATGCATTACCCGCTGCCTATTGCATACTCGAGCTCAGTGCTGATCTGCAACACCGTCAGCAACAAACCCTGCAGGCAACCGTGCCACATTTGCTGAATCGAGTGCAATGGCTGTCGTCACTTCCAGAGCCAGGCTTTATCGGTATAGTGCTCGGCAATGAATTACTGGATGCGATGCCTGTGCATCGTTTCCGCATCGAGGACGATGGTATAAAAACCCTGGGAGTTGGCTGGTCTGAAAATGCCCGGCAATTCATTCTGCAATCCATGCCAGCGAGTCCCGCCATCATTCAATCTGTGCAGCACATCATGCAGACTACCGGCACCGGGTTGCCAGTGGGCTACGAGTCGGAGTGTTCACTGGCTCATCAGGCCTGGTTGAAGTCGGTCGCTGATATCATGGAGCAGGGTTTGATGCTGTTAATAGATTATGGTTATGGCCGACCGGAATATTATCAGCCACAGCGCAATCAGGGTACTTTAATGTGCCACTTTCGCCATCGTGCACATGATGATCCATTCCAGTTTATCGGTTGTCAGGATATCACCGCCTACGTTGATTTCACCACCATCGCTGAAGCGGCACTTGAATGTGACATGCAATTACAGGGCTATTCGACACAGTGTGGTTTTTTGCTGGAAAATGGTCTGGAAAGTATGATGCCGGATCCTGAGAGGGTTTCGCAGCAGGCATTCATGGCCTTTGCGCAACAAGTAAAGACCCTGACGTTGCCGAGTGAAATGGGTGAGCGTTTCAAGGTGATGGCCTTGTCAAAAAATATGTCAGCAGAATTGCCGGGTTTTCGGCTCCAGGATCAGCGTGGCCGGCTCTAGTGCTCGACAAGGGAATAGCCATTGCCCTTCGCACTGCGCCTTGCTGCGAAACACCACAGGGATGCTGAATCCGTCTTTATCACATGGATAGAGCACTGGTCTCGCTGTTTAATCAGATCAATCAATAGCATCCCCGGGCTCTGTGCTGGTTGTAAACAAGTGGCGCTTGACAGCGAAGAAGTTAATTCTATAATTCGATATATGTCGAAATATAGAATTAAAGAGCTGACAGAATTTACTGATATGTTCAAGGCCTTGTCGAATCCGAACAGGTTGAAGATCTTTCTACAGTTAATTCAATGTTGTAAGCCCGGCACGATCTGTCGTAAGGAAGAGATGCATGTGCAGTGTGTGGGAGATCTGGGGGCTGGCTTGAACGTTGCTGCCTCAACACTGTCACATCATATCAAGGAATTGCATCGGGCAGGCCTTATCAGTATGCGGCGCAATGGGCAGCATATTGAATGTTGGATAGAGCCGCAAACGCTGCACAGATTGTCGGCATTTTTTTCTACAGAAATACAGGAGCAAAAACATGAATCAAAGAGAGGCCGATGAAATTCGCCAAAATGTGCGTGCCAGTTATGCAGAAGTAGCCGAGGCCAGCAATGAGGGTGATGCTTGTGGTGTTGAATCGAGTTGCTGCGGGGTCGCAGCGGATCCTGCCATCAATGCCGTGAATTCTGTCCGTATGGGATATTCTGAAGTGGAAGTGAACAGTGTGCCAGAGGGAGCTGACATGGGCCTGGGTTGTGGTAACCCGCGCGCTATCGCCAGTTTGCAATCAGGAGAAGTGGTGCTTGATCTGGGCAGTGGCGGGGGCTTTGATGCTTTCCTGGCAGTGGTAGAAGTAGGTCATTCAGGCAAGGTGATTGGTGTGGATATGACACCATCCATGATTACCAAGGCGCGCGCCAATGCTGAAAAAGCCGGCTATAATAATGTTGAATTCAGATTGGGTGAAATCGAATATTTGCCCGTTGCCGATGCCAGTATCGATATTATTATTTCCAATTGTGTGATTAATCTGTCTCCGGAAAAACAGCGCGTATTCAAAGAAGCCTGGCGTGTATTGAAGCCTGGCGGCCGCCTGGCGATTTCGGATGTCGTCGCCAGCATGGAATTGCCGCAGGAGATAAGGGAAGATCTGGCGCTGTATTCCGGTTGTATGGCAGGGGCTTCTGTGGTTGAAGATCTGCTTGAGATGATGCAGGCAGCAGGCTTTACCGAAATTAAAATATCTCCCAAGGATGCCTCCAGGGCTTTTATCAAGGATTGGGCGCCGGGAAGAGGTGTCGAGGATTACGTTCAGTCGGCCACCATTGAAGCATTTAAGCCTGTCAGAACGACTTGTTGCTAATAAAACGGTAGAGGCTTAAGAGTAGCTGGGATATCATGCTATTTGATGAATGCTGTTTGATTGAGTAATTATGGATACCTTGCACGCAATTTACCTCGCGCTTCTACAGGGGTTTACCGAGTTTCTTCCCATTTCGAGTTCCGGTCATTTGATTTTGCTACCCAAATTGCTGGGCTGGTCAGATCAGGGGCTGGCATTTGATGTAGCCGTTCATATGGGTAGCTTGATTGCTGTGGTGAGTTATTTTCGCCATGAGCTAATCAATATGTTGCGCGATTGGGGAGTATCCATCAGGCGAAAGCAAATGGTGGGTGAAAGTCGCCTGGCGTGGGCAGTTATCCTGGGTACGATACCTGCGGGGCTGGCAGGCTTATTCCTGCAGGACGTGATTGAGACGTATTTGCGATCACCGATGGTGATTGCCATTACCACAGTATTGTTTGGTGTACTCCTCTGGTGGGCGGATGTGATGGGAAAGCGTCAGCGTAATGAGCATAGCTTAAGCTGGAATGATGTTGCGTTTATAGGTGTAGCTCAAGCCATATCCCTGATTCCAGGAACATCTCGATCCGGTATTACCATGACGGCCGGGTTGATGCTCGGACTTACACGTGATGCTTCTGCACGCTTTTCTTTCTTGCTATCCATTCCTGTCATCATATTGGCGGGTGGCTCGCAGGCAGTGAAATTACTCGGGAGTTATGAAGCCTTTTCCTGGGCAGTGCTGATGGTGGGAACGGTGGTATCTGCTGTCACGGCTTATTTGTGCATTCACTTTTTTTTGAAATTGCTCCAGCAAATAGGCATGTTGCCCTTTGTGCTATATCGCTTTTTCCTGGGTGCTGTTATTTTTATTATCATTTATATGAATCCCGAATTTTTTAGCCATGCATAAAACACAATCAGAAAAATTACACTATCATCAATTGTGGCTGGTGATTGGCTTGAGTATTGTGTGTCTGGTTATTTATCTTTCACTGACAACCAGTGGTGTGCCATCAATGGGCGGGTTGCTGAATGACAAGGTAAGTCATGCATTGGGATATTTTGGCTTGATGTTGTGGTTTACACAATTATTCAGAAAAAACACAACACGCACTGTGTTAGCTTGTTTATTTGTTGCCATGGGTATAACGCTTGAGTTTTTACAGGCATATGGCGGCGTCAGAGTTTATGAGATAGCTGATATGGTTGCGAATATCACAGGTGTGATACTGGGATGGTTTGCGGCAGCACTCGGACTGGATCGAATTTTACAGTGGCTTGAGCATAACTGGCTGCATAAGCCTTGATATTGTCACAAGCTTTGATTTGTTCTGTGCAAATTTATTTGCATCAGCTGCATGATGGTCTGTTGCTCCTGTGAAGATTTATTCGAGGCTTCCGTGTTTCTGATATGCATCCCTGGCCGTACGAATGCGCTTTAATCGTTCCTGATGTAATGCCTCGGCAAATTGTACACCTTGCAGGCCGCGCTCAATAAACATCCGGTTATCAATGCTGTTACAGGCGTCATATGCGTGTCTGAACAGGTCAGCTTGCGGGTAGTCGTCTTCGTTGTGACCTTTGCGTCCCCTTGCATCGGCTGTACATGCCAGCAAAAACTGTTGAAAACGTTGTGGGCGCCTGAATGCGTCCAGTCCTTCCAGTGTTTTCAGCAAGGTCGCCGGTTTGAGTTCGAAAGCACGATGACAATGCGTATGATAACGTGCTGTAATAACAGCAAGGTCGCGATATTCATTGGGCGCCTTGATTCTGGTGCAGAGTTTTTTGACTAATGCTACGCCACGGTCTTCGTGTTCGTGATGACCGGGTAGTATCTCTTCCGGCGTGTCGGCCTTGCCGAGGTCATGTGTCAATGCGGCAAAACGCACCTGTTTGTCATCGCTGATTCTGCAAGCTTGCTGTAATACCATCATGACATGAATGCCGGTATCTATTTCGGCATGGTGTTTTTCAGGTTGTGGTACGCCAAACAGTGCATCGACTTCCGGAAAAATCCTCTGCAATGCGCCACAGCCGCGCAGGACTTCAAAATAACGCTCGGGATGTTCTTCAGCTAATGCTTTATCAGTTTCTGTCCAGACGCGTTCAGCTACCAGGGCGTCCACTTCGCCATTGTTCACCATGGTGCGCATTAACGCATTGGTGCTATGAGCTACGTGAAAGCCCCATCGAGCATAGCGCGCCGCAAAGCGAGCAATACGTAAAATACGCACAGGGTCTTCGCTAAATGCGGGCGATATATGCTTGAGCAGGCCGGCTTCGAGATCTTTGCGACCATTAAACGGATCGATGATGTCACCGTTTTCATCTTCTGCCATGGCGTTAATGGTCAAGTCTCTGCGAATAAGATCCTCTTCCAGTGTTACTTCTTTTGACGCATGAACTTCGAAGCCCGTATAGCCTGGTGCGGTTTTGCGTTCAGTGCGAGCCAGCGCGTACTCATCATGTGTCTGTGGATGCAGGAATACCGGGAAGTCCTTGCCGACCTGTTGATACCCGAGCGATAGCATTTCCTCCGGGGTGCTGCCGACGACGACCCAGTCAAACTCGTGTGGCTGTAAGCCCAGCAGTTTATCGCGCACCGCGCCACCGACCAGATAGATTTTCATCGGTACCATTTTCCATCACAGGGTGCAGTAAAATGCATCTGTTTACTGAATAAGTTAGTATTGATGTTGTTATCCTTATGTCTTTAAAGCTGTGTTGGCCCTGAATGATAACGGACTTTGCAGGAATCGGGTATTTAAAGTGCCTGTTATAAAATTCATGGTTCGGGTTTTATTGTAGAACATTTGTCAGTTAATAAATGCCCGATAGGAGCCTCCCGGGAATACAGGTAAAAACATGTCAAGTATGTACTCCGGATCGATAATCAGATTTATTCGTTGGCTATTATATGCTTCATTGCTCTGGTTTTTAAGCGCCTGTTCAAGTTTATCCTATTATCAGCAAGCGATTGGCGGGCAAATCGAGTTATTGCAGAAACGCAAACCCATCTCGACTGTTGTCAAGGATCCGGATGTTGATCCTGTTACTCGAGCCCGTTTGTTGTTACTACAGCAGGCACGCGTCTTTGCTGTCAATGATCTGATGTTGCCAGATAATGATAGTTACAAGGATTATGCTGATCTGGGAAGGCCCTATGCCATGTGGAGTGTATTTGTCACACCGGCTTACTCCCTGCAACCAAGGCAGTGGTGTTACCCATTGCTAGGTTGCGTCAGCTACAGGAGTTATTTTTCCCGGGTGCAGGCACAGGCCTACGCCGATAGCATGGAGTCTAGCGGCAATGATGTCTATATAGCCGGGGTGCCTGCTTATTCCACCTTGGGATGGTTCGATGACCCGGTGTTGAATACCATGATGCATTGGCAGGATTATGACCTTGTGGGTACCTTGTTCCACGAGCTGGCTCACCAGAAGTTTTATATCAAGGACGAAACGATTTTTAATGAATCCCTGGCCAAGGCCATTGAGCAGGAAGGCTTGCGTCGCTGGATGGATGCGCAAAAAGACGCGAGCCAGTTCAAGCAATATTTGCTCGAATCAGAACGTGAAAAAGAGTTTATAGAACTGGTGCTGGCAACGCGCAAAGAACTGCAGTCATTGTATCAGTCGGAGTTGCCCAAGAAAGAAATGTTTAAAGCTAAAATGCAGGTTTTCAGGTCCATGCGTGCAGCCTATCTGCAACTACGTCAACGATGGGGAGGATATGACATTTATGATCACTGGATGCTGTCCGGCGTCAATAATGCCAAGGTACAGTCCATCGCGACTTATTATAACTATGTACCAGCGTTCATGAGAATGTTGACACAGCAGCAGGGTAACATTGAAAAATTTTACCTGGCTATTGATGCTGTCATGGAAATGACTGCTGAAGAAAGGCAGGCTTATTTACTCGAGCTCTCGGACAATAAAATAGAGCCTTAACCTGCATTAAAATAGTGTTATTTCTTGTTGATACTGAAAGGAATTTTTTTTCTGTGTTGATTAAGCTGATGTTCCCGATTTTCATCACCGAGGTAGGTTGGAACAATCGCTTCCAGCGAGCGTGGTTTGATGCCCAGTGATTGGAAGCCATTCTCCTTACACACACTGTCTACCTGCAATGAGCGATAATTATCCATCGTGAAGGGTTTAGTGGGCATTAAGCCTAGTATGCGTGCTTGCAGGCGCGATGCAAAATCAGGCAAACCGATAACGCTGCGTTTCAGTTGCAGACATTTAGCGGTATAAGCAACCAGTTCTTTTAGTGTGTAGGTTTTTGGGCCACACAGTTCATAACGCTGGCCAATCGTTTCCGGATGATCAAGGGCGTACGTAAATGCCAGGCCTATATCGCCGACATACACGGGTGCAAAGCGGCTTTTTGCGCAGGCCAAAGGAAATATTAGTGGTGTCAGCTTCAGTAACCCTGCAAAGCGATTAAAAAACGAATCGTTTTTACCAAATATAATTGATGGCCTGAAGCTGGTGACCTGAAGTCCCCATTTGCCAGCCCGGTGAGCCCAGTCTTCAGCTTCGCCCTTGCTGCTGAGGTAATAACTGGCGGCGTTCTTGTCGGCATTGAGCGCGCTCATATGTAGTAATCTTGGTACCCTGGCGTGTTCACAAGCCTGAATCACCCGGTGCGTGAGCTCAACATGCGCACGGTGAAAGCCCTGGCCGTTATCACGCTTTTCGTTCAATATTCCAACCAGGTTAATGACGACATCAAGGCCATTGAAGAATTTCTCCAGTGTATTGTTATCAAATATATCTCCTTTTACAACAGCAATACCGGGGGTTAGCTGTAATTCGGGGTATTTTTCCGGGTGCCGAGATATCACGCGTACCTGATGACCCATGTTGGAGAATAATAAAGACAGGTGGCGGCCAACAAAGCCGCTTCCACCCAATATGCCTATAGTTTTAATTGTCATGTCTGAAATACCGCTTTCCCTGAAGGGCTGATGTCGAGTTGCCTCAATCAGTTTATACTATAATTATTGTAAAAATATTGCCAGCAGCGGCTATCGTAGCAGAATTTTTAATACAGCCGAATGATTAGTAACCATAAAATGACGTGTTATTGTATAGACTATTGTAGAGAGAGCCAGTTTCAGAATAACAGTTTCCGCTTTAACAATTTGGGGAGAATTCGTCAATGACCATGCGTTCAGTAAATCCTGCCAGTGGAGAAACCATCAAGATATACGATACCTGGGATGACAATCATCTGGACAGGGTTTTGCAATCATCCAGTGAGGCTTCTTATTCCTGGATGGCAACCTCTCTGGAAGAGAGGTGCAATTTAATGCGCAAGGCAGCTGGAATATTACTACAACGAAAAGATGAGCTGGCGAGTATTATTACGCAAGAGATGGGTAAGCTCATCAGGGAATCGCGAGCTGAGGTGGAGAAATGTGCGCTGGTATGTGAGTACTATGCAGACAAGGGCGCGGAATTTCTTGCCGATGAAATCATTGAGTCTGATGCCGGACGTAGTCTTGTCGCCTATCAGCCAATGGGTGTCGTGCTGGCAGTGATGCCATGGAATTTTCCTTTTTGGCAAGTGTTTCGATTTGCCGCACCGAGCCTGATCGCAGGCAATGTTGGCCTGTTAAAACACGCATCCAATGTGCCGGCATGTTCCCGGGCTATTGAAGAGGTTTTTCGTCAAGCCGGTTTTCCGGATAATGTATTTCGTAGTTTGATGATCCCGGCTTCGATGGTAGCGAGAGTGATTGAGGATAAAAGAATACACGCGGTCACACTGACCGGTAGTGAGCCAGCCGGTATGGATGTAGCGCGTGTGGCTGGCAAGTCATTGAAGAAATCTGTGCTCGAATTAGGCGGCTCAGATGCTTTTATCGTACTGGAAGATGCCGACCTGCATTTAAGCGTAGCGCAGGCGGTGCTTTCCCGTTATATGAACAGTGGCCAGAGCTGTATCGCTGCCAAGCGCTTTATCGTGGTTGACGAGATAGCTGATGTGTTTGTAAAACTGTTTCGTGAAGCAGTCTCCATGCTTGCGCCGGGTGACCCGATGGAAGAAGACACGAAGATGGGCCCCATGGCGCGGCACGAACTCAGGGATGAGCTGCATAAACAAGTACTGGATACAGTGTCAGCAGGTGCTGTAGCACTGACAGGATGCGCACCGGAAGATCACCCGGGGGCTTATTATCAAGCCTCAATACTGGATCATGTTAAGCCTGGTATGCGTGCATACGATGAAGAGTTATTCGGCCCCGTTGCTATTATAATTCGTGCCAGAGATGAAGCTGATGCTATTGCTATCGCCAATAGTAGTCGTTACGGTCTGGGTGGTAGTGTCTGGACCCAGGATAATGACCGTGGTGAACGTATCGCCAGACAATTAGAGTGCGGATGTGCTTTTGTGAATGGTCTGGTCAAGAGTGATCCTCGCTTACCCTTCGGTGGTACCAAGGCATCCGGCTATGGCCGCGAATTGTCATCTCATGGCATAAAAGAGTTTGTACATGCAAAAACAATCTGGATTCGTTAGTCATATCAGCGTTTTTAATGATGACATTTTTCACCAGGCTCAATGACACACGAAGTTGAGTTAAAGCGTAGCTTGTCGCTGCCAATGCTGATGTTTTATGGCCTGGGTAATATACTGGGAGCGGGCATCTATGTACTGGTAGGCAAGGTCGTTGCGGTTGCCGGTATTTACGCTCCGATCTCATTTCTACTGGCATCATTGCTGGCGGGGTTTTCCGCATTTTCCTATGCGGAATTATCTTCACGTTATCCTTTCAGTGCCGGCGAATCGATTTACCTGCATGAAGCCTTCGGCATCCGGCTTTTATCACTGGGTGTCGGCTTGTTGATTATTCTGGCGGGTATATTGTCCAGTGCTGCGATCGTGCAGGGCTTTGTCGGCTATTTTAATATTTTTATTCAAACGCCACGCGAGCTCACCATTATTGTCGTTGTTTGTCTGATTGCAGCACTGGCTATCTGGGGAATTGTGGAATCAGTGCGGGCTGCTGTTTTACTCACCTTGTTAGAAATATTCGGCCTGTTGCTTATTCTCTGGAGTGGACGTGCAGATTTGCTGGCAGTTCCTGAGCGACTGCCTGAATTCTGGCCACAGGCTGATATGCTCACCTGGTATGGTATTTTCTGGGGTGGTCTATTGGCATTTTATGCCTATATCGGTTTTGAAGACATGGTGAATGTTGCGGAAGAAGTCAACAATCCTCATAAAACATTACCCGCTGCTATCCTGATGGCGCTGGCGATATCTGGTCTGCTCTATTTTCTGGTTGCATTGGTGGCGGTACTGGGGTTGCCAGCCGAGCAGCTGGCCAATAGCGATGCCCCGCTGGCTTTGATTTACCAGCATTACACCGGTAAGGATCCACTATTAATATCGGCCATCGGTGTATTTGCCGTTATCAATGGTGCATTGATACAGATAATCATGGTGTCACGCCTGCTGTACGGACTCAGTCGTAAAGGCTGGCTGCCGGCTATTTTTTCCAGAGTTAACAGGCGGACGCATACGCCGCTGCTAGCCACAGTATTGAGCGCACTGGCTGTGCTATTGTTGAGCGTGAGCCTCGACATTAGCCAGCTGGCTGAAAATACCAGTTTTGTCATCCTGCTGGTGTTTGTATTGATTAATGCCGCCTTGTTGAATATAAAACGACGATATCCCGCCCCGGTTGGTGTTGTAACCTACCCGGTGTATATACCGGTGATGGGTTTATTGTCGGCAGTTACCTTCGTTGTGTTAAAATTACTAAAACCTTTTTTCGATTATTAATGCCTGTAAAATAAACAGTGATCCGTTTCTTGTATTTCCCTGAATAACGCTCGTATAATCAAGCGATTGATATATTGAGTATTAGATTGCAGTTCGATAAGGAGATTGTAAATGAAATCCATCTATAACATTACTGGTATTATCCTCAGCATTTTTCTGACAAGTATGCAATCAAACGCAGCGACGCTTGTTGAGACAGAAGAAAGTGACGCAGGCGTGCAGAAAATGTGGATTGAAGGTAGCAAAATGCGCGTCGAAATGGGTCAGGGTAAAGAGTATATGCTGGCGGATTATACCAATAATAAAATCCTGATCGTTGATCCTGATAAAAAGGAAATAATGGATGTCAGTCATTTTGCCAGTGGTGGCAAAGACGCTACTCAGGGATTAAATGTCAGAGTGCAACACCTGGGTGCAGGGCCAACCATAGCGGGTTATGCAACACAAAAGTATGCTATGAGTGTCAATGGCCGCACCTGCAACCAGACGCTGGTATCACCCAAGGCGCTGAAAGATGCCAATCTGTCCAATCTGCTCGAAGCAATAGCACAGGTTGATTTCAACCCAATGGGAGCGCAATTTATGGACGAATGCGACCGTGCGGATATCCAGTTTGCCAAGCGCATGAAAAAACTGGGCATGCCACTGGCTACGATCGAAAAAAATGGTCAGATGACGAATAAGGTAAAACGTATCGTAAAAAATGCAGTCTTGCCAGCAGGCGGGTTTAATTTACCTAAGGGTTACCGCCAGGTAAGTATGCAAGACAAAATGCAGGAAGCCATGGGTGCTGCTATGCAGGGATCCAAGGGTGGACAAATGACACCTGAAATGAAAAAAATGATGCAGGACATGATGCGCCAGCAAGGGCAATGATGCTGTCGATAAGTATGATGACAGTCATTGGCCTGAACTGGTTTTTGTCTGCTAGATGTTAAACCGATACCCTCGCAGATAGAGTCTTCATATCTGTTTGGTAACAGGTATTTAATTGTGTTCCAGCGGCTAGCCTGCTTTTTTTATATCTTCCAGAAGTCCTCATCAGTGAGCAGTATCCCGTGTAATATTTATCATGTTTGCCAGGGTATTGAGCTATTATTTTGCTTTTATTGATGTTCATTGGTATGCATATTCTGTTATTCTGTGCCTATATCATTGTTTGAAAATAGGTCAGTATTGTTGAGTGTTTTTCTGCGTTGTTTAGTGTTTCAATTATTATGGCTGTTACCTGTAATGCCGGTGCTGGCACAGAGCGACATCATCAGTGATATTCAGTTTAAAGGTAATAAAGTCACGCGTGACAGCATTCTCTTGCAAGAAATTGTCATCAAGCCGGGGGACGCGATAGTTGCCTCAGAGCTGGAGCAATCCCGCCAGTATATAATGAACCTCGGTTTGTTCAAGTCCGTAGATGTTAATGTTAGCGAAACGGGCGTTGTGGTTTTTACGGTCAGTGAAAAAAGCTATTGGTTATTATTGCCACGTTTTTCGCATGATAGTGAAACTAACCGGATTACACCCGGGGCTAAATTGACGCTCAGCAATATAGCCGGATTAAATCAACGACTGAGCTTTACCTACAGTCAGGAAGACGCGGTAGATGCGGATCATGGCAAACAGGATGAGCTCAGCATAGGATTCGCCTACCCGAAAGTGTCTGGTACTGCCTATAATCTTGAAGCCGCTGTCAATATCAAACACGCACCCTTGCAATTTTTCGAGGCGGGTATACCAGTCTCGGAATACAATAAAGATGAATATATATTCAGCTTGCTGATATCGCATTGGTGGCGCAAAACAGCACCATCCAATGGCTGGCTGACAGGTTTGGGTATGAGTATCGCCACGCGTGATTATCAATATCTTTCCGGTGTTGACAATGTGTTCATGGATGATCAGGCCATTAGCTTGCTGGGGCAGGTATCTTATACGGATATTCAGGATCATATCTATAGCCGCAGCGGCGTCCAGTATGGTTATCTGCTGGAGCAGGGTCTGGAGTTTCTGGGTTCGGATTATCAGTTTAATCGTCACCTGCTTTACTATCGCCGTTACATGCGATTGAATCGTGAGCATCACAATTTGAATATCCAGTTCAGATTAGGTTTCTCTGATGGCCATTCATCCAACCTTGGCGAGGACGTCTATAACATTGATGGTTACGGCGATCTGAGGGCGTATAATTCTGATGTAAGTGGAGATGCGTTTACATTATTGAATATGGAATATCTTCGCCCCATTCGTGGTAAAAAGCATGTCAGGGGTTTGTTGTTTGTCGATGTCGGTAATGCCTATTCGAGCAATAGTGAACTGGATTTTTCGGGCTTGAAATGGGCGAGTGGGTTTGGCGTACGCTGGAAAATTCGTCAATTCGTTAATCTGGATTTGAGCCTGGAATATGCCTATGATTTTGAGAACCAGAATGACAAAGTCTATTTCAAAACCAGTGGTGCCTTTTAACCACCCGTTAAGGACATAAAGCGCACAGTTTGTTGTGGCTTGTCCTGAAATTCATGGCGTTCAGGCTTTAAGGCAATGGCTTGCTGTATGGCTTCTGTCAGGCCTTCGTCACTAATGCCATTTCTCAACAGCGGGCGTAATTCGAATTTGTGCTCCTGTCCAAGACACATGTACAAAGTGCCATCCACGGACAAGCGCACGCGGTTACAGGTTTCGCAAAAATGTTGTGAAATGGGTGTAATGAATCCAATGCGTAAATCAGTACCGGCAACCTGGACATAGCGTGCGGGACCGCCGCCGGGCATGGTGCCAGGTATTAACTCGTAACGCTCGGACAAGCGTTGTTTGACTTGTTTCAGATCGAGATAATTTTTAGTGGCCTCCAGACCCGATGAACCCATAGGCATGGTTTCAATAAAGCGCAATGTAAAGTCATGTTCAATACAGAACTCCACCATGTCTTCAATTTCATCGTCATTAATATCGCGCATGGCAACCATATTGATTTTGATAGGGCCGAAACCGGCAGTCTTTGCTGCCATCAAACCTTTAATCACCTTGTCCAGTTTGCCGCCGGTAATCTGTTTAAAGCGTTCAGGTATTAATGTATCCAGGCTGACATTGATCCGTGAGACGCCTGCCTGCTGCAAGGATGTCGCTTGTTTGCCAAGGCGGGTGGCATTGGTCGAGAGAGATAAGTCATCAAGGCCTGGGATCTGATGCAGGCGGCTGACGAGTTGCGACAGGTCTTTACGTAGTAGCGGTTCACCACCGGTGATACGAACCCTGCGAGTGCCCAGTGCCGAGAAGGCGGCAATGACGCGTTCTATTTCATCAAAACTCAGCCAGTCATCGGGTTCCTTGAAATCGTGATAGCCCTTGGGCATACAGTAAAAGCATCTTAAGTCACACTGGTCAGTGACTGATAGACGGATATATTCAATCCGCCGACCAAAAGGGTCTGTCAATGTAGATTGCTCGTTTGCTTGTTTGCTCATTTCACAATTCATTCCAGATGGATGGATTCGTGGTTGGCTATCTGATTCAGCTATTATAGTAGCCTAGTTTGGCTGCATGCGTCGGTAAACTACCACAGTAAACATAATGCAGTTTATGTAGAGGGTTTCCTGAGTTCATGATTCAATAGTAGTGCCAGTGTCAGCAGAATCAGCGCCCCGGCCTGGTGTGCGGCGGCCAATGGCACCGGCATATGAAATAGCAAGGTGGATATTCCCAGGCTAACCTGGATGCCCAGCATCAGTAACAAGCCATGTGCGATTGTTTTTGTCCGCTGCTGTAATGAGCTTTTCTGTATATAAAACCAGTAAACAGGTATGGCGATAAACAACGCATAAGCAAGCATGCGGTGATTAAACTGTATAGACAATATATTTTCAAAAAAGTTGATATACCAGGGAGATAATGAAAACAAACCATCCGGGATAAATTGACCGTTCATCAATGGGAAGGTGCTAAAGGCATAACCTGCCTTGGTTCCGGCGACGAACCCCCCCGAGATAATCATGATCAGAATCAGTGTTGTGATGCCTGAAGCAGCCATACGCAATCGCCTGAAACCGGCGATGACGGTATTTTGCCTGTTCTCCCAGACCATCCCCATAGCGACCCAGAGAATATAGGCATAAATACTGATCGCTGCTAACAGGTGCGCAGTTAGACGATATTGGCTGACATGAGGGTTATGTACCAGACCGCTCTTCACCATATACCAGCCAAGAACGCCCTGTAAGCCGCCCAGGATGAACATAATTAACATCTTCGGCGCCATTGCCCAGTGTATTTTCCTGCGTATCAGGAAATACAGGAAAGGCAGCAAAAAGGCCAGACCAATGACACGCCCCAGTACCCGATGTGCGTATTCAAAGTAGAAAATGGATTTAAATTGATGCAAATCCATACCCAGGTTAACTTTCTTGTATTCGGGTGATTGTTTGTACTTTTCGAAGGTTTGCAGCCAGTCAGTTTCATTCAGTGGTGGAATAATGCCCATAACGGGTTCCCATTCCACCATCGATAACCCTGAGCTGGTGAGTCGGGTCACGCCCCCCAATACAACCATGCAAAATATTAATACACAGACAGCCAGCAGCCAGATAAAAACGGGTTTTTTTTCTTGAAAATCCGGCTTGATAGTCATGATTATCAGTGAATGCTTTTATATTGAAAGAACAGGAATTTTACATGATTAAGACAGGCTTGCACATGGCAGCATGAAACGACTTGGGTAATTACGGTGTCCTTTATGATAATAAAGCCGCCTGCCAGACACTGACAGGCAGCTTTTCAGGAGATTATTTATACACAGCCTGTGGGTTTTGGTAAACCGCCCCATTTGCATATCAGTTTCATTGGGCCTTTCTGGAAAATATCGTACAGATCCTTGGTAGAAACCTTCATTTCCTTGGAAAACTTACGAATAGGTGGAACGACACCGTTTTCATCATACATTCTGCGCGCTTCGTTGATGAATCCCATAATCTGATCGGTTACTTCCATGCCATCACGTTTCGCCAGTTCGCGCGCTATCTCTTCACTCCAGTCGTCACGATCAACCAGAAAACCTTCGCCATCAACATTTAAGTCCATTAGACTGCCTCCAAAAATTACAGGAAATACTTGAGCAAATAAGTATAGTTTTCGGCTTTATATTAGTCAACTCTTAAATTCCAGATGAAATCATATAATTCAGGGTATAACGAGTAAAACGCCCCGAAATGGGACGTTTTACGGGTGTTAGCCAGGTATTTGGCTAGATGCAGGGTGTGCGACGCTCCGGAATCAATTTTTCCCGGGCCAGGTGCTGATGCAACGCCTGTGGGCTCAATTTAACCAGGTCCTTGGCCAATTCATGTGTGTTGATGCCATGAAGGCGGGTGTCGATAGCCTGACGTAAATGTCCTAACATGCGCTTTTGGGAGACCAGCACTACATTTGAGCGCTTGTTATGGGTAATGCGTTTGCATTCATCGGCGATGGAGTTGGCAAATCGGCGTTCGACATCGGAATTGTGCTGGGTTCTATGGTCATCATAGCCATGGGACTGTCCGCCGTGGCCACGATTACCACCACTTTTTGATTCACTCCAGGGGCCAGCATTTTCCAGGTTCAGTTCCTGACTGCTGAGATCTTTATGTTTTATGAGGTTGGGACCGGATTCAACTTCGGGCATTGCAGGATCTTCGAGGGTAAAGAATGACGCTTTATTTCCATTGGCAACAATCACACAGTATTGATTCATACGAATCCTCCATTTGTTAGCTAAGGCGCAATCGGCTGGATCGAACCATAAAAAAACACGAGTAACAGTTTTTTGTGTCAGAAAGGCATTTAAGCCTTTGATTTGGCTTCCTGTAGTACTTATATTTAACGATATTAAACAGTTGAACGGGACAATTTCTGACCTAAATCAACTAAACTAGGTAGCTTGAAGAGTCATTAGGCAATCATTTTGTAGTAGCCTGTATTAATCCTAGACGGCTTTCAGGTTTTCGCCAGCGAAGACAGGCTGTAACCCGACATAAACAGTTTGGGCTTGGGTGATATACTTTTATCAAGCTTATTATTTACTTTTGTTATACGAAGGATGGTATACACCAATGAAGAAGTTATTAAAGATCTCAGGTATTACATTTGGCATTGTCTTTGTATTGTTCGTATTGGCCGTGGTTGCGGCGACTGTAATGATAGATACAAATGAGTACCGCGAAAAAATCAGTACCTATGTCAAGCAGGAAACAGGGCGTGATTTGCTTATCAAGGGTGATTTGTCGCTGTCCTTCTTTCCCTGGGTGGGGCTCACAATTGGAGAAACAACGCTCAGCAATGCGGCCGGCTTTGGTGAAAAATCATTCGCGAAATTTAATGAGATTAACCTCAAGGTGAAATTACTGCCTCTGTTAAGCAAATCCGTGGAAATGGATACCGTGACACTGGATGGCGTCATGCTAAACCTTGCAAAAAATAAAAAAGGTGTCAGTAACTGGGATGATTTGCTGAAAGCCGGCGGCAAGCCGCAGCATGAAAAAGGTGATCGTGGAGATGGCGGCGAAGGTCTCAAGTCCCTGCAGATTGGTGGCATTCATATCAAGGATGCGCAACTGTCATGGCGTGATGATCAGGCGGGCGTTGCCTATGAAGTAGCTGATTTACAATTGAACACTGGTGCCATCAATCCGTCGAAGCCAGTAGACATGAACCTCGATTTTGATATCAAGGATAACAAAGCCAATAAAAGCTGGCATTTTGGTCTGGGCGGTCGACTGAGTGCCGATATGGACAAACAGCAAGCCAGCATCAGTCAGCTGAAATTACAATTGGCTAACATTACATTGAAAGGAGATTTGCAAGTCACACAAATGATGACGACACCACAGATCAGCGCCAAGCTGACCAGCTCAGAGTTTGTACCGCGCGAAACAATGGCCAGCTTTGGTATTGCCATGCCTGTAACAACAGATGCAACAGTCTTCGGTAAAGCCATGCTCGAACTGATGATGAGCGCAAATGCTGAAAAGGTAGACGTCAGTCAATTACTGGTGCGCCTGGATGAAACGACATTAAAGGGCAGCATGGATATAGCCAATTTTAGTCAGCCTGCAATACGTGCACAAATCGATATCGATCAGATAGATGTTGACCGTTATCTGCCACCGGTGGCAGGCCAGCAAGAAAAAAAGGATGCAAAAGCACCTGCCAGTGATGCGATAGAGCTACCCGTTGAAATGCTGCGTGAACTGAATGTGAAAGCCAATCTCAAAATAGGTAAAATGAAAGTCAGTAATCTGCGTTCAGAAGCCATCAATATGACACTAACGGCGAATAAAGGCTTGATCCGTGTTCATCCATCCAGCGCAAAAATGTATCAAGGTAGCTATGCCGGCGATATTTCTCTGGATGTTCGAGGTAAAGTGTTAAAAGTGACTATGAATGAAAAACTCAACGGCATACAAGCTTCACCATTATTCAAGGACCTGGCGAATCTGGACTGGATTGGTGGCAAGGGCGACATGACGGCGACATTAGCTGCGCAGGGTAATACGATGACCGCACTGCGAAGTAGTCTTGCCGGCAACATCGGCATGTCCTTTCTCGATGGTGTTATCAAGGGTGTAAATGTTTCCTATAAAATCCGGCAGGCCTATGCATTGTTGAAGGGCTTGCCGGCACCGGCAGCAGAACCAAATGAAACACCGTTTACCTCGATCACGGCCACAGCCACGGTTAAAAATGGCGTCGTCGATAACCGCGATATGAAAATGGATACACCCGTGTTAGTCGTGACCGGAGCAGGGCAGGCTGATCTTGGTAAGGAGAGCATGAGCTATCTGGTGAAAGCGACGGTGAATGAAAAGCTGGCTGACAGTGAAAGCGAAGCCATGCAAAAACTCAAAGGTAAAACAATACCGCTGCGCATAGAGGGGCCATTCAGTAAACTTAAATACAAAGTTGAACTGGATGCAGCCGTGAAGGAAGAAGTTAAAGAGAAAGCGAAAGCCAAGATTGAGAAAGAACTCAACGACAAGATGGGTGACAAGCTCAAGGATAAATTCAAAGGATTGTTCTAATTCCTGAAACGAATCAACGGCGGCCATCAAGGCCGTCGTTAGTTTGATTTATTCACCATTACATTATATAAAAAGTGGCTTGACTACTATCGTGGCCGATTTGCAAGTTATGTATAGTAACCGCTATGATCAACTCCTGATATTTACAGCAACGATTTAGTTTAAGTGCCTCCATTAACGAAACAGTCATTCAGCTCGCGCATCCTGACATGGTTTGATCGGCATGGTCGTAAAGATTTGCCCTGGCAAAAAAAACCTACGCCCTATCGTGTCTGGATTTCGGAAGTCATGTTGCAACAAACCCAGGTCAGTACGGTGATTCCTTATTACCAGCGTTTTATGCAGCGCTTCACCAGTCTCAAACAATTGGCGCAGGCTGATCTGGATGAGGTGCTGCATTACTGGTCAGGGCTGGGTTACTACGCTCGTGCACGCAATTTGCATAAGGCAGCCCGTCTGGTGCATGAACAATATCGCGGGCGTTTTCCTGGCACAATTGAAGCATTGCAGGCGTTACCGGGTATCGGTCGATCCACGGCGGGCGCCATTTTGTCACTCTCACACCAGCAGCCACACGCAATACTGGATGGCAATGTGAAACGTGTGCTGGCGCGTCACCATGCGATAGCAGGCTGGACGGGGCAAACAAAAGTCATGCAAACCTTGTGGTCAATTGCTGAAGACTTGACGCCCTGTGAGCACACAGCACAGTATAATCAAGCGATGATGGATCTCGGCGCGACCTTGTGTACACGCACTAAACCCGCTTGTGATCGCTGCCCGGTAGCACAGGATTGCCAGGCTTTAAGTAAAAATATAGTGGCAGAGCTACCCACACCCAAGGCAAGGAAAATCCTGCCGGTGCGCGACACGGTGATGTTGGTGATAAAAAATGGGCCGATGATTTTACTGGAAAAACGCCCTCCAACCGGCATATGGGGAGGGCTCTGGAGTTTGCCGGAATCCAGTTCACCCGAAGCACTGTATCAGGATTGCCATGATCGCTGGGGGATACAGGTGGAAGAGGCTAACGCCATGGCACCCTGGCATCATACCTTTAGTCATTACCAGTTAAATGTGATGCCTTATACGATAAAAATATCCGCAGAGTCCGGCAGGGTCATGGATGAGCAAAGGTATATCTGGTATAACAGCAGTCGAGCCAACAAGCGTGGACTGGCAGCCCCGGTAAAGCGTTTATTTAAAGATGAAAAGTCTACGTAAAGGAAATGAAATGACACGAATGGTACATTGCGCAAAGTTGAATAAAGAAGCCGAAGGGCTTGAACGCCTTACTTATCCAGGTGAATTGGGACAGAAGATTTTTGATTCAATTTCCAAAGAGGCCTGGGATCTGTGGGTTAAACAACAAACCATATTAATGAATGAAAACCGGCTCACGCCTATTGATCCCGAGCACCGGAAATTTCTGGAAAAACAAATGGAAGAATTTCTGTTTGGCGGTGGTGGCGTGGAAATGCCGGTAGGCTTTACCCCGAAAATCTAGAGGGTTTATTCCGGCGAACAGCGCTGTTCGCCGGTTTGCTTCAGTCCAGGTTTGCCTCGTATTTTTTCAGCAACACACCTTCATCACCACAACAACTGGCTGCGCATTTTTTAACCTCATGAATCTTGTCCGGGTCTGTATCCAGGTAGGCATCAACCGGTAAATTTTGCTCGGCACAATCACAACCCTTATCGTCATAGACATAAACATTCGTCAGGCCGATTTGTTTTGCCGCATGATAGGCGGCCTGCATAATATCGGATGGCGTTTGCGGCAGGTGCGATAATTGATAGGCCGGAAAAAAGCGGGTGATATGCCAGGGGCTATCGGCACCCAGGTGATCATAAATCCATTGCGCGATTTGCGTGAGCTCCTCGATGTTGTCATTTTTAGTAGGGATGATATTGGTGCGCGTTTCAACATGGATACCAAGCTGTTGTGCTTTCTCGATGGAGCTGAGTACCTGCTCAACTGACGATGGCTTGCAGATATCCTGATAGAAGGCGTCACTCATACTCTTGACGTCGGAGCACAAAACATCCACGTGTGGAGCCATTAACTCCAGGGCTTCGTTGGTGACAAAACTGTTGCTGACATAGAGCGTGTAAAGTCCTGCTTCATGCGCAAGTATGGATACATCGATGACATATTCCAGCCATACTGCCGGTTCAGAATAAGTAAAAGCAATGCCTTGCACGCCGTGGCGAATGGCGGCAGCAACCAGGGCTTCCGGCGTGACGTAGGCAGCCGTCGATTGACCCTGTGCCAGCTCGTCGAGCGCACTCACGCCCCAGGAAATCTCCAGGTTATGGCAGCCGCCACAACGGAAGTTGCAGCCATAGCTGCCAACGGACATCACCTGGCTACCAGGATGAAAATGCTTGACTGGTTTGTCTTCAATCGGGCCGATATCAATGGCCGAGAGGATGCCGTAAGAGAGGTTATACAGCGTGCCGTTACGATTCACGTGCGCCTGACAGAAGCCACGCTGTCCATGGCCAATTTTGCAGCGCCACAGGCATAAATGGCAGCGTGTGGTGCCATTGCCGAGCTTTTCCTGCAAACGGGTCTCGACCAGTTGATACTGCTGTGGTGACGGACGTGAAAGGCTCATAAAAGTATCCTGAAAATGTTCACCCTAGAGTATTTCCAGGGGGTGATCAAGGGAGGTTTTGCAGGGTCATTATGTAAAAATGAATAATAAACATGCATTTACAAAAAAAAGCAGGTCAATTTATTGTGTTTAACATATGTTTTTACTTGACTCCGGGGCCCTATCCCGGTTTAATTACGCCTCTTTGCTTTTGGCCAATGTTATATCCCCGGCACTAGCATTGAGTATTTATAATGAAGGCCAGGTAGCTCAGTCGGTAGAGCAGTGGACTGAAAATCCTCGTGTCGACGGTTCGATTCCGCCCCTGGCCACCATTTTAACTTCCTGAATTTAATAGATAAAATCTAATACGCCAGTCCGTGAGTGATTTATATCATTCCCCTGTGGCGCTGAAGAAATTATTTTTCAGTTATGCGCTCTTTGAAACTGCAAGAGATATCTCCATGGACATCCTTGGCCGGTTAAGCAGATCTATCATTACATTTAATCGGTGGCCTAATCTTCAAATACGACGGGAGATTGAGGCTTGTTATTGACATGAAGTGTGAAAATATCCGGGCGTGAATAGTGACCCGTCACATCAAGCGTTCTGCGGGCATTAGCCACTTTTGCTATATCGATATCGCAATACAAAATGCCGGCCTCTTCGTGCATAGGGCCCGCAACAATTTCACCTCCCGGTGCAATCACGATAGAATCGCCCGGATTTACCCATTCATCGGCATCCGGGTATAAGGTCTCTTTTTCAGGGAAATTTTCTGGAATGTCGCTCCCTTTCATCAGGTTCCCGCATCCTATGACCCAACAACAACCTTCACGTGCAATGTGTTGTAAGGTACCAATCCAGCCATCGCCACTATCGTATGTGGGGGCAATGTAAATCTCGACACCTTGTGAATACAAAGCATAGCGTGCGAGCGGCATATAGTTTTCCCAGCATAATAAGGTGCCTACACGACCACTGGGTGTATCTACCGCCTTTAACCCGGACGCATCACCGAAGCCCCATACCATACGTTCAGGATTAGTGGGCATTAATTTACGGTGTTTATTTAATAAAGTGCCATCAGGGCCAATAACGATAACGGTGTTATAAATAGTCGAACGGCTCAGTTTGTTATCACGTTCTTCAATGCCACAGACAATCGTCACATGATGTTTTTTTGCAATGTCATGCAATGGAGCCAAATCATTCGAATCCATATCGACAGCATTATTTAATAATCGCGCATGCAATGTTTCTGACAGGTTCCAGTCACCACCTGGCCTTAGACGCCAGATCCAGGTTGGGTAGCCCGGTATAAAGGCTTCGCTGAATACCACCAGTTCCGCACCATTGTTGGCCGCTTCTTCAATAGTAGCTACAGCAAGTGCGACGGTTTTTTGTTTATCGAGAAAAACAGGAGGTTTTTGTACAAGTGCTAGTTTAGACATATTTTTTCCTTTATTTTGATCCGATAGCATGCAACATTTCACAGGGGCCTTCAAACTGACCATTGGTTTCAAACTGAGAGTGTCTCTTCAGTTTCACACCAGGCATCGTCCGGCCCCATATCCGATAAACCGGGGTCAGAGAGCAATATACTCTAATATTTGAAACTATTGCTCTCTGACCCCGTTTTATCATGACTCCGGTTTATCAAACAAGAAGCGTAATGTGTTTGAAGTGCGATTAGAAGATGCGCAGATGACTTGAATCGTTTGCGATAGTCGATTTTTTATCCAGAGCACTCAAATGGCTGGATACCCGGGCTTATCATAAGAAAAGTAAAATCACAAAGTAGTGACTAACGCTGCCAGCGAGTACAAACAAATGCCAGATGCCATGACACCATGGATACCAGTGATCAAGTATAAAGAAGACGATACCCGAGGTGTAGAAAATCCCGCCGGCCAACAACCAATTAAAGCCTTGCGCTGGCAATGCGGCGATTATCGGGTCCAGCGCAAACAGACACAGCCATCCCATGACAATGTAGATAATAACCGGCACCACTCTGGCTCCTTTGTGTGGCAGTGCATCCAGGATGATGCCGAACAAGGCCAGCCCCCAGATCGCGGCAAACATCCACCAACCCAGGGTGCTCTTAAGTGCTACTAGCATGAAGGGTGTGTAAGTGCCTGCTATCAGCAGGTAGATGGCCTGGTGATCGAGCACCTTGAGTGCTCGTTTAGCCCGGCCGGTCAGGCTGTGGTAAATGGTGGATACGGTATACAGCAGAAACAGGGTGAAGCCATAGATGCTGTAGCTGATAATTTTGCTGCTATCCCCGTCTATTGCGGCAAAAGTGATCAATACCGCGCTGCCTGCAAGCGCCAGGATTGCGCCTATCAGGTGGCTGATACTGTTGAATCGTTCTCCTTTGACCATGTATTTTATTTTACATGAATCTTCGCTATGTTTGTTGTGGTTATGACTTTCAGGGAATAGATCCGGGAGTATGGATAGGATTTGCTCATCATGTATCTGTTCTACTCAGGATGAGGATGTTTAAATTGGCAGGAAAGACGCTGGTGCGTGGAGAGGTGCAGTTTTTTTCTCTGCACGCTCATGCTGTCACCCGTTGATTCTACGGGTGACAGCTGGATTTTATATATATAAGCCTAGCTCTTGAATTGTGTAACAATATTATTGAGATCATTGGCCAGGTTTTCCAGATCGTTGATTGATGAAGTGGTCACCATGGCGCCTTCCGATGTTCTTTCGGCAGCAGTATTGATGGTGACTATATTCTGGTTGATCTCTTCAGCAACACCGCTTTGCTCGTCTGCGGCATGGGCTATTTGTGTATTCATGTCGTTAATGGTGTTCACGGCATTGGTGATCATCGTCAGGGAGTTGCCTGCCTTGTCAGCATTGATGACGGTATCATTAGCACGTTCACGACTTTTGGACATAACATGCACCGCATTACGCGCACCTTCCTGTAAGTGAGTGATGACATCCTGTATTTCTGTGGTCGATTGCTGGGTACGGCTCGCCAGCGTGCGTACTTCATCGGCGACAACAGCAAAGCCGCGCCCCTGTTCACCTGCACGAGCCGCTTCAATAGCGGCATTGAGTGCTAACAGGTTTGTTTGCTCGGCAATACTTTTGATAACGTCAAGTACTGAACCTATTTTCTCACTGTCTTGTTCCAGTTTGTTGATGACATCGCCTGCCTGCTCGATTTCATGAGACAACTCTTTGATTGAGCTTATGGTGGCATCAACTATCTGTTGTCCACTGATGGCTTCCTTGTCCGCTTGCCCTGCTGAGTTGGCGGCTTCTGATGCATGGCGGGCAACTTCCTGCACGGTTGCTGTCATCTCATTCATGGCGGTCGCTACTTTTTCCACTTCAAACTGCTGTTGTTGTATGGCGGTCGAGGTTTCCTGTGTAACGGATGAGACATGAGAAATGGATGAAGCCAGTTGTCCGGAAGAAGAGGATAGCCTGGTGATAATGCCCTGGAATTTCTCCAGCATCTGGTTAATGGCATCAGACACGCGACCGAGTTCATCTTTACCTGTTACCGGGATACGCTGGGTAAGATCTGATTCTTTTTCTATATTCTCAATAGTGAGTTGCAGGCTGTTTAACGGCCTGGTGATGCTTTTAACGACACCAATAGTCAACGCGATAGCCAGTAGCAATATGATGCCGGTTACTGTAAAGACGACATTGCGCAGACTGGAGAATGATGTTTTAGCGCTTGCCTGTATACCATTTAAAATATCAGTTTGCAGGCCGATTAATGTTTTAAAGCTACCACGTGCCTTGTTTGCCAACGGTGATGCAGCTTTTCGATACCCCTCCCAGGCAGCTTGCAGAATATCGGTATTTCTTTCCTGTGTAGCCAGGGCTTTCATTCGTTGCAAGCCATCTTGCAGAAAAGCCATGGTATCCTTTTCCGAGTCATTGATGGCCGCCAGTAAAGAGGCAGCAGCTTTGGAGTCTATTAACGCCTTGGTCGATAATTTGAGATTGGCAAAATGTTCAGAGATACTGGCGATGCGTGTATTTAATTTCCCCATGTTTTTTTCGTAGTCATCTCCGAGCATGATGCTTCTCGTCAGACGAGAGCAGTAGTTCATGTCACGACTGATCATTAATGTATATTTTTGTGCGGAGACCCCGGCTTCGTCATATTCCGTAAAATTGCTTTCTATACCGCCCAGCTTTGTGATGCCAAACACGACAACAAACAGCACAGTTAACAGTAGTGTCGTAATGACTGTCATTAATCGGTTTCTAATACTAAAACGGGATAAAAAGGGCATGATATTCACCTGAATCGTTGATTATTCGTTGAGGCAGCTTTACAAGTTGTCTCTTCCTGATTCAGGTATCGGCCAGATCCGGCATATATAAAGGGTTTTGTGTATTTATTTTTTACTCAGGGTGGATAAAATAAACATTTAAATCATAGTCTTAATGTGGGTGTAGTGTCATGTGAGGTGATATTGCATGGATAGTATGCACGAACTGGCCTCTATGAGGGTTTTTCAGAGTTGATAGTTGTATTCTATGATTAATGGCGAATGATCTGAAAAGCGCTTGTTTTTGTAAATGGAAGCCTTGGTAATTTTATCCTTCAGTCCAGGGGTAATAATCTGGTAGTCGATACGCCAGCCGACATTCTTGTCCCACGCCTGACCGCGATTTGACCACCAGGTGTATTGTTCAGCGTGCTGGTTGACGACACGAAAGGCGTCAACAAAGCCGATCCGGCCGAATACCTCATCCAGCCAGGCGCGTTCTTGCGCTGTGCAGCCTGAATTTTTCTGATTGCTTTTCCAGTTTTTAATGTCGATTTCCTTGTGAACTGTATTCAGGTCGCCGCAAATGATGAATTCACGTTTTTGTTTGCGCATGTCCCTGAGTTGTTCGGCAAAGCGTTGCATGAAATCGAGCTTGTTGATGTGCCGCTGCTCGCTGGAGGAGCCGGAGGGCAGGTACAAGGAGGCTATACTCAGTGCACCAAAATCGGCCTGGATATAGCGACCCTCTTTGTCACAGTGTTCCCAACCCATGCCGAAGTGTATGTTATCCGGCTCGGTGCGACAGTACAGGGCAGTGCCGCTATAGCCTTTTTTCTCTGCATCATGAAAATAGACATGATAACCCTTGGGGTGAAACAGTTTATCCGCTAGCTGGTCTTCCTGTGCCTTGGTTTCCTGAATGCAGATGACATCGGCTTGTTGGCGTTTCATCCAGTCAAAAAAGCCTTTTTTGGCTGCCGAGCGGATGCCATTGAGATTGGCGCTAATAATTTTCATGAGGGGGAGGGTAAAGGGAAAAGATTAAAGATTCAAGAGCACAGCCATGTCACGTTATGACATGGTTGCACAGAGTCAGTTTTTTTCTTTTCCCTTTTCCCTTTTATCTTTACCCTGCCTCTAGTATATAATCGGAGCCCATATTTATTATTACAGGTGATACTGTCATGCAGGACTATAAGCGCAATTTTCTGAAGTTCGCCATTGATACGGGTGTATTGCGTTTTGGTGAGTTCACATTGAAATCCGGCAGGGTCAGTCCGTATTTTTTCAATAGCGGTTTATTCAATACGGGTGCGAGCCTGGCATGGCTCGGTCGTTACTATGCCGAGGCTATCATGGCATCTGGCATCGAATTCGATATGATCTTTGGTCCGGCCTATAAGGGCATACCTCTGGCGGCGAGTGCGGCGATCGCCCTGGCAGATCATCATGATTGCGATATTCCATATGCCTTTAATCGCAAGGAAGCCAAGGATCATGGCGAGGGCGGTAGTATTGTTGGCTCTCCCCTGCAAGGTAAAGTACTGGTCATTGACGATGTGATCACGGCAGGCACGGCAATCCGCGAATCCGTCACGATCATAGAAGCGGCCGGGGCTGAACTCGCGGGCGTGGTGATATCGCTGGATCGTCAGGAAAAAGGGTCGGGTGATGTATCCGCCATTCAGGAGGTAGAGTCACAATACAGCATCGCAGTAGCTAATATTGTCAGCCTGGAAAATCTGATCGAGTATCTTGATGAGATGAAGGATCAGCAGCAGGCACTGGCATCGATACAAGCCTATCGACAGCAATACGGAGTTTAGAGAGTATTTTCCTGAGGTGGGCAGCCTTCATAGCCTAGCCGAATATCAGTTTCAAGCCGACCAGGATGGTAATGACTTCAAAGGTACGTTTGATCAGGCGATTGCCTTTAATAATCGACAAATGGGCGCCAATATAGCCGCCCAGCAAGGATCCCAGTAGCAGGGCCGGGAGCCAGTTCCAGTGAATACTACTGAGGATACCGAGAGTTAGCGCACCGGCGCCATTCCAGAACAAACCCACCAGTACCAGGGTGTAGGCGACGGCGCGTTTGTAGTCCAGCCCGAACCAGCGCACCAGCCACAGGGTGACAAAAAGTCCTGTTCCTGATGTCAAGGAACCATTCAATATGCCGATAAGGAACAATATCAGGCCGCCATTGAGATAGCCCATGGTATTGCGGTGTGTGGGTTGGTAGTGTTGACCCAGCTCCCTGTTTAGCGTGGAGTAAATGCCCAGGCACAGGATCAGTACACCGAGGGCAAACCTGGCAACAGGATCGGGTATTTTGAGTATCAGGTTGGCGCCAAGTACCACGCCTGGTATGCCAGTCGCCAAAATAAACAGGGTGAAGCGTCTTTCCAGGGTGTTTTCCCTGAGATGTCGAAGCGTGGCGCCGATACCCAGTGCCACACTCGCGACTTTATGGGTGGCTAGCGCGACACTGAAAGGCAGTCCGAGAAAAAGCAGTACTGGCAGTTGAATGAGGCCCGCCCCTCCGCCAGAGAAGGCTGAAAAACTATTGGCGATCAGTGAAATGATGAAAATAATGAGTTGCGAGAAATAATCCATGGTTTTTTTACTGGAAAATTAGGGTAAACTGTTATGAAAATTATAAACAGGGGCTTGTGTTAAAGTTTGTATGCTATGAAAACAATTGTATATATATTTTTTAGTTTAATGTTATTGCCGCTAATATCGGAAGCCGCCCTGTATCGCTGGGTTGATTCGAGCGGTAAGGTGCATTATAGCGACCAGGTGCCTCCTGAAGAAGCCAGGCATGAGCGTAAAGTGATCGACGAATCCTCAGGCATGACTATCGAGACGATTGAGCGCAGCAAAACCCAGCAGGAATTACAGGAGCTCAAGCGCCTGCAAGCAATAAGGGCGGAAGAGAGAAGGCGCGCCAAAGAACAGGAAGATAAAGATCGAGTATTGCTGCTGACCTATCAAAGCGTCAGTGAGATTATTGTAGCAAGGGATACCAAGCTATCCACCATTGAGCTGGCCAAAGAGCATGCGCTGGATTCGCGTAAATCACAGCTTGCCAGGCTATACGAAATAAGGCAAAAGGCGGCGGATTTTGAAAGGAGTTCAAGACCCATACCCAAGAGTGTACTGGATGAAATCAAGGCTCAGGAGCTGCAGATTGAACACACCAATGAGTATATTAAGGCGAGAGAACTTGATCAGGAAAGGCTGCGCAAGGAATTTGCAGGCTACATTGCGCGCTATAAAGAACTGACTGAATAGCCTTTACTGCCATTTAGCCTTTGATCAGGGTGCCTACGCCTTCATCGGTAAATAATTCCAGTAATACGGCATGCTCAACCCGGCCATCGATAATATGCGCCGTCTTAACACCGGTACTGACAGCGTCCAGTGCGCAACGTATTTTTGGCAACATACCACCATGAATAGTGCCATCTTCAATCAAGGCTTGTACCTGGCTGGCACTGAGGCCGGTCAGCAAATGACCGTCCTTGTCCAGAAGCCCCTCTGTATTGGTCAGCAGGATTAATTTTTCCGCACCCAGAATCTCTGCCATCTTGCCAGCGACCAGGTCGGCGTTAATATTATATGAAAAGCCGTCCTCACCCACCCCGATCGGGGCGATGACTGGAATGAAGTCGCCTGCAGTGAGTATATTAACAATAGAAGGGTCGATACTATCCACTTCCCCTACGTGACCGAGGTCAATAATTTCCGGTACATTAATCATTTCCGAATCACGTGACATCAGCATTTTTCGTGCTCGAATCAAATCGCCGTCCTTGCCAGTGAGTCCTACAGCATTGCCACCATGGCGATGAATCAGATTAACGATTTCCTTATTCACCAGTCCGCCGAGTACCATTTCGACAATATCCATGGTTTCACTGTCAGTGACACGCATGCCGTTGATGAATTCCGACTCCTTGCCTATGCGTTTGAGCAAACTGCCAATCTGCGGACCGCCGCCATGGACCACGACAGGGTTAATGCCTACCTGCTTCATTAAAGTAATGTCACGTGCAAAACTGTTTTTAAGACTGCTGTCTGTCATGGCGTTGCCGCCGTATTTAATCACAACCGTTTTACCGCTAAAGCGCTGGATATACGGCAAAGCCTCGGTCAGTACCTTGGCGAAATTCAGGGCGTCTTTGGATTTTAATGACATAACAGTAGAGAAAGCTCAAAAAGTTTATATAAAGCCATTATGTACCGGATTTGAATTTCAGGAAAGGCCCCTTATCCATCATCAAATAATGGCAGGCATCACGCCATGCTAGCAGTTTAATGCAGCATGGCGAATACAGTGACTAGAAGGGCAGATCCATATCAGGATTGATAGACAGCAGCTGGGTGCGAATCTGGTCCTGTATTCTACCCAGTGCAGCGGCATCGTTGGCTTCAAAGCGTAATACCAGCGACGGCGTTGTATTGGAAGCGCGTACCAACGCCCAGCCATCTTCAAACTCCAGGCGTAAACCATCGATATCGATCATTTTAGCACCGGGAAAATGGGCGCTGCTTTTTAGTTTTTCCATGAAAGTGAAGTTTTCACCCTCAGCTGTTTTGACGTTCAATTCAGGTGTACTGACACTTTCCGGTAGTTGGCTGAATACCTGGTGGCTGTTGCCGTTTTCAGAAGACAGTATTTCCAGCAGGCGGGCACCGGCATACAATGCATCATCAAATCCCAGCCAGCGCTCTTTAAAAAAGATATGGCCGCTCATTTCTCCGGCGAGTTGCGCACCGGTTTCTTTCATTTTAGCCTTGATAAAAGAATGTCCTGTTTTCCACATCAATGGCTGGCCGCCATTGTCGGCGATCACTTTTTCAAGGTGGGTGGTGCACTTGACGTCGTATATAATCTGGGCGCCGGGTTGGCGCGTCAATACATCAGCAGCCATTAACATCAGGTAACGATCCGGCCAGATGATTTTTCCGGATGAGTCTATAACACCCAGACGATCTCCATCGCCGTCAAAAGCCAGCCCCAGGTCGGCACCCTGCTCGGTAACAGCACGTGCCAGCGGCATCAGGTTTTCCGGTTTACTGGGGTCAGGGTGATGGTTCGGGAAGTTACCATCAACATCGCAAAACATTTCAATGACTTCGCAGCCCAGTGCGCGATAAAGTTGTGGTGCAATATCACCTGCCACGCCATTGCCACAATCGACAATGATTTTCAGTGAGCGTTCGAGGCGTACATCACTGGTGACGCGCTCAATATAACTGGGAACTACATCGATCGTCTGTACACTGCCTTCGCCTTTGACAAAATTGTTGCTTTCAATGCGATCCTTGAGTGCCTGGATGGCCTTCCCATGTAGTGTATCGCCTCCCAGCATCATTTTCATGCCATTATATTCAGGCGGGTTGTGGCTGCCCGTGAGCATGACACCCGAGCCATTCCCCAGATAATGGCTGGCAAAATACAGCACCGGTGTTGGCACCCTGCCGATATCGATCACTTCTCTTCCGGACTGTTGCAGGCCGCTGATCAAGGCTTGACTCAGTTCGGGCCCAGACAGGCGACCGTCGCGGGCAATAACGATTTTATTTTGTCCGCGATCCAGTGCTTCACTGCCCAGGGCGCGTCCGATTTTTGTGGTGATATCTGCGGTCAGTGTTTTGTTGACAATACCGCGTATATCATAGGCCTTGAAAATTGACAGTGAGACATTGGGATCGAGATCCTTGTCAGAGATCTCATGTACTTCCAGGGCGTCACTGCTGGTGTCGAAGTCAAATTCTTCTGCCGGTTCGCGCACAACCGGTTCGTCTAGTTGAAGCTGACTATCGCCTCTATCCCGAGCGCTATTGCGCAGTCCTGTCATGTTGCCTGCTATCATACGTAGCTGTTCCATGGCGCCCAGGCAATTTTTCATTGAAATAGGGTATTTGCTACTCATTTTTCCTTGCTGAATATCTTTAAACAGCTTGATGATGATTACTTGATCATTGAGCAGGGCCTTGCGAACTCTTCTGTACATGAAGTACATAACTAAAGTAAATAACAGCCAGATAGAGGCCGTTACACCCCAGAAAAACAGGGCATCATCACCGCCGAAACTGGCACGGTCGTTATCCGGCCAGTTAACAATTTTCAGCAGTGTATTATTGATCGGTTCTGTGATCAGGGGGGTGCCGCTTTTAAAGTTGCTATTGCCTCGGCTGGCTATAGTAAGGACCTGACCTCTCGAGTTAGTTTGCTGTAACTCCAGCAGTCCGCTGGTGGCTTTCATTTGACTGACGGCTTTCTTGATAGCCTGCACCGGAAGGGTGACCATAAGATTACCCAGGTTCAGGTTATTGTTGCCTTTTATATTTCGGATGATATCGATATGTTGTTCGGGTTGTCCCAGTAAATGCACCTCGACAACAGAACTGTCACCCATGCGTGCCTTGTGCAGCAGGTCCAGGCAGGAATAACTGATCGGAGGATTGATGCTATTGTCCGGCTCATCGAATTCAGGCGGTAGAATTTTGATACGTAGCGCGGCCGGGAAAATGTATGCCAATAGAGATTCGCGCTTATGTAATGATGCCTCATCCTGAGTAGCCAGCGCCTGGATCAGCCCGGGTTCCTTGACCATTAAGTCCATGGCATCGATGTAATGATTCATGGTTTGTTCTATTTGTCTGGCATAACTCTTGACCAAAAGTCGCTCATTTTCCTTCAGGCTGTTGGTAATGTTGCTCTGCAACTGTTGAAAAACCAGGAAGGCACCGGCGAACAACAGGATGCTTAATGTCACAAATAATATAAAAAACACAGATTCCAGGCTGGTTGTTCCTGATTTGCGGTCTTTGATACCGCTGCCGACTTTGCTTTTATTACTCTTGCGGCCTGATTTTAATCCTAACTTCATTTGCCTGTACCCTGGTAAATTGTTGGTTTAGTTGGTTGTCAAACCCGTTATTTATATATGATAGCGAATGCTGCGCTTGCTTGCTTTTAATTCTGCTGGTGGACTTATGTTTATTGTCGTCCGGTATGGCCAAATCCGCCAGTACCTCTTTGTGATTCGGTAAATTCCTCGACGCGTTCAAAATGTGCCCGCACAACCGGGACGATAACCATTTGGGCAATGCGTTCACCCACTTCTATGGTGAAATCACTATGGCCGCGGTTCCAGCATGACACAAACAGTTGACCCTGATAGTCCGAGTCAATCAAGCCAACCAGGTTGCCCAGCACGATACCGTGTTTATGTCCCAGTCCCGAGCGAGGTAATAGCATCGCACAAAGCGACGGGTCTTCGATATAAATTGAAATACCGGTAGGAATAAGTTGGGTTTCGCCGGCCTGTATCAGCAAAGGCTGGTCCAGGCAGGCGCGTAAATCCAGTCCTGCAGATCCATCCGTGGCATAATCCGGCAAAGGTATGTCTTTACCGAGTCTTGCGTCCAGTATTTTTAATTGTATCGTTTGCATTGATTCTCTCTGCAATTATTTTTATCAGTTTTGTCGCGAGTACTTTTTTACTGCTTTGCTCATAATGAATATGTCCGCCGGCCCAGAGAATATCGAGTGTATTATCATCCTGGTCAAAGCCCATTGTCGGACCGACCGGGTTGGCAACAATCATATCGAGTTTTTTGCTGGCCATCTTGGTGCGCGCATAATCCAGCAAATGGTCGGTTTCTGCAGCAAAGCCCACAGTAAAAGGTGCGCCGGGCAAGGCGGCTATACTGGCCAGAATATCATGAGTCCTGACAAGTTTCAGGTGCAATTCATCAGACTGTTTCTTGATTTTATGCACGGATTGTAGACCAGGGCGGTAATCGGCCACTGCTGCTGTGGCAATAAAAATATCACATGCCGCACTCTGTTCCATGGCGAGCTGATGCATTTCATTGGCCGTTTCAACATCCAGGCGCTTGACCCTGTCCGGCGTGGCCTGCTGCACAGGACCGGAAATCAAGGTAACTTCGGCGCCTGCGGCGGCGGCTGCTTCGGCGATCGCAAAGCCCATTTTCCCTGAGCTACGATTACTGATATAGCGCACAGGGTCAATGGGCTCGCGTGTGGGCCCGGCTGTAATGAGTACCCGCTTGCCCGACAATAGCCCGGTTTTAAAAAAAGTCTGGCAGGATGCAATCAATGCTTCGGGATCCAGCATGCGTCCCGGCCCGACATCACCGCAAGCCTGTGAGCCATCGTCGGGTCCAAGCATGATGGCGTCACGCTGCGTTAAAATGTTTATATTGTCCTGTGTGGCAGCATGATGCCACATGGCTTGATTCATGGCAGGGGCGATGGCGAGCGGGGCCTTGCTGGCCAGACAGACGGCACTTAGCAAGTCATTCGTCCGGCCTGACGACAGGCGTGCAATAAAATCCGCACTGGCAGGGGCGATTAAAATCAGGTCAGCCCAGCGTGCCAGGGCAATATGCCCCATAGCCGCTTCTGCTTCGGCATCCATCAGTTCAGTGTGTACCGGTTTGCCGGACAGGGCTTGCAGGGTCAATGGTGTGATGAATTTCGTCGCCGAATGAGTCATCACTATGCTGACGTCAGCGCCGAGCTTGCGCAAACCACGAGTCAATTCTGCGCTTTTGTAGGCCGCTATGCTGCCGCAGATCCCCAGGATAATGCGCTTGTTATATAAAGTGTTCATCAGCGAAAGTGTATCATTTCATGGGCATGAACAGTAGCCAGGATAGTATTCCGACCCGCTGGAGATAAGATTCATACGTTGTCGCACGGGTGCTGTTGAGGCAGCGTCAGGCGCAAGCTGTGACAGCACCGCCATTTCAGCAAAAAATAATCGACAAGTTACTGTTTTGAATAATATAATTATCATTCGTCAGGACATACTAAGGAGGGTCTATGGCTATCAAGGACTGGCCGACGTCTGAGCGTCCCAGAGAAAAGTTATTGCAGCAGGGTGCCCGGTCCCTGTCAGATGCCGAATTGCTCGCCATCTTTCTTCGCACGGGTACAGCAGGTAAAACGGCGGTGGATCTGGCGCGCGAATTAATTGCACGCTACGACGGTCTTCGCCCCCTGTTGGAAGCCGATTTCGATACTTTTTGCAGTGCCCCGGGTCTGGGTCTGGCGAAATACTCACAGCTACAGGCGATTCTGGAAATGTCTCGACGGCATTTGTTCGAATCGTTGCAGCGTGGAGCGCATCTGGAAAGCCCGCAGCAAACCCGTGACTACCTGACGTGCGAGTTACGCGGTCACAAGCAAGAGGTGTTTTCCTGCCTGTTTCTGGATAATCGGCACCGTGTCCTGCATTTTGAAAAACTGTTTTTCGGTACCATCAATAATGCGACCGTGCATCCGCGGGAAGTGGTGAAAAAAGCGCTGAAACACAATGCCGCCGCAGTAATCCTCTCGCATAATCACCCCTCCGGGATATCAGAGCCAAGCCAGGCCGATATTAGTATCACCAGGCATTTAAAAGAGGCGCTTGCGCTGGTGGATATTCGTGTTCTGGATCATTTTATTATCGGAGATGGTGAATCGGTTTCACTGGCAGAAAGGGGGCTTGTCTGAAGAATATCGCCCTAACTTATTGTTATTTATAGTCATAGGTATAAATGCTTGTATATTTAATCGTAAATCTGTACAATTCTCCGCCTTCATCTTGTGGTGAACGGATCTAGTTTCGGAGAGAAAAAAGTCATGTCCAGAGTATGTCAGGTAACAGGCAAACGCCCAATGAGTGGAAACAATGTTTCCCATGCAAAAAACAGAACCAGGAGGCGTTTCCTGCCTAATCTTCACACCCATCGTTTCTGGGTTGAGAGTGAAAATCGTTTCATCAGACTGCGCCTGTCAGCTAAAGGTATGCGTATTATTGATAAAACCGGTATTGATACCGTATTGGCGGACATGCGTGCCCGTGGCGAAAAGGTTTAAGGAGAGATATCATGCGTGACAAAATCAGATTGGTATCCAGCGCGGGCACTGGCCATTTTTACACCACCACCAAGAACAAGCGCACTATGCCCGACAAAATGGAGATCAAAAAATTTGATCCTGTTGTGCGTCAGCATGTGATGTATAAAGAAGCTAAAATCAAGTAACCAGGTTGATTATTAGAGAAAAGCCCGCCTTATAAAGGCGGGCTTTTTTTTTGCACAGGGATGTGCTTATTTGCCGTTTATTTTATATTGCCAATGTTTGGCACTATGGCCGTTTATCTATTTTTTTTAAGGATTGGCACTATGGACGCGAGAGCACACGGAAGCGCGTAGCGCTCGTCCATCTGTTAGTCTTCGCTAACCGCATATCCATGGTATATCGTGGTTATTGCGGTAATACCCTGCTCAAAAAGATGAAATGTGACCGATTTGTCTTTTTCTTGTCCTGATTCTAAATATTCAGGCCGTTTCGGCCGTTATACCTAATATATATAAATACGGCAACCCGTGAAAACCTCGGTATCAAATTTCATGCGGGGGCCTTTATTGTTTATTGGCTTAAATTTGAATAAATAAATAATCGGCCTTTTACTCGCAGAATGAGTAAAAAAATGATTGTTTGGACAGGAATCCTACATGAGTGCATTGCCAAAAATGGCGGATAAAAAATCGCTGAAAAACCTGGTGCCATTGAATGGTTTAACAGCGACCCATTTTGAAGAACTGGCAAAAAAAGCCACAGTCCTTGAACTCAAGCCCGGCAAATACCTTTTCAAGAAAGGAGAACGAGACAGTTCTACCTGCTACATTCTGGAAGGAGAAATTGCATTAGTGGATGGTAGTGACATCAAACTAACCATCGAAGGTGGCACAGAGGAAGCCAAACACCCGATCGCTCCCCAGCAACCCAGGCAGCTGGGTGCCCGCGCAAAAACACATTGCACTATTATCAGTGTCGATTCCGGCTTACTGGATGTCATGCTTTCCTGGGAGCAGTCGGCCAGTTATGAAGTGGATGATATCGAGTCAGACGAAGAAGACTGGATGACTCGTATGATGCAATCGGATTTATTACAGAGGCTTCCTGCCACTAATTTGCAGCAATTATTTATACGCATGGAGGAGGTTGACACCAAGGCCAGTGAGGTAGTGGTTTATCAGGATGATGAAGGTGATTATTATTATATTATTAAACAAGGTACCTGCATTGTCAGCCGCAAACCGTCAGCCAATGCCAGAGAGGTCAAGCTGGCTGAATTGACGGATGGTGACAGCTTCGGAGAAGAATCACTATTATCAGGCGCAAAACGTAATGCATCCGTTACCATGCTTACCGACGGTAAGTTAATGAGGTTATCGAAAAAAGATTTTAACGAATTATTGAAATCCCCGTTACTAAGCCATGTGACCTATGACCAGGCCAAGCCGTTGATACAAGATGGAGCGATTCTGCTCGATGTCCGATTGCCTGGTGAATACACCAATGCGCATCTTGAAAACAGCATCAATTTACCGCTGGCAGCCATTCGAAATGAAATCAGTAACATTGATCGCGAGAAAGAATATATTGTTTATTGCGATACCGGTAGACGTAGTACCAGCGCAGTATTCCTGCTAGGTCAGTTTGGTATTGATGCTAATGTTCTCAAGGATGGTTTGAGTAGTGTGCCTCTGGAAGATTACGCCACAACAAACCAGAAAGAAGCTGCAAGTGCAGAGATTATCGATATTAACCGCGACAGGGCTGATGTTGCAGATACAGGGCCATTGGTAGCTGAATTAAAAACAATAAAAAAAGAAAAAGCACAACTGGAAGAGAATCTCAAGAACCTGTCATTAGAAGTAGATAGTTTAAAAACCCAGATTGGAAAATCAGAAGAGAAGATTGCCAGTAGAGAAAGCGAGCTGCAGGAAACAAAAAACCTGATTCAAAATGAGCAGGATATGGCCAGTAACCTGGAAGAAGAACTGCAGGGCTTACGGGCCGTTGAAATTGAATCGGACAAGTTGAAAGAGCAGCTTGCCAAAGTTAAAGAGCAGCTTGAAGAAAAAGAAAAATTACTGAAAAACTCCCAGGAATCAGATGAATCTCTGCAGAAGAAACTATTATCTCAACAGGAAAAAATTAAAAAATTTGAGCGCGATCTTAAAAAAGCAAGGGAGAGAGAGTCCGATGCCGAGCAGGTAAACGAGGCCAACGTTACAGAGCTTGAGGCATTAAATGTAACACTGCTGAATTTACAATCAGAAAAAGCTGAATTGAGTAACAAACTCGAAAGTATTGAGCGCGAAAAAGATGCCTTGGGGGAAGATGTCGATGCCAGTGTCGGCGCATTGAACGCAGAATTAGAAGGCCTGCGTACAACCATTGGGGAGTTACAGGAAAATAGAGCGAAAATTGATAGTGATTTGCAGCAGGAACGCCAGCAAATGGAGTTATTGCGACAGCAGTTACAGGCAAAAGATGCTGAGCAGCAAACACTGACAGAAAAAATGACTTCAATCGGCAATGAGTTAGAGGTAGAAAAAAGTAAATCTCAACAAGTAGCGACTGAAAAAGCGGCAATAGAAAATGAACTACAGGTACTGAGGGGTGAGCTAGAGAATGGTAGCGCCAGCAGTAGTGAGAAAATAACTGCGCTGGAAAATCAAATTAATGAATTTCAGCAATCCAGGCTCGATCTGGAGAGTCAGCTTGAACTGTCAACAACCCTGGCTGATGCACTGCAATCAGAGCTGCATGATATAAAGCAATCCAGCGAGTCGGCTATAGCCGAGCGTGAAGCTCAGCAACAAAGCCTGTTATCACAATTAAATGAAACAGCATCGATCAGATCAAACCTGGAAGCCGATATCCAGGGATTGAATGAGAAAATGAGTGGATATGAGGCTAGTCTCGCCGAATTAAGAACAAACAGCGAACAGCAGGCACGGGCTGATGAAGAAAAAATAAAATCTCTGGAAGTATCTTTAGCCCGCGCAAGTGAAGACAAATCGGTCAGAGAGGCAGCCTTACAGGAAGAGTTGGCAGGTTATCAGCAAAGCCAGCAGCGTCTTGAAGCTGATCTCCAGGCAATAACAGAAAAGGCGAATGAATATCAAAATAGCCTGGAGACGTTAACACGCGAAAATGACGCCCGACAGCAGGAGAGTCATGCGGCTGTCGAAAAACTCCAGGCTGAACTGGATGAAGTTAATCGAAAAAATGCGCAACGAGAATCAGATCTTGTGCAGCAAACCAATGATTCTAAAAATCAGTATCAGGAAGCAACACTGGAAATTGAAAAGCTTACTGCCAGAGTAAAGGAATATGAGGCAGGCCTGAGTGCCAGTAATGAAAATGTAGAACGTCAAACGCGGGAGTTTACAGATAAAATAAAATTACTGGAGTCAGAGCTTGAGAATAAAAATAAAAATAATAACGACTTGCAGCAAACTATTGAATCATTACAGGCAGCTGAACAGCAATACAGGCAGGATCTTGATCTAAGCAGGGTGACCCAGGAACAAGTTGATGATTATAAGCATAAGTTTGCGCAGGTTGAAAAAGATCGAAATTCAATAGATGAACAGTTAACGCAGTCCAGAAAGCGCATTGAAGAATTGTCAGAAATCAACAAACAGCTTGAAGCCGGCAATCAGGATGAAGCGCTTCAGCTTAATTTGCAGGAACTAAGGTGTTCCTTGAATGATGCCGAGCAAAAGTTGCAGGAAAAAGATCGCCTCATATCAGAAAAATCAGACGAAGAAAATGAACTGCGTAAAGAGCTGGCTGCCCTCAGAGCGGTGTATGTCCAAAAGGATTCTGATGTCAGTCGCTTGCAAAATGACTTGAATAGTGCACAAGAAAAAATATCCGAGTTTGAGAAAAATGATGAAAATACAAACAAGAGCAAACAGGCTGCAATAGAAGAATTAAGTCTGGTGCGTGGAATATACGAGCAGTCAGAAAAAGAAAATAGTGAACGTATTGTAAAGCTTGAGACTGAATTAAAAGAAAAGCAACAGCAACTTAATGAATATAATGACAAGGCTAATGAAGCAGTATCATTGAAGACTGACGCGGAATCTGCTTTCAAGGTTATGGAAGGTGAGATTGAAAAAATAAGGCGCGAGTCAGATCAATATCAAAAAACAATTCATGATAGCAATGAACAGATAATCGCACTGCGTAGTGAGCTGGAAAAATTACAGGAACAACAAAAGAGTTGGCGTGTTACAGAAGATGATCTTGCGAAGAATAATGAGTTGGAAATGTCTCGGGCCAGAGTCAGTGAGCTGGAAGATGAGCTGCGCCAGGTTCATGCGAAGCTGGAACTGAGTGAAGTTAGTGTGCAACAGCAAAAGACCCTGTCGAATGATCAGCAAGATATTAACATACAGCTATCACAGTTAAAGAGTGAGATGGAAAGCCAGATGGATCGTTACAAGTCTGAGCTGGATGATGAGTCAAACAAGTTACGTGAAGAAAATAAAGGGCTTCATGATGAATTGAAGAAGCTACACATGGAGCATGAGATGGCGATCAAAACGGGACAGGAGGCCGCCGGTAAAATTCAACCTGATATGAGTGATGCTCATCAAGCAGCGGAAGAAAAAGATCACTCGGCATTATTCGACTTGCCGGATATAGACAAGAATTTGTTTAATAACAACGCAGGCACCACTGCGCCTAAAAGTAACTGGTTGATGACGATTATCGTTGCGCTGTTATTTTCTCTATTTTCGGCAGCTACTGTCTATTGGTATTTTGTTATGTCCAAATCAGATCAGGTAACAATCGTTCAGCAGCCAGAGTCTGACAATGAAGTAAGCAATCAGAAAACGATCAACAAGCAGGCAATGTCCTCACCCGGCGTTAAGGATAAGCAGCAGCCATCTTCAGGCAAAAACCTGGCTAATGCCAGTGAGGCAATAAGCAGGAAAAAAGAAAGTAGTCCTGCCAGGACTGCTGATGGATTAAAGCCGACACGTATATTCAGTGATTTTCTGCAATCAGGCGGTAGTGGGCCGGTTATGGTAGGCGTTCCCGGAGGGATCTTTTCCATGGGAAGCCCCGCTAACTCAACCTATTTTGATGAAAGACCGCAGCATAAGGTGTCATTAAGGCAGTATTCAATATCAAAATTCGAAGTGAGTTTTGAAGATTATGATCGTTTTAGTGCAGATAGTGGACGCCCCAGACCTTCCGATAATGGCTGGGGTCGTGGAAAGCGCCCGGTAATTAATATTACCTGGGATGATGCGATTGCCTATACGCAATGGCTGTCTAAACAAACCGGGCACGAATATAGATTGCCCAGTGAGGCAGAATGGGAATACGCGGCGCGATCAGGCAGTAAGGAGCGATATTGGTGGGGTGCAGATTACAAACCTGAAAGTGCCAATTGTTTTAATTGCGGTAGTCAATGGGACCGCATCAGTAGTGCGCCGATTGGCAGTTTTTCTGCAAATTCTCTCGGGCTTCATGATATGACAGGTAATGTCATGGAATGGGTCATGGATTGCTATACCGACAATTATGACGGTGCACCCATAGATGGCGCTGCCAGACAGTCAGCAGCCTGTCAGAAGCGAGTTGTCAGAGACGGGTCCTATCACAGTACCAGTGAGAATATCAGGGTAACCAAGCGTAGTGGTTATCCGCAGGATAGTGCTGTTGATCAAATTGGCTTTCGCATTGTTCGTGTGCGCTGAGGCTTTTAATTTGATTGTCCGGATCAGTTGTACGGTTTAATTTTCCCGTAAAGACCGTGGTCTTCTGGTCGGTTTAATAATTACCAGAAATTCTCTGTTAATGGTAGTTGACATCAGTAGCCTCTCTGGGAAAATAGTCGGCATCTCTCATTCCTCCAGTATCAATATTATGTTTAATGTATTAGCAGCAGGCGTTGCTACAGTCGATATTATTAATACAGTCACTACGTACCCGTCGGAAGATGATGAAGTCCGCGCTATCAGTCAATCTATATTGCGAGGAGGCAATGCCACTAATACATTGGTAGTATTGTCTCAACTGGGTCATCGTTGCAGCTGGGCGGGTACTATAGCGGATGATACTCATGCCAATATTATCCTGCAGGATTTAGCAACGTATCACATCGATATCAGTCAGAGTGTTAAAATCAGTGATTCTATATCACCGCTATCCTGTATTACATTAAGCGAGGATAGTGGTAAAAGATCAATTATTCACTACAGAGAATTACCCGAGTTGAGCTTTGAAAATTTTAAACGCATTGATCTCTCGAACTATGACTGGATACATTTTGAAGGGCGTAATGTGGAGCAAACACTATTGATGCTACAGGCTGTCCGGCAATGCAAACAGTCACTGCCTGTTTCAGTGGAAATAGAGAAACACAGGGCTGATATTCAATGCCTGTATCCGTTTGCGGACTATCTTTTTTATTCGCGGGCTTTCGTTGAGCAAAGCGGTTTCGATGACGCCCCTGCTTTTTTAATGTCGACGCATAAGCAGTTTCCCGATATTGAACATTACTGCGCCTGGGGTAATCACGGCGCCTATGCTATCGATCGTCAAGCAGATATTTTTTACGCTCCGGCAAAATCTGATAGTCAGGTAGTGGATACTATTGGTGCGGGTGATGTATTCAATGCAGCCATTATTGATGCAAAATTAAATCACTATACATTTCAGGCAGGTCTCGAGCGTGCCTGTGAGGTGGCGGGTAATAAATGCAGCCAATACGGATTTTCAGGCCTAGGTAGTCGCTGATATGAACAATAAAACTGCTTTACTCAATGCAGATGAATTTGTCGAAGGAGAATGTAAAACATTTCGGCTGGCTGATGGCGCCTATGAAAAAGAGTGTTTTATCGTTTTTAAAGACAATGAATTTTATGCCTATGAAAACAGTTGTCCGCATACAGGTGCGCCATTGGACTGGATGCCGAATCAATTTCTGAGTCTTGATAAAATGCATATACAGTGTTCTACACACCATGCCTTATTCCGTATTAATGATGGTTATTGCGTTTCCGGGCCATGCGCTGGAAAATCCTTAAAGCAATTAGAAGTCAGTATATATCAGGGAGGAGAGGTGATTGAAATTAACGGGAATGGGAGCCCTTAAGCGCATCTATATGGCTTGGTGCAGAACGATTTCAATGCCGAAATCCATTCAGCTTTTTGAGGTTTACTTCATTTTTTCGATAAAATCCTCAACCTCAAGTGCTGCCATATGATCCGGCAATGTGTGGGTATCAGTACTACTGCTGAATTCAATTTCCTGAAGTCTTAACTCAGGTAACAGCATTCCCGCTGTCTGCATGTCTGCAGTTGAATGCTCTTTCGCAATATTAGTACGTGCTTCGAGTTCCTTTCGAAGTGTGCCTGATGTCATGTCGTAAACTGCTATCATGCCTCACCTCCAAGTTTTGCAATGTCCTTATACTCTATAACGGCCTGTCATCCAGAATATTTAGAACCCGGGTTTTATCACCGGTTCCGTTCTTTTTTATCATAGTTTCAATAAATTTGGAAATTCTAATGTAGAATGACATTTAAGTTTTCTAAAACAGTAACTTAAAAATTCAATGATTTATTCAGGGTAAGGTGATCAGGCGTGTATTTGCTAGGATAGATAAAAAAATAGTGCAGTACTTTAAAAGTACCGCACTATTGATAAACCTAATGATGGTTCACTAAGAATCAGGGGAATGCAGGTATGGTCGGGTCAACCTGTTCGTGATGTGCTTCGGGATGAAGTCGTTTAACCATATCGGTAATTTCACTGACATTGTCTTTAGGGACATCGATCATCAGCA
>Ga0316205_10000584_pt1 | contig 63574 bp, 53 predicted proteins | sample 3monthpyrite_MG_FD_204941 | JGI IMG/M metagenome (GOLD analysis project Ga0316205, IMG submission 204941) | Microbial mat bacterial communities from mineral coupon in-situ incubated in ocean water Damariscotta River, Maine, United States -... | ecosystem: Environmental > Aquatic > Marine >...
ATGGGCCAGATCGATGGAGTTCTGTTCGATCTGGGAGTTTCGTCTCCGCAGCTTGATAATGCCGATCGCGGTTTCAGTTTCATGAAGGACGGACCTCTGGATATGCGTATGGATACCAGCCAGGGTCAGTCGGCCGCTGACTGGCTGGCCACTGCAGATGAGCAACAAATTTCTGAAGTCATTCGAGATCTGGGTGAGGAAAAATTTCATCGGCGTATAGCTGGCGCGATAGTCGAAAACCGTGCAACTAATCGTCTGCAAACAACGCTTCAGTTGGCCAGTCTAATCGAAAAAACAGTACCACGCCGTGAAAAAGGCAAGCATCCTGCTACTCGAAGTTTTCAGGCGATACGCATTTATATCAATCGCGAGCTTGATGATTTGCAAGAGGGTCTGAAGCAGGCGCTGGCTGTATTGAAAGTGGGTGGGCGTCTGGCGGTGATTAGTTTCCATTCACTGGAAGACCGCATGGTAAAACGATTTTTTCGTCAGCAGGTCGAAGGCGAGCGCTTGCCGTTCGATTTGCCGGTGCAGTTTGAGAAAACCGGTGCACAAATGAAGTTGATCGGCAAAGCGATACGGCCAACACAATCCGAGATTGAGCGAAATGTCAGGGCGCGCAGTGCCAGTCTACGCGTGGCTGAGAAAATTGCGGAATGAATCTCCAGTGGCTACTTGTGGCAATGTTTTTACTGGTGATGGCTTCAGCAGTAGGCGTTATTTTCAGCAAGCATGAAAGTAGAAAATTATTTGTGCAATTGCAAACGCTGCAAAAGGAACGCGACCAGATGGATATAGAGTGGGGAAGAATGCAGCTTGAGCAAAGTACCTGGGCTACTCATGGCAGAATTGAAGGGTTGGCAAGAAAAAAACTCGATATGACTATTCCTCGTGCTGAAAACGTAATGATTATTCGACCATGAAAACAGAGCAGAATATACCATCACAAAACAAGCGCAGGTTTGTCCTGCTATTGCTATTTGTAGTGATTGTCGGTTTGCTGATGTGGCGTGTGGTTTATTTGCAGGTGTTTAACAAGGATTTTTTACAGGACCAGGGCTCTGCCAGGCACTTGCGTACAGTCAGTATTGCTGCACATCGTGGCATGATTATGGATCGCCATGGTGAGGCGCTGGCTATCAGCACGCCAGTGGAATCAATCTGGGTAAACCCTTCGCTGCTGGTTAATCAGCGCCAGATGTTACCGAAATTAATGCGCATACTTGAGCTTGATCTGGAACAGACTGAACAAATGCTGGCGACACGTATGGACAGGGAGTTTGTGTATCTCAAGCGCCATGTCAATCCCGATATAGCAAAGAAAGTGCTGGATATGCAGATTGAAGGTGTCTTTGCCCAGCGTGAATATCGCCGTTATTACCCTGCCGGTGAGGTGGTTTCGCATGTCATCGGTTTTACCAATATTGACGATGAAGGCCAGGAAGGTATCGAGCTATCCTATGAGGACTGGTTGAAAGGTACGCCGGGCAAAAAACGAGTTATTAAAGACAGGTTGGGCCGGGTCATAGAAGATGTTGAGAGTATTCGAACATCCAGTCCGGGGAAAAATATTCATCTGAGTATTGATCGTCGTATTCAGTACCTTGCCTACCGTGAACTAAAGACAGCCATGAAGCTGAACAAGGCGCGGTCAGGCTCTGCAGTGATGCTGGATGTGAAAACCGGAGAGATTCTGGCTGCAGTCAATCAGCCTTCCTATAACCCGAATGGCCGGAAAAACATGCGTAGTTCCCAGTTTCGTAATCGCGCTGTGACGGATGTGTTTGAACCAGGTTCGACTATCAAACCCTTTACTATTGCGATGGCTTTAGAGAGCAAAAAATACAAGCCGGATACTATTATTGATACAACGCCGGGCACTTTGAAAGTGGGGCGTAACACTATCAGGGATGCAAAAAATTACGGTAAGCTTGATGTTACGCATGTTATCACCAAGTCAAGCAACGTTGGCGCCAGTAAAATAGCCTTGTCGATGGATGCCGAGCGCATGTGGTCGATGTTTAACCGGCTTGGTTTCGGTGTCGTGACTGCCAGTGGTTTTCCTGGCGAATCAGCAGGTTTGCTGAGTCATTTTTCACGCTGGCATGATATTGAGCAGGCGACATTGTCATTCGGTTATGGCTTGTCTGTCACACCGCTGCAACTGGCACATGCTTATTCCATTCTGGCTGCGGATGGTGTTTCCCGTCCGGTTTCATTTATCAGGCAAGATAAACCTGTTGCCGGTGAGCAAGTCCTGCCGGCCAAAGTAGTACGTGACGTTCGTGAAATGATGAAAACGGTAATCAGTGACGAAGGCACTGGCATACTGGCCAGCGTGCATGGTTACCAGGTAGCAGGCAAGACCGGTACGATACACAAGTCAGCAGCGGGCGGTTATTCCAATGATCGCTATATTGCGGTGTTTGCCGGTATGGCGCCCGCATCAGATCCTCGCCTTGTGTTGATAGTGATGGTGAATGATCCCGCTGGTGAGCAATACTATGGTGGTCAGGTAGCTGCTCCGGTTTTTTCACGCGTAATGTCAGGCGCATTACGGTTGATGGATATAGCACCGGATAATCTGCCAGTGATGCAAACTAACTTGCAGCTCAACAAGGAGCGTTCATGATGATGTCAGCTGGTCAACATGGAAGTTCACGCTTGAGTCAGTTGCTGCATGGGTTCGCCAATGTCGAGCAAAGTATGGACTGTGATGTCAATGCGCTTTTTATCGATAGCCGTGATGCACAGCAAGGTGGCTTGTTTCTGGCCTGTGCCGGCAAACAGGGCCATGGTTTCGATTATTTATCAGAAGCCTATGATGCAGGCGTGGCTGCTGTTGCCTGGGAGCCAACCGATGAATACGGCTCGCCACCTGAGAACGTTGCTCATTCTGCACAAGTGCCATTGATTGCAGTTAAAAACCTGGCACTCCTGGTGGGCTATATTGCTGATCGTTTTTATGGGCATCCATCAAGAGAGCTTTGTGTCATTGGTATAACCGGTACTGATGGCAAGACTTCATGTTGTCATTTTATTGCCCATGCATTGCAAACAGATGGTAGCCCTGTCGGTATTATTGGCACCCTCGGCTATGGTTTGCTGGGACACCTGCAGAGTGCGACTCATACAACACCCGATGCGATTCGAGTGCATCATTTATTGAAGCAAATGCGAGAGCAAGGGGCGCGCACGGTGGTCATGGAGGTGTCATCGCATGGGCTGGATCAGGGGCGTGTTAATGGCGTGACTTTTGAAGTTGCTGTGTTAACCCATGTTAGCAGGGATCACCTTGATTATCATGGTGATGAAGCCAGTTACGCAAAAGCAAAAGAGCAACTTTTCAAAATGCCAGGTTTACGTAAGGCGGTGATCAATAAAGACGATACCTTTGGTCGAGAGTGGTCGCAATCATTGGCAAGCGATGTACAGTTAATAACCTATGGTTCATATGCAGACGCAAGTGTGTCTTCCATGGGTCTGGAATTCTCCGATGTTTCTCTGACACTGGCAGGTATGGACTGGCACGTTAATGGCCCATGGGGTAGTGCTCATCTGCATAATCAATTGTTTGGTCGTTTTAACGTTTATAATTTAACCGCTGTGCTGGCAACACTCAATGTGATTGGTGTGGCATGGGATGCTGCTTGTCATGCCGTAGAGAAATTGACTAACGTACCAGGGAGAATGGAATTCTATCGATCTGCGGGTGCCGCTGCCGCGCCACAGGTAGTGATTGATTTCGCGCATACACCGGATGCATTAATGCATGTCTTGAATGCATTGCAGGAACATGGTTTCGGCAAGATCTGGTGTGTATTTGGTTGTGGCGGTGATCGCGATACAGGCAAACGTCCTTTGATGGGGCGAGCAGCTGCATTGGTCGCCAGCGAGCTGATATTAACCGATGATAATCCGCGTTCTGAATCAGGTGAGAAAATCATTGCTGATATTCTCAAGGGTATTACTGATCAAACGCATGTGCATATAGAGAGAGATCGCAAAGCCGCTATTCAATGGGCTATTGAGCATGCCGGTGCAGGGGATGTGGTGTTGGTAGCGGGTAAGGGCGATGAAGAATATCAATGGGTCGGTGACCGTAAGTTGCCGTTTAGTGATCGACAAGTCGTGCAATCCTTGCTGCAAGGAGGTTTGCACTGATGCAAATGCAATTATCAACAGCAGCACTGCAACTGCATGCCGAACTGATCGGTGAGGATGTTGCTTTTTCTCATGTGGGTACGGATACGCGTGCGCTGCAGCAGGGTGATTTATTTGTCGCTCTGAAGGGCGATCATTTTGATGGGCACCACTATCTTCAGCAAGCGCAGGATGCAGGAGCGGTAGCTGCCATGGTGAGTCGGCAGATATCATCGACCATGCCGCTACTTAAAGTTAAGGATACACGCCAGGGTCTGGGTCAACTGGCTGCTATCTGGCGCCAGAGTTTTACTATACCTCTGGCAGCGGTTACCGGTAGTAATGGAAAAACAACCGTGAAGGAGATGATTGCCTCTATCATGAGCCAACAAGGTGATGTGTTGGCGACAAAGGGTAATCTGAATAATGATATTGGCGTTCCTCTGACCCTGCTTCGATTACAGGATAAGCATCGTTCCGCGGTGATCGAAATGGGTGCCAATCATGCCGGTGAAATAGAATACCTCTGTACTCTGGCACGACCGCATGTGGCTGTCATTACTAATGCAGGGGCTGCACACCTTGAAGGTTTTGGCAGTATTGAAGGTGTGGCGCAGGCTAAAGGTGAAATTTTTACTGCGCTGGATAAAGATGGCATTGCCGTTATTAATGCCGATGATGATTTTGCATCAACGTGGCAACAAATGGCGGGTAGTCGAAAAATAATTCGTTTTGGTATTAGCAATGACGCCGATGTCAGTGCTGAATGGATGCAACAGCAAGATATCCTTCAGTTGCAGATAAATACGCCGGCCGGCAGTTGTTCTCTGCGAATGCAGTTGCTCGGGCGCCATAACATAATGAATGCATTGGCGGCCACAGCGGTTGCCCAGTCTATGGGCGCGAGTCTGGACATGATTGTTCGCGGGCTGGAAGCCTTCAAGCCTGTTGCGGGCCGTTTGCAAATCCAGCAAGGCTTGCCAGGGATGCAAATTATAAATGACACCTATAACGCTAATCCTGCCTCATTCAGCGCCGCAGTTGATGTGTTGGCCGACATGCCGGGTACAAAATATCTGGTGCTGGGTGATATGGGCGAACTCGGAAACGATGCCGCGCAGCGCCATGCGGAATGTGGAAAGCTGGCAAAGGATAAGGGTGTGGATCACCTCTATGCCGTTGGCGAGTTATCACAGCATGCAGTGAAGGCGTTTGGTGATCAGGCCATCTGGTTTAACGATAAGGCCGATCTGGCCAGACAAATAATACAGGACTGGGACAGCAGCGGGACGCTATTGATAAAGGGGTCTCGTTCAATGCATATGGAAGAAGTGATTAACGCACTACAGGCCGGAGGTATTGAATGATTATCTACCTGGCCGAATACCTTGAACAATTTCATAGCGGCTTTAACGTTTTTCAGTACATCACATTACGTGCCGTGTTGGCAGCGATAACGGCACTGATGATTTCTTTCATTGTAGGTCCTTTTATGATTCGGCGACTGAGTCGATATCGCATTGGCCAGGTCGTGCGTGATGACGGGCCCGAAACGCATTTGCTCAAGGCAGGGACGCCGACTATGGGGGGCGCATTGATTCTGGTCGCGGTCGCTATCACCACTTTATTGTGGGGGCGTCTGGATAATAAATATGTCTGGGTGGTGTTGTTAACGACTTTGGCATTTGGCGTGGTTGGCTGGATAGATGATTATCGTAAGCTGGTTTTACAGGATCCAAAGGGCCTGTCTTCACGCTATAAGTTTTTTTGGCAATCGGTGATTGCACTAGCGGTAGCAGTGTATCTCTATGCCAATGCGCAGCCAATTGAAACAGAGCTGGTGGTGCCATTCTTCAAAAATGTTACACCACAGCTGGGTTGGCTATTTATACCATGGGCCTATTTTGTCATCGTTGGCAGTAGTAATGCGGTCAATCTGACCGATGGTCTTGATGGTCTGGCTGTTATGCCTACGGTGCTGGTGTGCGGGGCACTGGGGTTGATCGCTTACCTGACCGGGCATGCCCAGTTTGCAAAATACCTGTCTATTCCTCATCTCGTCGGTGTCGGTGAAGTGACCGTTATATGTGCTGCACTGGTTGGGGCCGGACTTGGATTTCTCTGGTTTAATGCTTATCCGGCGATGGTGTTTATGGGCGATGTCGGTGCGCTGGCTCTGGGAGCCGCACTCGGTATTATCGCTATCGTCATTCGTCAGGAGCTGGTGTTAGTCATCATGGGTGGCGTATTTGTTATGGAAACTGTCTCGGTTATTTTGCAGGTTGCATCATTCAAGCTGACAGGTAAACGAATCTTCAGGATGGCACCGTTACATCATCATTTTGAATTAAAGGGTTGGCCGGAGCCTCGCGTGATCGTGCGCTTCTGGATTATTACAGTCATTCTGGTGTTAATCGGCCTGGCAACATTAAAGATACGCTAGCGCAATGTGAATGCAATGCAGGTACGCAAGACAAATATTAAAAATATGTTGACTCAAAAGCACAGGGTATTGATTGTCGGTCTGGGCAAGACCGGGCTCTCCTGTGCGCGTTATTTATCGGCCCAGGGTATTGAAGTGGCTATCACCGATAGCCGCGAAAAACCGCCAGAGCTTGCCAGACTGCATGCAGAATTGCCGCATGTAGCCGTGTTTACTGGTGGTTTTGAACAGCAAGTGTTTGCCAGTGCGGATGAATTGATCGTCAGCCCGGGTGTATCACTCAAGCATCCATTCATCAGGCAGGCTATCGAACAGGGTAAAAAGATTATTGGTGATGTTGAATTATTTGCACAACATGTCACGGCACCATCGATCGTGATTACCGGTTCAAATGGTAAGAGCACAGTCACCAGTCTGGTAGGCATTATGGCCAGAGAGGCAGGCAAACAGGTGCGTGTAGGCGGCAACATAGGCAAGCCGGTACTGGAGCTTATTGAAGAACATGAACCAGATTGTTATGTGCTGGAATTATCCAGTTTCCAGCTGGAATATACGCATTCACTGAATGCCAGTGTCGCCACGGTGCTGAATGTGTCTGAGGATCATATGGATCGCTATGATGATTTTCAGGAATACATTGATGCGAAGCAAAGAGTATTTCGCGGGAATGGCATCATGGTGCTTAATCGTGATGATGAACATGTAATGGCCATGGCAGAACCGGTACGAAAAATTATTACTTTTGGCTTGCAAGCGGCAGAGGCGAATCAATATGGACTTAGTGAGTATCAGGGTGAATGGTGGTTGAGTCGTGGTGACAAGCGCTTGCTAAACCGTAATGAATTACTGATTCCGGGTATGCATAATGTCGCTAATGCGCTGGCGGCTCTCGCCATTGGAGAGGCGGCCGGATTTTCACAGTCAGCCATGTTAGCAGCGTTGAGAGGATTTCAGGGTTTGCCGCACCGTAGTCAGTTTGTGCTGGAGGAGGATGGCGTACGGTGGTACAACGATTCCAAAGGCACCAATGTAGGAGCGACCGAGGCTGCACTATCGGGGCTGGATGGAAAAGTGGTATTGATAGCAGGCGGTGAAGGCAAAGGCGCTGACTTTAGTGACCTGGTTCCTGCTGTGAAAGCAAAGGCACGCGCGGTTGTACTGATAGGAAAAGATGCGCGTTTGATTGCAGATGCACTTGCCGGATTATGTGAGATAGTTTTCGCAGAAGATATGGAAGATGCAGTCAATAAAGCGCGTCTGCTAGCGCATAATGGGGATGCCGTACTGTTGTCACCGGCCTGCGCCAGTTTCGATATGTTTGATGGTTTTGAGCATCGCGGTGATGTGTTCATGCAAATTGTCAGGAGGGTCGCATGAATCACACACAGGCAGTCACCGAGGCAGTGAGTCGTGAGCAGGAATTGCGCCATGCTGGCTGGGATATTGTGTTGCTGTATGTCACTTTTGCCCTACTGGGTCTTGGGTTGGTGATGGTCATGTCTGCCTCAATTCCTATTGCTGAAAAACATTTGGGTCAGCCGTTTGCTTTTTTCCAGAAGCAACTTTTCTATATTGTAACAGGCTTGTTTGCTGCATTTCTGGTGTCCAAAATACCTGTGCAGCAATGGCAAAAAGCGGGGCCAGTATTATTGTTACTGGGTTTTATATTGCTGATTGCAGTATTACTGCCCGGTGTGGGCAAGCAGGTTAACGGCAGCATGCGCTGGTTACCTCTGGGATTTATTAACCTGCAGGTGTCTGAGCTGGTAAAGCTGATTATCTATATCTATCTGGCAGGCTATCTGGTTCGCCGCGGTGAAGAAATCCGCTCGACGCTTATCGGGTTTCTGAAGCCTATGCTGGTGCTTTGTCTGGCAGCGGTGCTGTTGTTGATGGAGCCGGATTTTGGTGCCGCCGCGGTGATGCTCGCCACGGCATTGGGGATGATGTACATGTCAGGTGTTGGCTTGTTTAAATTCGCTGCACTGATTCTCAGTACCGTATCAGCGATGGCTGTACTGGCGCTGGTATCACCTTATCGCGTTGCGCGTATTCTGAGTTTTATGAATCCTTGGGAAGATCCCTACAACAGTGGTTTTCAATTGACCCAGTCATTGATTGCTTTTGGTCGTGGTGAATGGTTTGGTGTGGGCCTGGGTGGCAGTATACAAAAACTTTTTTACTTGCCGGAAACGCACACGGATTTTCTTTATGCGATTCTCGCTGAAGAGCTGGGTCTCGTTGGTGCGATGCTGGTTATTGTCCTGTTTGCCATACTGGTCTGGCGCGCTTTTGTGATTGGTTACAGAGCCGAGCGTGAGCAACAATATTTTTCTGCTTATCTGGCTTATGGCATAGGTATCTGGATAGGCTTGCAGGCGTTCATCAATATTGGCGTTAACATGGGTGTATTACCGACCAAGGGATTGACGCTGCCGTTAATGAGTTATGGTGGCAGCAGTATTGTCGTCACACTGGTGGCCATTGGCCTGTTGATGCGAATTGGTTATGAAGCTGAAAATCAGGACAAGTTGCAGGCCTGGGCAAAAAACAAGCGAGTGGCGAAATGACAGACGTAGTACAGAGTACAGCGCTTCGCCCCGTGCTGATTATGGCGGGCGGTACTGGTGGCCATGTGTTTCCGGCACTGGCAGTTGCGCAGGAAATACTGGCGCGTAATATCCCTGTGGTCTGGCTGGGCACACGCCAAGGCATCGAATCCCGGGTAGTACCTGAGGCAGGAATACCCGTTGAATGGGTGAATGTCAGTGGCTTGCGTGGCAAACGCTTCAGTCGATTGATCAAGGCGCCTTTTATGTTGGCTATGGCAGCCTGGCAATGTTTTCGTATCCTTGTTCGCGTCAAGCCACGGGTCGTGCTGGGTATGGGTGGTTTTGTTACAGGTCCCGGTGGCGTGATGGCAAGGATGATGGGTACACCATTATGTATTCATGAGCAAAATGCCATTGCAGGTATGACTAATCGTTACCTGTCTCGAATGGCAAGCCATGTCATGCAAGCATTTCCCAATAGTTTTCCGCCGGGTACTCGCACAGTGACCACAGGCAACCCGGTGAGAGCCGATATTAATCAACTGCAAGTGCCTGAGCAAAGATTGGCTGCGCATCAGGGGGTTGTCCGTTTACTGGTACTGGGAGGCAGTCTCGGTGCACAGGCTTTGAATGAGAGAGTGCCGCAGGCATTGGCTTTATTGCCGGATGAACTACGTCCCGTGGTCAGGCACCAGACAGGTGAGCGCAATATCGATCAGGCCCGCCAGTGTTACCAGCAGGCAGGACTACAGAAAAATATAGAGGTGTTGCCATTTATTAATAATATGGCGGATGCCTATGACTGGGCAGACCTGGTGATCTGTCGGGCTGGTGCTCTGACTGTATCTGAATTGATGGTGGCAGGTGTGGCGGCTTTACTGGTGCCTTACCCCTATGCCGTGGATGACCATCAAAGTATGAATGCAAAAGTACTGGTGGATGCCGGTGCAGCATTGGTGGTCCAACAAGCCGAGCTGGATGCCGAGCGCTTGCATGAATTATTGACAGAGCTGGTCACTGACAAGAAGCGTTTGCTGGCCATGGCAAAGTCAGCACGCGCCCTGGCAAAACCACAGGCCACTCAACAAGTAGCGGATGTCTGTCTGCAAGCAGGTGAGTACATATGACGGTCACAGCATCCAGCACAAAAGTCATACGCGACATGCAGGACCCGATGGGACGTATGCGCCGCATACATTTTGTCGGTATTGGTGGTGCAGGCATGAGTGGTATTGCTGAGGTATTGATTAACCTTGAGTACACTATTTCGGGCTCTGATATTGCAGAAAATATCGTCACCCGTCGTCTCGCTGATATGGGTGCGCAAATTTTCATTGGACATAACGCTGCCAATATCGAGAACGTCGATGTGATCGTGGTATCGACCGCGATACATGCTGATAACCCGGAAGTCATGCGAGCGCATGAATGTCGAATTCCTGTTATACCGCGGGCTGAAATGCTGGCCGAGTTGATGCGCTTCCGTTATGGCATTGCCATTGCCGGTACGCATGGAAAAACAACCACAACCAGTCTGGTGGCCAGCGTGCTGGCCGAGGGTGATCTGGATCCAACCTTTGTTATTGGTGGAAAATTAAATAGCACCGGGAGTCATGCGCGTCTGGGTGAGAGTCGTTATCTGGTGGCCGAAGCCGATGAGAGCGATGCTTCATTCCTGTATTTGCAGCCCATGATCGCTGTTGTGACGAATATTGACGCCGACCACCTTGATACTTATGACGGTGATTTTGAACGTCTGCATGCCACCTTTCTTGAGTTTCTGCACCATCTTCCATTTTATGGCCAGGCTATCTTATGTATTGATGATGACGATGTGCGTCGACTGTTGCCGGATCTGACACGACCTACCGTGACATACGGAACCTGTGAAGACGCAGATATTGTCGCTAGCAATATTACTCAAAAGGCACATCAGACCTGTTTTGATGTCAGCTTTCTGGATAGTGATTCGGTAATGACTATCACGCTGAACATGCCCGGCAAGCATAATGTACTCAATGCGCTGGCTGCCATTGCTGTTGCACGTGAGCTGGGAGTGGAGGCCGATAAGATCCAGCAAGCATTACTGCGATTTGAAGGCATTGGCCGACGATTCCAGAGTTACGGTGATATACAGACAGCGACAGGACAGATTTTATTGATAGATGACTATGGTCATCATCCAAGCGAAGTGGCTGCAACTATCGATGCTATTCGCCAGGGTTGGCCTGAGCGCCGACTGGTGGTTATTTTTCAACCACACCGATATACCCGTACCCGTGACTTGTTTGAGGATTTTGTACAGGTTTTGTCAGCGGTGGATGTATTGGTCTTGCTGGAAATTTATCCGGCAGGTGAAGACCCCATTGTCGGTGCAGATGGGCGTGCATTAACAGCAGCTATACGAGCCAGGGGTCAGGTCGAGCCGGTGTTTGTTGAGCAGCTGCAGGAATTGCCTGATGTCATGCCCGGATTGCTAAATGATGATGATATTTTACTCACACTCGGTGCGGGCAGTGTTGGCACGATAGCACCGGAACTGATTAAAGTACTGGGAGTCCGGGATGCATAATACAACAGTAAAGAATTTACGTTTTGGCTGTGGCGCCTCATTACAGAGTTGCGTGTTACCTGTTCGCGACGCCTCCAGGCGCACATCCTTAAAAACTGAATCGAATAGTTTTTGTAAAAGCAAAAAAAAGCAAAACATGACTGGCAGGCAAAAACAGGAATGATGGCACTGGATATGAACAAGCAAATATCAGGCGAGCTGCTGCTAAATGAGCCCCTGGCGCGTTATACCACCTGGCGCGTCGGCGGCCCTGCTGATCGTCTGTATAAACCGGCAAACCTGAATGACTTGATACTGTTTATCGGTCAATTGCCGGCAGATGAGCCAGTATTCTGGCTTGGCCTGGGAAGTAATTTACTGATTCGTGATGGTGGTATCAGGGGAACAGTCATATCGACTCAGGGAGCGCTGAAAGAATTGTCATTCACAGAGTCCGGCAGAGTGCGCGCAGAGGCAGGTGTTACCTGTGCCAAAGTAGCTCGTTTTTGCAGTAGTCACGCGCTGGTGAGCGCGGAGTTCCTCGCGGGCATTCCCGGTACCATAGGTGGTGCGATAGCGATGAACGCAGGTGCCTTTGGTGGAGAAACATGGAATTTGATTGATGAAGTAGAAACGCTGGACAGGCAGGGCAATTTACATTTCCGCCAGCCGTCAGAATTCGAGATCGGCTACCGTAGCGTCGTAGGTAAAGAAGGTGAATGGTTTGTCGCCGCGCATTTGCATTGTCAGCGCGTGAGTAGTGAGCAACAGCAAGCGATCAAGCAAAAATCACGCGAATTGTTAGCCCAACGTAATGATAAGCAACCGATTGGTCAGGCCAGCTGCGGTTCAGTATTCAGGAATCCGCAAGGTGGCTATGCAGCCGAGCTGATTGAAAAAACAGGTCTAAAGGAACTTTGTGAAGGTGGTGCCTGTGTCTCTGCCAAACACGCGAATTTTATTATTAATACCGGCTCTGCCAGCGCGCAGGATATCGAGACTTTGATCAGCAAAGTATCGGATGCTGTTTTTGACGCGCAAGGTATCAGGTTGGAGCGAGAAGTAAGATTTGTCGGTGAGTATACATTGTCCGGAGTGCCTGAATCGAAATGAAACAGATTCAACAACAATCCTGTTATGAATCGATTGCACGGGCTGAAGATTTCGGTCGCGTGGTTGTGTTGATGGGTGGGCTTTCGGCAGAACGACAAATTTCATTGCAAAGTGGTAAAGCAGTGCTGGAAGGCTTGCTGCGCAAAGGTATCAATGTCACAGGTATTGATGTGGATGAAAATATTGTACAGAAACTTGCTGAAGAATCTCCCGACCGTGCTTTTATTGCGTTGCATGGTCGTGGTGGTGAAGATGGCGTTATGCAGGGTGCGCTGGAATTATTAAATATACCTTATACCGGCAGCGGTGTGCTGGGTTCAGCGCTTAGTATGCATAAATATCATACCAAACAATTGTGGCAAGGTGCTGGTTTGCCGACACCTGAATGCCGCGTATTGAATGCGTCGAGTGATTTTGCGGACGTCGTTGCGCAACTGGGTCTTCCACTGATCGTCAAGCCGGTGAATGAAGGATCGAGCATTGGTATGAGTAAGGTGGATCAGGCTGAGGCGCTGGAATCAGCCTGGAGAGAGGCTGCGCGTTACGATGCAGAAGTGATTGCCGAATGTTGGGTGCAAGGTACTGAATATACCGTGTCTGTTTTACAGCAGCAGGCATTGCCATTGATCAGACTGGAAACGCCGCATCAGTTTTATGACTATGACGCAAAATATATCGCAGACACAACCGCGTATCACTGTCCCAGTGGTTTGGTTGGAGAAAATGAAGCGGCTTTACAGGAACTGGCGCTGAATGCCTTTCACGCTGTCGGTGCCAGTGGTTGGGGCCGTATCGATCTGATTGTTGATGAGGCTGGCGATCCATGGCTGATTGAGGCGAACACTGTACCGGGTATGACAGATCACAGCCTGGTACCGATGGCTGCAAAAGCAGCTGGAATTGAATTTGATGATTTGCTTTGGAAAATTCTGGAAACTTGCGGCGGAGCGAAATGAACAGGCGAACGCGTAAAAACAAGTTGCAGGAAGAGTTGCAGAAAGAGTTGCAAGAGCGCAGCAGAAAATGGATGCGTGTGACATTGCTATCGATTGTTATTCTTGTTGGTGTAGCTATCACCAGCCTGGCTTATATTAAATTGACTGACGAAAATACCTTGCCATTGCGCGTTGTCAAGATCGATGGTGATTTTTATTACCTTGATACACAGCAATTGAAAACATTGTTGAGTCAACAGCTTAATAAAAATTATCTGCTGGTGGATATTGAAGGACTGTACAAGCAAGTCAAGGCAGTGCCATGGGTTGATCATGTATCGATACGCAGAAAATGGCCCGATACATTGATGCTTGAAATTCAGGAGCAACAACCACTGGCGCGATGGAGCAAAGGAGGGCTGGTTAATCAGCGCGGGGAATGGTTCGCTGCCGCTTTTAATCATGCAGCGGAGAGTTTGCCTGAACTGGACGGGCCAGACGGGACGGCTGCGATGTTATCCGGCGAGTTTATTTATATTAACAGCATACTGAAACAAACAGGTTTGCAGGCCAGTCGTCTGAGCATGACACACAGACGTTCATGGAAGCTGGATCTTGGTAATGGCCTGTCACTTCAGCTTGGCCGCATGGACATGCATGCGCGCTTGCAGCGATTTATGAAAATTTATCAGCAGATAGTCGCCAATCAATTAGAAAAAATAGAGAGTGTCGATATGCGCTATACCAATGGTTTTGCCGTGCGATGGAAACCCGGAAGTGAGATAGAGAATAACAAGGGGGACCATAAAGATGCCTAGAAAATCAGAGCGCAATTTGATCGTAGGGTTGGATATAGGTACATCCAAGGTGGTTGCGATTGTCGGTGAAGTGAATGCTTCGGACGAAATTGAAATTATCGGTCTGGGATCGCATCCATCCAGAGGGTTGAAAAAAGGCGTGGTGGTCAATATCGAATCGACGGTGCAATCGATCCAGCGTGCAGTAGAAGAGGCAGAGTTGATGGCGGGCTGCCAGATACATTCCGTATTTGCAGGCATTGCCGGCAGCCATATTCGCAGTCTGAATTCGCATGGCATTGTCGCTATCAGGGATAAGGAGGTATCGAATGCCGATGTTGATCGTGTGATCGATGCCGCGCGTGCTGTAGCTATACCGGCAGACCAACGTATTTTGCATATTATTCCGCAAGAATTTCTTATCGATAACCAGGAAGGTATACAGGAACCCGTGGGTATGTCGGGGGTGCGTCTGGAAGCCAAGGTGCACATGATTACCGGCGCAGTCAGTGCTGCGCAAAATATTGTCAAATGCGTACGTCGTTGTGGACTGGAAGTGGATGACATTATTCTTGAGCAGATGGCATCGAGTTATTCGGTATTGACCGAAGACGAAAAGGAACTCGGTGTTTGTATGGTTGATATCGGCGGTGGCACCACCGATATCGCCGTATTCACTGAAGGCTCGATCAGGCATACCGCCGTCATTCCTATAGCAGGGGATCAGGTTACCAATGATATTGCAGTGGCACTGCGTACGCCGACGCAGTATGCAGAAGAAATAAAGATTAAGTATGCCTGCGCCTTACGCCAGTTGGCCAGCTCTGAAGAGACTATTGAGGTGCCCAGTGTGGGTGATCGTGCGCCACGTCGCCTGGCGCGTCAAACCCTGGCCGAAGTAGTAGAGCCACGCTATGAGGAATTGATGACACTGGTACAAGCTGAATTACGCCGCAGTGGTTTTGAAGATCTGGTAGCGGCAGGCATCGTACTGACCGGTGGTAGTTCAAAAATGGAAGGTTTAATTGAATTAGCGGAAGAAATATTTCATATCCCTGTGCGTCTTGGTTCACCGCAGTATGTCAGTGGTCTTGTTGATGTGGTGCGCAATCCAATTTATGCAACCGGGGTAGGTTTATTGCTGTTCGGTAAAAAGAACAGTGAACAGCGTTTGTCTGAAATGCCTTCAGGTACAGGCGTTAAAGGAGTCTGGGCCAGAATGAAAAGCTGGTTTCAGGGTAATTTTTAACTCGATGTCTGTTCAACAGATAAAGAGATCATCTTGTTTTAATGAAAATGTCTTAATTGACGTAGGAGGGGTAGATCATGTTTGAACTAATGGATTCTTTTAGTGAAAACGCAGTAATAAAGGTAGTCGGCGTTGGTGGCGGTGGTGGTAATGCCGTACAACATATGGTTAAGGCAGGTATTGAAGGTGTCGATTTTATTTGCCTCAATACTGATTCGCAAGCATTGACCAATACGCATGCCAAGACGACATTACAAATTGGCAGTAATATCACCAAGGGTCTGGGTGCAGGTGCCAACCCGGAAATTGGTCGTCAGGCAGCGATTGAAGATCGTGAGCGCATCATGGATGTGATTCAAGGTTCTGATATGTTATTCATCACTGCCGGTATGGGTGGTGGTACCGGTACAGGTGCTGCTCCTATCATTGCGCAAATGGCTCGCGAACTCGGCATATTAACGGTTGCCGTGGTTACCAAGCCTTTTGGATTTGAGGGAAAAAAACGCATGGGTGCTGCAAACGCGGGTATAGACGAACTAAGTAAAAACGTTGATTCGCTCATTACCATCCCGAATGAAAAACTGTTACAGGTGCTGGGTAAATCCATCAGCTTGCTGGACGCATTTAAATCTGCGAATGATGTATTGCTTGGGGCAGTTCAGGGTATTGCCGAGTTGATTACGCGACCTGGCCTGATTAATGTGGATTTCGCCGACGTACGTACAGTGATGTCTGAAATGGGTATGGCCATGATGGGAAGTGGTACGGCATGCGGAGAAGATCGCGCGCGTGAAGCAGCAGAAGCAGCTGCTGCCAGTCCATTGCTGGAAGATGTTGATCTGACCGGAGCACGTGGTATTCTTGTTAATGTCACCGCCGGACTGGATATGACGATAGGCGAGTTTGAAGAAGTGGGTATGGCGATCAAGGAATTTGCTTCGGATGAAGCCAATGTGGTTGTCGGTACCGTGATTGATCCAACCCTGACCGATGAAATTCGTGTGACAGTGGTAGCCACCGGTATTGGTCGCCATGCGATGGTCGAGGAAGCGGCACCAGTACGCATGATTCACCGCAAGAAAACCGGTGAAGTAGACTACGATGTGCTTGATCGCCCAACGGTTATCCGTAACAAAGTATCAGGTGGGGATACGCGCGTTCCTTCCATGGATTCAGATATGGACTATCTTGATATCCCGGCCTTCTTGCGTAAGCAGGCAGACTAACTGATTGAAAATGTAGGTAATCATGCTGTCCGAAGCGATTCCCCCTCCCGCTTCGGGCAGCATGGTTGTCTGTTTTCATATTTACATAGTTTTACATTTATTCTTGTGTGAGAAGCTAAAACTATGAACTACCTCACTATTCACACTAAAAATGCTGTGTTAACATAGACTTCAAGTGTTGTCTGAGTCCATTCAGGCACAAGAGTGGGATAGAAAAATGATTAAACAAAGAACATTGAAAAATGTTATCAGGGCTACGGGTGTAGGATTACATACCGGTAAGAAAGTATATCTTACATTAAGACCGGCAGCTATTGATAGCGGTATCATTTTTCGACGCGTCGATCTTGAGCCCCCGGTTGAAATAAAAGCCAGTCCAGATAATGTAGGCGACACTCGACTCTCAACCAGCCTGGTAAAAGGTGATGTCCGAATTTCCACGATTGAACATTTACTGTCTGCCATGGCAGGACTGGGTATTGATAATGCCTATGTTGATGTTAGTGCGCCTGAAGTTCCTATTATGGACGGTAGTGCTGGCCCGTTTGTATTTCTGATTCAGTCGGCGGGTATCGTTGAGCAAAATGCTGCAAAACGTTTTATTCGTATAAAACGCACGATCAAGGTTCAGGAAGATGACAAGTGGGCACAGTTTGTCCCTTTTGAAGGATTCAAAGTTGGCTTTGCTATAGATTTTGATCATCCTGTTTTTAAATCCAGGGAACAGCATGCAGAAGTGGATTTTTCCACTACTTCTTTTGTAAAAGAAGTAAGCCGTGCTCGTACGTTTGGTTTTATGCGTGATATCGAACAACTACGTGAGCGTGAACTGGCGCTGGGTGGTAGTCTGGATAACGCAATTGTTGTTGATGATTTTCGTGTGCTGAATGAAGACGGGCTTCGCTATGAAGACGAATTTGTAAAACACAAAATACTCGATGCAATTGGCGATTTGTATTTACTCGGTCACAGTCTGATCGGTGCATTTAGTGGCTATAAGTCTGGCCATGCACTGAATAATCGTTTGCTGTGTGCATTAATGGCTGATGAACAGGCCTGGGAAGAAGTGACATTCAGCGATGTTGAAGAAGCACCTATCCTTTATATGCAGCCGGTACAGGCAACCTGATACCGCTAATACGAGCACTAATATTTTTTACTGCCAGAATTTTTACTCAGTTTTAACAGAGAAGACCTGAGTTTAGAGTCATCCATGCTGTCGGCAAGACTTTTGATAATGGATTGACTGTTTGAAGACAACGGAGGTCGCTTGCTCGATCCACTGGATGGTTTCAGATTACTACCAGCGTTGGGTATCACTTTTATAACAAGATGGCTTATGCTATTGGCGGTATGCTGCCGCAAGTTTTTTTCCAGTTCGGGTGACAGGTACCTGAGTCTGGATTTAAGGGCAGGAGAATCGACTTCCAGTACCAGCGTATTACCATATATATTTAATGGTTTTACGTGATCCCTGATCCCGGCTGGCAGTTGAGCATGTATAAAAACTTCAATATTATTAAGTGCCTGCAGCGTTTCTGTGACGGTGTCGGCAATCAAACTGTTGTTTTTCAATAGTTTGTGAAGCTTTTTGTATTTAAGTTTATACATCTTTCGCCGATAGATTATATATATTATGATAAATGGTTCATGCGACCTATTGAATGTACAGGCAAAAATATAAATGAATATCATTCTGTTTAGTAAATGCCACAATAAACCGATTAACGTCCGTTTGTCACACCCCGCCTGTTATATCAGTATTCTGGCATTTTTTCTTGTTCTTTCGAGTGGATTATTCTCTCTGGGTTACTGGTTAGCTGAACCTGCACAGACCGGTAGTGCAGTAGATCCGAGAATGGTGCAAGACTGGAAATCAGCTGTCGAATCACAGAAATTGGCTCTCGCAGAAGGTAAAAAAAATGCACAGGCTCATATCGATGCACTTTCACAGCGACTGGGTGAGCTACAGGCACATATTTACCGCGTTGATGCATTAGGCAGCCGCTTGACTGAAATGGCCAAGCTGGATAAAGGTGAATTCAACTTCGAACAGGCACCCGCCATGGGTGGTCCCGAAAATACTATGGAATTCCCTTCATCCAATTCACTTGATCTGATCGCGGCGATGGATGAATTAACGCAGCAAGTTGAGGATAGAGAACGACAATTAAGTATTCTTGAATCCATGATGCTCTATGGTGATTTGCAGCAAAAAAGTCTACCGACAGGTCGTCCAATCAAGAAAGGCTGGATGTCGTCATTTTATGGAATGCGTAATGACCCCTTCAGCGGAAAACGGGATTTCCATAAAGGTGTTGATTTTGCAGGAAAAATGGGCTCAGACATTGTTTCAGTTGCCACCGGAGTTGTCACCTGGTCAGGCGATCGTTACGGCTACGGTAACATGGTCGAAGTGGATCATGGCAATGGTTATTCCACGCGTTATGCACATAATTCTATCAATCTGGTCAAGCTGGGTGATAAAATCAAGAAGGGCCAGGTGATAGCAAAAATGGGTAGTAGTGGACGCTCAACAGGACCTCATGTTCATTTTGAAGTGGTTAAAAATGGTCATGTTGTTGACCCGATGAAACACCTGGCTTCCAGCAAATAAGTTTTCCGCTACACCCTCTTTCATATCAAGTCTGTTAATCGACAGCAATATATTTTTCCTGTGACAGCTATTGACTGATTTTGAACGTTCATCCCGAGAACGTGTCCTATTTTCTGGTGTTTGCGTGGATTATGCATGTGAAAATCACACAAATCAGTTATCATTACGAATTCATTTAACATATTAAATATAAGTCCCCAGACCATGGTTGCAAAAGTATTCAGAAAGATTTTTGGTAGTCGGAATGACCGTTACCTGAAGAAAATATGGAAATCTGTCCAGAAAATAAATGATCTGGAAGATGAAATCAGTCGATTGACTGACCAGGATCTACAAGCGAAAACAGAAGAATTTCGCCAACGATATCAACAAGGTGAGTCTCTTGATGATATGTTGGTCGAAGCTTTTGCGGTGTGTAGAGAAGCAGGCAAGCGTGTTCTTAACATGCGTCATTTCGACGAACAATTGATTGGTGGCATGGTACTGCATGAAGGCAAGATAGCTGAAATGCGAACCGGTGAAGGTAAAACCCTGGTGGCAACGCTGGCGGTTTATCTGAATGCCCTGAGCGGCAAAGGCGTTCATGTAGTGACCGTCAACGATTATCTTGCCAGTCGTGACGCTGAGTGGATGGGGCGCATTTATGGCTTTTTGGGGCTGACCACTGGAGTGATTGTCAGCGATATGATGCATACGGCCCGGCAGGAAGCCTATGCCGCCGATATTACCTATGGCACCAACAATGAATTCGGATTTGACTATTTGCGCGATAACATGGCGTTCAGTACCGAGGAGAAAGTGCAGCGAGAATTAAATTTTGCTGTGGTTGACGAAGTCGACTCGATCCTCATTGATGAAGCCAGAACGCCGTTGATCATATCTGGACCGACCGAAGAAAACCCGGGCATTTATGAGCAGATCAATAAATTGATCCCGCAGTTGACCCGCCAGGAAGAAGAAGAGGGCGAAGGAGACTATAGTGTTGATGAGAAAGCCAAGCAGGTTTATTTAACCGAGTCTGGTCATCAGCACATTGAAGACATGTTGATTCGAGCAGGTCTTTTGAAAGAAGAAGAGAGCCTTTATGATGCTGGCAATATCATGCTCATGCATCATGTCAACGCTGCTATCAGGGCGCATGTCCTGTTTGAAAAAGATGTCGATTATATCGTTAATAATGGCGAAGTCGTTATTGTCGATGAATTTACCGGCCGTACTCTGGCAGGACGACGCTGGTCCGACGGCTTGCATCAAGCCGTCGAAGCCAAGGAAGGTGTCAAGATTCAAAGTGAGAATCAGACGCTGGCTTCAATCACCTTCCAGAATTACTTCCGTTTGTATAATACCTTGTCGGGCATGACCGGTACGGCCGATACCGAGGCTTTTGAGTTCCAGCAAATTTACGGGCTTGAAGTCATCGTTATACCCACGCACAGACCGATGGTGCGTCAGGATAATGCCGATCAAATTTACCTGACACAGGAAGATAAATACGCGGCCATTGTTGAGGATATCAAGTCCTGTGTTGAACGTGGACAGCCTGTGCTGGTGGGCACGACTTCGATTGAAGTGTCGGAGTATTTATCGAGTTTACTGACCAAGGCAAAAATCAAGCATGAAGTGTTGAATGCCAAACAGCATGAACGTGAAGCTGAAATCGTTGCCCAGGCCGGGCGCTCTTCGGCCGTGACTATTGCCACTAATATGGCCGGTCGTGGTACTGATATTGTGCTGGGCGGTAACTTCGAGGTGGAACTGAAGAATGCCGGTAATGTTGATGCAGCAACCGAACAAAAATTGCGTGAAGAATGGCAACAAAAGCATGACAAGGTTCTGGAGCAGGGTGGTCTGCATATTATCGGTACCGAGCGCCATGAATCACGTCGTATAGATAATCAGTTGCGCGGTCGCTCCGGTCGTCAGGGGGACGCAGGTTCCTCACGTTTTTACCTGTCACTGGAAGATAATCTGATGCGTATTTTTGCCTCAGAGCGTGTCGGTAATCTGATGAAAAAACTGGGCATGGAAAAAGGTGAATCTATTGAGCATCCGTGGGTCAATAAAGCCATTGCCAATGCACAGCGAAAGGTAGAAACCTATAATTTTGATATTCGTAAGAACTTGCTTGAATTCGATGATGTTGCCAATGACCAGCGCAAGGTGATTTATGATCAGCGCAACGAGTTGATGGCATCTAACGATATTTCAGACACCATCAAGGCCATTCGTGTAGATGTACTTAATGAAGTTATTAATGGCTATATCGCACCGGGCAGCCTGGACGAGCAGTGGAATATTAGTGGTCTGACCGATGCGCTCGAACATGAGTTTGATCTCAAGCTGAATATACAGCAATGGCTGGATGAAGACGAAAATCTACATGAAGAGCCATTGCGCGAGCGCATCCTCGACGCGCTGGAAAAACAGTATGCTGAAAAAGAGGCACAGGCAGGTGCTGAAGTACTGCGGCACTTTGAGAAGGCCATCATGTTACAAGTACTCGATACCATGTGGAAAGAGCATCTGGCGTCTATGGACTATTTACGACAGGGTATTCATTTGCGTGGCTACGCACAGAAAAACCCCAAGCAGGAATACAAGCGTGAAGCATTTGAAATGTTTACTGATCTGTTGGAGCGCGTGAAGTATGATGTGGTGACGGTGTTATCCAAGGTCAAGGTCAGTGCTGAAGAGGACGTTAAAGCGGTTGAAGAACAACGCCGCAGCCACGCACCGATGCATTTCGAACATGCAGCAGCACCAACTGCCGGTGTTGAGACAGAAGATCAACCCGAAGAAGTTCAGGATAAACCGTTTGTGCGTGCAGAAGATAAGGTAGGGCGCAATTCTCCCTGTCCTTGTGGTTCAGGCAAGAAATACAAGCAATGTCACGGCAAGCTTAGCTGATCACCCGGCATTCACCCCTGGCAACAGCATTATGTTTGCTGTTGCCAGCGTCTTTGATTAATATTTAAGGAGCCTCTGATCAATGTATGAATTGGCACCTGTTGGCTGAAATATTCCCGGCTCTTCGTTGAAACTCTTACTAATAGCCTGCTATTACTTGCGAGTTTCGCCTTGATCCAGAAAATTTCATCTCATCATATGCACAATCCATACATTGATCAGAAGCCCCCAAACTTTATTAAATCCGGGTTCTCGGTTTTAGAGAACTCCGATGCGTTTAAATTACGATTCATTGTGAGCGAAATGCTTCATTCTATGAGTAAAAAATCAGTTGGCACATGATGCTATTCATGCTGAATAGTAGCGTAGCGCGGCAATCCGTCATTTAAAACAGGTGGTCACATGCTGTTAATATATGCCTTTAAGAATGGCACTTTTGATTGCTTCGTCGTTTTGCTATGCTCAATGAAACAACCATTTTTTTCATTTAACATTCCTGAACGGGATGTGCAATTGAATCAGCTTTTTCAGGAATAACAAATGGCAATAGGCTTAACAGAACTCCCTACACTCCATCCTGTTGCAGGCATCCGTCTGGCCGTGGCGCAAGCCGGTGTTCGCTACCAGAACCGTTACGATGTGGTGCTGATAGCCTGTGATGAAGGCACTGCTTGTGCGGGTGTTTACACGCAAAATGCTTTTTGTGCTGCACCGGTCGTGATTGCCAAACAACATATGTCGAATGCCAGTACGCGTGCCCTGTTAATCAACTCAGGCAATGCCAATGCAGGTACCGGTGATGCCGGTATGAGCGCAGCGTTGGCCTGTTGTTCCAGTACGGCTGAAGCCTTGAATTGTTATCAGAATCAGGTATTACCATTTTCTACCGGTGTTATCGGCGAACTGTTGCCGGCTGAAAAAATACAGGCTGTATTGCCTACGCTAGCCAGTCAGCTGGATGAAGACCAATGGGCAGCCGCAGCACGCGCCATTATGACAACCGATACGGTGGCAAAGGGCGTTTCCGCCAAAATCAATATTGCAGGTCAGCAGGTGACGTTAACCGGCATTGCCAAAGGCTCTGGCATGATTCGTCCTGATATGGCCACTATGCTAGGTTTTATAGCGACCGATGCTGTGATTGAGCAAAGCGTATTACAGGATTGTCTGCGACAGGCCGTCGAGCAGTCCTTTAACCGTATTACAGTCGATGGTGATACCTCAACCAATGATGCCTGTATGCTGTTGGCCAGTGGCCAGTCTGGTGTCGAAGTGGCTGTTGATAGCGATGCATATCAGACATTCATGGATGCCTTGAAATCACTGTGTTTACAACTGGCGCAGAGCATTATTCGCGATGGTGAGGGCGTGACCAAGTTTATCAGCATCGTGGTCGAACAGGGGTCGGATCAGCAAGAATGTCTGGATGTTGCTTATACCATTGCACATTCACCTCTGGTAAAAACCGCGTTTTTTGCCAGCGACCCGAACTGGGGACGAATTCTGGCAGCCATTGGTCGTGCCGGACTCGAGCAGTTGAAAGTAGAACAAATTTCTATTTTTCTTGATGACGTTTGTATTGTTGAGCGAGGAGGACGTGCAGCTTCCTATACCGAGGAACAGGGCCAGGCGGTGATGTCGCAAGAGGAAATCACTATTCGAGTTTTTCTTGGCCGTGGTCATTGGAGCGAGACAGTGTGGACTACCGATTTCTCCTATGATTATGTCAAGATCAACGCGGAATACCGCAGCTGAATCCAGGCTTAATGACACCGTCGTGACAGCCAGTCCCCCTGTTATCCAAGTTGCCGTTGGCGTTATAAAAAACAGCCGACAACAGGTATTGCTGACGCTGCGGCCTGAACAGGCCCATCAGGGTGGATTATGGGAATTTCCCGGCGGTAAAGTAGAGAATAATGAACCTGTTTTTGATGCTCTGGTGCGTGAATTAAATGAAGAACTGGGCATTGTTACGACGCATGCGCGGCCGCTTATTCGCATACACCATGATTATGGTGATAGTCCTGTTTTATTGCATGTGTGGATGGTTGAAGCGTTTACTGGAACCGCGCACGGTAAAGAAAGCCAACCCATGCAATGGGTAGACATTATGGATTTAAACGACAGATCCATGCCTGCTGCAAACCTGCCGATAATTCGGGCCGTGCAGTTACCGGATACTTACCTGATTACGCCCGATCTTGACCTTGATACACAAGCCTTCCTCATTCATCTCGAAAAAAATCTGGAGTCAGGAATACGGTTGATACAGTTAAGAGAAAAACGCTTAAGTGATCAGGCTTATATTGAGCTTGGCCATCAGGTTGTTGAGATGGCGCATCGCTATGGAGCCAGGGTTATGCTGAATCAGACCCCCGAGGTATTCAGTCAATGCCATGCCGATGGTTTGCATCTAAATAGTCAGCGGCTGATGTCACTAAAGAAAAGACCCGTCAGTGAAGATGTTTTGTTATCGGCATCTTGCCATAACGAAGCAGAGGTTAAGCAGGCCAATCGCATTGGTGCCGATTTTGTCGTGGCATCACCAGTGCTGGACACTCTCAGTCACCCGGATGTTTCTGGAATGGGTTGGGCCGCGTTTCAAAGTCTCACTGAAAAGGCAAATATGCCGGTGTATGCATTAGGCGGCTTGAGCCTGGCTGAAAAAAATCAGGCGTTTCAATCGGGTGGGCAGGGCATTGCTGCCATACGTGCTCTATGGGACATGAATTCATGAAACTACCCTGGCGACGATTGATTAATCAGAGAACCATCCTGTTGTTGTCTATAATGGCATTTGTTGTTTTTTTCCTGCAGCTACGAGAAGGCCGTTTTGGCGGGGGTTCTGAATACGATTCGTATGATCAATATCAATTGGTGAGCGATAGACAATGCGATATAACTAATTCCGATTGTACTAGCGCAGGCGAAGGTATTCTTTTAAAGTTCGGGTTCAAGGAGCGCCCGAGTGCGCTGCAAGCTTTCCCGGTGCAGCTTGTCATTGCAGGGCTCAATAATCCTGAAGGCGTTGAAGTCAGGCTGGTGTTTACCATGAAAGGCATGGATATGGGTGAACAAAAGCAGAAGCTCAGCTACGATAAAAAATCGAATGCCTGGCTTGGGAGCGCCATTTTACCCCTATGTACCAGCGGGCGAAGTGACTGGCATGTTAAGGTTGAAGTGATGGCATCGCGGAAAATTTATCTGGCCGGTTATGATTTTATGTTGGTTAAGTAAAGGGTTATATATATTGTTGGGTTAGTGCGGGAATTTACTAAACATAGTCATATAGATAGAGATTGCTTCACTCCGCTCGCAATGACAAAGTAAATAGAGTTTACTTGAGTAAGTTTCTTCAGGGTACTCTTTAGTCCTTAAACTTCATCTTCTTCAGGCAGGTACGGATTCCCCGGTATTCTCGGCTTCTCATTAAACCATTCACCCAGGTCGATCAGGTTGCAACGTTCACTGCAAAACGGTTTCCATTTGGATTCATCATTCCATTCGACGGGTTTGTGGCAAGTCGGGCAATGCACGATCGGGCTGGGTTTTTTGTTTTTGGTCATATTGTTTGAATGTGTGTTTTTAAATCATGCAGCATGACATTTCAAATTCAATGTCCTGGTTGATTTGTTTGGGGCGGGATTCATAATTTTCCTGGCGCATAAAGCGAACTGTGAAACGGTGTTTGCCGCCGCTTATTTCCGGATAACAATCCTGTTCAGCGGGAAGGCTGATACGTAAAATCTGACAGGGGTTGGCAGGGTCAAGGTTGCGTTGGAAGAAACCGTTTTCAGCCAGCTCCCAGCGTGGCGAGGCGCTGTCTCTAATAAGTTGTAGTATGAGTTCTATAGCTTGTCTGAGAATATCGAAACTCGATAGCCAATGGGTGAGGATGTCGATTCTTTCATCACTGCTTTTCTGTAACCAGAAATGGTAGCCCGGTAAATCCATATCACAGGTACCACCCGGCACCGTTGTGCGCTGACGAATAGTGGTGACGAATTCATTATTTTTCAGTGCGTGGCCAAAGGGCTTGTTGTCGGAAAAAATCCGGTTGCTGAGTGAGTCCAGCGATTGCAAGACTTGATTCAGGCGCTTATGGTCAACTTTTGGGTTCTCCATTAGTTGAGCCAGGTTCTGGGTATGGCGTTCCAGTTCCTTCAGTATTTCGGTTTTCAGGTCACTCCTGCTGACCAGGTCATGAACTTCTATAATGGACTCAAGCGCTGCCCGGCTATTCCAGGCGGATGTGCCGCTGAGGCTATAGTCAGACTGCCTGAACAGGAATTCCAGGCGCAGGAATGACCGGATGCGCTCATTCAGGGGTTGTTCGTAGGTTGTTTTTCTCACGCTTTAGTCATCCGGAACATAGTTTTATGCCACCATGTCATTCATTTTGGCTCACAGATCGATGGGAAGCAAATTTCATATCAGTCTGTAAAGATATCATGGCCAGCCAGGTTAAATCAGGCATTTTTACTCATTTTTATATATTGTTGATGCAGGGCAAGGATTTGTTGTTTGAGTTTGTGGATATCATCCACGTCGTTATTAATGATGTCATCGGCAGCAGCCAAACGCTGCGCACGAGTGCATTGCACTTTCAGAATGGATTTAAACTGCGCTAAAGTCAGGCCAGGGCGCTGCAGAACCCGCCGTTGCTGTGTTTCCTCACTGCAATCTATCACCAGGATGCGATTGCAACTGTCTTGTTGTCCGGTTTCCAGCAGTAAGGGAATCACCAGTATGCAGTAGGGGGCATCAAGGGATTGAGCCTGGTCTTGCATTGTTTTGCGAATCACCGGGTGCATGATCGCTTCGAGTTGTTGGCGCTCTGCTTGATTGGCAAACACCCGTAAGCGTAACGCATCACGATCGAGTGAGCCATCGGCATGTAGGATGTCGGATCCAAATGAGTCAACAAGCATATCTAAAGTGGGTTGACCAGGTTCAACTATGGTATGCGCAATAATATCAGCATCGATCACAGGCGCCTGGCATTCTTCAAAAAGCATTGCCGCTGTGGACTTGCCGCAACCGATTCCACCTGTGAGTCCAATAGTAAGCATAGACCTGTATTATGAACGACAGATCTGGTCTGGGCTACACGTTCAGGCCAGTTAATCCCATATAGGATTGGATCAGCTGTGGTCCCCAGACAAGGCTGATCCAGCCCGCCGCGGCCAGGTACGGGCCAAAGGGAATGGGTACCTGTCGATCCCTGCCCATGACAAGAATCAAGCTGATGCCGACAATGGCGCCCACCAGGGATGAAAGCAGCACAATCATCAGTAAGGATTGCCAGCCTAGCCAGGCCCCCAGTAATGCCAGCAGCTTGAAATCGCCGTAACCCATACCTTCCTTGCCTGTCAGCAGGTGATGGATTTGATAAATGCTCCAGAGCGACAGATAACCTACGGTCGCACCGATGACACTGTCTTCCAGACTCACAAAGCTGCCATTGATGTTAATCAGTAGTCCAAGCCAGAGTACAGGCAGGGTGATGACATCCGGTAGTAACTGGGTATCGAAATCAATCACTGCCAGGCTGATAAGCGACCAGGTGAGTATCATGGCAAAGAGCGCCAGCCAGCCAAAACCGAAATGCCAGGCAATAAACGCAGTCATCAATCCACAGGCGAGTTCAATGATCGGGTAGCGTAGCGCAATGTGTTGCTTGCATTGCGAGCATTTGCCCCTCAGGAACAGGTAACTCAACACCGGGATATTTTCCCATGGTCTGATTTTATGCTCACAATGCGGGCAGGTTGATGCGGGTGTAGCCAGGTTGAATTTTTTGTCCACCTCTGGCGATGGATCCGAGAGCTCCATAAATTCTTCACACTGGCTGCGCCATTCTTTTTGCAGCATGACGGGCAGGCGATAAATCACGACATTCAAAAAACTACCCACCATCAAGCCCAGTATCAGGCTGGTGATAATAAAGGCCGTGGGACTGCTGCTTAGGTAGTCGAAGATTAGCATTCAGGTCAGTGTATAGGTGGGATGCCTTAAAGGCATCCCGAATTAAGGGGAGCTTTAAACAACAGCGCCCAGTTTGAAAATAGGCAGGTACATAGCGATAACCAGTCCACCGACCAGCACACCGAGGATCGCCATAATCAATGGCTCTAAAAGGCTACTGAGTGAGTCCACGGCATTGTCTACCTCGTCTTCATAGAAGTCAGCGACTTTACCGAGCATGTCATCCAGTGAGCCGGATTCTTCACCGATGGCGACCATTTGTACGACCATGGAAGGGAATAGATTGGCATCTTTCATAGCTGCGTTTAATTGTCGCCCAGTAGCCACTTCATCCCGTATACGCAGGATCGCATCTGAGTAGACGATATTACCTGTCGCTCCGGCTACAGATTCCATAGCTTCTACTAAAGGTACGCCGGCAGCAAACATAGTAGATAACGTTCTGGCAAACCTGGCAATCGCGGCTTTGTTAAGGATGACGCCGACAATGGGTGCTTTAAGTGCCATTTTATCCAATACGTGACCAAATTTAACTGACCTTCTTTTTAGCTGTATAAAGCCGTATACAATTCCAATGATGGCAATCAGTACCACAAACCACCAGTCTTGCATAAAACGAGAGAGCTCAATAACCATTTGAGTGAAGGCTGGCAAGCTGGCACCAAAGCCGCTAAACAACTCCTCGAACTGTGGCACAACGAAAATCAGCAGAATCGCTGTTACGATACCGGCCACGACAATAACGGCAGTAGGGTAGAACAGGGCTTTTTTGATTTTCGCCTTGATCGCCTCTGTTTTTTCCTTGTAAGTCGCAATTTTGTGTAGCAATGCTTCAAGAATACCAGCATGTTCACCCGCCCTCACAAGGTTACAAAACAGATCATCAAATTGCAGCGGATGCTTGGCCAGAGATTCGGCTAGAGGATTACCGGATTCAACATCATTCTTGATGGCTAGCAGTAGCTCTTGCATACGCGGGTTATCATGCCCACGACCAATAATTTCAAAAGACTGTACCAGGGGTACACCGGAAGACATCATCGTTGCTAACTGCCGGCTGAATATGGCGATATCTTTCGGGGTAATTTTTTTGCCTTTGCTGGCCGTAAACAGTGTGGATTTTTTACGTACTCTTTTAGCTACAATGCCGCGTCTTCTCAGTTCTGCTTTGATCATCGCAGTATTGGTTCCAGGGCTCTCTCCCTTGACCTTGACGCCACGTTTGTCCGAGCCTTCCCATAGAAATACACTCTGCTTGATTGCTTTTTCTGCCATTGCTTAGTCCTTTGTAATCCGGTTAATTTCTTCCAGACTTGTTAACCCTTCTTTTACTTTATTCAGTCCCGAACGCCGCAAGTCATTAATGCCTTCTTTTCTGGCCTGGTCGGCGATTTCCATTGAGTTTCCTCCTGCCATAATAATACGCCCGCTTTCTTCAGATACCGGCATCACCTGATAAACACCCAGGCGGCCTTTATAGCCATTGGTGCATTGATCGCAACCCACAGGCCCAAAGACTTTTAGATCACCGACTTCTTCCTGGGTGAAGCCTTCTTTTAGCAATGCTTCTTCAGGTATTTTTTCTTCCTTCTTGCAATGTGTACACAGGCGTCGCGCCAGTCGTTGCGCGATGATCAGGCTTACACTGGATGCAATATTAAACGGCGGGATACCCATGTTAGCCAAACGTGTCAGGGTCTGTGGCGCATCATTGGTATGTAGAGTGGATAACACCAAATGGCCGGTTTGAGCTGCTTTAATAGCGATTTCAGCGGTTTCAAGGTCACGAATTTCACCTACCATGATGATATCCGGATCCTGACGCAGGAAGGCGCGTAATGCAACCGAAAAGGTCATGCCGGTTTTCAGGTTCATATGCACCTGGTTTATGCCAGGCAGGTTGATTTCAACAGGATCTTCGGCGGTAGAGATATTTTTTTCTGGTGTGTTCAGGATGCTAAGAGCAGTATATAGAGAAACCGTTTTACCACTACCGGTGGGCCCTGTTACTAACACTAGTCCCCATGGCTTATGAATAGCATCCAGAAACAGTTTTTTCTGGTGGTCTTCATAACCAAGAATATCTATATCCAGATTGGCAGCGCTGGAATCGAGAATACGCATAACAATTTTTTCACCAAACAAGGTGGGGCAGGTATTCACACGAAAATCGATGGCACGCGTCTTGGATATGTTCATCTTGATGCGCCCATCCTGTGGTACACGCCGCTCGGCAATATCCATACGTGCCATGACCTTGATGCGAGCGGTGACGCGTGAAGCCAGATTTATCGGTGGTGAAGCTATTTCATGCAGCATGCCGTCCTGTCTGAACCTGACGCGGTAGGTTTTCTCGTAAGCTTCAAAATGGATATCAGATGCCCCCTTGTTGATAGCATCCAGTAAAACTTTATTAACGAAACGTACTACAGGGGTGTCATCAACATCGTTATCTTCATCATCATGTTGTCTGGTATCCTCGCCCCCTTCAATCGAGAGGTTATCCAGATCCTCATCCAGCAAACCCTCCATAGGGGTTTCCTGGGCCTCCAGCGCTTTAGCCAGAATTTTTTGTAGCTGTTCTTCTTCGACCAACACGGCATCTGTATTGATGCCAGTATTGAATTTGATTTCATCCAATGCCTGCAAGTTTGTGGGATCAGATACTGCAACGAATAAGCGGTTGCCTCTACGTATCAATGGCAAAGCATGATGTTTACGAATGAGTTTTTCATCGACCAGTTTGATGTAGTTGGCGGAGGCTTCCAGATCAAGGCTATTGATATCAAACAGCGGAACGCCAAATTCCTGTGAGGCAGCATTGGCAATTTGCTTGCCGTTTAATATCTTGTTTTCAACCAGGTAGGATACGAGAGTGGTTTTGCTCTTCCTGGCTTCCTTAAGGGCATTTTCGGCTACTCCTTCTTCGAGAAGCCCATCATGAACCAGTCGCCTTGCGAGACCACTTAGTTGTATTTTAGGATTAGTTGTTGCCATTATGTCTAAAAGTAGTTTTAGTTAGTTTGATGATCTGTGATTAATATATCAGTTATGTTAACAAATTATTAGCTAAATCTTTATCCATTTCATATTCTTACTTACTTCAAATTACAGGTTATGTAAAATAAAACCTGAATCGTAAAATAACATATTATTTATAATTCCAGTGATCTGTCGGCATATACTAATAAGTATTAGGAATTACTTATATTCTATTATCTGCTTTATGTATTGCTTACTTATTTATCGTCCATTTACGGAAAAACTGAATATTAATGAACTAAAAAGGTATATTGTTCTTAAATTTATAGTTACAACCAGTGCAACGGATGCTTTTTAGTTAAAACTGTCTTGTCTGATTTATAAAAAAAGGCAGTTATGGAGATAGTCAAAAAGGTTGCCGCTTGGGTGTTTATTTATATCAAGAAGAGCAATTAACTTATTGTTTATATTATTTATTTTGTATGATGCTAGCATCATTGTTCAGACAGCGTTACCCGGAGCGAGTAGAATAGAATATTAATTTAAATTTAACAATATTTAATTTTATTGCATGCTAATTATATGCTTTGCTGAAGTGCGTCGTTTGAGCAATGCACGCATTCTAATTAGTTGCCGAGTACCTACAAACGTCGGGATGCGCTATTCTGGGCCATTTAGCAGATCTTGGCAATCTGGGGGGTTGAGCTGCACGCAACCTGTTTTGCGTAGGCTTGCCAGTAGTTTGTGTTATCAAATCCCAGTCGTTCAAATAAGAGGGGGGTTCCGCAGGGCGACGCATTGTTGTCAGCTCGCTATGATAATTTCCAATATAATAAATCCTCGATTTGCACTATCCAGGAAGAGCCGATTTAAGGATGCACTGCCCAGAAAATGGATCAACAGTTAGGGTAAACCCGTTTATTGTATGTGCTACTGTTATCGGTAGATATAGCTTTTTGGGGCAAGAGGGGTGTTATAAAAAGTCGTTGATGATTCACTCTATGCGTTATTTCTAAATGAGCTGATTTGCACGTCATGTCGTAAGCAATATGGAATCAGTAAAGAAGATTATTTTTCGAGGCTAGAAAGTGACTAGTAAAATCCGGGAAGTCCAGTGTGTGATTTAGCATGATGTTACCATAGGAAATTTTTCTGTAGTATCAAATTCAGTTACAATTTCAGGAGGGGTTGACGTTGGTGAAAACTGCTATCTGGGTGTGGGTAGTACGATAATGGAGAATATTAGCATTGGCAGCAACAGTATAATCGCTGCCTGCTCAGTCGTTATTGAGCCTGCCCCTGAAAATAGTGTTTATATATCAAAAGAAAAAATTCTAGTTAATAAATATTCCTGAGATCTGTTAAGTGATTGTATTATTAAAGTTCAGCGGTTATTTATTAGTCAATATTGTTTTGTAGTAGTGGTCCAGTTTTTCAGTGATTTCATCAGTATATTTCCCGTGCTTGTGAAGTAATATAATAGCGCCATCTGCAAGTTTTTTCTGTAGGGTTGTATTTTTAAGTAACGCTGCAATCCTTGCGCCAAGTTGTATTGGCTCTTTTGCAGGCACTATCAGGCAGTCCACCTCGTCTGTGAAGGTTTTCTTTGTATATCCGACATCGGTCATTATTACCGGTATATGCATAAACATTGCTTCTGCAATAGTGTTGGCCCAGGTGTTTTCAATTGGACTGATATGTACTGTGAGGGTTGAGGAGGAGAAAATATTTTCTGTATCTTTTCGCATTCCAAGTAGTTTGACTTTGTTATCCAGTCCGAGATCGGAGATTGTTGACTGGCACTCTTCGTATAAATCTCCATCTCCCGCCAGTACCGCAAAATAATTAATTCCTTGTTGCTCTAGATAATGGCAACTTTGAATAAAGGTAATGGGATCTTTGAAATAGTTAAGCCTTCCGACAAACGAAATAATGGGCGTAGACTCCGGGATATTTAATTCTTTATGTAGTTCGTATTGTTTTCCCTGGTAATTAAATTTTTCTTCATCGACTGGCGCAGCAATTTGTGCAAAGTCAGTTATTCCGGCTTTTATCAGGTGTTCATCAGTTTCTGCCGCTGTAGATATGCAACCATCGACTCGAGCAAGCGTCCAGTTGATTAACCGCTGAGGGAGGAGTCGTGTATCTGAACCCCAGTTAGTGAACACGATAGGTGGTTTCTTTTTACTAAAAGTCCGGGCAAGGATGGCAATCAGGGCGGTAGGTAGCCAGTGGCAGTGAATTAAGTCCGCTTGGTTTTGATATTTTACTGTTTTTACCAGCATGAATGCCAGATAGAGAGGTAGTTGGAGACGAGCCAGCCATGAATTGCGTAAATTTGCTAATGTTCCGCCACCTTCGTATCCAAGTTTCTGGTAGCGTGAAGGAAAAAAATAATTGAATCGGTTTATTTTTACGCCGTCAAGGATGTCCTGTTTGGGCGTATCTTTTGAATTGGGAGTAATTACCCGAATTTTATAATTATTTTTGATCAGTAATTTGGCAAACCGGTGAACAAAGATTCCTGCATGGTCATCTATGTATCTTGGGTAACTCGTGGTGATAAATAAAACGGATGTCTTTTTTGGCGGGTTCATTTTGTTGAATGTATGTGTAGTATGTGACCAATAATGCCGGCAAGCAGGTCGTAAATAGTGAGTACTATTCTTATTAATACGCTGATTTCTATTGCATGATGTAATGGTAATATGTTCAAGGTAAGTGTGACAAACATGCCTTCCCTGACGCCGATGCCGCCTGGCGCAAATATTGCCAGGAAGCCTACAAGTACACTTATGATATATACTCCACTGATTGCGAATAACAATTTGCTATCATATGTAATACTCAGCAGATCGAGAAATATTGTCATTGATAATGCAATTAAAATCCATAGTAAGGTATAGAAGTAATAGGCTTTAATGAAAACAGTTTTATTAATATGTTGGATTTTCTCAATACCCTTCAGTTTTTTCGAGATCGCCGAAATACGTGCTAAAGGAAATAAAAGTATGTTGATTCCCAGTGAATAAATAGTGTAAGGGATTATGTGAAAGAGAATGAATAATGTTATTCCTGCATATTCATTATACGAGTATGCAAGCAGTGAAATTCCCAGCAGTAAACCAGACTGCATTGTTATTATTTGTTCAAATACTGAGGCATGTATTGTCGATGTTGAGCTATATCCGTAGATGGGCGCAGTAACGCCTCTTGCTACAAAGCCCCAAATTTTTCCAGGTACGTATTTAGAAGTTAGCATATAAGCAGTCTGTGAAACTGCGTGAGAAAATTTCAGAGTAACACCTGTTGTCGCCTTAAAGGCAGTTTTCCAGGCCTGGCAACTACATAAAAAAATAAAACTATAGACAATTATTAAAGAAGATATGTTTGTTATATTCAGGTTAATATCAATTGAAGTGTTTGTTAGATATGAATATACTTTAAGACCCGCGAGAAGGATGCATATTAGTATAAAAGTATTTACAGCTAGTAATATTAGCCTGTTTTTCATTTTTTAAATTAAGGTTGGATTGGGGGTGATTATTTCAGGTCCTTATTGCTTTCCATGTCAAACCACATGGCAAATAACAAAAATTGCATGCCAGTTATAATAAACAAAGAAGCAAATAATGCGCTTGTTTCCTCTATTGGGCCTATCATGATGCGGTACATAAATAGATATGATCCGAAGATAGTACCAATCGGTAACAGCAAGAAGGCGAGCAGATAAAAAAACACAAGAGGATGAAAATCCCTGATAACATATTTCTGAACCATCCTGTGAATAAATAATTTAAACAGAAGCCATGACAGTTTCGGTATCATCCGTAGGGGTTTAATGCCGGATTTCTCGCCTATGCCATATATAGGTTTTATTGGTACATCCTTTACCCTGAAATTGTATATATTTAATTTGACCAGAAGGTCGTTCGGTTGACCGTATCTCTTGTACATCTTGTCCCAATCAATTGTCCTGAGTGTTTTCAGGCTGATAGCGGTGTAACCAGATTGTGAATCGGCAACATGCCAGTATCCTGATGCTATTTTAGTTAGCAGTGAAAGAAGAGAGTTGCCAATATAGCGAACCCTGGGAATAATATTCCATGCATCGCCTGAAAATAGCCTATTGCCTTTAGTGTAGTCAGCTGTGTCATCCACTATTGGCTCAATTATCGGAATAAGATCTGAGGGGTCCATCTGGCCATCACCTGCCATGACGACAGTGACGTCAATATTTTCTTTTAATGCTTCTTTGTACCCAGTGGCAATGGCGCCGCCAACGCCCTGATTTACTTCGTGGCGGATATAGGTCAGTTTTTCTTTATCGTTATTGCAGCATTCCAGCGCGACGTTTTGAGTATTGTCAGTACTGTAGTCATCAATTATATATACTCTATCTACAAAAGCTGGGAGGGTATCGATTACTTTTGATAGTAATAATTCTTCGTTATGACAGGGTATAACCACAGCAATCTGCTTATTGTCAAACAAGTTCTTTAGCCTCTACTTAAGTATCGTGATATGTTGATGATATGATAAATACTATATAAATGAAATAGGCATGAACTTATACTTCGCGTATAAAAATTTAATATAAATATGCCCGGACAGTATTGGGATTGTTATTGCAAGGTAGTCTATTTTTATAGTTTATTGCCGTATACGTTTTTTTAGTTAGGTGTGAATTTTTGTCGTAATTTGTCAGCTTTACAATGGCGAATATAAGTCATTTATTATATAGAAACAATGCAAAATCAAGATAGATCAAATTAGTGATGATAAACAGAAGCCTGTCTACACAAACAGTCCCGCTAAATCATGTAATAGTATCTTTTGCCCTGATTGGTTTAATATTTCTGGCAGTTGCAATATATTGGCCTGCACTCGACGGCCCTTTTTTACTTGATGATTACAATAATCTTAATAATCTGGATGCTTATGCAAATATAAGTTTAAGACCCTCGAAGTTTATTGATGAAATAATTCAATCTATTAAAGAAAATGGATCTCCAGGCAGAATTTTAAGTTTTATCAGTTTTACTATTGATGATGTTGCGTGGCCCAGTAATCCATGGCGATTCAAATATACCAATTTAATGCTTCATTTGCTTAATGGCGTATTAATCTTTTTGCTTTCCAGGATTATATTGATTGGCCAAGTCAGGAATGAAAGTGAGAGTAATTATATTGCTTTACTGGCAACATCAATATGGCTGCTGCATCCTTTGCTGGTATCAACAACCATGTATGTCGTTCAGAGAATGGTTATTTTGTCTGCTTTATTCACATTGGCGGGCATTATTTTTTATATAAAAGCAAGATTGAATATGAGGTGGTCACAAAAAGTTTATTATTTAATTTTGTCGATTGTAATCATACTGTTCCTGGTGGCTGCGATTTTATCAAAAGAGATAGGTATAAATTATCTTGTTTATATTGTTATTATCGAAGTGACGCTATTGAGGAATGCTGCATGTGTGAGAAGAGTATCTTTGATATGGAAAATCGTGTTTCTATATGCTCCACTGGCTATCATATTGGGGTATGCAGTACTGTCGCTGGGTAAATTGGATGAAATGTTCTTACGTCGTGATTTTAGTATGCTTGAAAGGCTTATAACGGAGCCGTTTGTTTTATTGCATTATGTTTTTCAGATTCTTTTTCCTTCAGCAAAATTAATGAGTTTGTTTCATGATGATATTATTATTTCAAGCAGTGTTCTAAGTTCGGCTGGTACATTTGTATCATTGTTATTTGTCGTTGTCTTGCCCGGTCTGGCTATTTATATCAGGAAGACTCATTCATTTATTGCTTTTTGCGTTCTCTGGTTTTTTGCCGGGCATCTTCTTGAGGCCAGTGTTTTACCTCTAGAGTTATATTTTGAACATCGAAATTATTTGCCTATGCTGGGGATTATTTTATTAATGTCGTACTTATTGTTGCATGTTGTTAGGAGGTATAAATATAGTTTGCTGGTTGTTCCATTTATTATGTCCGTCCTTATATTTCAGACTCACTATCTGGCAAATGTATGGTCAGATGAGGGTAAATTGTATCGACAATGGGCTAATAATCATCCTCAATCAGCGAGAGCGTATCTGGCACTGGCTCAATACGAGCTGAGTGTAAACAGGGATGTGTTGGCCTCAATCAGCTTACTAAGACATATTATTTCATTTAATGAGTTTCATATAATTGCAAATCTCAGGTATGTGCAGCTAACGTGTAATAGGTCAAGCTCAATCGATCATGTTCAGAAGTTGATTTCAAATAGTCAAAGCCTTTATTTTAAAACGGGTGCGTTATCTGCTCTTGAAGCCATTGTATATAACGTGGAAAATAATTTATGCGCCAATGGTATGCAAGACTATATTGCAAGCCTTGTAGAAAAACTAATAATAAATTCACGCTTTACTGTAGTTCAATCAGATAAAGCGTATTTAATGAGATTGTTGCAGAGGCTTGGATCTGCTGACATGGGGGATAAATGAAGGCATGTATCATTGCTTAAAATAGAGAGCCCGGTGTATAGGATTATGGTTTATTTTTATCCGGGCTTGCTTTCATGTCTTCCAGTATTTGTTTTCTAAATTTCCTCACTTCTGAATAGTCTTTGTTTTTAAAGGCCTTAAGATTGTCTATGGCGGTTTCTGCCTTGTTCAGGTAAGTCAGAGCATCTTCGTATAAGCCCGCTGATGCGAGCCAACCTGCTTGTAGTATGGCAATATTGGGATCATTGTAATTACTAAAAGCCATATCCATTTGTTTGATTGATTTATTCAGGTCGCCTTTGCTTGCATAGAGGATGCCTATTACATAGTCTATGTTCGATTGATTTGCGGAGCTTTTGAATCTTGGGTTGGCTTTAATTCCCGATGCAATTTGTAATAATTGATCGAATTTAAGAGACTTGCATTTACCGGCTGTATGAAGGGTAATGATCTGCATAAGAGTCTGTGTAACTTCATGGCCATATTTTCCAGTTGAGGAAATATTTATTATTTCTTCTGTGAGGTTGTTGTCGATTATATCTAAATCACAGGCGTATTGTAATTCCTGCATTCTGATACCTAGCTCCATGGGGAGTAATTTTCCAGCCTCATGAAGCGTCTTATAGACCATTGCGCCATTATTAAGTCTGTGCCAGTAAATTGCCTGATTTTGATTTGCCCTGACTGAGTAGATTCTTTCTTTAGCCCAAATATTTATCAGTTTATCTTCATCGCCCCAGATGGAAGCATTTATATATGATAGCCAGGAGATCATTAGGAGATATATAATTATTAATAAATAAGATATCCTTTTAACATTTTCTGGTATATGTGTTGCCATATAAACTAAGGTGAAAATAATACCAAATGAGGGCAAATAGTTTCGATGCTCAAAATATAACTCCAGTGGTAGGAAAGTTGATTCCATTATGTGACCAGTAAAGAACCACGCGATACCGAAGGATACTATCGGTTTTTTCTTTCGTAATAAAAATGCGGCTACCAGTAGGGATGTAATGAACAGAAATGATGCGAAGGTTGGCCATTCAAAAAGCGTCCTTGAAATATTAAAGTCATCATGAAAGAGAGTGCTATCAGATAATGTAGGTATAATAATGAAACCAATGTAGCTGGAAATTACATTAAATTGTGTCAATACCCTTTCATATAGATCAAAATCTCGCCATAGATAGCCGGTGTTAATAATGTCCCAGATGCCAACAATATAAAGAACAAATAGCAAGAAAGGTAATAATGAAAAAATTCCTCCCCATCGTAGCCATGATAACCATTGGTCTTTACTTTTACTAAATAGAAATCCTTCTATGAGAAGTACAAACAGGCATAGCAGTAGCCCATTTTCTTTTGACAAAACAGCTAATACCAGGCATGAGCTATATATGACTGACAGGCTAAAGTAGTTTTTTATGTTAGCTAAATTATATTTGCTACGATGATATATATAATAATTTGTGCCCAATAAGAGGAATAAGGCGCTTAATTGGGTCATTCTCTGGATGACATAAAAAACCGTAGATTGCTGGATGGGGTGGGTTGCCCAAATTAATGCTGTTGCAAAAGAAACAATTATTGTAAGCCTGTCGGTATTCCCAAGCACCTTGCAGATACGGAATGACAATGTGTAGACAAGTAGGGTATTGATAATATGCAGAATGAGATTGACGGCCTTGAATGGTAGCGGATTGTCTGGCCAGGCAAAGGCAGTAGAAAGGAAGCTGAGTAATGCAATGGGTCGACCGCTTCCTCCTGCTTGAGCGTCCGACAACAGGTTGTACCATGTATAACCAGCAATGGTATTATACTTTTCTAGATTTCCCAGGTTTCCGAAATCATCAAGAAGAAATGGTCCAAATAAACCACTCCAGTTTATTGTGGTGGGTATGATGATTAATAGCAATAAGGGGAATAACTGGTTGTATGCAGATTTCATTTAAAGCGATAATGGTTTTCAAATTGTCATATTTATTATGACGTAACAATAAAAAAGCACTGTTACTTTATATAACAGTGCTTTTTATTAGCTTAAGGCCTTTTTAATGATAAATATATTATCAATGTTAACGGCAATTAGCTGGTCTGTATGCATCTCTCAGGGTTCCGCCGGTACATGTCCAGTTTACTGTATTATTCAGGTAAGTGCCTGCAAATACAATATTGCTACCGCCAGTAATTGGAGCCATGCCTGTGCCGCGGTACTGAACGGAAATTCTGCCTGGTCCGATAACGGTTACAGCTCGAACATATTGGCTAGATATGCTGGTGGATGGAGCTAGTCCAGCTACAGTATTGGTTCCAGGTAATCTGCCTTGTGAGATACGATATTCTGATAGTGAGGTCTTGGCAGATGCTGCCATATTGATACCCTCAGAAATCTTTGCTCGAAGTGTGTAGTCCTGGTAGGCCGGAATAGCGATCGCCGCCAGAATGCCGATGATCGCGACAACGATCATCAATTCAATTAGCGTAAAACCGTGTTGTACTTTCTTCATGGGAATGCTCCTGAAGTAATTGAGTTTAAATTTAGTTATTCAACGTTGCGTAACTACTTTGCTGTTATATCAACGACAGAACTGAACGTAACTTTAGTTTTATTCAATATAATCATCAAATCAGCATTAGTGTATTTCTAGTAAGCAGGTAACATGCCACTGAAGATGATATGGTAAGCAAGACTTGGAATATCCTGTAAAATTTTAATTAAAACAGATATATAGGGAATTATATTTAATGTCAGAAATAGCCTGATGCGGTTCCAGCTGGTTATTTTTCTGGTGTTTAGGGTAAGCAGTAGTGACATTTTTTGTTAAAATATGACATATATTGTCACTTTTTCTATTCTATACCCAGTTTCTTTAATTTGTAGCGAATGGATCGGTAGCTAATTCCCAATAATTTTGCAGCGGCTGTTTTGTTATGACGTGTTTTCACCAAGGCCTTCAGGATCACTTCTTTTTCTTTGTCGCCTATATAGTTATTCAGTTGAGAAGCGTTCTCTATTGCAGGAGCTTGATAGTTCTCAGGTAGCTGCAGATCTATCTCGTGTACGAGGTTGTCTTCACAAAGAGTGATTGCCCTCTCAAGAATATTTTCCAGTTCGCGCACATTACCCGGGAAGGAATAATTGTGTAACGCGCTGATAGCATCTTTACCTAGTTCGGGTATTTTGACAGATTGCGCAGAAGCAATTTTGTTGAGTATGTGATTAGATAGTAACTCTATATCTTCAGAACGCTCACGTAGTGGCGGCACGGTAAGCTGGATAACATGCAGCCGGTAATATAGATCCTGACGGAAATGCCCCTCAGCCACCTGTTTATCGAGATCCTTGTGGGTCGCGCTAAGAATACGCACATCAATATGATTTTCTTTTTGTGCGCCCACCGGGCGTACTGCTTTTTCCTGGATAGCGCGTAACAATTTAACCTGCATGGCCATAGGCAGGTCTGCTACTTCATCCAGGAACAGGGTACCGCCATTGGCGGCTTGAAACAGGCCTTCCTTGTCCAGCATGGCACCGGTGAAGCTGCCTTTTTTATGGCCGAAAAATTCACTTTCCATGAGTTCGGATGGGATGGCGCCACAGTTCACGGGTACAAAAGGATGATCTGCGCGCGGGCCTTTATTATGGATCAGTCGGGCTACCAGCTCCTTACCTGTTCCTGATTCTCCACTGATAAACACCGGCGCCTGGCTGCGGGCCAGTTTGGCGATGGTGCCTCGAATCTTTTGCATGGGCTCCGAATCACCGAGTAATTCATGGCGACTGCGCAGGCTTTTGCCTTGATGGGCAGTGGATAATTTTAGCGCGGTGTGTACCAGTCTTCGTAGGTCTTCAAGGTCGACGGGTTTGGAAACAAAATCAAAAGCGCCGGCTTTGAGTGCTTGCACAGCCAACTCCATGTTGCCATAGGCGGTAATAACCGCGACTGGCAGATTGGGAAAATTTTGCTGGATCCATTCCACCAGTTCAATGCCATTGCCATCGGGCAGTCGCATGTCGGTCAGGCACAGGTCGTAGTGATTATTTTTTATTAACTCGCGCGCTTGTTTCAGGTCAGCGGCGGCTTCTGTGTCGATATCCATGCGGTTAAGGGTGAGTTCGAGTAACTCACGGATATCCGGTTCGTCGTCAATGATCAATGTGCGTTGCAGGGTCATGCCTTGATTCTTCTCGGGTCAAAAAAGGACAGGCGGAAACAACTGCCGCCGCTCGGTACACCATGATAACTGATACGAGATTTGTTGCATTCACACATTTCCTTGCTGATATACAGGCCAAGCCCGGTACCTTCAATGCTGGTGGTGAAAAACGGCTCGAATATCTGCTCGACAAATTTCGGATCGATGCCCTCACCATCATCAATGATATCAAGAAACGGTCCTTTAGACTCTTCTGTGATGCCGCCTCTAAGCCTGATGCTGACTTTCTGGCCAGGTTTGTTGCCATATTTGACGGCATTCTGGCATATGTTCCAGAGGATTTGTTGCAAATGGCCGGTGTCCATCTGGATCATGGTGTTTTCCGGCTGAATATCGATGTGAATACAATCAGGGTCCAGTTGCTCCGCTTCGCAAAACTCCTGAATAAAATCTTCGACCCAGGCCTTGAGTTCGATGATCCTGGGGTTGGAGTTATCTCGCCGGGACAGTTGCAGGATATTCTCGACTATCGTATTCATACGTGCAGAGTGGTTTTGAATAATCTCCGATAGACGATAATCGGGCCCTTCGAGTTTTTTTGACTCCTGTAGCAGTTGGGCGGCATGGCTGATTGCCCCGAGCGGATTACGAATTTCGTGGGCAATACTGGCCGTCAGGCGACCCAGAGAGGCCAGTTTCATTTGTTGTAATTGTTGGGTCACGTTGGTGGAATCTTCCAGTAGTATCAAGGTGCCGTTATTTGTGTCTTTGCCCAGTAGGGTGTATTTGGCGAGGATATCAGCAGAGTCTGCATGCGGCCGGAAAGGCTTGATTTCAATTTCAGGCTGTTTCAACCAATCCTTGAGTTGTGTCGCCAGCTCAGTGGATATTTCTTCCAGAGGTTGATGTTCCTTTAAATGAGGCATTCCAAGAAAATACCATGCGGATTCATTCACGAGCCGGGCTTTCAGTTCATTATCGACGACGATAATCCCGGCATCCATATTTTGAATGATGTATTCGTTCACCTGTTGCATATTGGCAAGATCAAGCCCACGCTGAGCGGCCAGCTCTTCGGTTTTGCGAATGCGAACGGCCAACGTATGTGACAGTAGGGCAGTGGCAAAGAAGGTAGCCCCGAGAATGCCAGCCTGTGTGTAGGATGTATTATCAAAACAATGGCTGAGGTGAGCATAGACCTGTTCAATCAGTATCGCGATGGAGGCGACGGCTGCGAACAGTATCGCCATTCGCCCAGCCATGATGATGCTGTTACCGGCAATGGCAATGACCATCAGAATGCCAAGACCTGTGGTCAGGCCCCCGCTGCTGTGCATCAGCAAGGTCAACACGGTAATATCCACCAGAATTTGTAGCTTTGTCTGGCGTGAAAAGCGCACGCGCTTGCGGTAAATAGTGAAGACGCTATAAAGGCTAAAAACCAGGTAAAAAGCCGCACTACCGAGGAACAAGGAAGGATTATGTGAGCCAAGCAGGCTGGGAATGGGGCCTGATACAAACAGGATCACAAACAAGCCAGACAGCAGCAGCCGGTAAGAATTAAAATAGCTCAGTGGTTTCCATTCCAGGGAAGTCGCGCCGATGCTTGAAGGTTTGGCCAATATGTTCCAACCGGATAATTGCATTATGCGGGTCTCCGGGAGTGATCAATAGTGCCATTCAAGGCTTGCAGATACTCAGGAATGATGCAGTTTACGATGTTCATCAGAACAGAAAAACTTGCCATCGGCCAATAATGCTTCATTTTTTGGAAGATGTACTCCGCATTGTTCGCAACGAACCATGTGGGTGGTTTCGGGCAGTTTTTTTTCAGTGGATTGACGTCGGCTTGCCACCATCTGTTTGACAATCAGAAAGCCGATAAAGATAGCAATAATCAGTAGTAATAAACGCATATATTAAATTTTGTGGCCTGTAATCATACATAGTGTGGGTATTTGTGCGTAAAACTGCAAGTCCCAATCGTTTTTTACGCTTGGGAGCCTCTGGTTAATTCTGGATTGAGTGGATGATGATATGACTATTCTGGATCAAGACAGGCGGAATTCTTACTAATAGTGAGCTATTAGTAAGAATTCCTTTGCTGAACCAGGAATATTTCAGCCACCAGATGCCCATTCATGAATTGATCAGAGGCTCCCAGGCTTTGCTTCGGCCTGTAATTTGTTTCACAATACCCGCCTTGAGATTAAGTGCGAAAGGCCAGTTCAAATGAATTTACACGAGTATCAGTCAAAACAGCTGTTTTCGGACTACGGCATAGCCGTTCCTGACGGGCGCGCCGCAAGTTCAGTGGATGAAGCCGTGAGCCATGCAAAGGCCTTGGGTGGTGATCGCTGGGTGATCAAGGCGCAGGTATATGCCGGGGGGCGTGGCAAGGGCGGGGGTATCAAGCTGTGTACTGACCTCGATGCTGTTGAAGCGGCTGCAGAAGCCTTGCTGGGTAGCCAGTTGGTAACCCCGCAAACAGATGAAAAAGGTTTGCCAGTCAATGTGTTGCTTGTTGAGCAGGCATCAATGATTGCACGTGAGCTCTATCTGGGTGTGTTGCTGGACCGCAATAGCGAGCGATTAGTGTTTATGGCTTCATCCGAGGGCGGTATGAATATAGAAGAGGTGGCCGCCTCTCAGCCCGAGAAAATACTCAAGGTTACGGTCGACCCGGCAGCCGGCTTGCAAGCTTATCAATGCAGGCAACTGGCCTTTGGCTTGCAGTTGGAAGCTGAGCAAATCCGCAGTTTTACAAGCCTGTTGATGGCTTTATATCGCCTGTTTCTCGAGAAGGACGCCAGCCTGGTGGAAATCAATCCCTTGATTGTTACAGATCAGGGTGCGCTGATCGCGCTGGATGCCAAGATAAATATCGATGACAACGCCCTTTATCGCCATGCTGATCTGGCCGATTTGCTAGACGAATCTCAGATCGATAGCAAAGAACAATTGGCTGCCAAGCATGATCTCAACTACGTGACATTGGATGGAAATATTGGTTGTATGGTCAATGGCGCCGGCCTGGCGATGGCGACCATGGATTTGATCAAACTCCAGGGTGGGGAGCCGGCCAATTTTCTCGATGTGGGTGGTGGCACCACGGCTGACCGTGTGGCTGAAGCCTTTAAAATCGTTTTGTCAGATGACAATGTTCGTGCCATCCTGGTAAATATATTTGGCGGTATTGTACGTTGCGATTTGATTGCAGAGGGTATCGTCGCGGCAGTCAGGGAAGTGGGCACCCGCCTGCCGGTCGTGGTTCGACTACAGGGTACCAATGTGGAACGCGGGCGCGAGATACTGGACAGTAGTGGTCTGGACATTGTTAGTTCAGCCGATTTAACCGAGGCTGCCAAACAGGTGGTTGCCGCAGCGCAACCGGCAAAGTGAGTCACTTTTTATGAGTATTTTGATCAATAAAAACACCCGGGTGATTTGTCAGGGCTTTACCGGCAAGCAGGGCACTTTTCATTCAGAGCAGGCGCTGGCTTACGGCACCCGAATGGTGGGCGGCGTAACACCGGGTAAAGGAGGCCAACGTCATCTCGATCTGCCGGTCTTTAATACTGTGCATGATGCCGTGAATGAAACCGGTGCCGATGCCAGCATGATATATGTGCCGGCGCCGTTTGCGATGGATGCCATACTGGAAGCGGCGGATGCCGGTATCAAGGTCATCGCTTGCATTACCGAAGGCATACCAGTGCTGGATATGATCAAGGTCAAGGCGGCGCTGGCACATTATGATGCCTACCTGATAGGCCCGAATTGTCCGGGGTTGATTACACCGGGGGAATGTAAAATCGGTATCATGCCGGGCAATATTCACCAGCCAGGATCGATTGGCATTGTTTCACGCTCAGGTACATTAACCTATGAAGCGGTTTACCAGACCACCCAGGCCGGTTTGGGGCAAAGTACTTGCGTGGGTATTGGTGGCGATCCGATTCACGGCATGGATTTTATCGATTGCCTGGCATTATTCGAGGACGATGAACAGACCGAAGGCATCGTTATGGTCGGTGAAATTGGCGGCAGTGATGAAGAAGCCGCTGCAGAATACATCAAGGCCCATGTCAGTAAGCCGGTGGTTGCCTATATTGCCGGCGTGACTGCACCTGCGGGCAAACGCATGGGGCATGCCGGGGCTATTATCGCTGGAGGCAAAGGCACAGCCGATGAAAAGTTTGCCGCACTCGAAGCAGCTGGTGTAGCCACGGTTCGCTCTCCTGCCGAAATCGGTCGGCGCATGTCCGAGTTACTGCCCGTTTGAGCATGAATGCGAATGCCAACATTCGGTTAGGCATGGCGCAGGTCAACTTGTTGGTCGGTGATATTGAAGGAAATACCCGCAAGGTGCTTGAGTATGTGCACAAGGCACAGCAGGATAAGGTCGACCTGGTCGTGTTCCCCGAGTTAACACTGACCGGCTATCCGCCGGAAGATCTGTTGCTCAGGTCCGGCTTGCATGCGCGTGTGGAAAAGGCTTTGCAGGAATTATGTGCCGACGTTGGCTCAACCGGCGTCATCCTCGGTTATCCCCGTCGCATTGATGGCAAGCTCTATAATATGGCTGGGCTAATAAGGCATGGCAGGATCGAGACAGAATATAAAAAACAATGTCTGCCGAATTACAGCGTGTTTGATGAGAAACGTTATTTCACGGCGGGTAATGAGCCCTGTGTATTTGATTTTGATGGCCTCAGCCTGGGTATCACTATTTGTGAAGATGCCTGGGAGTCATGGCCGATGCAACAGGCTGCGAAGGCCGGTGCACAATTAATGATTAACCTGAATGCATCGCCCTATCAGGTAGGTAAACGGCGCCAGCGTGAAAAAGTACTCAAGGCACGGGTTGATGAAAATGCCGTGCCCATTGTCTATGTGAATTTACTCGGCGGTCAGGATGAACTGGTGTTTGATGGTGAGTCCATGGTCATGGATCAGTACGGTCAAATTGTTTGCCGTGCGCCAGCCTTTGAGGAAGGTCTATATACATTGGAATGCGAGCTGAACGAAGGCAAGCTTGAATATTACTATAATGACTGTGCCGCAGTGATGGACGATGTTGAGAGTGCCTACCATGCACTGGTGCTGGGTGTTCGAGACTATATTAACAAGAATGGTTTTCAGGGTGCGGTGATTGGTCTTTCCGGTGGCGTCGATTCTGCATTGACATTAGCGATAGCCGTTGATGCTCTTGGCGCCGAACGTGTCGAAGGCGTCTCCATGCCATCGCGTTATACCATAGACATGAGTATTGAAGATGCCCGGGAAGAAGCGCAGATTCTCGGCATAAATTTTCAAATTATTCCAATTGAGCCTGTATTCAACGCATTTCTTGAAAGCCTGAAAGACGAATTTAAAAACAAACCGGTGGACACTACTGAAGAAAACATTCAGGCACGCTGCCGCGGTGTCTTGTTGATGGCGATATCCAATAAAAAAGGCAAAATGGTGCTGACCACCGGCAATAAAAGTGAAATGTCAGTCGGCTATGCCACTTTGTACGGGGATATGGCCGGTGGTTTTTGTGTCCTCAAGGATGTGCCGAAAACGCTGGTGTATCAGCTCTGTCATTACCGTAATCAAGAGCGACGAGTGATCCCGGAAAGAGTCATTGTCAGGCCGCCCTCAGCCGAGCTGGCCCCGGATCAGAAAGACGAGGATAGTCTTCCTCCCTACGATATTCTCGATGATATTCTCGAGCGCTATGTCGAGCAGGACCAGTGTCCGGCAGATATCATCAAGGCTGGTTTTGACGCCGAAGTTGTCTACAAAGTGATCAGGCTGGTGGATATCAATGAATACAAGCGTCGGCAGGCAGCCCCGGGGATAAAAATCACACATCGTGCCTTTGGCAGGGACCGGCGCTACCCGATCACCTCGGGTTTTGGGCGATATAAGCCCTGATGAGTCGAAATTCCGCTTTTCAATCCATTGATGTTGCGGTATCTTGTTGTCACTGCTGAATTTATTCTGAAGCCCATGTGGTTTTTGCCGTCGAAAGAAGTTATTTGCGACGAATCGAAAACGATGATTGCGAGGCTTTGTAATGGTGGCTTTGAGTCTGTGAAACTATATTATTAATTTGCACTGCATCATACACGCCAAAAATGATAGAAAAAGTTCATTAATTCTGAGTTCTGGATTTAAGCTTGAAGAGTAGTTGCCTGGAGGAGCTAATAACAATGAAAAAAGTAGAAGCCATAATAAAACCATTCAAACTGGACGATGTGCGTGAAGCATTGTCTGAAATTGGTATCACAGGAATGACTGCCACTGAAGTGAAAGGATTTGGGCGACAAAAAGGCCACACTGAACTGTACCGTGGTGCTGAGTATGTGGTGGATTTCCTGCCTAAAGTGAAAATCGAGATAGTCGTCAGTGAGGCAGATCTGGAGCGTTGCCTTGAGGTGATTACCGACTCGGCACGAACCGGTAAGATTGGTGACGGCAAGATTTTTGTTACCACGGTTGAGAAAGTGATTCGTATTCGTACTGGCGAGCAGGATGCGGATGCTATCTAGTATCTAGACACTGAACGCTGGATAAAAGGCCTGCCGGAGCAAGAAATGGCAGGCTTTTTTTTATGGAGAAACCATGCCTGGTTTGGGCTCATGAATATAATGTCTGCGCCTTGTGGTGGTATTCAGGTTTGTTTGTTTAAACACCGGTAAAACTAGAACGGATTCCACCAGGGCTTTGTTGATTTATGCAAACTCGACTGATCCGGGTAGGAGGCTACCAATACCCGGCGGGCATCTGCCGCCAGATCGGTCAGACCCAATTTGTCATAGGCCTGTGCCATGACATCGAGCGCATCGGGAACGGCCGAAGACTGATCAAAGTTTTCAATAATATATTTGCAACGGTTCACTACGGCCACATAGGCTGTTCGTCGCATGTAATAACGCGCGACATGTAACTCATGTTGCGCCAGAGCATTACGCAGGGAAAGGGCGCGTAAGCGTGCCTCGCTGGCATAGCGACTCTTGGGGTATTTTGTAATCAGTGCCGAAAATTCATTAAAGGCCTGTTTGGAGGATTCCGGGTCACGGCTTGAGGTGTCTTGCTGGAATACTTTACCGAGAAAGCCAACATTGCGATTGTAGTAGATCAGGCCTTTTAGATAGTATGCATAATCAACATGCGCATGATTGGGGTGCAGTTTGATAAATCGGTCAGCCGCGGCGATCGCTGATTCGGGTTCATCAAATTTATAATAAGCATAGGCAATTTCGATTTGCCCCTGCTTGGCATAGCGTCCGAACGGGTACCTGGTTTCCAGCAACTCATAAAAACTGATGGCATTTTCATAATCGCCGCTACTCAGGGACTTTTTAGCCTCGGTGTAGATCTTGTTGGCAGACCAGTCCTTGGTATCATCGTCCGGCGTCGATAAGTAAGTGCAGCCATGCATGAGCAAGCCGATCAGGATGAGATAGATGATTCTTGAAAGTCGCATAGGGCCGTAAGGTTACTGGAGAGTCTGCAATAGGTAAAGTCTGTACTGGCATTTACCGCAAAAAATGTTAAAAAATCCGGTTTCTGGCTGATTGCGGCCATAATGGCATTGCGTTCATCCAGAAGGTTGCTGTATAAGTTCATGTTACAAATAGGTTTTTTTGTGTCACTTCCATGATGCAGAAAGTCATGCGCATACAAATGGGTCAAGCATGCAGAGAATATTGTTAAATGCACACATTCCCGAGGAACTGACGGATTTACGACTGGATCAGGCGTTGGCGCGCCTGTTTCCCGAGTATTCGCGTGCACGTCTGACCCAGTGGCTTAAATCGGGTGAGGTGCTACTCGATGGACAGGTGCGACGTCCGCGTGATCGTGTTCTAGGTGGAGAAGCCGTCACCATCGATGCAGGTATTGAGGATGCCAATCCCGCCAGTACGGCAGAACCCATTGACCTCGATATTGTATATGAAGATGAGGCGCTGCTGATCATCAACAAACCGGTCAACCTGGTAGTGCATCCTGGTGCGGGCAACCGTCAGGGGACATTACTGAATGCCCTGTTGCATCATTGTCCTGATCTATCCACGGTTCCTCGTGCCGGCATTGTTCACCGGCTGGACAAGAACACCACCGGCCTGATGGTGGTCGCCAAAACCATTGAATCCCATCATCAACTGATCGAAGCCATGCAGGCACGCGAAATCAGACGTGAGTATGAAGCCGTGGTGCATGGTGTGATGACGGCAGGGGGTACCATCGACGAGCCCATTGGACGGCATCCTGTCGATCGCAAACGTATGGCAGTGGTTGCTACGGGCAAGCCATCGGTCACTCATTACCGTGTCGTACAGCGTTTTCGACTGCACACCTGGATTCGCGTCAAGCTGGAGACAGGGCGTACTCACCAAATTCGGGTGCATATGGCACATCGGCGCTACCCGATTGTGGGTGATCCCGTTTACGGTGGGCGCATGCGCATGCCGGCCAATGCATCGGCAGAGCTGCAACAAACCCTGCGAGAGTTTTCGCGCCAGGCTCTGCATGCAATACAACTGGCGGTGCCGCATCCGTTGAGTGGTGAAGTGATGGAGTGGACGGCAGCATTACCGGATGATATGCGTCATTTGATAGCCATGCTGGAGCAAGACAGGCTGGAATCAGAACAATGAAAAACTGGCTCACACCAGACTGGCCAGCCCCCGCACACATTCGCGCTTACAGCACATTACGTCATCAGGGAGTCAGTCAGGGTGCCTGGTCAAGCTGGAATCTGGCGACACATGTACATGATTCAGCTGCGCATGTGGAGCAAAACCGGGAGTTATTAGTCAGCGCCCTGCAGTTGCCATCCGAGCCTGTATGGCTTGATCAGGTTCATAGTGATCGCATGGTGTTACTGGATGATGATGTGAGCGGCGGAAATTTGCAGGCCGACGGCAGTTTCACCCGTCATCCCGCCAGGGTATGTGTTGTTATGACGGCAGACTGCTTGCCCGTATTGATGACCAACCGTGCCGGTACGGAAGTGGCCGCCGTGCATGCAGGCTGGCGTGGCCTGGCTGCCGGCATTATCGAAAAGGCCGTGCAATGTTTTCAGTGTCCCGCAGAAGATATGCTGGTCTGGCTGGGCCCGGCCATCGGGCCGGGCGCTTTTGAAGTGGGAGACGATGTACGCCAGGCTTTTATGCAAACCGATCCTATGACAGACAGTGCATTTATAGCCAGTGGACATGATAAATACCTGGCAGATATTTATGCATTGGCAAAGCGACGTTTGCAGGCTATGGGTGTTAATGCAGTGTATGGTGGTGACCATTGTACTGTTACCGAAGTTGAGCATTTTTATTCCTATCGACGTGATCATGAAACCGGTCGTATGGCCTCGTTGATATGGATTGAAGCCGCCCCATTCTTTTCATAGCCCTTATACGTTATAGTCACGTTTTTGACTGACAAGCAATAACCCTATGGATCTGATCTACTGGATAATTCTCTTTAGCCTGCTGGGCGGCGTCATGAGTGTGCTCGCGGCCTCGACATTCCTGTTATTGCCCGAGGTATTTCGAACACGCATGCTGCCACATTTTGTCAGTTATGCCATCGGCGCATTACTGGGGGCAGCCTTTCTGGCTTTACTGCCGCATTCCATGACGGAACCCGGTGCTGATTTTCACACCATCGGTTTGACGGTATTGCTCGGGATTCTGGGGTTTTTCCTGTTGGAAAAAATGGTGTTGTGGCGTCATTGTCATTCCGATCATTGCGAAGCTCATACACCGCATGAGGCCTATGAAAAAGGCAGCGATCGTTCCACCATCACGTTGATTTTGTTCGGCGATGGTTTGCATAATTTTGTCGACGGGGTGTTGATCGCTGCGGCTTTCATGACCGATATCCACCTCGGCGTGGTCACCAGTATAGCGGTAGCGACGCATGAAATACCGCAGGAAGTGGGTGATTTTGCGATCCTGCTGCATAGCGGACTGAGTCGCATGAAGTCTTTTGTCATGAACATCCTCGCCAGCCTGTCGACATTGCTTGGCGCCTTACTGGCCTATATGAGTCTCAGTGGGCTGGAAAATCTGATACCCTATATTCTTGCCATTGCCGCTTCGAGTTTTATTTACATAGCGATGGCGGACCTGTTGCCGGGCCTGCATAAAAAAACGCAGCTATTAGAAACGCTCAAACAGGTGGTACTGATTGTCATGGGCGTCGTCACCATCTATGTGGCCCATTCCAGTTTGCATTAAGCCAAACGTATTGAAACCGGAGGAAAGAACATGAACCACTGGTATATGTTGACCGTTGTCGGCGAAGACAGGCATGGCATCGTCGCGCACCTGACGCATGCGCTGTATGAGGGCGGCTGTAACCTGGGCGAAACCTCCATGATGCGACTGGGCGGTAATTTTTCCATTATGATGATGGTGCAGACAACATTGCATAAGCAGCCACTGGAAGACCTGATTGAACCCGTGATTGATTCCCTGGGCTTGCATGCGCACGTTGATAAAATCAAGGGTCAATTGCATCATCATGTGATTCCTGACGTACGCGTACATGTCAATGGCGCCGATCGCGCCGGTATTGTTTCACAAGTCGTCGGTGCATTGACTGAAGCAGGTCTGGATATAACCGACCTGGAGTCGGATGTAGGTGGCACCGAAGAACACCCTATTTATGTGATGATCATCGAAGGGCATGCCACCGAGGGTATCGATGGTTTACGTTCGGCATTATCCGTGGTCACGCAAAATGGTATCGATGCCAGTATTGACCAGATCGATACCATGGTGGGCTAGTTCCTGATTTCTGTGACGAATTAACATGACCATTCTGGATATTCTTAAATACCCCGATTCACGTTTGAAAAAAAAGTCAGATGAGGTGACGGTTTTTGATGACGCCTTGCGCGATTTTATTCGTGATCTTGAGCAGACCATGCGCGCCGGGCCGGGTGGCGTTGGTATTGCTGCCCCCCAGGTGGGCTATTTCAAGCAAATCGTGATCGTGGATGTATCGAAACGCCCGAAAACAGCAAACAATGGTTGCATGATCCTGATTAACCCGGAACTGACAGCCTGGGAAGGGTTGGCAGTGGGCCGGGAAGGCTGTATGTCAGTGCCTGACTTTACCGGTAACGTGGTTCGCGCAGAACGTATCAGTGTTCAGGCCATGAATGAACAGGGTGAAATGCGCGAGTATCATTGTGAAGCGTATGAAGCCAGGGCAGTGCAACACGAGATTGACCATTTAGATGGGTTGTTATTCCTCGATCGGCTGGTCAGCCGGCGCAATGATTTGTTCAAACGAAAAGTCTATAAATCCTAGCGCAGAATTGCATAGTGCTGACATATGTCACCTTACTGTTAACAACTGTGAAATAAATACTATTTCACTTTGCATGGAAAAATTTCTTCTGTAGTATCCGCTTTCAGGAATGCACGCAGGGCCTAGCCCGCATTTCTCACCAGGATCGCGGTTCAGGCTTGTCTTCGTGGCCGTATACTTGTTCTTCACGCAAAACCGTAGCTTATGCTATGCATTGCGTTCCAGAGCTTTGTCTGCTGCCACAAATCTTGCGTCTACACCCGCGAGCATGGTTAGAAATGCGAGCTAATTTTGCGATGTATGACTTGGTTTATAAATAATAATTGGAGAGAGTTTATATGAAATATTTTTCATTGATAGCATGCGCTTTGATGATGTCTCTGGGGCTGGCGTCCGCCAGTTATGCAGGCAAGGGCTATATCGGTTATGCGGTTGATAGTTCTGGTAATCTGGTGCGCGATAACTATGGTAAGTGTGTTAAAACAGGATCATGGGCAGTCAAGCATGAAATTCCTGCTTGTGGCGGCGCCATTGCAGACAAAGATGGTGACGGCGTTGCAGATGATAAAGACAAATGCCCGGGTACACCGGCTAATGTCAAGGTGGACGACAAAGGTTGCCCGTTAGATTCAGACGGCGACGGTGTTGCGGATTACATGGATAAATGCCCAGGTACACCCGCCGGTGTAAGTGTTGACTCCAGTGGTTGCCCGGTTGACAGTGACGGTGACGGTGTCGCTGATTACATGGATAAATGCCCAGGTACACCTGCAGGTGCTCCGGTAGATGCCAATGGTTGTCCAACAGACACTGATGGTGATGGCATTGCAGATTACCTGGATAAATGTCCGAATACACCAGCAGGTATCAAGGTCGACAATAATGGTTGTCCATTAGCTGTAAAGATTGAATTACGCGGTGTTAACTTTGATAACAACAGTGCAAAACTTCAAAGTGGATCATCTGATGTACTGGATGGAACTGCGGCGATTCTGAAGCGCTATCCTGACCTCAAAGTAGAAATTGGCGGTCATACTGACAGCTCTGGTGCGGCTAGCTACAATAAAATGTTGTCGCAAAAACGTGCCGAATCTGTGCGTAAGTATCTGATTAGTAAGGGTGCTAAAGCCGGTAATCTGACTTCTCGTGGTTACGGTGAGTCTAGTCCGGTTGCCGATAACAAGACCCGTGCTGGTCGAGCTAAAAATAGACGCGTTGAAATGAAATTGCTGAAGTAATATTGGCAATAACGTAAGTAATGGGGGGGAGCATTAGCTCCCCCTTTTTTTATTGCTTACCAGTAACTTTCAGCAGTCGTTGAGGCAGGGTTATACTTGACTGAATCAGAAGTCGGGGTAGGATAATATGCTTCTTAAGGGATGTACTTTAAGGAATTTAATCGAAGAGTATCTCTGGTTAATTGTTATTGTTGTTCAATGTGGATAGCCAGGAGGCTCATTAATTTTATAGAAAGGGAATATTATGGATAGAAGATCACTGTTAAAACTAAGTTTACTTGGTATTGCTGGCGCAGCCACACCCACCCTGGTCACAGCAAAAAATACTAATTCCATGGCGGGCGGATTATTTTACACCAGGGAGAACCCTGGTCGCTGGGCTAAAAAAGTAGACAGTCATTTTCCCGTTATGGAGAAAATGGCAGAAGGCAAGATCAAGGTGGTGACGAGTCACCCTATGGATGAGTACAAACACTATATCGTCAAGCATATGCTGCTTGATCAAGATTTTAATTTTATCGCTGAGAAGATGTTTGACCCGACTAAAGATAAAGTAGCTATATCGACCTTTGATATTGGTAGCTACAAAGGTAAGCTGCATGTGTTGAGTGTGTGCAATCAACATGACACCTGGATGAATACAACCAGCGTTTAATCACGCAAACCTGATAAAAATGGCCTGATATTGACAAATATCAGGCTTTTTTTGTTTTTAGCGACTTGAAACCCCGGATTACGGCTATATTAATACGGTAGTTAAAGATTTTAAGAATGATGAGGTTGTAGCAATGAGAATGGACAAATTAACAAGCAAGTTCCAGCTGGCGCTTGCCGATGCACAAAGCCTGGCTGTAGGCCGTGACCACCAGTTTATCGAGCCGGTGCATTTGATGACAGCGCTTCTCGATCAGGACGGCGGCAGCATCCGTCATTTGCTGACGCAGGCTGATACCAATGTGAATAAGTTGCGCTCCCAGCTGGGTGAAGCTATGGACCGTTTACCTTCAGTAGAAGGCATAGGTGGGGACGTACATCTTTCTAATGATCTCGGTCGCTTATTGAACCTGACGGACAAGCTGGCGCAAAAACGCAAAGATAATTATATCTCCAGTGAGTTGTTCGTATTGGCAGCTCTTGAGGATAAGGGTCAGCTGGGTAACATGCTACGTGATGCCGGCGCCAGTAAAGGTGGTTTGGAAACTGCCATCGATCAAATGCGTGGCGGCCAGAGTGTGGATGACCCCAACGCAGAAGACCAGCGTCAGGCGCTGGAGAAATATACCATTGACTTGACCGAACGCGCAGAGCAGGGAAAGCTGGATCCGGTCATTGGTCGCGATGATGAAATTCGTCGTACAATCCAGGTGTTGCAACGTCGCACAAAGAACAATCCTGTGCTGATTGGTGAACCCGGTGTGGGTAAAACCGCCATCATTGAAGGCCTGGCGCAACGGATTGTGAATGGTGAAATTCCCGAAGGTTTACGTGGCAAGCGCATCCTGTCACTGGATCTCGGTGCCTTGCTGGCAGGAGCCAAATACCGTGGAGAGTTTGAAGAACGTCTGAAGGCTGTACTCAATGATATGGCTAAACAGGAAGGCCAGATTATCCTGTTTATTGATGAAATACATACCATGGTTGGCGCCGGCAAGGCCGAAGGTGCGATGGATGCCGGGAATATGCTCAAACCAGCACTGGCGCGTGGTGAATTGCATTGTGTGGGTGCGACAACACTGGATGAATATCGTCAGTATGTTGAAAAAGATGCAGCCCTGGAACGACGCTTTCAAAAAGTGTTAGTCGATGAACCGACGGTAGAAGATACCATTGCTATCCTGCGTGGATTGAAAGAGAAATACGAAGTTCATCATGGTATTGATATCACCGATCCGGCTATTGTTGCTGCCGCTACCCTGTCGCATCGTTATATTACCGATCGTAAATTACCGGACAAGGCGATTGATTTGATCGATGAAGCCGGCAGCCGCATCCGTATGGAAATTGACTCCAAACCGGAAGAAATGGACAAACTCGAACGTCGCCTGATCCAGCTCAAGATTGAACGCGAAGCAGTCAAGAAGGAGTCCGATGAAGCTTCGAAAAAACGCCTGCAAAATCTGGAAACAGAAATCAGTACTCTGGAACGTGAATTTTCAGATATGGAAGAAATCTGGAATGCTGAAAAGGCAGCTCTGCAAGGTGCTACACATATCAAGGAAGAGCTGGAACGTGCCAGGCAGGATATGGAAACGGCTAAACGTGCAGGCGATCTGGCCCGTATGTCAGAACTGCAGTATGGGCAAATTCCCGACCTGGAAAAGTCATTGGAAATGGCCACGGCGGCTGAAACCCAGGAAATGACATTACTTCGTAATCGCGTCACTGATGAAGAAATTGCCGAAGTGGTTTCCCGCTCGACCGGTATCCCGGTATCGAAAATGCTGGAAGGTGAGCGAGAAAAACTGTTGCATATGGAAGCTGAACTGACTAAACGTGTCGTCGGTCAGGATGAAGCCGTTATTGCTGTCAGTGATGCCATTCGTCGTTCACGCGCCGGCTTGCAAGATCCTAATCGACCCAATGGCTCATTTCTGTTCCTGGGGCCTACCGGTGTCGGTAAGACAGAACTGACCAAGACGCTGGCCTCTTTCCTGTTTGATACAGAAGATTCTATTGTAAGGCTGGATATGTCCGAGTTTATGGAAAAGCATTCTGTTGCTCGCCTGATCGGTGCACCACCGGGATATGTCGGCTACGAAGAAGGTGGATACCTGACCGAAGCGGTTCGTCGTCGACCCTATTCCGTCGTGCTGCTGGATGAAGTGGAAAAAGCACATCCGGATGTCTTCAATGTGTTGTTGCAGGTACTTGATGATGGACGCCTGACGGATGGTCAGGGTCGAACTGTTGATTTCAAAAATACCGTTATCATCATGACGTCGAATCTTGGCTCACAGCAAATTATGGAAATGTCGGGAGAAGATAATTACGAAGCCATGAAGATGGCGGTGATGGAGAGTGTGGGTGCACATTTCCGTCCGGAATTTATTAATCGTATAGATGAAGTAGTGGTCTTCCATCCATTGGGTAGAAAACAAATCCGCGTGATTACTGATATTCAGGTGGGTTATTTGCGGGATCGTCTGCTGGATCGTGAAATGCAGCTTGAGCTCAGTGATGCTGCACTTGATCGACTGGGTGAAGCCGGTTTTGATCCGGTCTATGGTGCCCGTCCATTGAAGCGCGCTATTCAACAGCAGTTGGAAAATTCACTGGCACAGGAAATTCTTGCCGGGCATTATATTCCTGGTGATCTTATCAAGGTGGATGTTCAGGCGGATAAGCTGGTATTCACAAAAGGCAGCCAGACGGCATCGGCTGCTTAAGTCTAATATCGGCCAACTGATCGTATCCAGGGATGGATCGTGGTCCATTGAGGGATAAATGCCTCAGCTAAAATAAGCAGTTTCACTCATTTTGCAGTTTACGCATGCGTTCACGAATTTCTTCGAATGTCTGTCCTGCATCTGTTCTGGCTGCAGGGGTTAAAAATGATTCCAGTTTTTTTGCCAGCCGGTGCGTGTTCTGTTCTGACTGTATCGCCATGACGCCGTCAGTCGCCAGGCGTTGCATCATTAATTCACGTTCTGTTTTGGCATTAATGTTTTCGGCAATGGGGGTAAGAATAAAGTTACCCAGCACAATTCCATAGAGAATGGATGTCAGTGCAATAGCCATATTTTGCATAATCAATTCCTTATCGTCAAAACCGGACAGCATGGTAATCAGCCCAATAACGCTGCCGGCTACACCAAATGCCGGTGCCAGTCTTGCGGCATGTCGAAACACGCGCTCATGGTGGTAACGACGTTCGCGGAAATAGTGCATTTCGGTATAAAGAATATCGCGCAATTCATCGGCAGTGTAACCATCAACCAGCATTTCCAGTGCGCGCTTGAGAAAGCTGACAGTAGTTTCTTCCTCAACGTGTTCGAGTGCCAGAATACCTTTTCTGCGTGATCGTACCGACAGATCCATTAATGTATCGACAATATCCTCCGTGGTAGGCGGGTTCACCATGTAAGCATTTTGTGCGACCCGAAGGGAGGCAAGAATGTCACTGGAAGGGTAGCTGATAAACATCGCCCCCAATGTGCCGCAAATAACCACCAGTAATCCAAGCGGGTTCAGAAATAACCAGGCGTGGTCACTGACGTATAATGCAGTCACCAACAGGCTGATAAACAATGCGACGGCCAGCCAGTTATAACGTGTCATCATAATCTGTTCTCCAGGGGGTGGTAGCGTTTTTGCGTGACAATGATTTCCACGCGTCTGTTCATCGCGCGTGACGTAGCCGTTAGATTGCTGGCTACCGGGTCGAATTGTGCGCGTCCCATGATCGTGAATTTGTGTGCTTCAATTTGACCGGTCTGAATCAGAAACCTGGCAACTTCACCTGCGCGAGCCAGTGATAAGGCCCAGTTATCCTGATATTGCGTGATATCGACAACGCTGTCATCAGTATGCCCGATCACATTGATTTGATAGGGTGTTTCGCTCAGTGATGGCGCCACCTGTCTGAGTACCTGTCTGGCTGTTTCAGTCAAGCTGGACTGGCCCTGCTCAAACAGCAGGCCGGCGGCCAGATTTATCTTGACGGAACCATCATCTGTCAGTGAGGTTAAAATTTGCGGACTATTTTCTGCCGGGATAGCATCGCGTAATTTCGTCAATATGATCAGGTTCGGCACAGGTTTACCGGTGAGTGTTTGCCGGGTATCGGTCATTGCCGGATTCATCGTGATATTTTTTGCAACGATATTAGTCGCATCCTGAATTTCAGCAGCGGCGGGCTCTGGCTGCACAACAGGTTCCGATTCTAGATCACTGGATGTCGTTTCCTGCCCCGGTTGCAAGCTGATGAGCATGAAAAGCACCGCAAACAATACCATCATCAAGCTCGACCAGGGGATTGACCACAGGTTATCTTGCTCTCTGTCGTCAATCGTGGCGGGTCGTGAGCTCATGATCATAGCGGGGTCATTATGGTATGCCGTATTTGATAACCAGCGTGATGGAGGGGTAGACGTACGCTTAGCGACAGGTATTTCGATCACTTCAGGCTCATCAGTGCCCTCTGTCTCATCATTGATTTCCTTCTCTGTCATGCGGGTCTCTCAGCTATGATCCGGTAAAATACTTTCTGGGTATATTAATATTCGTCCATAAGAAGCGACACTTTAGTGCGTTTATTGATTGTATCCCTGTAATTGCCCAACAATTAGAACGTGTTATCCATATATACAATGAATAATAGATTACTAATGCGCTGCAATAAGGTGTTGCAGCTCAGTTTGCATGCGTTTGACACAGGCTTTGCCTTCATCAATAGCGATAGCGCCCTGATCGAATTCCATCAAGCTAATAGAAGCAAGCTTGGGTGAAAGCAGGATATCGGGAGGATCGCCGGCCATGCGGCTGCGTGTGATACGATCTTGCATGATATTGATGGATCCTGCCAGTACATCGAAAAAACCGGGTGAGCGCTGGTCTTCACCGAATAAGTGTGACAATAGTTTGTTTTTTTTCTGAAACAGGGTTTTTTCCATTTGTCCTGATATTCGGTCCCATAACGATGTTTCTTCATCTGCGTTGGAATGTTCAGGTACAGGCATAAATGCTGGGTGCTTGTTCTTGCGGTTATGTTTGCCGACAATATCGCCATTCAAACTGACGGCTATGACAATGTCAGCACCCATTGCACGGCATAATGAAACCGGTACAGGGTCGACAATGCCGCCATCAACCAGCCAGCGGTTATTATGCCTGAAGGGGGTAAACAGGCCCGGTAGAGCTGCGGATGCACGCACGGCATCCAGTAAATTGCCATCTTGCAGCCATATTTCACGTCCACTATCGAGATCGGTGGCAACGGCTGCGAAGCGTCGCGGTAATGATTTAATATCCTTTTCTTTAATGTGTTGGTTGAAAAACTGCTGTAACTTGTCTCCCTGAATAAACCCACCGCCGAGTATCGATACATCCAGGTAGCTGATAGCTTCTTTCCAGTTGAATGCTTTGACCAGGTTTTCCATTTCATCCAGTTGGTCGCTGGCATAGGCGGCACCTACCAGGGCGCCAATTGAGCTACCGGCTACAATCTCGGGCTCAATGCCAAGTTCGGCCAATGCCCTGAGTATGCCAATATGCGCCCAGCCCCGCGCTGATCCGCTGCCGAGTGCAATTCCTATGCGTGAATTATCGATGCTTGTGCTCATTCAATTTAATCCTGTTTATTTTTGAGCTACAGATATTCAAAGTTTAGCGCTTTCCGGAAGAAGCGCTGGTTGATAATAGTTTGTCTAACAGGCGATAAGGAAGAACGCGCCTGAGAAAGCCGACGATGTAGGTAGGTGTAGTGACATAATATCGGATTTTTGGTTTGCGGCTTTCAAGGCAATGTATCACGCGTTTTAGCACAGCCTCAGGAGGCAAGGTGGATTTCATCACCGGTCCCTTGGTCTCCAGTCGGCCAAGAATATTGTTATAGGCTTGTTGGTGAACACTATCTTCAATACGGATATATTTTTTCAAAGCCTTGAGGGAATTCTGACGAATATGGCTGACAATAGGGCCGGGTTCTATCAAGCAGATATGAATGGATGTGTCTCTCAGCTCCAGGCGTAAGGTACTGAACAAGCCTTCAACGGCAAATTTAGAGGCTACATAGGCGCCACGATAATGGTAGGGAATCATGCCAAGAATGGAGCTGTTCTGGATGATGCGTCCATAGCCCTGTTTGCGCATCACCGGAATAATCAGGTTGCTAAGTTCGAGCCAGCCAAACAAATTGGTTTCAAACTGGGCGCGTATGGCTTCGCGTGACAGGTCTTCGACCGCTCCTGCCAGTGCAAAGCCGCCATTGTTAAATAGTCCATACAGTTGCCCATCGGTGCGTTCCAACACTTCAGTAACGGCTTGATGTATGCAGGAGGAATCGTCAAGGTCCAGCAGCAGACTTTCAAATCCTGCTTGTATCAGTGATTCGACGTCTTGCTGTTTTCTTGCAGTAGCAAAGACACGGTAGCCTCGTTGTTGCAGGCCCTTGGCCACGGCAAGGCCGATACCGCTGGAGCAGCCGGTAATGAGAATAGCTTTGTCGCACTTGCTGGTTTCCATGTCAGTATATTTTTTCACCATTCTCTTCTGGATATCGCTGATTCATGTGTACACGCCTTCTTGTGATCAGGGCATGCACTGGCCGTTCCTTTCTCAAATAAATACCCGGCTGAACGAAACAGTAAGCAATTCTGTAGTGAACAGCAAGTAAAGACTGACTCGAATCAGTGCAATAGGGCAGGTCTGCAGAAAAACCGGACTTACACTACTGAACGATTGCACTAAGGATGGTTTTTGACACTCTTCATGGTGGGAGTTAGTGGCAGCTTAGCGATCAGTACTACGACCGCGAGCCTGGTTAACCTGTAAGGACTGACCTTCAAATTCCTTGCCACTGAGTGCCTGTATGGCCTGGTTACCTGCGTTATTATCCATTTCAATAAAGCCATACCCCAGAGGCTCTCCTGTGTCGATATCATTGATCAGTTTGACAGAATGGACATCACCGTAGGGGCTGAATAAAGCCTGTATTTGCTGTTCCTTGATATGTTTGGGCAGGTTGGCGACATAGATGGTTATACTCATGCTTGAATTCCACTATTTACGTTTTTAATATTCTAATAATACACCTGAATTCCTGTCTTTGAAATGATGTACCAGAAGGCCTGGCCGCTAACGCGAGCAATACTTTCTGTTGTTAAGACGGACTATGCTTGCTGATGCCACTCAAAGATCAATATTTTCTATAGAAATCAATATTTCAGTCGATATCCTGTTTGAATGGCGGCCATAGTGGGCTCGCCTTTGTTGAAACAGAGAAATAATGAGTTGTATAGCAACATGAGTAAGCATGATTACCAGGTAGTACATAATATTGAGGACCTGAAAGAGGCTCTGGCCAACCTTGTTCCTCAGCCCGACCGTCATCTGGGTGAATTTTTGATCGAGGATGGCATCATTACCGAGCAACAATTGATTGAAGTGCTGAAATTAAAAACCGAAAGACCCCACATGCGTATGGGCAAGCTAATGGTGCAAGCAGGTCTCGTTACGCCGACACAGGTCAGTATTGCACTGGGTAAAAAGTTTGGCATTCCATTTGTGCAGTTACAGGATTTTGAAATCAGTCATGAAGTATTGCAAATGGTGCCCACGGATCTTGCCTTGCAATACAGTGCTCTGCCCCTGGCAGAGGTCGATGGTATCCTGATCCTTGCCATGGAGGATCCAATGGATTGGGAGGCGCGTGATGTGATTCGTTTTCACGCCAACAAAATGGTCGATGCGGTGATTGCTTCATCGCAAGATATCAGTCTGACATTGAGTGAGCACTATAGCCACCAGCAGGATATGGATTTGCTCGATGAAGTTGAGCTGGATCTGATACCCAAGCATGATGTTGATATCAACAGAGACGAGCTGGCTCATATGCTTGAGCAAAAGCCGATTGTACGCATCCTCAATTCCTTGCTACAGCAAGCGGTGATGCGAGAAGCATCTGACATCAATATTCGTCCTGAAAAAGACCGGGTCAATGTTTTTTTTCGCATCGATGGTAAATTGCAGTTCGTACGCAGTCTCAATCGCATCATGATGTTGCCATTAGTCACGCGCATCAAGGTCATCGGGCAGATGGATATAGCTGAGCATAATTTGCCCCAGGATGGTCATGCACGCCTGAAGCGCGGTAAAAATGAAGTGGACCTGCGGCTTTCCATTATTCCTACCGTGACGGGT
>Ga0316205_10000586_pt1 | contig 63530 bp, 63 predicted proteins | sample 3monthpyrite_MG_FD_204941 | JGI IMG/M metagenome (GOLD analysis project Ga0316205, IMG submission 204941) | Microbial mat bacterial communities from mineral coupon in-situ incubated in ocean water Damariscotta River, Maine, United States -... | ecosystem: Environmental > Aquatic > Marine >...
TAATTAGGATAAATTATGAATGGGCTTTTCAGTGAAGCCCAAACCCGCCTGACCTATGTCTTTGAGTATCTTACCTTAGCCGATGAGATTTGGGAGCGCCTCACCCATCCAAAATTATTATTACAGGTCAGCATTTCGGTGCACATGGACGATGGTAATCTGCGTGTTTTTACCGGTTATTCGAAGATAGTTAGTTAATGACTGCTTTGGGTGGTCATTTATAGCCTATCATTATACGCAAGCTAAAGACTGCTTTCAGAAGCAGTCATTAACGTTATTGCTAATATCATTTAATTGTAACCCCATTGATAATGAGATAATTTTTTCACAAGTTTACCTGTTTCTAAATCATATAAATTATGTGTCCTACCTCCCCAAAATACTTCAACAAGAAGATATTTCCCCATTAATATAGCCGAACATTGATTCGGACATATAACTTGTTCTGCTTCCGACTGCGTTTTTAAGGACATTCCCATCGTTAGAGTAGCTCCAGTATCGGGTCCGCTTTGCGTACCTATGGATAATTTGGAGCTGGAAGCTTCAAACTTAAATATAAGGTCAGTTTTATCTAGAAATGGATCCTTATTGCTTACATTTCTCTTTATTACATAAGGGTTTTCTTTTTGCTTGGTATGCCATGGATTAAGCTCTTCGTCCCAAAAGTAAGCATCTACTGGCTTTTGATGTATTTCTGAATAGTTACATTCTTCAAATCTATGACAATGCTTGCTATTGATTTGAATCCATTTACCCGAATTATATTGGTACAAAAAAGCATCTTCATCATCCCATGGATAATAAGATACCATCACTATCAACAGTTTGTTATCAGCACTATACCCTGCATCTTTAATTACTGCTTTAGATGCCTCTTTCTTAATAGTAGGCACTGGAAACTGTATTTCAGGACTTTCATGTAATTTTGGTTGTAATTGAATATCCTGAAGATAATTTTTGTATACAAGTAAAATATGACTATTAGTTGGTACGACTAACTTTCGTGGACATTTTTTTGGTGTATAAAGGACGCTACTATCTTTGTTTTTTAGGTTCATCTTCTTTATCGAGCAAGATTTATCTCCTTGTTCGATATAATACAGAGTATCTGCCAAACCAACTTGACGGTGATTTATTTTGTTTTGACTAACATTATCAGCCATTAGGTATGTAAATGGACTTACTATAAAAACTGTAACGAATATAACTCTAAAAAATGAATTATTTATACACATAAGTGCGTCCTAAATTAAAAGTTGGGTTATGATTTAATCAGTGTGTTGCGTTGACCGGTTGAAACCGCAGTATTGAACAGCCAATTGAGTGATTTTAGAGCAATTTTTCGACTTTATCGAAGGTCACTTCCGCTGTTCAGCGTAAGCATCGTTGAGATAATATCATCATTATGCAGAGTCCGTTCAAGAATGGTCATACACTCATTTTATATCACTTGGCTTTTAAATAAGTAGAACCCAATAACGCTATAATTCCCCTAAAGTTTATATGTTATATGCCGTTAACTTGTTAAATAAGTAATAGTGTTCGACTTCACCGAATCTGGGGATGGTTCTCATTAAAATTTATAATCTAAAAGCACATATTCTGTTTCCCTTGGCGCTTATGTCAGCTTCGGTATTAGCCCTATTTATAGTTGGTGTTTATTACGAAGAGCAGGAGCACCTGGACAATGACCTCACGCGTAGCATTCAATCTGTTGATGGCTACTATCACGCTGCGTTAAAAGAGCGTGCCCATAAACTCGGCTCAGCCCTAAATGCGATTGCAGTAAATTCAAAAATTCGCTCAGCGCTTACACTTCGTGATCGTAAAAAATTATTTTTTCTTGCCAATTCTTTATTTAAAAAATTAAGATTAAAACATAATATTACTCACTTCTATTTCCACGACCCAAAGCGCATCAACATCTTACGTGTCCATCAGCCAGCTCGCCATAGCGATATCATTAATCGGTACACTGCCCTCGGTGCGGAAAAAAATAGAACCTTTTTTTATGGTATAGAACTGGGGCCTTTAGGGACCTTCACACTCCGTGCCGTACTTCCGATATGGGAGCAAGGAAAGTTACTGGGCTATATTGAACTTGGAGAAGAAATCGACCAGATTATTCAGGATATGCAACGAATTTTTAAAGTTAATTTATGGGTTGTAATAGACAAACAATACTTGCATGAGTCGGACTGGTTATCCGGTATGAAGATACTCGGTCGAAAGGCTGACTGGAATCATCTCCCAAACAAAGTCATCGTTTCACAGACATTGAATGCGTTACCTGATGGTCTGACTAACATTCTTTCTCAACAAAAAAATGGATTGTCTTCTGAAAACATTAAATTAGAAGACGGTACACAATACTATCAAGGTCGCATCCTGCCTCTATTAGACGTTGGCCAACGTAATGTAGGTGGCATGGTGATATTGCGTGATATGACACAACGTATTCAAAGTACGTGGGAAACGGTCGTCATTATCAGTAGTAGTTCACTATTAATCGGCATTTTTCTCTTTATTTTCCTCTACCTTATTCTTGGTCGCACAGAACGACAACTAAGAAGCTCCATGCATGAACTTCAGGAAAGTCATGAGCATCTTTCCGATGCTCAGCGTATTGCACATATAGGGAGTTGGGAGTCTGACATGAAAAGTCCTGATTATTCCTGGTCAGATGAAATTTATACTCTATTTGAAATCAATCCTGATGATGCAACTATTACATACGAAAAAATTATAGAACTTGTGCACCCTGATGATCGTAAACTTGTCGAACAGAACTTACATGATTATCTTGAACTAAGTGAGCCTTATGATATTGCTTATCGAATTTTAATGCAGGATGGGCGAGTAAAATATATTCGTGAAAGTTGTGAACTTACGTACAACAGAACCGGCAAACCTAAACATGCCACAGGTATTATTCATGACATCACTAAACTGCGACAAGCCGATATATTATCAGAACGCATGGGCCGTATCTTTGAGCATTCATGGAATGAAATCTATATGTTTAATGCGGACACGCTCAACTTTGTTGATGTAAGTCATGGCGCATGCAAAAATCTTGGATACACATTAGATGAATTACAGCATCTAACACCAGTTGATATTAAACCCGAGGTGAATCGAAATCAGTTTGATGAGTTGATCGAGCCGTTACGTCAAGGTGATGTCAAGCAGGTTAATTTTGAAACCATACATCAACGCAAAGATGGATCGAACTATCCGGCTGAAGTACGTTTACAAATATCAACAGAAGAATCACCACCCATATTTACGGCTATCATTCAGGATGTCAGTGAACGTAAGCAGTATATCGAGGAGTTAGAACATAAAGCCTTGTATGATACGCTGACTGACTTACCTAACCGATCTTTATTACATGATCGTCTGGAACATGCACTAAAAATAGCACGTCGTGAATCATCAACACTTGCTGTACTCATCGTTGATATTGTCCGCTTACGAGAAATAAATGACGTAATGGGACATCAGAATGGTGATATTGTTATAAAAAAAGTCTCGCATCGTTTGGTGAAAGTACTACGTGATGCTGATACAGTCGCCCGTCTCAGTGGCGATGAATTTGCCATTGTTTTATCGGGTATTAATATCGAAAATATCAATTTCGCAATAGACAAGATTCAGACATTGTTTAAAGAACCAATTATTATCGAAGACACGCCTATTGAAATTGAATCAGTCATTGGCATTGCATTATACCCATTACATGGTGAAGACCCTGACATGTTAATAAGACATGCAGATATTGCAACGCATGTCGCCAAGAATGATGTGAACGGTTTCAACATTTATAATCCTGATGATGACCCTTATAGTTTGCAGCATCTAAAACTCTATGGAGAATTACGTGAAGCAGTTAATAACAAAACGTTGACGCTCTATTATCAGCCCAAGATTGATATTAAAACGGGTAAAATAAAAAGTGTAGAAGCCCTGGCGCGTTGGCCGCATCCAGAAAAAGGGATGATTTCTCCGGTGGAATTCATTCCAATGATTGAGCAGACAGGAATGATTCAACCTTTCACACTCTGGGTGCTGGAACAGGCTATCATTCAAATTAAACATTGGAATGAATCCGGTATCGATCTTAGCATTGCTGTGAATCTATCAACGCGCAACTTACTTGATCCTAGCCTGCCTGATAATATTAAAAGTTTACTAGACACACATCAAGTTAGCGCCAATAATCTTTCACTGGAAATTACTGAATCAGCCATTATGTCTCGGCCAGAAAGTGCAATTGTATTACTTGAGCGGTTACATGATATGGGCTTCAAGCTATCCATTGATGATTTTGGTACAGGATATTCATCACTAGCTTATCTAAAAAAATTACCTGTACATGAATTAAAAATTGATCAGTCTTTTATTTTTGGATTAATAACAAATGATGATGATAGTATTATCGTACGCTCAACCATTGATCTTGCACATAACTTAGGGTTGACCGTTGTCGCTGAAGGTATTGAGAGTAAAGAAATTTTTAATATGTTGATAATATTGGGATGTGATATTGGTCAAGGCTACTATTTTAGTCGTCCCATATCTTCAGAGGAACTTTCATCCTGGTTATATGAATCGTCATGGGGACTTTCGTAAAACAAACTTCAATATTATGTTTAGAATGACAGCGCCTTCTTACCGATCTGTACATCGAAGTCAGCTTTCAGCAGAGGCTGTGTAAACATTTAATATTTTTAAAATCATAAAAATAAATTCCCACTCGAATGCTAATTTTAGAGTTGCATCGTGCTTGTTTGAACACTTTGAATCTGATTTTTATAAGTATTTTTTTTTGGTACCCATTTTAAAAAAACAGAAATCGTTTTTACACAGCCTCAGTATTGAGCTGCCTATTTAGTGCTTTTTATACAAAATTTTGAATTTATCTGATGGTACGGCAACTTTTCGTGCGGTGCGTACATTTATTATCAATATAAACGTCCGCTTTGGATCTTTTATATCCTGTCACTATACATAACCTAAAGACCGATTTCAGTATGGAGCTGCCGTCCGATGCAATATCGTGACAGTATACTTCGGGTCGTATGTAGCCTATCTGAGTTAAACTGCGAATGACTGCTTTCAACAGTATCAGCTAACTATATCAGCTCACAAAATATCAGTTCATATCGAAGTTCTATTCCTCAACTTCAAGTCTGAACTATTAATATAAACAATAAAATTCCTTATTTATTTTTATCTAAAAAACCAAATAAACTTTTTTTCTTGGCTTCTTCGGCTTCCAATTCTTTATCTCTTTTATCAGCTGCAAGCATTTCTAATTTCTTCCGCATTTCTTCTTTACGAAGTTTTTGTTGCAACCCTTTCTTTTCTTGCGCTGACAGATCGAGCTTCATAAAGTTATAAGATTCACGGATTAAATATTTTCCCATTTCATCTAAGAAATCTTCGGTTACTTGTTCTGCAGTTATATCTCTTTTTAATAAACCTAAATCTTGAAAATTATTAAATTTTAAATGAATACAGGAATTTTGAATATCGCCTTCTATAAGAATGGTAACTTTAACTTTGCTTTCTAAATTAAACTTTGCAAATGAAACTTCATGTAAGTCATCTTTATATTTTTGCGTTGTAAATTGGAGTTTATAACGTTGTAAATATTCAATATGTGTTTCGATGTTTTTCTTATTATCAACTTCAAACTCAACATTATCTTCATCAGTACAATAGAATGTTAAGATGATTTGTTTCATTTCATCAGAACTATCGGTTACTATTTTATAACCATGTTGTTTTAAATTACGTTTTATAGACGATGCAGTTAACGTATAAGGTGCGGTAATGGTTGGTTTTACAAAATTGAGGTGTTCAATGAGTTCATTTATATGAGTGTAGATTGAACTCATTGCAGGGTGTATTTTTAACTTATAGATTTCTTCTAATTCAGCCTGGGTAGCGGCGTCATCTGCATGTGATTTTTTTAAATCGCTGCTTTGTTTGCGTAGATCGTCTAACAATCCCATTCTAAATCTTCCAGTCTTTTTAATTCATTAATGGGTTATCGGCAAATATTACAACTTTTGAAGTGTATCTTTCCAATTTTCGTTTTTAGCTTCTTCCTTTAAGAGTATTTTCATTCCATTATTCTGATTTTCCCAATCAGTCTCGCCAACGACGGGTTCAATTTCAAACCCCCACCATATTCCTTTCTCATTCTGAGCAATCCAGTTTAACTTTCTTGAAACAGTTGTTGATGCTGCTTTACCTGATTTATGTTGCTCTATTCTTTCCAATAAATGCTGCATTTCACCACGGCTTATTGTAGTAGTAGGGTCAAGATCATCTTCTAAAGGCTCAGATGCGTCATTCAAAAAAGAGATTGTTAATTTACCAATAACAATAACGTCATTATCTTTCAGGATATGTTTATCGATTGAGTTCCCATTAACATAGGTACCATTTGTGCTTCCACAATCACTAATGGATACATCTGAATCTGACTGGATAATTTCAGCATGATGGCTACTAACGGTTGCATCCTCTAAACGAATGTCGTTATCAGAATTACGGCCAATTTTGAAAACATCGTGTGAAACATACATTTCATCGAGTTTATTATTATTGTCACGGATGGTTAACTTATACATAGATTGCTATAACTTTTATATTCTAGATTTTCCTTAGTATAACAGTTATTTAGGAGAGGCAAAGCATATATAATATGCTAGAAATAGAAGAGTTTGTAACTGAAAAGTCTTCCTGATAAAAATTAGTATATTAATATCCCTTATGCAAATATCCCCAAAATCACGCTTGGATTAGACGCAAAATATAGATGCAAATACGTTGCAATTAAGCCTTTAGACTTAACAATGGCTTCTCCCGGAGCCGGATGACGTAAGCGTCTACCATTAGCGAGAGGTTCAAGCGTATTTTCTGTGCGTGATCGGTGATGAGCGTGGGCTCTAACCTCTCCTGCTAGATTACCATTTCCTAATATTGGGGCATATTGCATCCCTTGGCAGCCCCCCCTATCACGCATAATGGCATCACCGGGAATAAGTCCCACCATTGTGCATTTATTTCCATCCAGACTGGTTAAGCTCGTTTGCAAATATAACATTCCGCCACATTCGGCAAGAATCTTCTTTCCAGCGCTATAAAACTGCTTAATACTCTTACTCATTGAGGTATTATTTTGCAATGCTTCCATATGTAATTCCGGATAGCCACCCGGAAACCATAAAGCATCAACTTCAGGTATCTGATCATCCCTTAATGGTGAAAAATAAATTAATTCTGCTCCCATTTCAGTCAGAAATCGTTCATTCGCCGTATAAATAAAACTAAAGGCATCATCTTTTGCTATGCCTATTTTTTTCCCACGTAATTTGCCATTAATGATCTCTGAAGGGTATGCCTTAACGCTTCCGGGCAAAAATTGAACACTTTCTGGAAGCTTACTTAGCTCTGATGTAGCAATTACATTAGCAATATCATCTAGACGTTGTTCCATATCGGCAACCTCACTTGGAAAAACTAAACCAAGATGGCGTTCGGGTAATGTCATTTTGTCATCACGTTGTAAACACGCTAATAATTTTACATTTTCAGGAATAGACTCTTTAATTAATTCAGCGTGACGCTCGCTACCGACTTTATTCGCAATTACTCCACTAAATTTTAAAGCTAACTCACTTTCTTGATAGTTTTGTTTTGGTCGATAAGTCGCTAAGCCATACGCTACTGCACCAAAAGTTTGAGCCATTGCGCGTGCATCAATGATTGCAACAACGGGAATACCAAAGTATTGAGCCATATCGGCTCCACTTGGATTACCATCAAACATTCCCATTACGCCCTCGATTAAAATTAAATCGGCTTCAAGAGCTGCTTCATATAAATATTGTTTGCATTGCTCATTACCGAGCATCCATAAATCAAGTTGAGTCACTGGATTGCCGGAAGCTTGAGCAAGAATGAGAGGATCTAAATAATCGGGGCCCGTTTTAAAAACACGAACATCCCGTCCCTGATTTTTATGATAACGCGCAATACCAGCAGTAATCGTTGTTTTTCCTTGACCAGAGGCAGGGGCACAAAAAAATAGCGCTGGGCATTTTACGGTATTAAGAGCTTTCGAGTTTTGTATGTTATTCATTAATAAATTCAATTGCTACCATTCAATTCCGCGTTGTGCTTTTACGCCCAATCGAAAAGCATGTTGTACATCCTGAACATCACTTATAGTATCGGCAACTTTTTGTAATGTTTTGTGCATGGTTCTACCTGTAATCATTACATTTTGATTTTCAGGTCTGGCAATAATATCTTTTACACATTCATCCACATCAAGATATTTGTACTTAAACATATATGAAAGCTCATCAAAAATAAGAATATTATAACTATCGTCAGCTAACATTTGTTTGGCAATTTCCCATGCTTTTTTAGCAGCATCAATATCCTGATTTATATCTTGTGTTTCCCAAGTGAAACCATGCCCCATTACATGAAAATCCACCATAGGATGGTCTTTGAAAAAAATATGTTCACCTGTTTCCTGGCGACCTTTTATAAATTGAATAACACCAGCCTTTTGACCATGGCCTAACGAACGCGCCATTGTTCCAAATGCAGATGAGCTTTTTCCTTTTCCCGCTCCTTTTAATAAAATTAAAACACCACGCTCCTCGGTTGCTTTAGCAATGCGCTCATCAACAACTTTTTTCTTTTTCGCCATCTTTCGTTGATGCTTATCTTCAATCGACAGAGTGTCATCTATGGTGCTTTCAGTTTCTGATATCATTTTCTTTCCAATTAATAATGGCTAAACAGTTATAGATGTACGTACTGTGCATTTAAGCTGCTCGCTATATTTTTTCCTAAACCTAATTTTACTGCGGAATTTTCAGTGTCAACAAGCATTACATCACAAGCTATATTTACATGCTCAACCGATTCACGTGAACGCCCATCTGTAAATACATATAATATACATTTTTGATACTGATTCGATTTTTTATTAATAAACTCACTTACCTGTAGCAGCGCCTTTCGTAATGGAGTTCCTCCACCTGCTTTAATATTAGCTAATACTGAACCAATATTTTTAGGGGCACGTTGAGGATGTAAGGTCACTTCAATACGTTCATTACCAAACGTCAGAAGACACAATGACTCTCGTTTTAAATAAGCTGTCTCTACCAACTGCTTAATAGCACCTTTCGCATCAGATAAGCTATTCTTTCCTAGAGTAGATGCTGAAGTATCCAATAATATTATATTGAGTTTACTTTGTTTTTCTAAAGGCTTTAAGAAATGTAGTTTTTTATTTTTAGAGTTAAGCTTAGAGTTGATTTGGGAAAGCGAAGCAAACCAATTAATTTTTTTAATGTCGTCGTGTTTCATTGCTGGAATGACGAAACGTCGATTTAAACTATTTCCAGAGTAATTTCTAATCAATAAATTTTTGCTATTAAAAGATTTTATACTGGATTTTTTATAGGCTTTTTTTTTAAGTTCGATTCATTATCAAACTTTGGTAACGTTTTACTTTCACCCACGGGCACAGCTTCAGACTGCATCGCGCCCCAACTGCCCTGAATTGAAGAGCTATTCTCATCTAGCGGTTTAGAAGTATTTTGTTGTTCCATTTTATTTTGAGGACTTTTTGAAGATGTATCCGTACGACGATGAGCAAGAACGAATTCTTTTACCGTATCGACATCCTCTTGAGAAACTTCTGTTTTTTCATTTAAAGCAGCATATGCACGAGCCGCTCGATATAAGGTTATATCTGCTCGAAGCCCTTCTACCTGCGCGCTATTACATATTTCAGCAATATAGCTCTGAATACCAGCTGTAACAACGACTGCTTTCAAATTCTCTTTGGCTGACTTTATTTTCGCAATAATAGTATGTTGTTGATCTTTATATTTATTACAAAACTGCTCTGAGTCTTCATCAAAAGCTAAGCGCTGTTGCATAATGGATTTACGATCTTCAATGTCATAATGAGAACTTAAATTGACCATTAGCCCAAAACGATCAAGTAATTGAGGACGCAACTCACCTTCATCAGGATTCATTGTACCAATTAATAAAAATTCGGCTTTATGTTGATGACTAATTCCATCACGTTCAATTTGATTGACTCCCGAGGCTGCAACATCTAATAACACATCAACTAAATGGTCTGCTAATAAGTTAACCTCATCAACATACAATACACCTTGATGTGCTTTTGCTAATAAACCATCAGAGAAAACTACTTCATTATTATTTAAGGCTTTATCTAAATCTAAGCTACCAATAAGTTTTTCTTCACTAGCGCCAAGAGGTAGGTTTATAAAAACATGCTTATCCATTAAGTCAGCCAAGCTTCTGGCTATTGTTGATTTAGCTGAGCCTCTAGGTCCACTAATTAAAACACCTCCCATTTTAGGGTCAACTGCCGAAATCAATAACGCCGTTTTTAGCGCATGTTGTCCTATAATGGCTGTAAATGGAAAATTCATTTTGTACCGTAACCTAAAACCGATTCTATTTTAATAAATTTTTCCATTGCATAACCTGATGCTACACCTAATATTATAAAAAATAATGTTGTACCAATCGCTGTCAAAGAAAAAAATTGATGACTTAATTCATTCAAACTTGCTACGGCAATCGGGTTAGTATTTTCAAATACTAATGACTTAGCCATTGGTAATGCAGCAAGTTGAGGCAAAATAGCGATGATGACGCCTAATCCTTTTATTTTAAGAGGGGCATAATAAAGGACGGCTACCCCGACTATTGTTGCTATAACGGCAAACAACCACCAAGCTTGTCGATTTTCTAATGCAGCGGTAATAGTGCCTGGCACTTCGGGATGTAAACCCACTAATGCAGGCGCAACAAAGATGGTTAACACACCAACGGCACCCCAACCTATCCCTTGTAAAGCATCTACTTTGGGCTTATGCGATTTTAAATTATGCACAGCCATTAATGATAACATTACAAGTGCAAAACTAATTCCTGTTAGTACATTTGCAACAATGGTCCAAACAAGACGTTCATTGCCATCTTTGGGTGTCCATACGGTATCATCATGTTGATGGTTCGTTTGAGAATTCTCATCATCGTGTTTTATTTTAGCTTTAGATTTTATTTCGGCTTCTTGCATTTCAAACTTTTCAGCGGCATAAATTATCGGGCTTAGCTGTGCTTGTTGAAACACACTATATACGAGACCCGATATTACACCGACAAAGAGTGCCGAAAAGAAAATATTTCTAAAAATCATCTACTCATCCAAAACCTTAATATAGTGCAAGCACTATACTTAAAGATTAGTTATTCAATCAGTTAAGATTAATGACAAGGAAAAGCAAAAGTATGGCGGGAATCATGTGCGGCATTATGCGCAACATCAGAAGCGGCAAAGCCTACCCCGTAAAGAAGTACAACGCCTAGAAAGATAGCAGCTGTAATTTGTAAACCAGTAGAAAGTGTAAGCGAAGAAGTACGTGTTGTAGATAGTGTAGTTTGCATTGTAGTCTCTCTTGTACACACACCCGTGTACGTTAAATGATTAAGTAATCGTAAGTGGTTGCCACTTAAAAATAGCGATTAGCTAGGCAGGTTCCGGGCTTAAAACACACTATGTGCTCATTACCGTTGCGGGGGCAGCGTAGGCTTGAAACAAAATTCCGTACCTAACTTCCCATTTACTCACTACATCCAAACTGGCCTGCAATGACTCCTTACTAATAGAGCTACACGATACAGGATTTTAGAGGTTGTTAAAAGTTAAAACCCCAAAAAATCCTACAGCAAATTCACACGGTAAATAAAACAGAAAATCTACTTAGATAGACTCAATTCTGAAAATTGGCTAAGGCATTGATTTAACTTAGAAGTCGTTGACTGCAAGCGTCCTAAAGATTCTGAAGGACATAATCCAAATCGAATAATTGCTTCATATGGAAGTTTTGCACTTGATAAGTCGATAATTCGAACAAATATCCCTGCCTGACCGTAAAAGTCGTATATATACTTAGCTAAATCTAAACTCGTTCTGTAGCTAGTAAAATAATCTGTTGAGGTTAAGGCTTGATAATATGTTTTATCATTCATTTCGGAAGTTAAATTATCAGGCAACATTTCATCCAAAAATGTCATTTGTAGTTTTGCCATTGAGTGCAACTGCTTGGTTGTGTATTGCTGCCAACTAGAATCTGCTAAACATCGAGTCGATACCCATAAACTGGGCCCATTCATTGCCCAAGCACCTAAATATTCTTCTATAAGATCGCGCCATTTCTGTGCAGCTTTTACAAAACCAACTCGAATACCGGGAAGTCCAAAAAACTTCCCCAAAGACCTTAACACCAGTAGATGATCTGACTCGATATTGATTAAGCTTTTATTTGAATTTGTATCCAAAAAGGCTTCATCGACAATCAATAATCCATCATTTTTTTCCAACAACTTCAATACTGCAAGTAACTCTTGTTGTTCATGTAGACGACAAGATGGGTTATTTGGGTTAATCACAATAACGACATCGGGTTGCTGCTCTTTTACCCACTCAACTAAATTTACCGTATCTGGATTATAGGCTATGCACTCATGTTGATTTTGTTGCCAGTGATACAAGTGCTCTTCGTAACCCGGCACGGGTAAAGCAACACGTTTATTGCTAAGCAGACGCGGAATAGATTGAATAGCCGCTTGACTGCCCGGCACAGCAAGCAAATTTAAACTCTTATAATAACGACTGGCAACACTGTAAAATGTTGCATCAGGGTAGGGTAATTTTTGATAGTAACTTGTCGGAATCGGTTTATCTAAACTCCATGGATGAGGATTAAGACCGGTGGATAAATCTAACCATTCATCTTTAGCGATACCAAATTTAATCGCAGCTTCATCTATATTACCACCGTGCTTAATCATTTGGTTCCAATTCCAATTCCAAGCCAGATGATGTTCTTTTGGCTGAAGTTATATCAGAACAGCCCCAGCTGTTTTCATATACAAAATTTTCGATATCCGTTTTACTTGTCCACTTTTCAGAAATTAACATAGGTTCATCATAGAACGCATCGACATGGCCAATACATAAAATGGCTATTGGCTCACTTCCCTCAGGCATATTTAAAAGAGATGACAATTCATCTGGTTCAAAGATGGACACCCACCCCATACCAATTTCTTCGGCACGGGCAACTAACCACATGTTTTGAATAGCACATGCAGTTGAAGCAAGATCCATTTTAGGCATCGTGCGTCGTCCAAAAATATGTTGCTCACGTTCATTGGGTAATGCCACAACGATTAATTCACCGCACTCAAGAATTCCTTCAACTTTTAGTTTCATAAATTCATCTTCACGCTTATTGAGTGCTTTTGCGGTAAGAACACGTTCTTTATCAACAAGCTTAAAAAGTTTTTGGCGTAAATTACTATCTGAAATGCGAATAAATCGCCATGGTTGCATCAAACCAACACTTGGAGCATGATTTGCTGCATGAAATATTTTATTTAATATTTTTTCTTCAACCGGCTTATTAATAAAATGCCGCATATCACGCCTTTCGGCAATGACACGATATATAGCATTTTTTTCTACATCTGAATACATATTAGGTTTTCACTTATTATTGCGCCAATTCAAGGCTTTCATCAATTTCTAATAATATATCAGTTATTGATTGCTGATAATCATTTGGATTCTGCCATAATCCACGTTGTTGTGCTTCAAGTAATCGTTCTGCCATTTCTTTCATTGCATGAATATTATGGGCTTTTAAAAATTCTTTATTAGCTTCGTCTAATAATAAGGCATCACTTACCATTTCATATTGATAATCATCAATAAACCCCGTTGTCGCATCATAAGCAAATAAATAGTCCACCGATGCAGCCATCTCAAACGCGCCTTTATAACCATGTTGTTGCATTGCTGTTATCCATTTCGGATTAACAACGCGTGAACGTATTACTTTGTTAAGCTCTTCTTTTAAGGTATTAATTTTTGGTACAACTGGATTGGAATGATCGCCATGATAGACCTCGGGCATCTCTCCTTTTAAAACATGTACCGCATTACTCATTCCACCTTGGAATTGATAATAGTCATCTGAATCTAAAATATCATGTTCCCGATTATCTTGATTCTGAACAACCGCGTCGAGCTGTGTTAAGCGTTGTTCAAATTCTTGAAAAGCTTCACCACCAAAATTATCTTGTGAATAAACATATCCACCCCAATTCACATAGGCTTTTGCTAGATCAGCTTGGTTATCCCAAACGCGTTCATCAATTAAACCTTGCAAGCCAGCACCATAAGCTCCCGGTTTAGATCCAAAAACGCGCCATTGAGATTGCTGTTGTGCTTGTTGCTTATCACAACCGTGTGCAATTAACGATTTTATACTTTCTTCCACATGCTTTTGAATGGTGTTGGTTTGACCCGGCTCATCATATTTCGCTAACGCTTTAACTGCGGTATCAAATAATTTAGCCACATTGGGAAAGGCATCACGAAAGAAACCAGAAATTCTCAATGTAACATCAACCCGTGGACGATTCATTTGCATTGCTGGAATAATTTCAATATCAACTACACGATTCGATGCTTCTGCCCATACTGGACGAACCCCCATTAAAGCGAATGCCTGAGCAATATCATCACCGCCCGTTCGCATGGTTGAAGTTCCCCACACCGAAATTCCAAGTTGTTTTGGGAAATCGCCATTATCTTGCATATATCGCTGCACTAATAACTCGGCAGATTGTTGTCCAAGCTCCCAAGCACTGCGTGTTGGAATTGCACGGTTATCTATTGAATAAAAATTTCGTCCTGTTGGCAAAACATCAAGTCTGCCACGGGTAGGCGCACCACTTGGACCTGGTGGAACAAACTGTCCGTTTAAAGCCCCTATAAAATTATTAATCTCATCAATTGCTGATTGATTAACAGCTTTTAAGACAACATCGTTGGCATAGCGTAGTAAGGCGGCCGTTTTAATTAATTTTTTAGGATAGATATTATCATTTAAAATTTCAGATATTAGTTTTTGAGAATAGAGTTCTAAGCGTTCTCGTGTGTCGGCACACGTTCTCCAATTCACTTCACTTATATTCATCAAACATTCAGGTTGTCCACCTTGCCATGGTACACTTGCGTCAAAGTCTAATGGATTAAATAAAACTCCATTGGAAATCTCCAGTTGTAAATCATCAACCAGTGCATGTAGCAGCCCTTGATCTTTTTCTGACTCGCCTCTTGGTAATCGCATTAAGGCAATCAAGGTTTCTTCTAATGTCTCACCTTTAGTAATCATTCCGTAAACATGTAAACCATGACGAATTTGAGCTTCTTTTAACTCACATAAATAGGCATCGACTTCATTTAGAACGATTTCATCTTCTGTTTCATTATTTAAATTTAATTCATCGTGTAAATTTATTTCTTGAATTAAATCAAGTATTTTTTTACGTAAGTAATCTTCTCGACGCGGGTCAACACCTAGCGATTGATAAAACTCATCGACATAATTTTCAAGAACTAATAAATCGCCATACGTTTCAGCTCGCGCCATCGGCGGCATCAGATGATCTAGTATGACAGCTTGTGCTCTTCGCTTAGCTTGCGCACCTTCGCCTGGATCATTCACAATAAATGGATAGAGATGTGGCATCGGACCTAATAATAAATCAGGCCAGCATTGCTCACTTAACGCGACACTCTTGCCAGGCAACCATTCCAGGTTTCCATGTTTCCCTATGTGCGCCAGTGCATCCGCTTGATAACTATGACGTAGCCAAAAATAAAATGCTAAATAACTATGAGGAGGTACAAGATCGGGATCATGATAATTAGCAACCACATCAACATTGTAACCACGTGCAGGTTGAATACCGACAAAGGTTAAACCCAGTCGGACACCTGCAATCATAATTCGACCTTGCCTGAATTTAGGATCGGCTTCTGGATCACCCCAACGCTCGAGTATAGCTTGTTGATTAATTGCAGGTAATTCTTGGAAATATTGTTGGTATTCTTTAAGAGAGATACTTTGTAAACAGGGTTTATTACTAATTGAATCTATATCATTCGTTATGTTACTTAATAACAACTGGATCAGCTCATCGCCCTGCGTAGGGATATTTTCAACTGGGTAATTATTTTTCGCTAAGGCCTGTAATATATTGATAACGGATGCAGGTGTATCTAAACCGACACCATTACCAATACGACCATCTTTAGTCGGATAGTTAGCAAGTACCAATGCAACGCGTTTATCAGAATTCGGTTTTGACCTAAGTGTTGACCAGCGTTTAGCTAATTCCGCTACAAAACCTGCTCGTTCAGAATGAATTTTGTATCTGACTAAATCAATCTGTGTTCGCTCCGACCTTTTTTGTATTTCTTTAAAACTAATCGCACGACTTATAATACGTCCATCATATTCCGGTAAAGCAATATTCATGGCAATATCGCGGGCACGTAAACCTTGCGTATTACTTTCCCAATCTTCACGTGTATTCGCTGCCATAATTGCTTGAATTACAGGTACATCAAGTTCAAAGCAACGGTTTAAGTTTAACTGTGGCTCAGATGATAAAGATGCATTACCTTGGGCAAGTTGAGAAAAACTTGTGGTATTGATAATGACACTACAACAAGCACGTTGACTTAGAGTATCAACAACATTCAGGCATTCAGAGTTTTTTAATGTATTAGTCGCAATGCTAAGAACGTTTAGATTGTTATTGTGTAATATCTTAATAAAGTCATCAAATGCTTTTGTATTACCTGTTTGCAAGTGACTTCGGTAAAAAAGTAATAATGCCGTTTGATTGTCAGGATTAGTCGTTTGAAGCCACTCATCAAAAGTAAATTCTTGCTGATTGCCTGAATAAATCAAGGTATGCGGTAGTGACCTTGGCTCTTCCCAGATAGAGTCATTATTATAAAAAAAATAATTATTTATAAATTTAAATAAATTTTCAGTATTACGTCGGCCGCCTTCTCTTAAATAGCGCCAAATTCTAAAACAGCTTTCAGTGCGTACGTTAGAGTCTGAAAATAGTTCTTCATCAGCGACATCGTCACCTGGAACGAAAATCAATTGTATATTTGGCTTTGTCTTAACGAGAGAAACTAATTGTTCAACACCATAAGCCCAATAGTTTTTCCCACCAAGGAGAGAAACTATTATTAACTTTGCGTGTTGTAATACGGCATATTCATACAGATCAAACGCCGCTGGCTTGTTTAAATTAATTAGATTCGCCAAACGTATCGACGGAAAATCATCATCTAAATTTTCAACTACATCAGCCAATAAACTGAGCGAAGTATCTTGTGCGGATAAAACAACAATATCAGCAGCCGTTTGCTGAAGATCAATTATGCCTTCTTCATCATTAAAGCCACCGGGTTTTGCTGCTAGTAAGTGCACCTTCTAGTCTCGTATATGTAACTTAAGCACAAGCTGTCGCTAAAGAGGTTTTAATGATTTCCTCATTTAGCTCTTTACCAATAAAAACTAAACGACTAGTACGTGTTTCACCCTCTTGCCATAGTCTATCGAAATACTGTTCTATTCGAGTACCAACACCTTGTAGAATTTGACGCATTGGTTTATTTGGTAACGCTAGAAAGCCTTTCACTCGATAAATAGTATTCGTTGCAATTAGCTTATTAATAACTTCCAGTGTTTTCTCTGCATCCATTTCACCTAGTTCTAAGGATACTGAGCTAAAATGGTCGTGCGCATGATGATGGTCATCACCATGTTCATGATGATGATCATGATGAGAATGTACGGCTTCAATTCTATCCTCTGTTGCCGACTCAAGTCCCATAATCAATTCACTAGAGACTTCACCCTTTGAAATATTCAGAGTTTTAATTTCATTTTTCACATGTGCACGAACAATATCATCAACTTTTTGTTGTTGTTCTGTATTAAGTAAATCTGTTTTGCTAACGATAACAAGGTCAGCAGAGCCTAGCTGATCTTCGAGTAATTCTTGTAAAGTAGGATCATGGTCAAGACTTTCATCTTGAGAACGTTGCTGTTGAACTTGTTCTGGATTATTGGCTATACGACCATCTGCAACTGCAGGGCCATCTAAAACGGTAATAACGGCATCCACCGTACAAAACTGTTTTACTTCAGGCCAATTAAACGCTTGCACCAAAGGTTTAGGAAGTGCCAAGCCAGAGGTTTCAATAAGAATATGGTCGATATCGTCTTTACGCTCTAACAACTTTTTCATCACCGGAAGAAACTCTTCTTCAACCGTACAACAAATACAGCCATTGGCTAGTTCATATACACCATTTTCTTGTTCTGCTAATGAGCGTGTAGTGTCCGCGTTATCATCGCAACCCTCTATAGGGCAATGGCGTAACATATCCGCATCAATATCGAGCTCACCAAATTCATTCACAATCACCGCAATACGTTTACCATTGGCTTGTTTGATCATATTGGATAATAACGTAGTTTTACCACTACCAAGAAAGCCCGTTACAATTGTTGCTGGAATTTTATCGAGTTGCATTTTATTATCCTAAATTAATTTTCGTTTATTTCGGGTTACACTACGAGCAGTTTTTTCTTTAGCCTTAGGGCGGTAAATATGGGCTTTATCTGTATCGTATAAATAGGAATCATTAAACGATTCTGGATTTAAGACGTGCCCTACAAGAATCAAAGCGGTTCGTGTGATTTTTTTATCACGAACTTTTTTAACAATATCAGCAAGTGTGCCTTCGACTTTATCTTGTTCGGGCCAACTTGTTCGGTAACAAACAGCGACTGGACAATCTTCACCATAATGAGGAATAAGTTCATCAACTATTTTATGAATATGGCTAATACCGAGATGTATCGCTAATGTTGCACCATGTTGTGCTAACGACGATAGATTTTCATTTTCAGGCATCGGTGTTTTCGCACCATAGCGCGTATAGATAACCGTTTGCGTAACGCCTGATAAAGTAAATTCCTTTTTTAGCCATGCAGCTGATGCGCTTGCAGCCGTTACACCAGGAATCACCTCATATTCTATTTCTAATTCATCCAGTTGACGCATTTGTTCACCGATTGCACCATAAATAGAAGGATCACCTGAATGTACACGAGCAACATCTTTATTTTGGCTGTTGGCAGTTTTCAAATGTTCTATAATTTCAGGTAAAGCAAGTGGAGCAGAGTCAATTATTTCTGCATCTGCTTTAGCTTCAGATAAAATTTCTTCTGGTACTAGCGAACCGGCATATATAACAACAGGACAGCACTTAATTAAATTTAGTGCTTTAACCGTAATTAATTCCGGGTCACCCGGGCCTGCACCTATAAAATAGATAGTCATACTTCTTTACTCTTTAATTTCATACTAAAGTTTCTTTGAATAGCCACGAGGCGTATAAACCCATTCTTTATTGCCATTTAAAATATATCGTGACTCACTATTACCAATACTTACTAGTGTAAACATATCAACATCTTTTGCATCAAGTTTATCCAGTGTTGTTATAACAATTTTCTCATCATCTCTTGTTAGCTGTCGACCAATCAAAACCGGCGTAGAAGCTGGACGATATTTCAATAAAATATCCCGTGCGGTATTCAATTGCCAATCGCGTTTTTTTGAAACAGGATTATAAAATGAAATCACAAAATCACCCTGTCCTGCACTGTGTATTCTTTTTTCAATCGTTTGCCAAGGCGTTAAAAGGTCCGATAGTGAAATAGTGCAGAAGTCATGTCCTAATAGCGCACCTACCCTACTAGCTCCTGCTTGCATTGCCGATATACCTGGAACAACTTCAATATCAATATCTAGCCATTGCTTACTAATGTTTGAGTCTACCTCTTTACCTTGTAGTTCAAGATCAAGCAATTCGAAAACTAATGTTGCCATTGCATAGATACCAATATCACCACTGGATATGAGTGAAACCGTTTTGCCACTTGCCGCTAAATCCAGAGCCAATCGGGCTCTACCTATTTCTTCACCTAAAGGAAGGTCATGATGAGTTTTACCTTCACAAAGATTACCTAATAGATCAAGATATAATCCATACGCAACCAAATCGGTACTAACTTCAATCGAGTGCTTCGCTTTAGGTGTTAAAAAATCAAGGTCACCCGGACCTGTTCCTACTATAAATAATTTACTCATAACATTACCACTATATAACTTTCTGACGTCATTCCCGCGCAGGCGGAAATCCAGTTACACTCAACTTTACGTTAGGGAAAAAATAAATATATGATTACATCACAATTACAATTTTCTGTTTGGTCATTCATATTAACTGCTCATATATTTTTTCTGGATTCCCGCCTTCGCGGGAATGACGGTATGAAACTGCTGATATAGCTTCTAGATTCCCTCCTGCGCGGGAATGACGAGATGAATGTTGGTGTCATCCTCAATAGAAACTTCTTCGTTCTCATTCGCATTATAATGAGTCTCAAAATATAATAAATTTCAATAATAACTTTTTGCAATAGCCAAAGTAGCTCGTTTGTTTTTAATTTTATTTAAAACCAATTCTGCGGGGTTACCAGTGAACTCACTAGCCGCTACCAGTGCTGCCGCTTCAGCAACACCATAGCAACCAACTTCTTTAAACACGACATCTGATCTTACACTGAGTTGGTCTTCAACCTGCCTCAATTTTTCTGCTGTGTAGGTTTTAAACGGTAAATTCAATTCATCTGCTAACGACATTAAACCTTGTTCGTTCATTTTAAAATCTATCGAAGCAATTGCAGAAGCAACTACAGCATCTTTTAATTCAGATGTTGCCTTTTCTAACAATTCTACTACTAAAGTATCTGGACAGCCTTTATCACAGCCCAGACCAATTACATATACTGCTTTAGTGTAATCCGCTGCAGAAGTAATAATAAGTTGAGCGTTAAGATAATCTGAAATTTCGGCGGCAAGTGCATTTGCTCCACCTTCATGCCCAGAAAGTAATGGCACAACAAATTGACCTTGCTCATCTATAACTAACACAGCCGGATCACTAAATTTATCTTTTAAAACCGGCGCTAATGCCCGAACAACGATACCTGTCGCACAAATGAAAATACAACGTTCACCATTCATAAAGTGTTGTTGTGCAGTTTTAATAAAATTAACCGGTTTATGTAAATGCTTTGCATCACTTATTCCAGCCTTAAGATGCTGTGCAAGCTTATTACCGTTATCTGTTAACGAAAAAATCGTTATCTTAATGTCTTTATCTAATCTAAGCATACTAACTATAATCTCGATTAGAGTTAATCAGGAACAGCGAAAAATATGGCCCGGCCTCATCATTTAGTTCGCTAATATCATAAACTATCTTTTGTTCGACTTGGCTGGCATATTCTACGTAGCACGTTTCTTTAACTCGGCCGGCCTGTTCTATTAAGCTAATCAATTCAGATCTCACTCGCCCTGCTTTTAAGATCACAACGTTTTCGAAAGACTTTAAGGCATTTAATAATTCTTCATTTGAATGACGTCCTGAAAAAACAGCAATTCTTTCAGTTAATAATCCAAGCGGTACTTTACATGCTGCTGCTGCTGCATGTATCGAACAAATTCCGGGGACAACATTAATCTCATACTGCTCACCTAATCGCGCCAATAAGTAAGCAAACGAGCCAAAAAACATGGGGTCACCTTCACATAAGAATGCAACACGCTTATCTTTATCTAAGTGCAATGCAATTTCTGCTGCCGCACTATCATACATTTCATTTATTGCAGTTCTATCGGTATTCATTGTTAACTTAATTGATAATTCTTCAAAACCTGAAGCCGATTTTTTATTTATTGAATCTTGAGCAATACTCTTTGCTAATGAATGACCGGATGCATTTGAAATATACGCAATAACATCGGCTTGCCCTATAGCGTCATCCGCTTTCAGTGTTAGCAGCATTGGATCACCTGGGCCGACACCAACACCATATAAAACACCTTTCGCTTGCATATTATTATCAGACATTAAGCAGCAACCCCTTTCACTATTTTCAACAGCGTAATGGGTTTCAACTTATTTAGATTATTAATATCACCAAGTGAATTTGTTTTATTTACTTGCATCTGAACCAACTCACCTTTTTGTTGCTGATATTTTGCTGCAAACTCGCGCAATGCTTGAATGCTCTCGGGCATAACAGCAGAAGCGACCAGTCGCCCGCCCTGCTTAAGTGAAGCCATACTAAATTCCAATAGTGCGGATAAGTTTCCACCATTACCGCCCACAAAAATAACATCTGGCTCAGGTAAATCAGAACAACATTCAGGCGCTGTTCCTAAAATAGGTTTTAGATTTAACTCTGTACCGAATTTTTGATTATTAATTTCCAGGTAATCCATTCGTTGTTGATTGTTTTCTATAGCATAAATAATTCGGCTCTTATCTTGCATTGCCCATTCTATGCTAACACTGCCGCAACCTGCTCCAATATCCCAGGCGACATCATTAGGATGACACTCCATTAAACTAAGAATAGATAAACGCACTTCGCGTTTTGTGATCATTCCTTTTCCGGGAACTGTACCTGTTTCGAAACATTCATCAGCGATGCCGGTAACACCACTCATACAATCGTTTTTCCCTACGACTTTAACAATACAAATATTTAAAAGACTAAAATCTGATTGCTTTAAGTCCTTGGCAATAAAATGTGTAATATTTTCTTTATCCGTGCCCAGTGACTCACATACCCATACCTCGGACGTACCAAAACCTTGTTGTACTAGCTGCTGAGCTATTGCATTAGGGGTTGATACTTCATCAGTAAATAATCCTAGAATCGAGCCATTTAATAGGCGGCTATTAAGCGTATTTAAAGGTCGGCCATGTAATGAATGAATAATGGCATTCTGCCACGGTAAGCCAACTCGATGAAAAGCGACCTGCACAGATGAAACATTCGGATGAAAAACAAGATGCTCTCGTCCAATATTTTTAACAAGCCATACACCAACGCCATAAAAAAGCGCATCACCTGATGCGAGTATCGTAATCGTTTTAGTCTTGTTTTGTTCTATAAGTTGCGTTAATTCATTAAAGGGAGAAGGGAATAAGATTTTTTCTTGTATATTGCTATCTTGATCATTATTGTAATTTAATAAATTATTTATAGTTTCCAAATGATGCTGTGCACCAATAATAATATCAGCTGTCGTTATCGCATCAATTGCAATAGATGTTAATGTTTGAAGTTCACCAACGCCCAAGCTAACAACATGAATATTTTGTCCATTCCACTGCATCTAATTTTTGTACGTTTAAAAACGTAAACCTCGTTGCAATCGCACTAAGGTATTAAATGCACCTGCGGCTAAGGCACTACCACCAGTGCGACCTGTAAGAGTAATACATTCAATGCCGAGTTTTTTATGTTGCTCCCATAAGTATTGTTTGGATTCAGCTGCGCCAATAAAACCAACAGGGATACCGATTATTAAACCAGGTTTAGCTTTACCTTGTTGTATATTTTCTATTAAGCGGTATAGAGCTGTTGGCGCATTACCGATAATAGCAATACCATTATTTATATTATCTCCCCATAACTCGATAGCGGTCATGGTTCGTGTTTCATTTTTTGCTTTGGCTTTTTCAGCTATCGTTTCACTATTTAAAAAACATTGTGGTTCTACATCTAAAAAACGTTTAGTTAAACCTTGCTTAACCATTTCAACATCGCAATAAATAGCCTGTTTTGTTTTTAATGCGCTAAGCCCAGCTTCTATCGCACCACTACTTATTTTCACCTGGTTTGCAACGTCTGGATTACCGCAGGTGTGTACTAAGCGCATTACAACTTGTTGTTGTTGTTCATCAAATCCGGTTAAATCAGTTAATGCTTTTATTTGCTTAAACGATTCTTCCTCGATTTTAATAGGATCTTTAATATAATTTGGCATGAAAGAATATTTTAATGTTCGTGATCATCATGGTGGTGATGTGAATGACTGTGGCTATGTCCATCGTCGTCATCGGTTCCTGAACCACGTACATGATGGTGATGACCGGCTTGTGGTGTACCAACTTTATTTTCTGAGCCTACAATTTGGACGCGATACTGACACATTTGGCAGTTCATATTACCTGTACCATTTTCTGTTTCTAGCATACGTTCAACAAAAGTATCAATCACAAGTTCATGGTCATTTAAATAAGGTGCTTTTACAACGTGTACATCAGTATGTGCTGCAGCATAGTCATCTGCCCATGCATAAATCTTTTTAACCAATCGGCCTGTAAATAAAAAGTATGGGAATACAATTACTTTTTTAAATCCTAATCCGTGAGCTTTTTCTAATGCTGCATCCACTAACGGTGTAGTAACACCACTAAAACAGGTAATGCCCCAACCAAAACCCATGCCTTCTTCCAGCATGCGAGTTATTTTACAAATATTTGAATTTGCATCGCTGTCGGAAGCACCGCGACCAACAACAACCAGTAAACATTCTTCTCGTTTAAAACCTTCACCAAATTCAGCCTCAGCTTCTTTAATTCTTGCTTCCGCTGCTTGAATCATTTTAGGGTGAACACCTAGCTCTCGACCATATTTAAAATGCACACCGCTATCTTTATGATGGACATTGAGTTCATTGATTTCACTGGGGATATCGTTCTTGGCATGACCTGCCGCCATTAACATTCCCGGAATAGCGGTAATATTTTTAGCGCCTTGCTCGACTAATTTATCTGCCCCTGTCGCTATCATCGGTTTGGCAAACTCAAGAAAGCCACTATCGCATAATCGGTCGGGAAAACGCTTTTTCATGTGCTCAGCCAATTGGTCAAACTCTCTCACGGCATCGACATCACGGGATCCGTGACCACAGATTAAAATTGCCGGCTTTTCTACTTCAGACATTGGCTATACCTTTATATATACATCGAATAAATACGGGGTGTGTAGATTACCGTAATATCGCCAAGATATCAGCGGTTTTAGCCCGAGAATATATTAATTAAGAGAAATTATTATTTAATTGAGGGGAATGGCTATTTATTTGCTCGACTAAGTCTTGAGCGGAAAAGAAACACCGCTCTAGCGGGGCTTTTTCAGGTCTTTGCAACATGAACACGGGAATTCCCAATTGCCTTGCTGCTTCTAGCTTGGCCGCTACCGCTTCACCCCCGCTGTTTTTACTGATAAGTGCATCAACGCCATGCGATTTGAACAGTGCCAATTCATCTTCAAGCTTGAAAGGACCTATCTCTTTAAGCTCAGTAATATCGGGAATATTGGCTATCTCCACACCAGCCGAGCGGACCAGCCATTTCTGGTTAGGAACGCGTAAATCAACATTAGAAAATACTTCACGTCCCACTGTAAAAAAGGGCTTTTGATAAGGTTCGAGTTGGGAAATAATCCCCTTCATTGAGTCAAATTCTAGCCAATTATCGTCTGCTAATTCTTTCCACGGCGTACGCAAATATCGCCACACAGATACGCCAACATTTTTAGCTGATACTACGGTATTTTCACTGATTTGAACTGCATAAGGATGCGTTGCATCAACAATTAATTCGTAACCTTCTTGTTGTATGTGCCATTGCATGCCAGCAGCACCATTATCGAATTGCTTTTTCCCTTGAGCTGTATTCTGAATCCTAAAACCACCCGATAAAACCCGACAGTCTAAATCTGGCTGACGAACAATTCCGGCAATGCTATAGGTAACTTCATGGTGGCTTTTAATAAGTGACTGAGCAATGGAGATCGCATCACTCGTACCACCGAGAATTAAAATTTTCATTTACTGTTGCTCGATATATTTTTTTATAATCATCAAAGAGGACTGGATTCCCGCCTCCGCGGGAATGACGATAGTATAGTTAACTTCTTCTTGATAAATTATTATCTTTTCATTTTTTAATTTGATAAACACTATTTTAAATCTTGTTTCACATATCATCAATCATCTATATTTTTAACTGTCATTCCCGCGAAGGCGGGAATCCAGTACTATAATATAGCGCCCTTATCCAGACTTCCCAACACTCTCCCCCTGTTTATTAGTCGCAACCACATCAACACTACAACTCGATGCTACAATTTTTCCTGCAATCTCTTTTGCAAGCAGACAGATTTGATTGCCTAATGCTGGGCATAAATCTAATGCTTCAATACTGGTATTCGCTTTAAGAATTTTAGCTTGCACTGATTCATTCGCACCAACAACACTTGCTTGTTCTGCAAGAAAGTTAAAATCAATACTAGAAACTCGACTATGCAAATCTTTATGACCAGCAGCTAACTTTGATACCTTGCCGAAACCACCACAAATCGTTAAATGTTCCATTGGTACTTTTTTTAGGTGCTTCAACACTGCACCGATAAAATCACCCATTTCAATTAAAGCTATTTCAGGAAGTGCTAGTTTGTTTTGAATAAAAGATTCACTGGTAGAGCCCGTGCAAGCAGCTATATGAGTAATACCATTTGCATGAGCAACATCAATACCTTGATGGATGGAGGCTATATAGGCCGAACAAGAAAAAGGGCGAACAATGCCGGTTGTACCTAAGATAGATAAACCATTTAAAATACCCAGTCTCGGGTTCATTGTTTTAGTCGCAAGCGCTTCACCATCAACAACACCTATATAAACTTCAAAGCCACCGTCATAGGAAGACTCATCCGCTAGCTGGGTTAAGTGTTCGGTTATCATATTACGGGGTATTGGATTAATTGCTGGCTCACCCTTAGGAATAGGCAAGCCATCTCGCGTTACTATTCCAACACCTTTTTCAGCAAAAAAAGTAACACCTTTTTTTGTTGATAATTTAATTCTGGAAAATATTGTTGCCTGATGTGTCACGTCAGGATCATCACCGGCATCTTTTATGGTGCTTGCCTGCGCTTCAGCTTCATTAAGTTGTTCACATGTTTCAATATGAAATTCAACGTGCTGACCTTTCGGTAGGGTGATCGATAAAGCCGTTGAAGATTTTTGTTTTAATAATAACGTAGCGGCTGCTAACGAAGTGACTGTGGCACAAGCACCTGTCGTAAAACCACTACGGAGATTTTTGCGTTTTTCGGTTGTTTCTTCACGCATCGTAATATGTCGTTACGCTTAAGAAGCCAATAACCAATAACTACCAAAACCAATAGAGACGGATGCCAGAAATAATCGGCTATAGTCGAATAAACGGCGACTATAATTTTCTAATAAACTTTGGAATGTATTAAAGAATAATCCAAAGACAAGCATCGTTAACACAACACCCAATGAAAACATTGCGACGTAGAGCAATCCAAACCAACCGATAGTGGACTCAGCACCCGATTGATATAAAGGCACAATAGCCAAAACAGGTGCACTCCCGGCTAAACCATGCGTAATTCCAACAAGAACAGGTCGATGATCGTGCCGAAAGTGTTTAACTTTTTCTAATTTCCCATCTGCAAGATGCACATGTGTTAAGCCATCATGGCTATGAACACGTAGTTGCAATCTATTTTGATAAAACTGCCAAAATATCCAACTACCCAAGCTTATTAAAATAATACCAACTAGCTTTTCAGCAAAAAATGAAACTGACTCCGGAAGAGCAATACCAGCAAAGATAATCAATGAACCCAATAATAAAAGTATTCCACCATGGCCAATCGCCCATCGAATACAAAATCGTACTGTCTGGCTACGGCTGCGCTGTCCTTTGCCATCAGATGTTTTGCCATAAGCCAAAGCTGATACGGCCATAATATGGTCGGCATCGAGAGCATGAAGGAGACCTAAACCAAATCCAAGGCTAAGTAAGGCCAATGTCGTTTCTTGCATATTCTTCTCTTTATATTTGTGGAACAATTATAAAGGGATGGTTAAACTCATGTCATCCTAATTTACAGAAAATTGACCTTAAATAAGAATGTCTAGCATATCCTGTCCCACCTTAATGATTGCCTCGCCCTCTTCCGGGCAAGGAAAAACCACCTTTACTGCCGCGCTTGCTCGTGCCCACAAGAAAAATGGGCTTAAAGTTGCTGTATTTAAAATGGGTCCCGACTATTTAGACCCCATGATTCATGAGGTAGCTACTGGCCAAACCGTTTATAACCTGGACTTATGGATGATGGGTGAGCAGCACTGCAAAGCCTTATTATATAAAGCAGCAAGCGAAAATGACCTTATCTTGATTGAAAGCTTAATGGGTTTACACGACAACCAACCGTCAAGCGCAGAATTTGCACAACGATTTAATATCCCAGTATTGTTACTGATGAACGTTGCAAAATATGCTCAAACAGCCGCTGCAATTGTTCATGGCATGCACAACTATCCAACATCGTTACCTAAGCCTTTTACCTTATATGGTGTTGTAGGAAATCGTGTTGGTAGCGAGAATCATCATCAAATAATACAAGAAGTTTTGGGTGAACTTTATTTGGGTAGTGTTAGACGCAATGACAATTTGCAACTGCCACATCGTCATCTGGGTTTAATACAAGCGCAAGAGCTAGATGATTTAGAGCAAACCTTAAACCAAGCAGCAGAACAACTTACAAATGATAACTTTTCAACAGAAAAATTATTACAATTGCCCTCTGCTGTTGAATATTCGCATGCACAAACAATAAAAACCAATACACACTTTACTAATAAAACAATTGCTATCGCTAAAGACTCTGCCTTTAGTTTTATATATCCTGCAAATATTGATTATTTAAAAGAAAATGGTGCTGCAATAAAATACTTTTCACCATTAAAAAATGAAGCCGTACCAACAGCTGATATGCTTTGGTTACCCGGTGGATATCCCGAATTACATTTAGAAGCATTAACAAACAACACCACTAGCAAGCAAAGTATCCAGGCTTTCTGCGCCAAAGAAAAACCTGTGTTGGCTGAATGCGGTGGTTTTATTTACCTACTAGAATTAATTACAAACAAACAAGGTAACAGTGGGACAATGTGTAGTGTCATTCCCGGTATAGCAAAGCTTGAAAAGTATTTTCAGGGCTTAGGATTACAAAGCAGGAATATAAATATCCACGAAACACGCGGCCATAGCTTTCACCATAGCGTCATTACGACATCTTTGCAGCCTGAATCTTTTTCAACAAAACAAAATAATGACGAGGGAGAAGCTGTGTATCAATATAAAAATATTACAGCAAGTTACATGCATCATTATTTTTCTTTCAACGATGCATTTTATTGGTAAGCTTTATCACTTGCCATATCACTTATCAATATGGATTAATCTGTAATCCTCACTCGGAATATGCCACGAGATATAAACATCCTGTTTGTCGAGTAACACAAAAGGATAATCGGGTGTTTTCAAAGTACTTGATAATTGCTTAGCTGGAGACCAGCTCTTACCGTTATTACTAGAATGCATAACGTACAATTGAAATTCAGTCTGATTATATTCTTGCCAAACGATATATACTTTATTGTTTAAAGAAATAATATCGGCATGACTGGCTTGATTATTATATTGACCAACCTCTATCGGCTGACTGAAATATTTCCCTGCATTACCACTATTTGCATAGAAAATACCATGCTTCTTCTTCGCATCATTAAACCAGACAGCATGGTAAATATTAGTATCACTAATACTGAGAGACGGTCCATGATGCGGGCAGCCATCTAATTTCCAGTTATCATGACTTAACCTGTCAGGTTTACGTGGCTTAAGCCTGTTTTCAAAACTAACAATACTGTGATCTCGAATATTATCCCCATAAATATTTCGCCAAGAAATTACTGGAAAATCTCGTTTATCAAAATCCATTGCTATACGACAACATTCACAACTATTATCAGCAAGTTTAAAGTTTTTACTAAAGGTCTTGCCATTATCAAATGAAGCAGCGAAGTATGCTGCAGCACCGTTGTATTTTTTACCCGCACTTATTGCTTGTTGCTTATCACGCTTGTCGAGCCAGCTGATATATACATCTCCATTATTATTAACACCTAAAGTATCAAAGCGATGACTAATCATGTCCCTGTTATCATTAACCGTAATAGGCTCGCTAAAGGTGTTACCATTATCAATTGACTTACTAAAACGAATATCACCGGTAAAACGCTTTTTTAATTTACGCGTCCAACTTAAATAGATATTGCCATTATTTGATACTTTAATTTTCGGCCGATGTTCATGCCGTGCAGATATTTTCTCTGCAACAGTATTCACCTTTACACCATGACTGAAGGCTTTACCTTTATCATCAGAGTAATTAACATATAAAAAATCGCCATTTGTCCATGCAGACCATAAACGCCCATTATTATCAAAGACACTCGTCATCGTTCTTGCACAGGCCATCTTTGCTTCGAGCAAAGATAAAGCCTTTCCAGAACAAGGATTACTATCACTCTTTACTGAATGCTCATGTGCAGCGAGGGTGTTTTTCGCAAAAAAAACAACTACAAACAAATAACCAATAATGAGCATTCTGGGAATAAATATTTTCATTAGAATTTTTGCGTATAGCCTACATAGAGTGATAAAGGCATGCCCGGTGCATATTCAAATGTTTCCGGATTTCCAAATGCTGAGGCCTTATAAGTAGCTGCCGTTGCATAGCGTTCATCCGTAACATTCATAAGACGCGCATAGACTGTTGATCTTTTATTAATTTCAAATCGTGTTCTGATATTTAAAAGATCATGCCCTTTATATTTATAAGTATTAGCTTGATCCATCCAATAATTACCTAAATGCACCCATTCAGGTTCAATAGTCAAACCAGGCATTCCAGTAGGCTGATAAAGTAATTTCGTATTTATTATTTCTCTAGGAGCAGATTCCATTTCATTGCCACTATAATCAGTTGTAGTATTAGGCTTCCAATCTTCATAAGTATGTACGGCATAACTTGCAGCAAGTTTTAATTTAAGTGATGATGCTAAAATCTTATTAAAACCAAGCTCAATACCTTTATGTGATGTTTCACCAGCATTCACTGTAACACGAGTATTATCAGGATTTTTAAAGGTTAAAATATCATCTCTTTTAGTCATATAATATATACTAACCGTTAAATCAGAATCTCTACCCGACTTAGAACGTAAACCCATCTCAATGCTATCAACTTTTATAGGTGACAGTCCTACTGTATCAACGGCTTTACCCTGTTTAAATAATTGAGTATTCGATGGTGCGCGGAATGCATGTCGATAGTTAGCAAAAGTACTTATCGTTTTATTAAATTGATAAGTCATTCCAAGCTTAGGACTAAAATGATTAAAGCTAACCGTCGTATCTGCAGGACGTCGATATGAACCAGTAGTCACTGTTGATAACTTATTATCATATTCATATTGCATAAAATCATATCTTGCACCCGTTGTGATACGCATTGCGGATGAAATTATATTTTCATAATGAATATAAGGTGAAACACCAGAATAGATTACATCATAGTCATATTGAATATTTCCAAGGGTATAACTTGTATAGGTATTTCCTACTTTGGTCGCAGAAATTTTATGTTCTGTATAATGGCCAGGGCTGTAATCAATATCGGCACCTGTAATTAATACAGCTTTACCTGAGTTTAAATTTTTACGATGTTTTAGTAAAACACCAATAGAATCATTTGATGTTTCATAAACAACAGGATCGTAACTTAAAGACCAGTTTGGCAATAACTCCATTGTGTTATGTCGCAAATAAGGCGTAATAGTTAAAGATTGATTACTATCACCTTTTTCGTATTCTGTTGACAAGCGTACTGCTTGAACATTTCTATATGAGATAGGCGTATAATTTAATTCGGGATTATTCAAATAATCATCACGCAGCAAACGAGACGAACCAGCCGTTTGTTGGCTAACGTCCGTTACAGAGAATATTGTTTTTAAGCTTGCGCCATTATCTAAGAAATTATCAAATCTTAAATTACCACTAACTCGGTCATACTCTGTATCGTTTCTCCAGCCATCACTATTTGTTAAGTTTAAACTAGCCATATAACCACTATCATCATCACTATTGCCTGCATCCAACAACAATCTGTGCCAACCATAAGATCCTGCTTCTAAATTTACAGAAATTTCTCGTTGTTCAGGCGGCGCTGCCGTTATTACATTAATCACACCACCAATTGCATCACTACCGTACAATGATGTCCCGGGACCTTTAATAATTTCAATTGAATCAGATTGGGGCACATTCACTTCATAAAGCGCATTATGATTAAAGAACCCTGTTGAGCGTGTTGGAATACCGTCTTCAAGATAAAGATAAACAGCCTTGGTCGTTGTTGGTTGACGAATTGATGTCATATGACCTTCACCACCGGTAACATTAATGTAGACACCAGGCACTTGATTTGCTATTTCTGATGGATGAGCCGGATTAGTATTCTTAATTGATTCCTTATCTATAACGCCAATACTTGCTGGAACTTCATTTAAAGGCTTATCTTCACGCGTAGATGTAACACTAATAACAACATCTGTTTCTGTTGTAGATTTATCTTCCGCATAAGATAAACTACTTATCAATAATAGCAGTAAAGAAAATGATGTTTTTTGTTTCATTTTTATATTCATTTTATTCCCAATTTAATTCAGATTAAACGCCATCGAATACTTCACCGTAAAAGGAAGCTGCATTTCTGCTGGCGGCGTATTAAACGGTAATGCATTTAACATGGCCTTTTTAGCGGCATGTCGTAAAATTTTAAATCGCCCATTTATTTTCAGATCAGTTACATCACCATTTTCAAGCAATGTAAATGTAACCTTAACGTTCTCTTGCATGTTACGTTTTCGTGCAATAGATGGATAAAACTTGTTTTTTTCTATCTCGAGCAAGATATTCTCGATATACAAATTCTTCTTATTGTTGTATTTCTTAACAGTTTGTTGCTGCTGAATAAACTCACTGACTTCTAATTCTTCTGATTTCGCATCTGCTACAGCATCGTTAATTAAATTTTTATTTAAAACCTTCTTATTCTTATTAGGTGCAGTTCTTACCCTGTTTTTTTTACTTTTCTTATTATCATTTTTCACAACAACTTCTTTAGGTTTCGTGTCACTCCCCAATAAGCGCAACTTAATTATTTTTCGAGAAATAATTACATCGACACTGTCGCCTCTACTTTTAAAAACGGATAGTTTCTCACTCTGGTACTGGGTTAAGAAGGCTGCATGTAAAACAATAGACGTTACAACAAACCAGCTAATATTTAATTGTTTATACATAAGAGAAATCGCATAGTGAACTAAACATAAAAAAGAGCCGTAAGATGAGAAAATTCACTAAACTTACTCATCTCACAACGCTCAAGAGGGATGTACGTCAGTACGAAAGAGACAATAAATCTTTAGCTCGGTATTGGGAATGTGGCATAGTGTCGCGTGACAAATTGTCGCACCCAATGAAGGTATAGGTATGCTAAAATTCACTGTATAAGGTATAGAGTTCTATATTAAAGCTTGAGTCCCCCATGTTTAAATCAACCAACAGTATCCATTTGCAACGGCTATTTCGTTTACGGAACTTGGCCATATTAGGTCAATTTATAGCGGTCATTCTTACCCAATATACTCTTGATATTAAGTTACCCTTAAATGAAATAGCGTTTGTTATTTCACTGATTACATTTTTTAATATTTTTGTATGGCTTCGTTTACGTCAAACTAAAGTAGTGACTGAGAATGAAATTTTCATCCATTTAGCTATCGATGTTTTAGCGCTTGCTTTGTTATTGTATTTTACGGGGGGGGCTACAAATCCATTTGTGATGTTATTTTTATTCCCTCTTACGATAACGGTTACCATTTTACCTGTCCGCTACGCGTGGTTTCTCGCTGCTTTGGCTGTTTTTTGCTACAGCCTTTTAATGTTTAATTATATGCCCTTACCTATGGGACATAATATGCATGAGCATGGTGCATCAAGTGAATACAACCTGCATTTAATGGGAATGTGGATGGCTTTTATTCTGAATGCGGGACTTATAACTTACTATGTTTATGGCATGGGTAATACGCTACGCCGTCAACAAAAACAATTAGGCATTGCACGCGAAAATTCTATACGTGACGAGCAACTTGTAATATTAGGAACATTAGCAGCAAGCACTGCTCATGAATTGGGTACACCACTTGGTACGATTTCGTTATTAATTGATGAGCTATCACAAGAACTAAAAGGACAAAATGAATCCGTTTCGTCTGATCTTGTTAATCTAAAAAAACAAGTCTCTCGCTGTAAACATTCTTTAAGAGATTTATCTGCATCGGTTGGAGCATCATCAGATTTATTTGATACCAGTGAACAAACTATTAGTGCCTATTTCGATCAAGTTATTGCTGAAATTCGTGACATTCATCCTACGGCAACCTTACACTTAACATACAACGATGTAGGAACTAATAAAATTACAACGGATAGAACATTGACCCTATCTCTCATTAACATAATAGAAAATTCGATTGAAGTTTCTCCCGAATTTGTCGATACAAATATTAGCCTGAACAACAATACCGTTATAATATTAATTTCAGACAAGGGGCCGGGCTTAACAAAAGAAGCGCTGGAAAAAATTGGACAGCAACCATACAGCGACAAAGAACTTGGTCTTGGTTTAGGTTTATATTTGGCGCATGCGGCCATGCGACGAAGAGAGGGTAAAATATCTCAAGCAAATATTGATGAGAAAGGCTGCTTAACAACAATCATCTTACCATTAGCGATTTAATATATTTTAAAATATGAAAGATCAATCCAATAAAAATTTATTATTATTAGATGATGATAAAAGCTTTTGTGAAGTTTTATCAAGAACATTACAGCGCCATCAATTTGAAGTATTTATCTCTCATTCAATAGCTGAAGCATGCTCACTTGCAGAACAACATCCATTAGAATATGCCGTAATCGATTTACGTATCGGTCAAGAGTCAGGACTAGAAGCTGTTAGCAAAATAATTAACTACCATCCAAATATAAAAATTGTAGTACTTACCGGTTATGCAAGCATCGCTACCGCAGTTGAAGCCATTAAATTAGGCGCAAAACACTACCTTACAAAACCTGCAGAAGTTAGTGATATAATTGAAGGCTTTGGTAAATCAGAAGGTAATATAGAAATGCAACTCGCAGAAAACCCTATGTCTGTTAAAAGACTCGAATGGGAACATTTGCAAAAAGTATTACAAGAACACGATGGTAATATTTCAGCAGCAGCAAGAGCACTCGATATGCATCGTCGAACTTTACAACGTAAACTTCAAAAAAAACCGGTTAAACAATAACCTTACCGCCCCTCTTTCTTCATTAAACTTAAACAGTATTTTCTTATATGCTAGTAAAATTAGTATAAAGGTGGACTTTCATATAGAAGACTTTTATTCTAAGTTACCCCCTGATATTACAATAATAAGTACAATAATGAGGCGCTAAAATGGGATATGATGACTCCGCTATTGAAAAAACCAACATAACTGAAAACTTTGACTTTACCGGCAAAGCAAGTGAATATTTTTCAATTTGGATTGTTAATGTTGCACTCACTATATTAACTTTAGGCATATATTCTGCCTGGGCTAAAGTTAGAACCAATCAATATTTTTACAGTAATACTTATCTCGATGGTGCTTCTTTTAGATACACAGCCAGACCTATTCAAATCCTTAAAGGGCGCATTATCGCCTTTGCTATTTTTATGGCCTACTACGCCTCATCACTCGTAAGCGTGCAAATGACAATGATTATTTTAGGTGTAATCATGTTACTCGTGCCTGCATTTGTTGTTATGTCGATGGCCTTTCGATTAAGAAATTCTGTTTACCGCAACGTGCGCTTTAACTTTGATAAAAATTTTAAACAAGCTTACAAGGTTTTTATTATTCCTGTTATATTTATTGGGGCATATTTGATAGTCGCAGCTCAAATGCAAAGTATAGCCACTGAAAATCCGCAGGAAACTTTAATTTTATCCATTACCGTTATGATTCTACTTTTGTCTATTTTCTTAATGGTGCCTTGGTGGGAATATATGATTACACTTTTTAAGGCAGAGCATAGTAAGTTTGGTGGTGCTAATTTTAGTTTAACCGCAACGCTTAAAAACTATTTCGGCATGTATGCAAAAGGATATGGTTTGTCTATGCTCATGTTTGCTGGTTTAGGTATTATTGTCGCTGTACTTATTCCAATGATATCTTCCTCAGAAGCACCTGATTCAATGGGAGTGTTTATTCCCGTAGTGATAATCGTATTTGCATTACCGGTTTATTTATGGGTATTTGCTTACTTCCAAACTAAACGTACTAATCTCGTATATGGCAACTTAGTAATTCAAGAGCATAAAGTACAGGCAGAATTAAAAGTAGGCGCAATGATGCTTCTTTATCTCACTAATACATTAGCAATTATGTTTACCCTTGGGCTAATGATGCCTTGGGCTAAAGTTCGCACAGCACGTTATAAAGCATCTGTTATGTCAGTACTAGTAGCCGGCGACCTAGGTCAGTTTGTATCAACTCAAGCTGAACATCAGTCTGCATTAGGTGAAGAAATTGGTGAAATGTTCGATATGGATCTTGGTTTTTAAACCTGATGATTAGTGGATTTTATTTTGATGGTAAAACATCCGATAAAAAAAGGTGTACTTTACAATACGACGAGCAAGGCTATATTCGTTTTACTGATATAGACGTTGCCCGGGTACATATTGATTCTATACAAATTTCGTCACGCCTTGCAAACACACCCCGTTATTTAAATTTTCCAGATGGTTCATTGTTTGAAACAACCGACAATGATGCTGTTGATAAGCTTGTAGCCATCTTTAAGCCATCATTCCTTAATGGAGTATTACATGGTTTAGAATCAGCTAAAATATGGGTTATAACATCTGTTAGTGTTGTTATTTTATTCGGCTGGTTACTTATTCAATATGGTATTCCCCATTTCAGCAAAGAAGTTGCCAACATGCTCCCTACCGAGGCCTCTCAATATATGGGGCAAGGTGTTCTTGAAATAATGGATGAAAATTGGTTTAAAGAAACAAAGTTATCCATTAATAAACAAGATGAATTACGTTTATTATTCAGTCAACTTTTAGATAATATAGAAGACAGTAATCATTACAAACTTGAGTTTAGATTCGGCGGGCCAATACAAGCGAATGCTTTCGCATTACCCAATGGAACGATTGTATTTACTGATGAACTTATAAACCTTGCTGAAAACAATCTTGAAATTGCCTCTATTATGCTTCACGAAGCCGGTCATGTTAAACACCACCATAGTCTACGCTCAACGATTCAACAATTTAGTTTAGCCATGTTTGTAATGGTTGTTAGTGGCGATGTTTCTACAAGCAGTTCAATTGTAAGTGCCATTCCCCTAATGTTAGTTGAGTCTGGATATTCACAAAAAATGGAATCTGAAGCCGATAGTTTCTCTTTAGATTATATGCTTAAGCATAATATTAACCCTATCCACTTTGTTGCAATAATGGAAAAACTCGAAGCAAGTTATTCCGATAGTTACGATGATTGTATGGAAGATTCAAAAGAAGACTTAAAACAAAATGACTGTCTAAAAGAAGCAGTAGAAAAAAAGAAAAAAAGTATCGATGGAAAAAATTTAACGGATTACTTCTCAACTCATCCAAACATGCAAAAACGAATAGATAAATTTCGAAAAGCAAAATAATTAATATCTCGAAGCACATTTGTAAGCACTTATCTAATATTCCATTAATGCAGCAACTAAACCACTTGATAAGCACAAAAATTTGCTACGAAAGCGTAAGAAATAGACAGGTTAAATATTATCCCATCTACTGTTCATGAAAGCATTTAATGTAATATTTTTTAAAATTAACCGAATATACCAACATACGGAATAACCACACATTTAATATTTCATTATTAAATAACAGCTCAATAACAGTCAAGTTATAACCTATTGATTCTAACCGCATTAAATACAGTAGCAAATAACTTCATTCGATTCTCAGCTTGCTATACTTAATCGTACAAATCGAAATATTTCTAATAAACAAGCTCTTCATGCCGATACTAAATATATGAAACAAAGTGCACTAATCGTTGAATCTACCCGGCTCTTCCAAAAAGTACTGGAACAAATTATGGCTAGTGCAGGAGTTGAATGTACTATTTTTTCTTCTGCTAAAGAGGCATTAGAAGCAAAACATAATGAATACACATTTATACTGGTATCCAGAACATTAGAAGATCTGTCTGGTGAAGTTTTCTTGCAAAGGTTTGGCATACAACATGGTTTAAATGATGCACAAACTATATTGATTACTTCTGATGATGTTGAAGAAGTAAAAATTGAAGCATTCAGCGCTGGATACAAGTACATTTTAAATAAAGACAATATTTTAAAAATACAAGAAACAATAATACAATTATTGAATACACACGTACTCGAACTTGAAGCAGATGTTCTGTTTATAGAGGATTCTCAAAGTATTGCTGATTTAGTTATTACCTTATTCAAAGAGCATAAAAGTACAATTCACCATGTACATCATCTAGATGAAATGAAGTCTGCATTTAATGACAAAGATTTTGATCTTGTAATAACTGATTACTATTTAAATAATAATGAAACTGGTGATGATGTAATCTCATATATAAGAAACTATGACGGTAATAGCAAAGCTACTACTCCTATACTTGTGGTTTCAGGGGAATCAGACCAAAAGAAACGCACCTCATTTCTTAGAAATGGCGCCAATGATTTCATCTTAAAACCATACGATAGTGACGAACTACTAGTACGTGCATCGAATCTTATTTCAAATCACCGAACACTAAAGCAAGCAAAACAGCAACAACAACAATTAATGAAATTGGCACTAACAGATCATTTAACCGGCTTATATAATCGTCACAGCTTATATGATTTAGGCCCCAAATATATTAGTAATGCTCACCGGCACAAGGTTGCCTTATCACTATTAGTGATTGATTTGGATCATTTTAAAAATGTAAACGATACACATGGCCATAGTGTAGGAGATATTGTTCTTCAAGCAGTATCAAAAGTTTTAAAAGACCATTGCAGAACTGAAGATATTGCCGCTCGCTATGGAGGGGAAGAATTTATAATGCTTCTCACTAATTGTGATTTAGAAAATGCTGCACAAAAGGCTGAGAAGTTAAGAGAAGCCATCGAAAACTGTAAACCAGAGAAGCTTACTATCACATCATGCATTGGCGTTGCAGAGCTTTCTGAAAATGAAGATATAGATGCTTTATTTATCAGAGCAGATAAAGCTGTTTATAAGGCCAAAGAAACTGGACGAAATAAGGTTGTTACAAACAAATAATTTTATGGCGCTAAAATTCAGAAAGATAATAAGGTAACTTCCATTACCTTAATCATTTTTCCAATTTCAAAACTCAATGCTATTACTATTACAATAGAGATAATTATTAGACCGATATCTTCAACCAACACCAGCACTTTATATCCTGAGCTTTTATCTTACTCATGACTTATCCTTACTACTTTTACATTCAGATTGTTTTAGGCTATCTCGAAACAGCCATTCACGAGCTGTCTCAGTAATTGCAACTACTGCAGGATGAGATATCTTGCGCTCCACTGAAATAGCATAGAACTGCTCACGTATTTCATCTGTCTCCCCAATTACAACTACACCATATTGTTTTTCCACCTCTTCAGCAATAGGAGTAGGCGCAATAAAAATTCCTGTACCAGCCTGACCAAAAGCCTTCATCAAAGCACTGTCATCAAATTCACCTACTATAACAGGATGAATGTGATTCTTATCTAACCATTTTAAGATACGACTCTGTGCTACAGACGTCTCACCTGGTAAAAGCATAGGTGCTCCGTTAAGACTGTTCGGAAAATCTTTTCGTAATTTTTTTGCCAGCGATGGAATGGCAAAAAAACTGATACCACATTCTCCTAGCTGGTGATTAAAACCACGTACATTCACAGCTTGTGGAATTGGACTATCTGCAATAACCAGATCAATTCGATGTAAAGCCAGTTCAGTCAGTAACGAGTTAATATCATTCTCTCGACAAACGATACGGACAGATTCTGACAACTGTAAAGCTGGCATCAATAAGCGATATGCAATAGATTTAGGTAATACATCAACTACTCCCACTTTAAAGACCAATGGCCTTCCAGAAGGAAGATTGTGTATCGCATCTTCTAGCTCGCCACCTAGAGTAAAAATCTCATCGGCATAGCTCAATGCGAGTCGGCCAGTATCGGTCAATTCCAGATTTCTTCCAACGCGAGCAAATAACGGTTCACCTAAATTATTTTCTAACAGGCTAAGCTGGCCGCTAATCGTCTGGGGTGTAAGATGCAAACGCTCGCTAGCGCGAGTGATACTGCCTTCTTTGGCTACCACCCAGAAATAGTGTAGATGTTTATAGTTAATCATCGCGCCCTCAACACATCGAAAAATACGAGTAATAGACCAATAATAATCGAATTTTCCTTACACTTAAATCAGTTTATCTTCATTTGTACTTCTACTAGATAGAAATAAAGGAGATTAAGTATGCAAATCGATATTCAAGCACGTAATTTTTCCCTTACGAAGGCCTTGCGAAACCACATTGAAAGACATCTTCGTTTTGCAATGGAAACCAGAGATGAATATATCCAGCGCGTCATCGTAAGACTATCGGATATTAACGGCCCGCGCGGCGGCAAAGACAAATGCTGTCATATTCAAGTTGTTCTCCCTCATTTATCAGATGTAATAATCGAAGATACCGAAGTGGATATGTATGAGGCTATCGACCGCGCATTTGATCGAGCAAGTCGCACGGTTGGACGTCGGCTAGCGCGTCAACGTGACAATAGTCGTTCAACGGCTTTGCATGATATTGCCGCACTAACTGAACAATATGAAACAGCATCGGCTGAAAGATATTAATTTAATCGGAAACTAATATTATGAATAATTCTATAAACAATACACTACCACGCACACATAAGGCGATTATTGCTAGCAATAGCATGATCAAAAACACCTATACATTACTGTCTATGACACTGTTATTTAGTGGAGTAGTCGCTGGCATTTCAATGTCTTTAAATCTGCCACATCCCGGTATATTACTCACTCTCGCGGGTTTCTTTGGTTTACTGTTTGCGACCAACAAGTTTCGTAATAGCAGTTTAGGAATTATTTTTGTCTTTGCCCTAACCGGTTTCATGGGGTACACCCTCGGCCCCATCCTTAATAGTTACCTCAATATGGCAAATGGTGGTGAGATCGTGATGACCGCAATGGGAGGCACAGGTCTTCTTTTTATTGGGCTATCCGGTTATGCATTAATAAGCCGAAAGGACTTTAGCTTCATGGGTGGTTTCTTAATGGTCGGTATACTAGTGGCTTTTTTTGCCGGGCTAGGTGCGATATTTTTTGAGATGCCTATGTTGTCTTTAGCTGTGTCATCCATGTTTGTATTACTCATGTCAGGATTGATTCTGTATGAAACCAGCAACATCATTCACGGCGGCGAAACCAACTACATCATGGCGACCGTTACCTTGTATGTTTCTATCTTTAACCTCTTCACTAGCCTGTTACATCTGCTGGGCTTTATGGGCGGCGATGAATAAAAACAAGAGTAGTAACAAAAATTTAAATCTATTAAAATTGGAATATTAAACTTATGATTAGAAATTCGAAATCACATTTACCCGTCCATGTACAACAGACAAAGACGATGCCACTCTACAATAAAACGCATATGTTTTATCTCGTTACTACAATGGTAGTGATATGTGGTATTTTAATCGCAGCAAGATTTTAGTATTTATTAAAATAACATGGCCACGATTATACGTGGCCATGAACAGGTGTAAGCATAGAGTATGACCAATATCCCCAACACAACCACACAAAATTCTTCTGAGCATAAGCCACGTCCAATGATTGACCTACTGGTCAGCATTATTATTCCCTCAGTGATATTAATGAAGTTCAGCGGCGATGATGCCCTTGGCGCAACGACCGCTTTGATTGTAGCGCTGGCTTTTCCTCTAGGCTGGGGAATGTTCGAACTACTCAAGTATAAAAAATTCAATTTTATTGCTTTGCTCGGGTTAATCAGCGTATTGCTTACCGGTGGCATCGGCCTACTACAACTTGATCCGCAGTGGCTGGCTGTCAAGGAAGCCGCTATTCCCGGATTGCTCGGTATTGCAGTGTTAGTTTCAACACGTACCCGTTATCCGCTGATCAAGACCCTGCTCTTTAGTCCAACGGTTATGGATATCAGCAAAATTCAACAGAAACTCAATAATAATGGGCATACCGCGGCATTTGAAGCTCGTCTACTTAATGCCACTTATCTACTGAGCGGCACCTTTGTCTTTTCAGCTACGATGAATTACATATTGGCTAAATGGATTGTTACCAGCGCGTCCGGTAGTACAGCTTTTAACGAGGAACTCGGACGAATGACGCTGCTCAGTTATCCAGTTATCGCCATCCCTTCCCTGCTTATGATGATGGCCATCTTTTATTACCTATGGCGGTCGATCCATGGCATGACTGGGCTTACGCTGGAAGAAATACTGGTTACACACAGGTCGGAGGGGAAGCATGACAATGTTTAAGATAATCATGGCCGCATAGCGATGACCAAACCTTAGATGAAATGATACCTATTAAGAGGAGTTTAGAATGAAGATATTAGTTGGAGTGGTCATGGGATCGAAATCTGACTGGGATACCATGCAACATACGGTGGATACTCTGACAAATTTACAAATCGAGTTTGAAACACAAGTCGTATCCGCCCACCGCACACCGGATCTACTGTTTGAATATGCTAACAATGCTGCGGATCGCGGTCTGGAAATTATTATTGCCGGTGCCGGTGGTGCTGCACACTTACCCGGTATGCTTGCGGCTAAAACACATTTACCGATACTTGGGGTGCCAGTGCAATCCAAAGCATTAAACGGAATGGATTCACTGTTATCCATTGCTCAAATGCCAGCCGGTATTCCTGTTGGTACTCTGGCAATCGGTCGTGCCGGTGCGATTAACGCGGCGTTACTGGCTGCCAGCATGTTGGCAAACAAATACCCGGACATTCGCTCAAACCTAATTAATTTTCGAAAGCAACAAACTGACACCGTGTTAGCGAATCCCGACCCAAGAGAGCCTGTATGAAAGTTGGTATATTAGGCGCAGGACAACTCGCTAGAATGCTTGCTCTGGCCGGCATCCCCAGAGGAATTCAATTTATATTTTATGATCCAAATCCGGAGTCCTGTGCGGCAGAGCTGGGTACTTTTATTTGCGGAGAATATAACGATTATAAAAAACTAAATCACTTCGTGAGTCAGGTTGATGTTGTAACCATCGAGTCGGAAAACATACCAGTAGAAACCCTTAAATACCTTGAAGAACATGTCAATGTACATCCCAACCCCGATGCAGTAGGTACATCACAGGATCGGCTGCTTGAAAAAAATCTCTTCAAGCGCATCAAGATCCCAACTCCAGAATTTTATGCGATTGACTCGGCAGACCAACTTGAACAGGTGGCGCATCAACACAGTGACACGTTAGTCATAAAAACCCGTCGCTTTGGTTATGATGGCAAAGGTCAGGCGATGCTAACAAAACCGGAGCAGGCAAATGGAATCTGGCATGATCTCGGCACTCAACCATTAATAGCCGAACAATACATGGATTTCACCCGGGAAGTTTCCCTTATGTCTGTACGCAGTCAGCAAGGTAGCATTCGATTTTATCCACTGACACAAAATTTGCACCAAAATGGTATCCTGGTAAAAAGCCAGACAAGATTAGATGATTCTCTGCAATTTGCTGCCGAGGGCTATGCTGAAAAGATCTTATCAGAGCTAAACTACGTTGGTGTGCTTGTTGTTGAATTTTTTGTCTGTGATGAAATGTTAGTTGCCAATGAGATTGCCCCTCGGGTACATAACTCGGGGCACTGGACCATTGAAGGGGCTGCCACCAGCCAGTTTGAAAACCATCTGCGAGCCATCCTTAATGTGCCACTCGGCTCAACAAACGCCCTGAGCAATTGCACCATGTATAATCTGGTTAATAGCATGCCTGATTCAAAGACAATTATGAACCTGGAAAATGTTAGATTACACGACTATGGTAAGTCACCACGTGAAGGTCGCAAGCTTGGTCATATCACACTATGTGATCCAACTCCTGAAAACTTATCTGCTGTCGAAAGTATTATTAAACAATAACGGCTTTCAGAAAATTGAAGTATACCGAGACTCTTTAGAAACATTACACGCTTGGCAAACTGAGAAATATAAACTGCTTCTAGGATTTAATTTTTCTGCATGTAACCGTATTGAACATAGCTGATTATTAATATGACATGCGAATAAATTGTCCATAACTTCAGCAGGCGCTTTAACTTTAAAAAATGTTTTACCCCACTGTTGCCAATTTGTATTTAAGTATTCAATTTCATCTGTATATTCTATTCTGATTACCCAATCATCCCTAAGGTGAGTATCAATAACCTGTGCAACATCAGTTATAACCTGATAAGACAAATGAGGATAATGGCTATTAGGCATTAACATAAAATATTCCCCCTTCCTAATTTACTATTTATAAGTGCTTTACTTAATCAGATATTTGAGACAGACATATTCGAATCATAATTCGCCTGCAACCTCTCTGGCTGCTTTGCGTTAATACGTTCAAGCGCAGCCTGTCTACCCACAATAATATTTTCTTCAGGTATATATTTAAGTACATCCAACTTACCCAGTCTTTGTAATGCTTGTTCTTTTGTCGTAACGATATAAACCGAACGCTTATCATTAATCATTTCAAGAATAGATTCTTCAAGCGCTAAAGCTGCCGAAACACCAAGATGTTTAACATCAGTGATATCAACAACAAGTGTATGAATTCCTCCAAACTGTGAATTCTTACGAGTAATGGCTCTTGAGCTACCAAAAATCATTGTTCCACATAAATGTAACAACAGAATTTTACCTTTAGCATCTCTCAATATTTCTTTTTCACGAGAAGATAATTCCAAGTCTGTGTTATCAGGATCGGTTACTGCTTTAACATCATTTTCCTGTAACTCGGATAGTTTTGTAATTGTCATAACATTGGCAACAAATAATCCAATGCCAACAGCGGCAATCAAATCTACAAAAACTGTCAGCAATATTACACCGTATGTGATCAATGCACCTTTACCCGAAATAAGATGCGCGCGTTTAAGAAAGCCCCAGTCAATAATATCGATACCAACTTTTAATGCGATACCGGCTAATACGGCTAACGGTATTACGGCAGTTAAATCAGCCGCCCACAAGATAACGATAAGTAATATCCCTGCTCTTACTAGACCTGATAAAGCAGTGTGCGCTCCAGCTTGAATACTGACAACAGTTCCCATGGTCGCACCCGCACCGGGTAAGCCACCAAATAAACCGGACATGATATTACCGATACCCTGTCCTACTAACTCTTTGTCAGAATTATGTCGTTTGCGAGTAATACTATCTGCGATAACTGAAGTGAGTAAGGCATCTATGCAACCCAACATACCTAATACAATGGCATCAATGAACATTACTTGCCATTGTTCAACGCTAAATACAGGCAATTGTAAATCAGGTAAACCTGTTGGTATTTCACCAATACGTCGAATGTCTGTAGCCCCTAGAAATACGACTGACAACAATGTACAAACAATCAATGCAACCAACGGTGGAGGAAGATATTGTTTAAGACTCTTCGGTATTAGAAAAAGAATCGCGAGTGTTGATATAGCCAAAATTGTTTCATTAGCTTGTATACTAGATAGCAGTGTTGGTAAATTTTCTATTACTGCAATAACACCACCATTGGGCGAAGGTTGTCCAAGTAAAGGCCCAATTTGTAAGATAATAAGAATGATACCAATGCCTGACATAAAACCGGATACAACGGTATAAGGCATCAAGGTGACATATTTACCTAACTTCATTACACCAAATAAAATTTGAAACAGGCCGGCCATAATTACAACGGTAAAGGCCATTGCCATTCCATTAACAGGGTCTGATGCAATAAGCTTTGCAATAACAGCAGTAAAAACAACTGTCATTGGACCGGTTGGTTCTGAGATTAAAGTGGGGGAACCACCGAATAAAGCTGCGAATAAACCGACAAAGATTGCACCATACAAACCTGCTTCTGCACCAGCACCCGAAGCAACACCAAACGCGAGCGCCATAGGTAACGCAATCACAGCTGCGGTAACACCACCAAAAATATCACCGCGTTTATGTCTTAAGCTTATTTCATTAAACACTTGCATATCTTCACAGCCTCACAAAATTAAAATTTCTCTGGAAATATCTAGAGTAAATCTATTGGGTATTATGGAGCTGAGTAAAAGAAATTACTCATTGTTATTTGTGATGGGTGCTATAGCTAGTGGCCAATAAGAGGATATTTAACTTTAATTTTTCTGATAAGTATCTAAGTAAAAGAGTATTACTCATCGATATAAGTGATGGGTGCAATAATAGACCACTGCCAACTAGAGAAGTTTTAATTTTTATATTTTGGCTGTTTTTTTCTTGCTAACTTTTTTCTTCCTTGATGAAGTCTTTTGTTTTTCGTTTAAAAGACTTTCTAATTTTGGCCACATCTTTTGCATGCGTTCTCTGATTGTTGCTTCAGAGCCAATAACAAAATCCAGAAATGTTTGCGCAACCAGTGATAATTCTTTTCCTTTTGGATAAACGATATACCAGTCACGTAAGATAGGAAATCCTTCTACATCAAGAATTGCAACGGGACCATCAATACCTTCGAGTGATAAGGTATGAAGAGACAAAACAGACAAGCCCAGACCACCTGCAACAGCATGTTTTATGGCCTCATTATTACCCAGTTCCATGCGTACTCTAGGGTGCGGTGCACCTGCCGCATCAAACGCTTTATACATAGCATCACGAATTCCTGAACCTGGTTCGCGAATAATAAATGGTTCCTTGGCGATCTCTTCTAAACTAATATTTTTCTTACTCACCAGCGGGTGATTACGTGGTGCCATCACTACAAGTGGGTTAGGTGCAAAGGAAAATGATTCAACCTCAAAGTCTTCGTCTGGTGCCTGACCCATAATATACAGATCATCTTCGTTAGCACGTATGCGACGTATAATGCTTTCACGATTGGTAACCTTTAAGGAGAGATCTATACCCGGATAGATCTGGCTGAACTCGCCCAACATTTCAGGCGCCAGATATTTTGCCGTTGTAATAACGCCCATACGTAAACGCCCACGTTTCAAGCCTTTCATATCAGAAACTTTCATTTCTAGGTTAGCCAGTGTTTCAAACATACTGCGACAGGCAGTATATAATTCCTTACCAGCTTCTGTTGGCTCAACATTTCGACCAACATGCTCAAACAATGGCAAGCCGATTGCCTCTGATAATTTTTTTATCTGCATTGAAACCGTAGGCTGAGTAAGAAAGAGTTCTTCCGCCGCACGGGTAAAACTGCCCAGGCGATAGATAGCTTCAAAAACTTGAAACTGGCGAAATGTTGCATAACGAATAAGATGCTCAGGCATAGCTCCCGGTGGGGTATAACTATTGTCATTGAATGTTGACATAAGGCTCACCTATCTTTTCTTTCATTTGATAGTACTTATCGAGTATATTTTTGCACTCTGCATGTACATCCGGATTTTCTTTGCACGCTTGAATACTTTTAGCTGTATCTATAATGACCTTGTGTTCCGGAACAGAAAACTCACTAACAGATAAAGAAAATAATAATTCTAAAATCATCATAGCCGGTGCCTCGTATAGTAGTAAGTATGCCTGAAAAACACATAAACTAAAATAGATAATATAGCCATATATCATAGGTGATACTCTATGATATATGGCGCTCCATTGCCAAACTCAAACCTTATATAAAAAAGGTTATATAGTTTAGGTGTGTTTATGCCTAATAAACACAAATTTAGTCGTAAGAGTTTCTAACAGGTATGGCTTCAACACCAATCAATATTTCAGATACCATTGATTGATAATCATCAATGAATTATTCACTTTAATCAGGCCAAACACGTCGCGTAGTCTGATAAGGATCCACCGATGATTTTTGAGAGTCTTCTGATGCTTTTTTTATTGCCGTTTTCTTCTCTTTTTTCTTTGTTGGCTTATCGTCTTGAGGCGCTATAGTTTGCTTTGTATCAACGGCATCGACTTTATTACCTGGATCCCCTTTGGTCATACGCATGGTTTCCATTAACTTATTTCTGGTTTTGTCTTTGCTACTCATATTTTAATTACCTCTTGAATTAGTTCATCGATTTCGTTCGCAGCATCAACACCACGTCGCCCCATTTCAAAAACATTTTTGCCTTCCAATACACTGTTTCTAAAAATTGCCCGTCGTCGTAAAGCTGTTTTCGCCACGGGTATTGCTATTTCAGATAGTGCGTCACGAACCACTCGAGATAATGTCGTACGTGTTTCGAGTTGATTAATAACGAGTAAAGCCTTTAAGTTTACATTAGATTTTTGAGCATCTTGAACAGCCTTTTCAGTATGCACTGTCGCCCATAAATCTACCGGGGAAGGCTGTACTGGAATCAAGGCTAAATCGCAAACTTCTAATATCTTAATCGTTTGTACTGCATGCACTGATGGAGGGCAGTCTACAACAACATAACCATATTTTTGAGAAAGGTCAGCGAGTTGAACACTTAGCTCATCACTTGCTTCAAGCACAGTAATTGCTTGATCAGAGTCAGCGAACGCATTCCATTGTAAAGACGATCCCTGTGGATCAGCATCCACAAGAATAGTGCTTGCCTGTTTAGCAAGACCTGCAGCAAGATTAACTGACAATGTTGTCTTGCCAGCTCCGCCTTTGTTGCCTACTAATGCAATAACGGGCATTGTTCAACACCTCAATGTTCTTTTGCGTTAAACAACTTATCGAGTTCTTGTGCAAACTGATGATGAACATCACTTAGTTTTTCATTACCTTCATCAGCATAAATGGTGATATTGACATAGTCTTTACCAAAACCTATGTCTGGATATAAATTTTCACGCTCGGACGAGCCCGCTGCATCTTCAAGGAAATCACGAAGTGTGCTGTAATCCTTAAATAAGTAACGCTGCTCAAGTCGAGCAGGTTTATTACGTTCTTGCCATTGTTCGCTCATTGTACATCTCCATTAATAAATCACATTGTTGGTTGATGTTTATGTTTGTTCTAACTCTTGAAGCCATTGCGTTAAATCAGCAGCATGTGCTTTCTCTTCATTCAGAAGCGCTTCAAAGAACAAGCGGTTATCTGATTCAGCAATACTTGCACAATAACGTGTCGCATTATCGTATAAACTTATTAGTTCATTCTCGAATGCATAGTCATGCTGTAATAATTCCCGCAGGTTTCGCCCAAGTCTAACTGGACGTAGTTGCGAAGCATTTGGTGCGACACCAAGCGCTAACATTCGACTAATAATACGTTCAGCATGTTGCATCTCTTCACGAGATTCAGCGCGAAATTTGTCGGCAACTTCAGTCAAGCCCCAAGAGCTTACGAGCATCGCCTGCGTACTATAAAGTTGTACAGCAGAGAACTCGAGGCTCAGGGCCCGACCGAGGTAACCTAAAACGCGTTCATCAGTGTTAATCTGAAACATGGCTAAGTCGTTTTAAGTCAACAACTCGTCATTAACTTGCTGACGAAGTATTACCTGTTTCGCCAAGCACACCTTCAACTTCATTGTGTGGACGAGCAATAATGTGCGCAGCAACAAGACCATCACCAACGCGTTCACAAGCATCAGCGCCAGCACGTACTGCAGCGTTAACCGCACCCGTTTCACCACGAACCAATACTGTTACATAACCGCCACCAACAAATTCACGTCCAATAAGATGAACTTCTGCCGCTTTAGTCATCGCATCAGCTGCTTCGATAGCAGGAACTAATCCGCGTGTTTCAATCATACCTAGAGCAATGCCCATATTTTCATTGGCCATGATCTGTTTCTCCTATAAATGTAATGTAATAAAACTACTTTATTCTGCTTTACCTGTAGGTAAAACAGGTTCAACTTCTTTGTGTGGACGAGCAATAATGTGAGCAGCAACTAAGCCATCACCAACACGTTCACATGCATCCGCGCCAGCACGTACTGCAGCATTAACAGCACCCGTTTCACCACGAACCAATACTGTTACATAACCGCCGCCAACAAATTCACGCCCAATCATGCGAACTTCTGCTGCTTTAGTCATTGCATCAGCCGCTTCAATTGCAGGCACTAAGCCGCGAGTTTCGATCATACCTAAGGCAATACCATAGTTATCATTAGCCATCTTAATACACTCCTATTTTTGAAGTCCTAGACTTCGTCGTTTCAAATTAAAACTAAAATTAAGCTACGTAAGTTAGGTTTAAAACCAACACTGTTGTAGCCGTTATTCGGTTTACTGATCAATCAGCACCCCAGAAATCTATAATGCCTGCGACTGTCAGATCAGTTAAAATCCGAAAATCACATGCCGCATATCTCGCAGCAGATCCACTTGATGTAAATACCCAGTTACCTTCACGGGCACCTACAGGGTCTACTGCTACTACTTGATTACCTGTGCGATCTCTCAACACACGTAAACTAATATCTCTTAAACCATCAACACGACGAGTACATACTAATGGTTTTTCAACCTGCATAATTTCCATCGTCGATGCCTAACTATCAGGTTCCCAGTGATCAATAATGCCGACAATAGTCAAATCACTTGGGTACTCTTTACTACCAGCCGCTTCACGTGCCGCAGAACTCCCGACACAAATAACCCAATCACCGGGTATGCAACCAACTGCATCAACAGCGACGGCGATGGCGCTACCATCTTTAACCACTTGCAGATGTCTATGTTCCATACCGGGTATGCGGTTTGTTGAAACTAACGGTTTCACAATTTGACAGATTTTCATTAGTGACCACCTGTAACGTTTGTTTTTACTGAACAGTTCAGTATTTCGATTTGTCCTGCACCATTAATGTCACGTACAACTTGTAATGTGTGCAGCAAACCACGATTAGTTAGTTCGCTATATCGGTTATGTAATGCGTTCGCAACACGTTGGCAATGTTCTTCAGCACGTTCACGTGCACCCGGTACATTACCGTGATAATCGTAACGAACAACTATCGGTACAGGCAGCCCTCGCGAAACATTTAAGCCCGTAAAAATACTAATACCGACATCTAAATCTGTTGCTGCTTCCTCAACCGTGTTGAGGTAAGAAAAAAATGTTAGGTTACGTAATTGTATTTCTTCGAAACCAATACCCGCACCAATAAATTTTTCCGCATGTCCAATGTCTTCATAGCAACCACCGTAGTAACTGCGTACATATTCCACTTGTGACATATTATTTTTCAGTAGGTATGACATAAAACGAGCCATACCGTCTGTTAATTCATTACCGCCTTTTTGTTTAATATGATCGGCTATCCACTGTTCTGCATCGTTCGCACTCATGTTAGCCGTCGTATCAAACACTTCTAAACTATCTACATAATTTTCTAAATCAATCTTGCCACTCGCATCCGGCATATGAATGCGAATACCATCTGTATCTGTATCCATACCGATTAATAAACAATCGATAGAGGCTCCACAACAATGGGTATTTTGTACCGCTTGTTGGAATCCCATTAAACGTTCTAAACCACCTTGCGCTGCTTTTTCTGTATCAGAGCCGTGCGCTGCACAACCTTGATGACTTGGGTCAACAGAACTGTGGTGGTATACCACTGTTTTCAAATAACGTGTTGCTGCATCTGTCGTATTAGGTTTACCTTCACGGAAACGATGCAATTCCGTCTTAACCCATTTTTCCATGCTGTCTTCAATGTCAAACATTGCACCTGCATAAGAACGACGACGCACTTCTTTATACGGCATACGCAATACATAACGAATAACGTGTGCCAAGCGACCATCTGCACAAGGCGAAACATCAACCATATGAAAACCACACTCCTGAATAAATTCCTGGAAGTTTTCATTGCCACCATTATGATCAAGTGGATCGCGTGTAAACACTTCATCACAAAAACGATGATACGTTTCGAATACACTCCAAGCGAATAAACTACGCATGTCTAGCTGATCAACCCAAGCATCACTTAAAAGTCTTTCAGGTAATTCAAAGCCAAGCTGAGTGCGTGCTAATTGTTGCGCTTGTTGTTCAAAATTTTCTTCATGTTGCAATGCCGAAATTTGTTTCAACGTTGGAACAATGTTATCAAACGATTCTCTTACGCTACTTTCATACGCATATAACCGCGTATTTTCCTGAGCATTTGTTAAACCATGAGAAAGTTTCATAGACGCAGCGTTCACTGACATACGTGCAGAGTAAGTAGACTCTGTTGTATGTGCAGTCTTCACAGCTCTATCACCAGGACGACCCAGCGGGGTCGGTCGGCTCAAGTTGTGTGAAGCTTGTTGTTTGCTACGACTATTTAACATTGTTCTCGTATCTCGTGATTAATTTTGGATTTCTCCTCAATTAACCGCGTGCGCCTCCAGAATAAGTAATTAAAGATCCTTTCTCAGTGTTGCCACTGCCGCCGGTAACCTTGCTATTGGGTATTGCTATTTCTTCATTACGTTTTTGTGCGATTGCAGCCATTTCTTTCATAGATGCCATTGAGTTACTCGCACGTATCGTCGGATTACGTTTTGTTGATGACATACCTTCTGTGCCAGTAACATGTTTACCACGGCCCCAGTCATCACCAGTAATATTTAAACCAGTATCTTGGCCTTCGCCTGATATACGTGTTTTATCTCTACCATCAACTTGTGCAACAGGTTCTGGTCGCATTTCAGTTGCGTTAACATTGCCTTTACCAAAACGTGCATCTTCAGTACCGGTTACTTTTCCAGTTGCCATACCAAATGGTCCTGTTATATGGCTTTGTGCATTTTGCTTTCCAGTCACACCGGTTGAACCTGTAGCAGCTGCCGCACCACCAGATGGTGTGTTTATGCTGAACTGTTGCCCGACTGAAGTTCCATCAATTGCTTGTGGAAAATCAGAACTTGCTGTTGTTGCCGGTGTTGAAGGACATGCATTAGCAAACTGATCGGCACCTACATAAGGTGTACCAGAAACTTGTTCACATGCACCTTTATCTGCACCTGTCATCACGCCACCAACACCGGGTTGAATCCCCGTTAATGACATAGCTGGTGTACTTCTTAATTCTCTGTTGCGAGCACTCGCCATCGCTACGTCTTCAGCTTGGCAAAAATTTTCTGACTGCTCACTACCACCATAAGGGGTACCGGTTACTGCATTACAGCTACCTGGTTCATTACCCGTTACATTATTTGTACGGCCGGTCATCGTGCCGGTTACAAATAAACCTTTACCTGTTGATGAAACACCTACTTTTTGATCTGTGGGTGCGTCAGCCTTTGCATTACAAAAACCGTTGTATTGTTCTTGTCCAACGTAATCATCACCGGTAACGTTTTTGCAACTACCGACTTCATCACCGGTCATTCGCTCACGTCGGCCAACCATGGTTCCCGTTACACTGCCACCACGTAATGTTGCACTGGTGCCAACTTTTGATGGTGCATTACCAATTTCTTCTGGTTTTGTATATTGCGTTCCAGTTAAAGAGCGGCTCATACCAGACTCATCACCCGTCATTTTTTCTGAACGCCCTACGTTATTACCTGTCACTGCGCCATTTTTCATTGTTTCAACCATAGAAACTTTACGAGGTGATTTTTTAGAAAACTCACCGCAGTACGCCTGTGATTGTTCAGCACTTGTGTACTCATCACCAGTAACACTCTTACATGTACCGGCTTCATTTCCTGTTACATTTTTGCCTCGACCTACACGGTCACCACTTACGGCATTACCATGAGATGTCGTTGTTACTTTTACTTTAGCCGCTGTCGATGGAGCGGTATCGCTTTTACAAAATTTACGAAACAGATCGGCACCCATGTATTCAGTACCGGTAACATCGCGACATGTACTTGCTTCATCACCCGTTACACTTTGACTGCGCCCAACCATTGTGCCGGTTAACGTTTGTCCATGACCTGTTTCACCTACACCAACTTTCCAAGGAGCATCTTTCGCTGCACCATTGTCAGATTTTTTTATTCGCTGACGACCACAAGGCTCAGATTTCTTACCACATTTACCCTTATTACTACGTGTTTCACGTAATGTTTGTGCTAGCTCACGGCTTGATATTCCAGGGTTTGCAGCTCTAGCATTTTGAGCTGCAGTCGTACCATTAGAATTGATTCCCGCTTTTCCACGCGCAGACATTGCTTCGCGTCGAGCTAAAGAGGCAATACGCGCTGCACTACGTGCAGTTTTTTGCATCTTCTTATTCGGTATAATCGTTTTTTTAGTAACGGCAACTGAATCTTCACGCGTTTTATCACATGTCGCTTTCGTACCATTACATCCACAACCACAACCTTTAGTTGACTTATCAATCGTCGCAGACGCATCTTGTTGAACAGTCTGTGGTGTTGCAGATGGGGTTTTCGTAGCAGGTGCAGAACGAATACGATCTGCAACAGCAAGTCCCGCTTTACCACTGTTTGACATTGCATCACGACGAGCACGTGAAGCATCTCGCCCCGTCATAGACGAAGTTTGTGCCGGTGTACTTACCACAGCAGTGGTCATTGTATTGGTTTGCGAAGTACTCGCGACTTTTCCGCTGGCTAACGCTGCTTTTCCCTTTGTGGTCAAAGCACGACGTCTTTCCAAAGAAACTTCGCGTGCACTTTTGCTTGTTGCTGTTTGTGCCATTGTTAACCCCATCGCATCATCATGTTTATGGTTATCATTACTTAGTGTTTATATAAGCCTTAAATTCAAGCTTTACACGCGTCCTTCACGGACGACAAAAGCAGAACCTTGGCTTTGTGTATAGTTGTCATAACCAAGTAAACGAATATGGTGATCAGGATAAGCTCGACCACATGCTTCTAACTCTGCTACAACTCGACCAAGATCGCGCTCGCCAAAAAATGGTAGCTTCCACATTGTCCAGTAATGATTGCTTGAAGCATTTGGATGCTCATGCTCAATCGCAGGTGTCCAGTTGTTTCCAATAATGTAAGCAATCTGTAAATGAATCTCTTCTTGTGTCAACTTTGGTAAAAAGCCGAAAGTTTCCAGTGTTTGGGCAGTTTGAAAATCACCCTCAGTATAATTTGACATAGTTATATCCTCGTTATCAGTATCTTGTTAACTCGTTGCATGATGTTGGGCTTAGCTTTACACTACGCCCAACTCATCAACGATTTTAAACGTCTAGTTTGTCAACAGTTTCAAACTCAAACTTGATTTCTTTCCAAGTTTCCATTGCAATTGCCAACTCAGGACTAGTACGAGCTGCGGCACTAAGAATGTCACGTGCTTCACGTTCAAGTTCACGACCTTCGTTACGTGCTTTAACACAAGCTTCTAACGCAACACGGTTAGCTGCTGCACCTGCCGCATTACCCCAAGGATGTCCTTGAGTACCACCACCAAACTGAAGTACTGAATCATCACCAAAGATGTTAAGTAGTGCAGGCATATGCCAAACGTGAATACCACCAGATGCTACTGCGAAGACACCAGGCAATGAACCCCAGTCCTGATCGAAGAACACACCACGTGAACGATCTTCAGGAACAAATGATTCACGTAGTTGATCGACAAAACCAAGTGTTGAATTTCTGTCACCTTCAAGTTTACCTACAACTGTACCTGTGTGAAGTTGATCACCACCAGATAGGCGTAAACATTTTGCTAATACGCGGAAGTGAATGCCGTGCTTTGGATGACGATCGATAACCGCATGCATTGCACGATGTACGTGTAACAGCATGCCATTTTTACGACAGTAATTAGCTAAACCTGTATTTGCTGTAAAACCACCTGTTAAGAAATCATGCATAATAATAGGCATGCCTAATTCTTTAGCGAATTGAGCACGTTCATACATATCTTCAGGAGTCGCTGCAGTACAGTTTAAGTAATGACCTTTACGCTCGCCTGTTTCCATTTCAGCTTTCCTGATTGCTTCAGCTACAAACTCGAAGCGATCACGCCAGCGCATAAATGGTTGAGAGTTTACATTTTCATCATCTTTCGTTAAATCCAAACCACCACGCAAACATTCATAAACGGCACGGCCATAGTTTTTAGCTGACAAACCTAATTTTGGTTTAACTGTCGCGCCAAGTAAAGGACGTCCATATTTATTAAGACGATCACGTTCAACCTGTATACCTGCTGGTGGACCACCGCATGTTTTAATGAAAGCCATTGGGAAACGAATATCTTCTAAACGCAAATGCTTAAGTGCTTTAAAACCAAATACGTTACCAACCAATGAAGTTAATACGTTTACAATTGAACCTTCTTCAAACAGGTCAAGGGGATATGCAATAAAAGCATAGAATGATTCAGAATCACTAGGAACATCTTCTATACGATAGCAACGGCCTTTGTAATATTCCATATCGGTTAAAAATTCTGACCAAACCGTACTCCAGGTACCCGTTGAACTTTCTGCTGCTACAGCTGCGGCAACCTCTTCATTCGGAACGCCTGATTGACCAGTACATTTGAAACAGGCCAAAAGGTCGGTATCAAGTGGCGTATAATCTGGTGTCCAATATTTATCGCGGTACTCCTTAACGCCCGCTTCATAAGCTTTTTCTGACATTGTCTACTCCTGTTTCTTTTAGTTACTAAAAATGTTCGTTACTTAATTAACTTTCACGAATGATAGGTAAGAGCCACATATTGTTCCAATTGATATTTCATTGATAATTCATAGTTTCTAATCTATGTATTAAAAATTTATTAAAACGCTACCGAAATGACATACACATTAATTGCCGTACACGTTAGTGCAATAAAATTTATATAACCAATTGAAATATTGTTTTTGTTTGATAGATAGTTATCTATATTTTCATTAGGTTTATTTTATTCTTCTTAGGACAAGAATAACGTTACCTTTGGGGCTCAATATATAGATAAACATATAAGTAAATTATTTATATGATTTTATATGAGGGTAACAGTATACAGGTAGGAATTATTTTAGGATCTAGATCTCAGTAGTCCACCATGGAACACACAGCGAAATTACTTGCCCAACCAGGTGTCCCCCTATGAAGCTCGCATCATCACAACCAATAAAAATTCTAAGAAATTACACGAATATGCAAGTAATGCTATCAATCGTGGTCTCGAAATTATTATCGGAGGGTTTTCAGGAGAGGCTTATTTACCTGGTATTATTGCTTCAAAAAACAGAGGTTCCCGTCGCTGGAATACAAATGATGACTTCTACTAAGAAGGAAAATATTTGTGACTCAATTTCAGATGAAAATATTGATAACACAATAAGGATGTCGAATACTGGACCAGAAGGCGCTGTCAATGCCGCACTATTTGCAGCACGTATGCTTTCCAATAAACATCCTAACATTCATAAAAAACTAACGAGATATCACAATCAAAATAACGTTGAAAAATCTTTGCAAGAAGACGCGAGACACGCAACTAATCATTAATTAACCAATTCAATATATTATTAAGCGGCTAACTTATTTCGTAGTTGACGTGTTTTTTCTAACATACGATATGTTGAACGGTTATTATTATAACGACTAACTTCATACAAACTTACCCACAGCACTTGATGCGATTCATCATTACCCGGCACGGGTACGCTGTCATCAATTTCCACTAAGAAGCGAATATCAATATGATAATGTTGTGGTTCATTTCCGATAGCGGGAATGCTATGAATATCAACATCAAATATATTTGCATTTAATAATTTAACTTGTGATAAATCAATGCCGGTTTCTTCTGATGTTTCACGCAATGCAACACGTACAATGTCTGCATCACCATCGGCATGACCACCAGGTTGAAACCACTGATCATGTTTCTTATGATGCATCATTAAAACTTTATTGCGGTTTGGACTGATTACCCATGCAGATCCAGTAACATGTACAGGCCATAGTTCTCGATAGAAACAATCTTCATGCTCTTCGATATAACCTATTGCACGTTGAACGTAGCCAGCTTCGTCCATATAACGTGTATGGTGTTGTCTTAAGAAATTTAAAAGTTCTTGTCGATGCATTAACTATGTCCTTGAAGGATTTTCTAACGCTCTGATTGCTGCTGCTGCAGCTTCTTCAACATCACCTTCTTTCCCGGATATGGTTAAGCGACCATAAGCACCAACAGCACGCACATCAACCAATGTAATGTTAGCTGCTTTCTCTGCCTGATTAGCCGCATAAACAATATAACCGGCAGGCTCGGCTTCGAGGATAAACATGCTATCACCAGGCAAGATCATTGAACCGCCTCGATGTTGGCGATTAATCAAAACAGCATGTTCTGGTGTCATCCCGTAAATAATATCTTGCCATTGAATTTCACAATGCTCACGATCATTCACATCCGCATCTATACTCGATAATAATATTCTACCTGACTCAATCACATCACTTTGGTCTCGATGGTGTATAACCATTGAACCATAGGCACGCTCAACAATTTGTTGAGTCAATTTTACTTGAGATGCTTTTAATGCAATATCTGTTACACGATGTATTGCCATGCCGGGTGAAACTTCAACCCACAGACAAGCATCCCCCGGTATAGGAGGAAATCCCTGAGACACAGAAGCCATGTATTCTGCTAACTGTGGCTGTAATGAATCGATATAAACATAGGTTTTCAGTTTTACCATATGTTAACCACTATTTTTCTCAGAATAACTCATCAATTGATACCTAATATTTTCCTGTTAAAATATTAAGAAATCCTATAGTTATATACAAATAAATATTAATTGGATAATTGATAGACTATCGTCTATCAATTATGAGGAGCTAACACACAAGGAATATTCTGCGATTTTAGGTTACATATTTTATTTAAATATAAGTTACGAAATTAGGTTGTATTGACATACCACTATTTAAATAATGTTTCGCTGTAATAAGCGATAACAGTTAAAAAAATTCGAATTTAATAACGCTCATGAACCCGTTGTTTTATTTAATACGTCGTTATCCTTTGTCTTAATGGCTAAATCTACAGAGCTCTCAGATAACATCTGACTTTTCCTTTGTAGCGAAAGCATTTCACCACTATGTTCATAAGAAAATGCAGCAAATGCTTTTTTTATACTTACTCGAAAGAAACCTTCAGTTTTCTTCATTACTGTACACCTTTGTCAAAATCCATTATATCTACGACGATGAATTCTACAGGGATTATGTTTTTTCTTTAAATTGATATAACCAATACCTCCCATTGATAAATACCAATATCCGATGAGGAAAAATACTTAAAGTCACCGAAAATTTAAACGATGTTGGGGGGAATCACGTTCTCAGAAGTGTCACATGTCAGATGCTAGGTGTCATACATTAAAGGAAAGAGTAAATTAGTTACTTGCACCACTGCTCCAGAAAGCATGATCTTTATTTAGAAATTCATCGTAGGGTATGTAATGTGAACCATCACATGAAAAATTAAGGCTAATAATCCCATTAAAGATATTCAATGCCCCTGCACGCAAATACAAAGTATCGTCCATAAACCTTAACTGGCGTAAGCTATTAAGTATAGGGCGTATTTGTGATTCTGAAATAGACGCATTTTTAGGATATTCCCTATTTGGATAAGCTAGGCAAATATTGGGATCAATCAATGCATCTAGACTCAGTAAACGATACCGGTAGGGATCATCATAGTGCCAAATAACAGAACGGTTACTTGAAAAGTGAAGCTTCGCATGAAAAACGCCATGCCCCATAATTAACTCTTCGATGACACCAAGCACAGTATCGATATGGTTATCCATATCACTGTCACTACGTGTTTGTGAAAACACACTTCCTCGAATAGAGGGGTCTCCTTTTATTTGAGTCCACTCTCTGGGCTCTTCGTACATATCACGCGTTAATGGTAAATCACGCAAATCGAAATCTGCACCGATATAACCCAGCGGTTTTTTTTGTTCATCACACACCAGTTGCATTGCGGTCAACGAAGGACGCTTTGCTCGCAAACTGATATAGGCGGTCGATAATACAAAATCATTACCGGCTATCATCTCAAGCACATAGGGACGCTCGGAACGATCTCGAGCAAAATGTCTCGTGACTAAACCTTCATGGCTTACGTTGTCACTATTTTGTATCGCATCGAAGTCCAATGTATAAAGGTACTTACAATAAGACATCGTGTGCAATACTTGTATAAGCGCATGATTAAGATTTTCACGATCCCCCCAAACCTTAGAACATGACTTGGCCACCCTTTTTAGTGGATCGGACAACATAGTGATTAACACTTCGCGTTGCTGTGCAATACTTTCTTGCAGTGTCGCTTGTTTATCTTGGATTTTATCTGGCATTTTATCGTGCTTCTTGTTTATGTTTTACTGCTGTGGCAGCTGTTTCCATCGAATTAACCGCAAAGCTTGCCCCAATTCCCTCATAGTAATTATAGATAAAGTCTGCACCTGCTTTTTTTAGGGCTTCCACCTCATCATCAAAAACTACCGTGGTTGTGATCGTACCTTTAAAACCAATATTACGTAATTCTTTTGTCGCCATTATATTGGCTATTGTTTCTGGCATCGCCAGCATAATAGTATGGACACCGCCAAGTTGTATGTTACTCCACAGTCCAGGATCTTCCGCATCGGCATAGAGTACTCGCCGACCTTCTTGGCGATGTCTTTCAACCTTGACCGGATCAGAATCCAGTCCGATAACGCGTTCCTGTTGTTGTGCGAGTAGATTATATGCACCACAGCCTACACGCCCCATTCCGATAACCATCACATGCGAGTTGCCAATATGAATTGGTTCATCATCAGGATGGTGCTTTGATGACTCAAATTTTTGCAGCCATTGTTCCATCCAGCTATACAGTTCATGGGAATAGCGATTAAATGGTGCCGCGATAGTAAAAGAGATTGCGACCGTCATGGCTAACAGCACCATCCACTCATTACTTAACCATCCGTTGCCTGCCGCCATATTCGCAACAATTAAACCGAATTCACTAAAGGTCGCTAGCGAAAGACTGGTAAGAAAGGCGGTACGAGCTCGCAAACGGAATAGAATCATTATGCCAAAAAACAAAACGACTTTAATGATAATAATAATATTGATCAACATGGCACTCATCAACATTTCCATTGTTGGATGCCCCATCAGGCCAATTTGTAAAAAGAAGCCAACCAGTAAAACTTCTTTTAGCCCCCAAATAGAGTTTGACACTTCAATAGCACGCTTATGATCAGCCAGTAATATTCCAAAAACTAAAGCTCCCAGCTCTGAACTTAAACCAAAATATTCAAATCCATGCCCACCGATAACAACTGCAAGTAATAAACCATAGAGAATGACCAATTCACCGTGACCAGAAATATCTAACAAACGGTGGACGATTGGTCGAATAAAAAAGATACCTAATAATAAAAAAGCATAGGGCGATGGCACGACGCCATTACCAACACTAAGTACTGCAACGGCAATGAGATCTTGCATAATTAAAATGCCGATAGCTAATCGACCATGAAAAGCACGTAGTTCTTTCTTACTTTCAAGCACTTTAGCTGCGACAACCGTACTCGAGAATGACAGAGCAATCGCAATAATCAGTGATAACTGTTCACTCATGCCAAAAATAGTGACATTTGCAACATAAACAAGACCGATCATTATTGCCATATGCAGTAATGAACCAAATAAAACTTCTTTAGTGATTATTGATCGTAAACGTAATTTTAGGCCAACACTAAATAGCAACAGTAAAACGCCCGTATGCGCAACTTGGTTCAAAATTTCATTAGTTTCATGACCAAGAAAACTAAGTATAAATCCAGCCGCGAGGAAGCCAATTAGTGGAGGCAAACCCATTAAGCGCATTATAAGCCCTAGGCCAAAAGCAGAGCTTAACCATATTGTTGCGGTTATCATTTAATAAGTACCCTTTCCTATATATACTGACCAAATTACCATACTTAGCCTGATAAAATTAGCTCACAAGATAAACATATAACTTAAGTAGTCATTGATAAACATAAATGATACCTATTTACTCTTTCAATAACTTTATTTTTTTTTCAATGTAAAATAAAGCTATCTAATTATAAGCGGTTATATAATGAAAACTTCAAAAGAATCATTTTTATCTAACTTTTTACGACTCGAGTCTGCTGGCGGCATTATTCTCATGTTTACTGCCGTACTTGCCATCATATTAGCCAACTCACCACTACAAAGTTATTACGCTCTCTTAATTAATACCCCCGTTGAAATAAAGATTGGTGCACTGGAAATTGCAAAGCCTCTATTACTCTGGATAAATGATGGTTTAATGGTCGTATTTTTCTTTATGATTGGTCTTGAGCTAAAGCGAGAATTTATTGAAGGTGAATTATCGAATAAAAAAAATATCATCCTACCTGGCATTGCTGCGTTAGGCGGCATGGTCGTCCCCGCCCTCATTTACATATATTTTAATTATGATGACGATATTGCATTAAAAGGTTGGGCCATTCCGACGGCGACAGACATTGCTTTTGCACTAGGCGTATTGAGCTTGTTGGGATCAAAAGTCCCTACCAGTTTAAAAGTTTTTCTCACTTCATTAGCTATATTTGATGATGTTGGCGCCATCATCATCATTGCCATTTTTTATACCACAAATGTATCTGTCACTTCACTGACCATTGTGCTTTGTTGTTTGCCTATTCTTTTTTGGATAAATAAGCGAAACCCTTCATCGACAAGTGTTTATATAATGGTTGGTGTTGTTATGTGGGTCGCCATGCTAAAATCTGGCGTGCATGCAACGTTAGTGGGTATTATCCTCGCCATGTTTATTCCTATGCGCTCAAAAACAGATCCAAATTATTCTCCATTAAAACGTATGGAACGCGACCTACACTCATTGGTGGCTTTTTTCGTACTACCTGTATTCGCCTTTGCAAATGCGGGTGTTAATTTCACTGGCGTAGGCACAGAACAACTCTTTCATGGTGTGCCATTGGGAATTGCGCTTGGCTTATTAATGGGTAAGCAAGTAGGCGTTTTTGGATTTTGCTGGCTGGCAATAAAATTAAAGCTTACCCAATTACCAAGCGACATGTCTTGGATGTCTTTATATGGCACGGCTGCACTTTGTGGAATTGGTTTTACTATGAGTTTATTTATAGGCTCACTTGCTTTTGAAGAAACAAATGTTAACCAACTATTCGATGAACGACTAGGTATTTTACTCGGTTCATTCGCTTCAGGAATTATCGGTTATCTTGTATTAAGAAAAAGCTTATCTTCAGATAATAAGTCTTAATCAAAT